>OGYY01000421.1_pt1 | contig 43431 bp, 38 predicted proteins | sample 1576671 | NCBI WGS metagenome assembly OGYY01 (sample SAMEA3541593, study PRJEB24748) | human gut metagenome | biome: human gut; feature: human-associated habitat; material: faeces | place: China | collected 2012 | reverse complement strand
CAACATCGTGTCCTTCCGCTGGCTGTCTCCCGAGGAGGTGTAGGAGAGAGAAGACAGAAGGGTTTTATCAGGGCCGCTTTCCCAGCTAGAGGGGGAGCGGCTCTTTTTGCGTTCAGGGGGAGGGAAAGCAAGATAGGGATTATAGGGATTATAAGGGTGATAGGGGAGGCCCCCATTACCCCTATCACCCGTATACCTGCGCATCAGCCTTTCTGCTCCCCGGGTACCCGTCAGGTTATCAATTTTATCCTGTGCAGATGGGTCCCGGATAACAGAGATGCTGAATTCATGGGTTTCCCATCTGGGAAAGTGGGCTAATTACCGCTGGAAATTTCTATTTTTTATCTCCCACATCCCTACTTTGAGCTTGCACGGCCTCCCTCATTCCTGTACTTCACAAGGGATATAAAGCCCATCCGGTCTTTCCGGTGGATTCCGCCTGCCGCATACTCTCCCGCACGATTGTGCGTCAAGTATCCATGCAGCCGGCAAAAGCCCCTTCTTTTTATTTTTCACTCCCCCGAATATATGCGCCTTTTACCTGTCCTGACCCTTACCTGCCTTCTCGGAAGCGTGTCTTTCGTCCACGGACAAACCCGCACCCCCGCCCAGCCGGAGCCCGCCAAACCGGCCCCGAACGCTCCGGCAGCCGATACCGTGGACAAATCCCTTCCCCCCGCCTCCGTCAACGGCATCCGGTTCGTCCTTAAGACGCCCATGTCCCTGCCGTCCCCCATTTACATGCCCATTGATCCCAAGAGGCTGGAAAAGGTGGAAATCCGCGCCGCCCTTCCCGGACGCCGCAGCGTGTACCCCAAAAGCAGGATCATCACCCTGTTCGGCGGCCTGGACCAGAAGGGCATGCCGACCAACAAGCTCGTCAGCAAGCCCCTGCCGACCGACCTCGGCCCCAAGACCCTGGCGCTGGTAGGGAAGAACAGCACCGGAGAGTTTACGCTGGATTTCATCAATGAGGCGGAATTGCCGCTGAACTGCATTTTCATCCAGAACCTGACCGGACGGACCTTCACCCTGGAGCTTCCCAAACCGCCGCAGGGCGAAAAGAGCGTCATTGAACTGCCCAGCAAATCCACTTACATTTTCGGCAAGGATTCCACGAACAGCAACGTTTCCCGCACCACTCCCGCCAGCCTGACGTACATGACCCGTTTAAAGAACGGCAAAGTCGTCAAGGTAAAGGACAGGGGCATGATGCTGACCACCTATCCGGAACGGAAAGTGGTCATGATCATTTCCCCGGATTCCTCCGGCCGCACCGTCGTTCTGACGGAGCTGATGATTTTCAAGGAAAAGCCGGTTTCCGCCTCTCCCGCCAGGTAACGGGGCATCTCTTTTTCCCTCCCGTTTTTTCGCAAGATGCGGAAGGAGGGATGGAAAGGCATTCTCAAAAGTCCGGGAGCACCCCGGGCCACTCGGAAAACGGGCGTCGCCGCCCGTTTTTTATGCATCCATTCAATTCTTCCCCCCGGAACCCGAAGGTAAAAACTGGACGCTTCCCGGCTGGAAGAAAATACTGATGAACCTCCGGCAAAGCCGCACGGCCACTTTCCGTTCCGGGTAAAACGGCCCTATTCCTGCGGAATCAGGAGCACGGCACGGAGGAGGGCGCCCTTCCTGCAGCACGGTGACGGTAAAAAGAAGCCGGAGCTCAGGAGCGCCCGGAATCTTCATCCAGAGGGGGCCATGCCAGCCTAATAGACTTTCGGCACCAATCCCTGGCGGCTCATTTTGTCTTCCACCTTGCGGCGGTTTTCTTCCAGACGCCGCGCGTCATAGGTATCATCCACGGGCTGTGCTTCCGGAATGTTCTCTCCGCGTCCGGCCTGGTACTGCTGAACCTGCGGAAGCACCCCTTCCACCAGTTCCCGGCATATCCAGGAGGGGAGAATGTAGGTTTCCGTACGTCCGGCGCGGCTGAGGGCCAGCCCTACAAATTTTCCGTTGACGTCAATGACCGGGCATCCGGCACGCTCCGGGAACAGGGTCATGTCCGATTGGATAACCAGCGGGAATTCATCCCGCTTCAGGCTCATGCGGTTGCCCATGGAGTTCATCATATCCAGGCGTTTCTGGGGGAATTTCATCACCTTGGGCCTGGGACCGGTGAGAAGCTTTCCTTCAATCACCTGATTTTGCCGCCTTACTTCCACGGGAACCGTTTCACCGGGACGCACCCCGACCATGGCAGCGCGGATGGAGTACATGCCGTCAACCGGCTTTCCGTTCAGTTTCATCAGCAGGTCACCGGCCTGCAGGCCGCTCCGGTGCGCGCCGCTTCCGGCTTCCACACCGCCGATCATCACTCCTTCCCCATCCCAGCGGGGATCGGAAACGATGCCCAGATAAGGCTGGTCGTCCGCCCGCAGGCTGCGCTGCGCCACGGAGACAACGCCGAAGTCACTGACATGCCCCGTAGGGGATACGGCTGCAATTACATCCCCTTCCCGCGCCTGAACATAGGAGTCCAGGTCAATGGGAGGGGCGGGAAGCCCCGGCACGTCCATCATCAGCAGGTCGTGTTCCGGAAGGGCAAAGAGCACCTTGGCGTCGTAAACCCGTCCGGAGAAGTCCACCAGCATGACCGGGCGCCGCTCCTTCTGGAGGTCGCTCAGCTTGGTGAGCACTTTTCCCTTCCCCACCACCGTTCCCAGCGCCACCTGCGTATTGCCGGCCACCAGCGCCACTACGGACCGGCCCACAGGACCGGCCACCTGGTCCCATTCCCGGAAGATTTCCCTGGCCTGGTTATCAAGCACCGCCCTGTCCTCCGGGGCGATCATCTGTTCCGGGGGGAGCGGGGAAGTTATTTCCTGTCCACAGGCGGCGGATGCCGCCAAAGCCGCCCATAAATATTTCATCATCATCCTTGAGTCTCTTCTTCATGTTTCAGGCCGGACATTAAATCTCCGCGCCTGCCGAATGTAAGGTCCGCCTTGTAGGCCGTGCCTTTCCTCACCACCACTACCGGAACGGTTTCTCCGGGGCGGTGCCTGCCCAGTTCACGGAGCATGTCCCGGACGGAACGCAGGCTCCGGCTATCCATGTGGGTGATGACGTCTCCCGGCTTGATGCCCGCGGTATCCGCCGGGGAGTTCACCACTACGTCCTGCACCACCACGCCGTCCACGCCCAGCACGTCCATCATGGCAAATCCCAGAACGGGAGATTCCGGGTCAGCCATGGGGTGAAGGCCAAGCTGACCCCAGTGCCGCCCCGCAAGCAGGCTGTCCCAGTCCCTCCGGAACACGGAAACGGGAACATGGTTGTTGATTTTCAGCATGGGGCCGATAGAGGAATGAATGCCCACCAGTTTGCCGGACAAGTCAAAGAGAGGCCCGCCGGAGTCCCCGCCGATCAGCGTGCATTCCGAAATAAGGAAGCGCTGCTTCCCGTCCGTGCACAGCCTTCCCATGCGGATGGGGGCGCGGCGTTCCGGATCAAAGCCCTTGGAATGGCCCAGCGCCACCACAAAGTCACCAACACGCAGCCCGTCGGATTCCCCCAGCTCCACATGGGGATAGTTCCCGCCGCCCATGATCTGCACCATGGCGGCGTCCCGCGTAAAGTTGGCGCCCAGCACGCGGCCCTTGACCACGCGCCCGTCCGCAAAGACCACGCGCATGATTTCATCACCGCCCACCACATGGGCAGCCGTTAAAATAAGACCTTGCGGCGTGACGATCACACCGCTGCCCGTCTCCCCTCCGTCGGACACCAGGGCCACCGTTGCAGCTGTGGCCGTAGAGGCTACCTCGTGCACATGCTTTTGCAGATCCGCCATGGAAGAGACATTCCCCGCCAGACCTATTCCTCCTAAAAACAGGGACACAAGCCCCCCAACGACCAAGTAATAAAAACTCGTCATCCTGAATGCTGATATCATGAAATTACCGATAACCGTATGATAGGACATATCCTACTAGATAAACGTCCAGACCGGTACAAATTTGTCTAACAATTGCGACATGGCCCCCCATCTTTTGCTTAGACCATCCCGATTGTTTATGATAAAATTCTCCCACGGATGGGTTTAAACGACAAATCACGGAAACGAAATGCCGGGTCCTGGCGGGAACGCATCCAGGATGATGAAGCGGCTTCCCGTCCCCAAACGGAGCGCAGAAAGAGATCCGCGCCCCGCCCGTCCTATCCCGGCCTGCCTCCGGATGATCCCGGTCCGGCCGTGATTCCGGGGCCCACCCGCAGAACCGGGAAATCCCGCGGCGGTTCTTCCCGGAATGATGCGCGTCCGCCACGCCCGCGCCGCCTTTCCCGCCCCGTTCCGCCGGAGGAGCATGAGGATTACGACGGCTCCGGGGAAGCCTCCCGCTCCGCACGCCCGGGAAGACCGCGCAAGCCGCGGTTTACGATTTTCGGCGCCCTGCTGTTCGTCCTGCTGATGCCGTTCCGCTTCATCGGCTCCCTGACGCGGAACATCCAGTGGTTCGTCAGATGGCCCCTGCGCATCCTGCTGGGCTGCTGCTTCGCGGGCATCGTGATCGGCTCCATCCTGGTGTTCCTGTACGGCACCATTTCCAACCGCTATGACATTTCCGAGGTCAAGAGCAACATCCCGGAACGCACGGTGATCCTGGACCGCAAGAACCGCACCATCGGCACCCTGCACGGGGAAAACCGCAAGCGCGTCTCCCTCCAGGAGGTTCCCCCTATTTTCATCGACGCCCTGATCCTGCGTGAAGACAACCGCTTTTACGACCACGGCGGCGTGGACTGGATAGGCGTAGGCCGCGCCGTGGCGCAGGTGCTCAAGCATAAAAGGGCCACGCAAGGGGCTTCCACCCTCACCATGCAGCTTGCCAAAATCACGTACAACCACCAGGAGCGCAACCTGCACGCCAAGCTGACGGAAGTGGCTCTGGCAAAACGTATTGAAGCCACTTACACGAAGGACGAGATTCTGGAGACCTATATCAACCGCATTTTCTGGGGCCATACTTTCCTGGGGATTGCGGCGGCGGCGCGGGGGTATTACGACAAGGAGCCGCGGGACCTTTCCCTGTCAGAGTGCGCCACACTGGCCGGCATCATTTACGGCCCGAACGATTTCTCTCCCATCAAGCATCCGGAGGAAGCCAAAAAGGTGCGCGACATCGTCCTGGGCCTGCTGGAAAAGGAGGGCAAGATCACCCAAGTTCAGTATGAGGCGGCGCTGGCGGAACCGATCGTTACCCGGATGCCCCAGTCCCGGTCAGAGGAGAATTACGCCATGGGCCTGGTCCGCCGGGAGCTGGACGCCATTCTGGAGGAAGAAGACATCCGCCTGGGCGGCCTGGTGGTCCACACCACGCTGGATCTTGACCTGCAGAACGCCACGCTGGACGCCATCAACAAGCACATGGAAGCCCTGGAAGCGCGCAAGGATTTCAGGAAGCACCTGGCTTCCCTGCAAGCCAGGCGGGAGAAGAAGGGAATTGTCAAGAACAAGCTGACCACCAAGGCGGAATATGAAGCGGCCCTGGCCGCCTGGAAGGCGCTCCCCGCAGAACGGAAGGAAGGAACGCAGCCTCCCATGCCCAATTATATCCAGTCCGCCGCCGTGGTCATGGACAATGCCACCGGGGCGCTTCTCGCCGTCGTCGGCGGCCGGGATGCGGAGGAATCCAAGCTGAACCGCGCCATCCAGTCACGCAGGCAGACCGGCTCCCTGTTCAAGCCGTTCATTTACGCCACCTTCTTCCAGCAGGGCAATTCCGCGGATACCCGCATTTCCGACGACCGCATCGGCTATGGGGAGATACGCGGGGCCGCCAACTGGTCCCCCCGCAACTCGGACGGCACGTACCGGGGCATGAAGCCGGCCTCCTTCGGCCTCATCCTTTCCCGCAACACCATGTCCGTGCGCATCGGGAACCGGGCCGGATTGTCCAACGTCATCCAGTCCGCCCAGCTGGCGGGCTTCCACGGGAACATTTCCCGCACGCCGGCTCTGTACCTGGGCACGTGGGAAGCCTCTCCCCTGGACATCGCCAGCGCCTACAGCGTCTTTGCCAACGGCGGCGTGCGCCCCACGCCGTATATCATTGACCACATTACGGATTCCAAGGGGCAGCCGCGCTTCGCCATCACCAAGAGCAAGCGCACCGTGTACACCCAGCGCGCGGCCAACATTACTTCCTCCATCCTCCAGCAGGTCTGCAAGCCCGGAGGCACGGCAGGCAGAATCACCTCCCTGGGCTTCAAGCCCCCCTGCGGCGGCAAGACCGGGACCACGAACAATTACACGAACGCGTGGTTCGCCGGGTATACCTCCAACCTCACGTGCAGCGTCTGGGTGGGCTTTGACTCCTCCACCAAGATTCTGGAAAAAGGGTACGGCGGCACGCTGGCCCTGCCCGTCTGGGTGGACATCATGCTGGCGGCCCAGAAGGAGGGCTACCCCGCCAACGCCATCCGCACAAGCCCCGGTTCGGAAGGGCAGGCCGTGCTCGTCTGCCGGGAGTCCAACCAACTGGCCCATTCCGGCTGCCAGTACGCCAAGACGGCTTATTTTGAAACTTCCGCAGGCTACCAGGCCCCCACCAGGATGTGTGAAAAGCACATTCCCATGGCGGAGCCGGATACGGAAGAGAATATCCCCTTTGCGGAGCCGCTTGACGGCAGTGACGATAATATCCCCCTGGCCGAGCCCGTGGAAGAAACGGACGGCATCCCCTACGCCACCCCCATCTGATTACCTTTCCCCATCATGAGTTCCCCCCTGATCCCCTGGATTGCGGCCCTTCTGCTGCTGGCCGCCTGCGCGGTGCTGCTGGTTTTCCTGCTGCGCTACCGTGACCGCTCCGTCCGCCTGGAAGCGGAAGCCCGCTCCTGGCAGGAACGGGCGGAGGACAGGACACAGATGCTCCACCGGGCGGAAGAGGTGCTCAAGGATTCCTTCGCGGGCATCAGTGCGGAAGTCCTCCGCAATTCGGAAAAACAATTCCTGAACCTGGCGGAAACGCGGCTGCAAAGCCAGCGCCAGCAGGCCAACCATGACCTGGAATCCCGCAAACAGGCCATTGAGTCCATGCTGAAGCCGGTGAGCGAGTCCCTGAAACTCGTCCAGTCCCGGCTGGGAGAGATGGAAAAGGAGCGCGTGGGCGCCTATACGGACCTGAGGACGCAGATCCGCTATATCCTTTCCGGGAACGAGGCCCTGAAGAATGAGACCGCCAGGCTTTCCCAGGCCCTCCATCACAACAGCGCGCGCGGCCAGTGGGGGGAACTCCAATTGCGCCGCGTGGTGGAACTGGCCGGAATGGTAGAGTACTGTGATTTCACCACGCAGGAAACCCGTTCCAGGGAGGAGGACCGGGTGCGCCCGGACATGGTCATCCACCTGCCGGGAGGCCGCTCCATCATCATTGACGCGAAGGCCCCCATGGCCGCCTACCTCAGCGCCGGACAGACGGACAGGCAGGAGGAGCGCAGCCAGTGGATGAACCGCCACGCCGCGGACGTGAAAAGGCACCTCCAGCAGTTGAGCGCCAAGAATTACTTTGCCCAGTTCTCCCCGTGCCCGGAATTCGTGATCATGTTCCTTCCGGGGGAAGCCTTTTTCCAGGCGGCGCTGGAAGCGGACCCCTCCCTGATTGAATTCGGCGCGGAGAACAAGGTAATCCTCTCCACGCCGTCCACCCTGATCGCCCTGCTGAAAACCGTCGCATACGGATGGAAGCAGGAACAACTGGCGGACAACGCCAAGAAAATCTCGGAGGCGGGGGCGGACCTGTTCAACACCTGCTCCATCCTCACGGGCCATTTTTCCTCCCTGGGCAAGAGCCTGAACCAGGCAGTGGCCCAGTATAACAAGACCGTTTCCTCCTTTGAGCACCGGTTCATTCCCCGGGCGCAGAAATTGAAGAACCTGGGCGTAACCTCCACGAAGGACCTCCCCGCCAATCTGGAAGATATCACCCTCCAGGCAAAATCCGCAGACATTCCGGACATTCCGTCCTGAAAGTGCTGCAACACCACGGCAGCCATGGCTCTGTGCGGCTCCGGCAAGGAGAGCCTTCAGGACAACCGGCGGGCGGAAACGGGAAACGGCAGGCTGTCTTCATCCCGCAGCCGGGCGGACAGTTCCGCCACAGTAGCGCACACCGGCACCCGGAAGGCGTCCAGCGCGGCGCGGGAACTGTAGCCCCACCCTACCAGAACCAGGCGCGTTCCGGCATTCACGGCGGTATTGCCATCATGGGCGGAATCCCCCACCATGCACGCCTGCCCAGGTTCCATCCCCCAGCCATGGATAATGGACAGCAGGGAACCGGGCGCCGGCTTGCGCGGAAAACGGTCTGAAAAGCCCATCACTTCGCGGAAAGGCACCCCGGGCAGGATATGGCGCACCAGCGGTCCCGTGACCACATGCGGCTTGTTGGACAGGACACCCAGGGGGTGGCCTTCCGCGGCCAGTTCCAGCAGCATTTCACGGATGCCGGGGTACGGCGCCGTGCCATCCTGCCAAGTGTGGGGGTATTCCTTCATGAATCCCTTGTGCACCGCTTCAAAGGCTTCCTCCGGCACGTCTCCGTTAAAACAGCCTTTCAGGGAAGCCAGGCAGAGTTCCCGCGCGCCCCTGCCCACCATTCCCCGGATGGCGTCCACGGAGTGCTCCGGGTACCCCAGGGCCTTCAGGGCCAGGTTCAGGCCGCGGGCGATGCCGGGAATGGAGTCCACCAGCGTTCCGTCCAGGTCAAAGACAAAACCCGTTTTCATGGCCTCAATGGCAGAATCCGCGTTCGGAAGTTTCCACAAACTCAACGATTCTCTTCAGGCAGGGATTTTCCGCATAGTCCGAATTCCGGAGTTCCTCAATCGCTTCCTGAACGGACAGCTTCTTGTTGACGAAAAGCTTTTTGTAGCACATGCGGACGGCCCGCAGGTCTTCCTCGGAAAATCCGCGCCTCTGCATGCCGATGGAGTTGACGGAGCGCGTCACGGCCGGATGGCCTTCCACAATGGTGTACGGCAGCACGTCCTGGGATACGCGGGCCATGGCTCCCACCATGGAGTGCTCACCGATGCTGGCGAACTGGTGCACGGCGCAGCATCCCGCCAGAATGGCGTAATCCCCCACCGTGACATGGCCGGCAGCGGTGGCGAAGCCGGAGAAAATCACATGATTGCCGATCTGGCAGTCGTGCCCGGCATGGCAGGATACCAGAAACAGGTTGTTGCTGCCAATCCGCGTGGCGCCGCCAATGTCCGTGGCACGGTTGATGGTGGCGTTTTCACGGAAGACGTTGTTATTCCCCACTTCCAGGTAGGTCGGTTCCCCCTGGTATTTCAAATCCTGGCTTTTCAGGCCGATGACGGAAAAGGGAAAGAACTCGTTGCCGCTGCCGAAGGAGGAAGGACCGTCAATGACCACATGGCTGTGCAGCACGCAGCCGGGGCCCAGCTTTACATGTTCTCCGACAACGCAAAAGGGACCGATTTTAACATCATCCGCTATTTCCGCAGTAGGATGCACTACTGCCGTTGGGTGTATTTCTGGCATGGCTGGGGCAAGTATGAAACAAATTCAGGTGATTAAAAGGCTAAATCCCGCTCGGAATGCCTTTTTGTCACATTTGTCCGGAGGCGCTGACGTACGCCTCCATCTCCGGAAGCCACGGAATAAGCAGCACGTACATGATCTGAAGGCACAGGATGATGAGCACCAGCGTCATTACCACCTTGCGGAGGGTGAGGGAGTCATTCAGAACGTCCGTAGTGCCCAGTTTCCTGTCCCATGGGGTAAAGCCGAAGCGGCGCACCCACCACCAGGAGAAGAACAGGGCCAGCACCATCAGGGAGGGGGCAAAACAGCCCAGTCCCAGCACCATGACGAACAGGGAGCGCCTGAACGCCGTGGAGAAGGAGAGCCGGTTCCCGCGGTAGTCCCTGACGGAGACGCCCAGCATGGCTTTCCCCGGCGTGGTGCCCAGCGTCGCCACAAAGGCGGCTTCAATGAGCACGAGCGGCAGGCAAAGGTAAAGCAGGGCTTCATAGGAGCCGGGAAGAAAATCGGGGCTGAAGCCCAGGCCCAGCATCCTGAGCACGGCCAGATACAGCGTCATGTGCATCATTACATCCGCCATTCTTCCCAGAAAACGCACGTACGGGTACGGGACCACCATCACCACGTCCTCCTCCTGGTCCTTTTCCGCTTCTTCTTCCGTCACGGATTCCCCGTCCACGGGTTCCGCTACGGAGATTTCCGCGGCCTCATCCTCCAGAGCATCTTCCCCAGCCTTCCGCCGTTCCTCCTCTTCCGCCCGGATGGCGAACATTTCCTTCAGCACCGGGAGGTCATGGATGCGCACCCATTCCGCGCAGCCGGCATGCCACGCCCGGGCGGTTTCCGGAATGAGGCCTGCCTCCAGCATGGAGATGACCTCCACTTCCGGCAGAGGCCCCTTCTTTTCATGATCCTGAATCCAGTAAATATCCATGGGCGGTTTCCTGTTACATGCTGCGCAGGGAGCGGGCCGGGTCCTGGCGCGCCGTGATGAGGGCCGGAATGATGGAGGCCACCACGACCATGACAAAGGCTTTCACCCCCTGCCATGCCAGTTCCCCCCAGTCAATCACCACCGGAATATTCGCCGTGCCGTGGAACGCCACGGGGAACGGGTCAAAGCCTATTCCCGCCAGAAAACCCTGAATCTGCATGCGGTATTCCAGCACCAGCAGCCCCAGGCCCACGCCCAGCAGAGCCCCCACAAAGCCGATGATGACCCCCTGCCACAGGAAAACGCGCACTACCTGGAACGGCGTAGCGCCCAGGGCCTTCATTACGGCAATCTCCCTCTTCCGCTGGATGGAGACGGTAAACATCACCGCCATGATGCAGAAGGCGGAAATCAGGGAGATGAAGGAGAGCACAAAGCTCATCATCATGCGCTCCTTCTGCATGAGTTCAAACCATGCGTTAAAGCGGTCATGCCAGGTTTCCAGCGTCCACGCGGAAGAGGGCTTTTCCTTTTCCAGCGCCTGCATCACGGGAGCCAGCATGGTTTCCACATGGTAGGGATCATTTACGCGCAGGGCCACGGCCTGCACCACGTCATCCTCATAACCCAGCAGTTCCTGGCCAATGACCAGCGGAATGAAGAGGTCCGGGCTGGGCGTATGCTGGGAGGCCCGGTAAATGCCGATCACCTCCAGATCCTTCGGCATGACCAGTTCCCTGATCTTGCGGAAGCACTCCATATCCGCCTCATTCCGCTGTCCGGCCTTGAAGCCGCCCAGAATGGTTTCCCACTCCTTGCGGATGCCTTCCGGAAAGGCCACGGTGCCGTCATCCAGGGCTTCCCCGTCATTCAGAACGGCCAGCAAATCCATCAGGCCGGAGCGCTCCGCATCCCTGCGGGGGACGGAGAGCAAGCCATTGAGCAGGCTGAACACATGGTCCACGGAGGCCTTTTTGGCCACTTCGCGCCCCTGCTCCGCTTTCAGGGACTTGCCCCATTCCTTCAAATCGTTGAGTTCCCGGGCGTTTTTCTCCGCCAGTATGGGCAATTCCGTCTGCTGGTAGGCGTGGGAAATCTCCTGGAAATTGCGGGTGGTGTACACCCGGACCACATCCCCCACGTTCAGCCCCATGTTTTCCGCCACAATGGAGGAGACCACGGCCTTTTCCCCCATGTCCAGGTCCGCATTGCCCGCTACCACCAGATGCTTCAAATCTTCCAGCTGGGCGGCGTTTTCCGTATCAATGGCCCGGAAAAAACACGGCCTCTGCCGTCCCTGCACGTCCACCAGCGCGTAGTCTTCTATCAGGGCGTAAGTGGACTGGACGCCGGGAACGTGTTTGAGCTTCTCGCTCAGCTCCATCCAGTCCGGAATCACCTCCCTCACGCCGAAGTCATTCCTGTAACACACCTGGACGTGCGGGGAATGCGCAAACAAGTTCCCCTGGATTTCCTTCTGGAGGCCGCCCATCACGGACAGCACGACAATAAGCACCATCACCCCCAGCGATACGCCCAGCAGGCAGATCAGGGTGATGATGGAAAAGAAAGTCCGCAGCGGGTTCAGATACCGCAGCGCCAGGCTCAGGCTGATGTACCGGCTCAATAGGTTCTTCATGAATAACGCGGCACACCTTGCCTGAACGCGGCCCCCTTTCCAAGCTTAAAACATGTTCCGGGGAAGGCCGCCCGCTACTTGGCGGCGGCAGGCTGCCACTCCGTGCACAGCCAGCGGGCCATGGAGGCGATCACCTTCTCGCAGGCGGGGAGGGAGTCCTTTGAATCCATGACGAATACGGAGACGGCCATTTTCCGGCCATTGGGAAGAACGATGATGCCTACGTCATTAACGGCGGCGATCACGCCCTCCGGAGTGGTGAAGCCCGATCCGGTCTTATGCGCCACCACATAATCCTGCGGCAGCTTCCCTTTCAGGCGCGTGGCGCCCGTAGAGCAGCCGGCCATTATGTCCCAGAGAAAGCGCTGCGTGTCCTTGTTCAGGATTTTACCCTCGTCAAACGCGCGCAGCAGGGCATTCATGGCTGACGGACGGCTGGAATTGACATACTGCAAGTCATGGTTTCGCAGCATTTCGTTTTCCGTAAAGCGGACGTTGATGCCGCTGATTCCCCATTCCTTCAAATCTTTCTGCACCGTCCCCGTCCCGCCGATGAGGGCAAACAGAAGGTCGCAGGTGTTGTTGTCGCTCTCCTGGACGGTCACGCGCAGCAATTCCTTTAAAGAAAAGTCACCGCCCTGGGGAAAGCGCTCCCGCAACGGGCTCCACGTGTCTTTCAGCAACTGTTCCGGGCGTATATGAATGATTTGCTCCAGGTCCAGCTTTCCCTCATCCACCTGCTTCAGCACGGACAGGGCAAGGATGAATTTAAAGACGCTCTGCATGGGATAGGCCGCTTCATCTCCAATGGATACGGTTTCCCCCGTGTCCAGCATCACCGCCGCCATGCCCACGCGGGCTTCCAGGGAATGCGCCAGCTTCTGCACGGTAGCGGAATCACCCGCGGGAGCCGCGGCCAGCGCGGGCATAACGCCCAGAGAAAGAACGCAGGAGCACACCATGCAACTACGCAGGAAAGAACCGGTAAGAGTCATGGGCGCCATTCCATACCACGCCCGTAAAAACAGCAACAGCAATCCATGCACTTCCCCCCTTTTTTCCGTCATCCGCAAGCCGGGCAGAAACCTTGCCTCCGGGCGCTCTTCCTGATAAGAAAGGAGGCATGCCTCCCGTCCTTTCGGAAACCCTCGTCTGGTGCGTCACCCTGCTGCTCTTCGGCATGGGGCTGATCGGCACGCTCATTCCCATGCTTCCCGGCATCATCATCATTGCGGCAGGCTGCATCTGGCAGGGCGTGATGGGCGCCGGACGCCTGGAGTGGTGGGGCTGGACCGTGCTGGCGCTGCTGGTGGCGGGAGGCCTGGTCATTGACAAGCTTTCCGGAGGCATGGGGGCCAAAAAGTTCGGCAGCACCGCCGCGGGCATCTGGGGGGCCATCATCGGCGCCGTGGTGGGCGCCCTCCTGTTCACCCCCATCGTGGGGCTTCTGTTCATGCCGTTCCTGGGGGCGCTGCTGGCGGAACTCATCTTTGCCAGAAAGGACATCATGGCCGCGTTCAAGGCCGGTTCCGGAGCGGCGCTGGGAATGCTCACCGGGCTGCTGCTGGAATTCACCTGCGGCCTGCTCATCATCGCCTGGTTCTGCTCCTGCTACTTCCTGTTCTGATAAAAAAACGTTTCAGGCACGTATCTTTCCTGAAGACGGCCACTCTCTTCAGGAAATAACCGCCAGCCTCACCATGAAACATCTTTCTTTCCTCTGCCTTCTCCTGGGCGCGGCTCCGCTCCAGGCATCTCCCGCTCCCATGCAAATCACCTCAACCGAACCCGCCCGGCAATGGACGCAAGGGTACGGCACGGGCAACGGCAGGCTGGGCATCCTCTCTTTCGGCACGTTTCCCAGGGAGACCGTCGTTCTCAATGAAGGAAGCATCTTCGCAAAGAAGAATTTCCAGATGAAGGAAGGCGCCGCGCAGGCGCTGGACAAGGCGCGCGAGCTTTGCCGGGAGGGAAAATACCGGAGCGCGGACCAGGTGTTCCGGAAGGAGATTCTGCCCTCCGGAAGCATCGCGGGAGACTACCAGCAGGGCGGCCTGCTTCAGGCGGAGTTCCAGGGGCTGCCCTCCCCCGCCTCCTTCCGGCGCACGCTGGACATGCAGAGGGGAAAGGCCTCCACCCGCGTTCAATTCGGCACCGGAGAACTGGTCACGGAAATTCTGGCGGCTCCGGCCGCGGACTGCGCCGCCTACCACATTACCTGCACCATTCCGTCCGGGTGCCGCATTTCCCTGAATTTACAGCATCCGGACCCGTCAGCCCGCATTACCGCGCGGCCGGACGGATGGGTGCTGGAGGGACAGGGAAGCAATGGCGGAACCCGGTTTGAAAACCGGGTAGTCATTCTGGCGCCCGGCGCCGCCATCTCCCGCCGGGAGAAGGAAATTATTCTGGATTCCGCCCGGGAGGTACTGGTGCTTTCCTCCACCTCCACGGATTACAACCTGCGGAAACCGGAGGCCCCGCTCACGGGAAGCCTGGCAGACAAGAACGGCCGTCTCCTGAAGAAGGCGGAAAAAATGGGGTGGAAGAAACTTGCCCGGGAAACGGAAGATTATTTTTCCCGCCTCATGCTGCGCTGCCAGGTGGACCTGGGGGACTCCCCGCCGGAGGTTTCCGCCATGACCACCCCCCAAAGGCTGGAACGCGTCAAGCAGGGGGGGAAGGACCCGGACTTGCTGGAACAGCTTTTTCAGTTCGGCCGCTTCTGCACGATTGTCCATACCAGGCCGGGCCAGCTTCCATGCGGGTTGCAGGGACTGTGGAATCCGGAACTGCGGGCGGCGTGGATGGGCTGCTATTTCCTGAACATCAACAGCCAGATGAACCAGTGGCCGTCCCACGCCACCGGGCTGGGTGAATTCCAGCAGCCCTATCTTGATTTCGTCCGGAGCCTGCTTCCCTACGGGGAGGAATTCGCACGCTTCATCCACCGGGACGGCTTCTGCTTCGGCCATTATACGGACTGCTGGAAGCATACCTATTTTTCAGGCAACAATCCGGAATGGGCGGCCAGCCTCATGAACGGAGCGTGGGCCAGCGCCCACCTGGTGGACAGCTACCGCTTCACCGGAGACAGGCGGGACCTTGCAAAGTCAATGCCCATCCTGGAATCCAGTGCGCGCTTCGTCATGTCCTGGTTTGAGGACGACGGCCAGGGCCGCTACCTTTCCGGCCCGGGCGTCTCCCCTGAAACCGGGTTCTACGCACCGGACGGCACGGGCCCCAAAACGCTTTCCTATGTCTCCCTCGGCAATTCCCATGACCAGCTTCTGGGGCGCGAGGCGCTCCGCAACTACATTTACGCCTGCCGGGAGCTGAATGTCCGTACCCCCACCCTGGTTAAGGCGCTGGACTTTCTTCCGAAGATTCCCCAGCCTGCCATCGGCCCTGACGGCCGCGTGCAGGAGTGGCAGAAGCCTTTTGAGGAAATGCAGAAGGGGCACCGCCATATCAGCCACCTTTACGGCCTGTTTCCCGGCACGGAATGGAACGTGCTCACCACGCCGGAATATGCGGAGGCCGTACGCAAGTCAGCGGATTTCCGGCGCAAATACGCAGACATGGGGAACAACGGCATCCGCACCGGCTGGAGCACCGCCTGGCTCATCAACCTTTACGCAACTCTGGGGGACGGGAACGCCGCGGAGGACCGCATGTACACCATGCTGAAACATTACATCAATTCCAACCTGTTTGACTTTCATCCCCCGTTCCAGATTGACGGCAACTTCGGCTTTACCTCCGGAGTGGCCCAGTGCCTGGTCCAGAGCCAAATCATGCAGGACGGGTTTCAAGTCATCCTTCTGGCTCCGGCCCTGGCGGACGGCTGGAAGAAGGGTTCCGCCACGGGCCTGTGCACCCGGGGCGGGCTGAAGGTGGACCTGCGCTGGGAAAACGGCCGGGTTCAGGCCACCGCTACAGCCAGCCGTCCCGGAAAATTCCGTTTCATGCACCGGGGCCGCAAGAAAGACCTGGTGATGAAAAAGGGCCAGACAGAGAAGATCAATTTTCCTCCTTCCACCGCCGGTACTCTCTAAAACCGGCCTTCCCCAACTTCCCTCATGAATCTCTCCTCCTCCCTGATCAAATGCGGGCTGCTCACCGCCGCGGCCTGCCTTTCCCTGGGCTCCTGCTCCAAGCTCTTTCCACCCTGCGGAAGCGGGGAAATTCCGGAAACGGAGCAGACGGAAACACTCCTGAAAGCGCACGTAACCCATCTGGCGGACACTATCGGAGAGCGCAACGCCTACAAGCCCGGCACTATGGAGCGTTCCGCCCGCTACATTGAAAAAACCCTGGCGGACATGGGCTATACCGTCACGCGCCAGGCCGTGGACATTCCGGTTTCCCAGGAATTCGGCGCCGTGAAGGACAGGACGGTGTACAACCTCATTGCCACCAAAAAGGGAACTTCCCCGCGATCCAAAACGCTCATCATAGGCGCGCATTACGATACCAAGGTGGGCATGGACAACTGGCACGACCACGGTCCCGCCAGACCAGCCCGCACCGGAACGCCGGGAGCCAATGACAATGCTTCCGGCGTGGCCGCCCTGCTGGAAACGGCGCGCGCCCTGGCGGCAACTCCCACCCTGCACGACGTGTGCCTGGTGGCTTATGCCAATGAGGAGCCGCCCTTTTACCAGACGCCCTCCATGGGCAGCGTGGTGCACGCCAAATCCGTCGCCCGCCATCCGGGCAAAGACAGAATCATCGGCATGATTGCCCTGGAAACGCTGGGCTGCTATTCCCCGCGGGTGAATAAAAAACGCCAGTCAGCCGTGGCTGCCGGATTAGCCGGGCTGCCGGACCGCTGCGACTACGTGGCCTTCATGTCCACCAACACGGGCCGCAAGCTGGCCCGTTCCTGCGCGGAGGAATTTGCCGCTTTGAGCCGCTTTCCGGTACGTTCCGCCGTATTCCCGTATTACACCCGCGGCGTTTCCTGGTCAGATGACTGGGGATACATGAAGGAGGGCATTCCCTCCTTTGCCGCCACGGACACGGCCTTCCTCCGCTGCGATGACTACCATGAAACCAGCGACACGGCTGAAAAGCTGGATTATCCCCAGTTTGCGGAAGTCGTGCAGGGCCTTTCCCAACTCGTCATCTCACTCGCCAATAAACCATGAGCATGAAGCTTGCCTTCCTCCTTGCCGCCCTTTTCCTTGCCTTCCCTCACGGCGACGCCGGAGCCGCGCCATTTGAACCGTCCGTGCTGGAGGCCCTCCAGCCGCCCGCGGGACACGGAGCCTTTCATTCCGGATGGATTTCCCTGGGGCTCAAGGCGGCGGACCTGGAGGAAAAACAAGTATCCCCCGGACATATTACGAACGTGGGGAAGCGCAGATGCAGCTCTACTTTCCCGCCGGATGGAAGCCGCAGGACAGGCGCGCGGCCCTGTGCGTTTTTCCGGGCGGGGGCTATGCCATCCAGGCCATTGAAAAGGAAGGCGGCCATATCGCCCGCTGGGCGGCGGAGCACGGCATGGTGGGCGTCGTCGTGAAGTACCGCGTTTCCGGGAGCAATGATGCCGTCGGCAGGTTTCCCGGCCCGCTGCTGGACGCCCGGCAGGCTCTGCGCGTAACGCGCCGGCATGCCTCCGCTCTGGGGGTTGACCCGCACCGCATCGGCGTCATGGGCTTTTCCGCAGGGGGCCATCTGGCAGCCATGGCCTCCACGCTCTGGAACCGCCCCCTGCCGGAAGAAGCGGAAAACCCGCTGAAAAGCGTTTCCGCCCGGCCGGATTTCTCCATGCTCATCTATCCCGTCGTCACCATGGAGCCACAAACCACCCACGGGGGCACCCGCAGCAGGATTCTGGGGCCAGCCCCCGGCGCGGACCTGGCGGAGCTGTGTTCCGCGGAACGGCAGGTGACGGCGCAGACGCCGCCCGTGTTCCTCGTCCACGCGCTGGACGACGGCGTAGCCAGCGCCAACAGCAGGCTGATGGAACAGGCCTGCCGGGAAAAGGGCGTTCCCGCCAGCCTGCATTTTTATCCTTCCGGAGGGCATGGGTACGGCATGGAGAAGCGCGGGCAGCCCACGGACAAATGGCCGGAGGCCGCGGAGGAATGGCTCTCTGAACGGGGAATTCTCTCCTCCCGGTGCGCCCCGTACGGGAATGCGCCCTCCGGCCCGGGCGCCGCACCCGGAACACGGCGGGAATGAACGCGCTAGGCCCTGATTGTGCCGCATCGCAGGGTTGACCGCACCCGGACCCGGTGCTACCTTTTCCGGGCATGAGTGCGCCCGAAAAGAATTATAAAGACACCATCCTGTTGCCGGAGACCGGCTTCCCCATGAGGGGGGATCTGACAAAAAACGAACCCGTACGCCTGAAAAAGTGGGAAGACACCGGACTGTACGAACGAATTTTGTCCCGCAGGATTGACCAGGGCGCACCCCGGTTCCTGCTTCATGACGGCCCCCCCTTCGCCAACGGCGACGTGCACATGGGCACGGCCCTGAACAAGATTCTCAAGGACCTGGTCCTGAAGTCCAAGACCATGGCCGGTTACGCCGCGCCCTACGTTCCCGGCTGGGACTGCCACGGCCTCCCCATCGAATTCAAGGTGGTGCAGAAGGCCCGTGATCTGGATGCGGCTGAAATCCGCCGCCGCTGCGCGGAATTCGCCAAGGGCTTTATTGACATTCAACGGACTTCCTTCCGCCGCCTGGGCGTTTTCGGTGACTGGGAGCATCCCTACCTGACGATGAAGCCGGCGTATGAAGCCAACATCCTGCGCGTGTTCGCCAAGCTGGTGGAAGACGGCGCGGTTTACCAAAGCCGCAAGCCCGTGCAATGGTCCTACGGAGCCTACACCGCTCTGGCGGAAGCGGAGATTGATTACAAGGAGAAGGTCAGCCCCTCCGTGTTCGTGCGCTTCTCCCTGCTGGACAACCCGCTGGGACTGAAAGCCTCCATGGTGATCTGGACCACTACCCCGTGGACGCTGCCCGCCAATGTGGGCATTGCCCTCCATCCGCGCTTTACGTACGTGGCCGGAAATTTCATGAAGGACGGCCAGACGGAAACCCTCATCATCCTGAAGGACCTGCTGGACGCCTTCGCGCAGAAGACGGGCTGGGCCCTGGCGGAAACCATCCGCGAGTTCAAGGGCACCGAACTGGAAAACTGCGAAGCGCAGCACCCCTTCCTCTCCCGCACGTCAAAAATCATTCTGGCGGACTTCGTGACCACGGACACCGGCACGGGGGCCGTCCACATCGCGCCCGGCCATGGCTCGGACGACTATAACGTGGGGCGCCAGTACGGCCTGCCCGTTCTCTCCCCCGTGGATGACGACGGCAAGTACACGGAAGAAGTGGGCGTTCCCTCCCTGGTGGGCAAGCACGTGTTTGACGCCAACAAGGATGTCATCGCCATGCTGGAGAAGGATAACAACCTCTTTGGCGTGGAGGAATACCGCCACCAGTATCCGCACTGCTGGCGTTCCAAGACGCCCATCATTTTCCGCGCCGTGGAACAGTTCTTCATCTCCATGGACAAGCTGCGTCCGCAGGCCCTGGAAGAGATTGACAAGGTGCAGTGGCTGCCCGCCTGGGGCCGCAACCGCATTTACGGCACCGTGGAGGCGCGCCCGGACTGGTGCATCTCCCGCCAGCGCACCTGGGGCGTGCCCCTGCCCGTCTTCTTTGATGAAAACGGGAAGGCCGTTCTGGACGCCGCCGTGGTCCGCAAGATCGCAGACATGGTAGAGGCCCACGGCTCCAACATCTGGTTTGAACTTTCCGATGAAGACCTGTGCGAACGCCTCGGCCTGCCGAAGACCTGGAAGAAGGGCAAGGATACGCTGGACGTCTGGATCGATTCCGGCTGCTCCCACATGGCCGTCATGGATGCCCGCCCCGGCCTGGACGCCCCGGCGGACCTGTACCTGGAAGCCACGGACCAGCACCGCGGCTGGTTCCAGAGTTCCCTGATGCTCTCCGTCGCCTGGCGCGGCAAGGCCCCGTACAAGGCCGTGATGACCCACGGCTTCGTGGTGGACAAGGACACCGGGAAAAAGACCTCCAAGTCGGACGCCAAGAGCGGCAAGCCCATTGACGCCGCCTATTATTATGACAAGTACGGCGCGGACATCGTGCGCCTGTGGGCCGCCTCCGTGGACTGGCAGAATGAAGTCCCCTTCGGGGAAGACCTCTTCAAGCAGGTCACGGAACCCTACCGCCGCCTGCGCAACACCCTGCGCATCCTGCTGGGCAACATCAGCGGATTTGACTTCGCCACGCAGGCGGTCGCCCCGGAACACATGCCCATCCTGGACCGCTGGATTCTGGAACGCCTGAACGCCGTCATCCGGGAAACCCTGAAGGCGTATGAAGCTTACGACTTCCGCAAGGCGTTCAGCGTCATCAACCAGTTCTGCTCCAGCGACCTTTCCGCCCTGTACGTGGACACCACCAAGGACCGCCTGTACTGTGACGCCGTCACCTCCGTGCGCCGCCGCGCCACGCAGACGGCCATGACCATCGTCTTCCGGGCGCTGTGCCGCCTGCTGGCCCCCATCCTGGCCTTCACGGCGGATGAAGCCTGGGAATACGCCGGGTATGAAGGCAGCGTGCATGAACAGGACTTCCCCGCCCCGATGCCGGAATACGACACGCAGGAGGCTTCCTCCGCCATCTCCCGCCTTCAGGAAATCAAGTCCGTCATCCAGGTAGCCATTGAAGAACAGGTGAAGGCCAAGGCATTCTCCAAGAATAATGAGGCTTCCATCTCCCTCACCGTCCCGGCCAACGAAAGCGAGGACGTGGTGGCGCTGCTGGAAGACCGCGCCTTTGCCACGGAGTTCTTCATCATTGCAGACCTGGACGTGAAAAGCGGCCCGGAACTGGCGGCAACCGCCTCCAAAACGGAACACGCCATGTGCCCGCGCTGCCGCCGGTATGAACCCGTGGAAGACGGCTGCGAGGTGTGCGGACGCTGCGCGGAAGTCCTCTCCTGAACGGCAACCACTCCACTCCTCGATCTTTATATGGACACCCAGACGGAAAAGGAACCCGCCCCCCATAAGAAAACGCTTCCCGGCTGGCTCTGGTGGAGCCTGCTGGGGCTGGGGCTTTATGCCCTGGACCAGGCCAGCAAGCTGTGGATCATCCACCGCTTCCCGCTGAACTACCTGAACGAAAAAGCCCAGAAGTACGCGTACCTGCCTGATTTCCCGGGCTTCCACCATGTCAACGCGGACGGAACGCTTGACTTCGCCACGAACGCGCGCGTTCCGGCGGCGGACCTGGCGCAGTTCCCGGACCTGAACCCGCACACGGTGGACGCCCTGAACAAGCTGAGGGAGCTGGAACCCATCTCCTTCCTGGACGGAACGGTGAACATCACCCGCGTGCACAACACGGGCGTGGCCTTCGGCATGGGGAACGGAACGGTGTGGTCCAGCTACCTGTTCCTGGCCATTCCCGTGCTCGCCATCGTGGCCCTGATCGTGCTCTACCGGAAAAACTTCTTCCATACGGTATGGCTCAAGCTGGCTTACGTGCTGCTGCTGGCTGGGGTGGCGGGCAACCTGACGGACCGCCTCATGCAGGGCTTCCTGATTCCCTACGAACAGACGCACGGCTTTTTCACGAAGCTCATGAACGGCTACGTGGTGGACTTCATTGACGTAACCATCCCCGTCTTCAATTACCGCTGGCCCGCCTTCAACGTGGCGGACTCCTGCATCTTCGTGGCGGCGATCATCTTCTTCATCGCCAGCATCTTCTCCGCCCGGAAGAAAGAGGAAAAACCATCCTGAAACGACCATGACCATCCGGACCGCCATTCTGTCAGGGCTGCTGTTGTGCGGGGGCATTGCCTCCGGCAAGGATGAACTATCCTTCAAGGAAACGGTGGTTCCGGTGAAAGTGGCTCCGGACCAGGACAGCATCACGGCCTCCTTCCCCTTCACCAACACCTCCGCCGCTCCCGTCACGATCAGCAAAATCCACGTCTCCTGCGACTGCACGACCGCCGGGGCAAAGGATAACAAGCTGACGTACGCCCCGGGGGAATCAGGCGTCATCAGCGCCGTGATGAAGACCGACAATTTTTCCGGCACGGTGGACAAGGACATGACGGTGCACGCCAACGGCTCCGCGTACAAGCTGGTGATACGGGCGCAAATCCCGGACATCATCCGCATGGAGCCCCGCAAGCTGGAATGGACCAGGGGGGAGGCCCCCTCCTCCAAGACCATCAAGATCACCATCTCCAGGGAACTGCCCGTCAACCTGACCACGGTGGACCTGACCGGGGACGCCTTCAACTATGAACCCGTCACCGTCAAAAAAGGCAGGGAATACAAGATCATCGTCACGCCCAAGTCTACGGACAAGCCCGCCTTCAACACCATCTGGGTGCGCACGGATTCCACCGTGCCGCGCTACAAGCGCCAGATGGGATTCCTGACCATCAAGGAAGACTGACCGCCCTCCCCTTTCCGCCATGAGAGACGCCCTTTCCACCGCCCTGAAGCTCCTGCTGGCCGTATTCCTGCTGGCGGTGGGCATTGCCGCGCTGGACCTGCGCGTCTTCCAGCCGTTCCGCACGCCGCCCTGCAACCCGGAGACGCTGGAGGAAGGGCACATATGCCTGTCCCAGGTGATGAAGGAATGGCCGGGAAAGGTCATCTGGATAGACGCCAGAAAGCAGGACGACTTTGAACGCCACACCGTAACGCAGGCCCCCGTTTACCCCGTGCGCCCGGCGGACGCCAATTACCAGGAGCTTCTGGCGAACGCCATGGAAGCCCTGATGACGGCGGAAGACAGGGGCTGCTGCATCGTCATTTTTTGCAGCAGGGACTGCACTTCCAGCGCAGCCGTAGCCAATGAACTGAAAAAGCCGGAATACGGCATACGCGCGCCCATCTTCATCCTGGAAGGCGGGTGGGACGAACTGCGCAAAGAACCCTCACTCGTACCATAAGCCATGCTTGACACAGCAATCATCCGCCCGCAGTTTCCCATCCTGGAGACCAGTGTGCACGGCAAACCGCTCATTTACCTGGATAACGCAGCCACCACGCAGAAGCCCCTGGCCGTCCTGGACGCCACCCGGAATTATTACGAGACCCAGAACGCCAACGTGCACCGCGGCTCCCACTACCTGAGCCAGCTGGCTACGGAAGCGCATGAAGAGTCACGGGAAATGGTGGCCCGGTTCATCAACGCTCCGGAAACGGCGGAAGTCCTGTTCACCTCCGGGTGCACCATGGGCATCAACCTGGCGGCGGACACCATCGCCAAATCCGGCATGATCCAGCCGGGGGACGAGGTCATCCTGACCGCCTCCGAGCACCACTCCAACATCGTCCCCTGGCAGATGCTCTGCGAGCGGACGGGCGCCGTCCTCAAGGTCGTCCCCCTGACGCCGGGCCAGACGCTGGACATGGAGGCTTATCAAAAACTGCTTTCTCCCCGCACGCGCATCGTGGCCGTGGGGCACGTCTCCAACACGCTGGGCACCGTCAACCCCGTGCGGGAAATCACCGCGCTTGCCAGGGAAAACAGGCCTGACACCATCGTGCTGATTGACGGCGCGCAGGCCGTCTCCCACATGAAGGTGGACGTGCAGGAGCTGGGCTGTGACCTGTACGCGTTCTCGGGGCACAAGCTGTACGCCCCCACCGGCACCGGGGTTCTGTGGGGAAAACGGGAGCTGCTGGAAAAACTGCCGCCGTGGATGGGCGGCGGAGAGATGATCAAGGAAGTCACCTTTGGCAAAACCGTCTACAACGATATTCCCTTCAAGTATGAGGCGGGAACGCCCAACGTCGGGGGGGCCGTCGGGCTGGCCGCCGCCATCCGCTACGTCTCCGGGCTGGGGATGGACAACATCGCCGCCCATGAACAGAAGCTGACGGATATGGCCGTGGAGGGGCTCAAGGCCATGCCGCGCCTGACCGTGCTGGCTCCGGACGTGCCGCACAGCTCCGTGGTTTCCGTCCTGGCGGACGGCATCCACCACTATGACCTGGGCACCCTGCTGGACCAGATGGGCATTGCCGTACGCACCGGGCACCACTGCTGCCAGCCGCTCATGTGCGCCCTGGGAACCACCGGGACCACCCGCGCCTCCTTCGCCCTGTACAACACGGAAGAGGAAGTGCAGGCCTTCCTCAAGTCCATGAACAGGTCTCTGGAGATGCTCTCCTGACCTCCGCTCCATTCCTCTTTCCACCATGAAAACGGCTTCCGCCCTTCTTTTAGGCCTTGTCCTGGGCTTTTCCGGCTGTTCCCTGCACCAGCAGCAGGGCACGGCATACACCCATTACCAGGATGACGCGGCGGCCATCCGGGAGGCTCACGCCGCATGGCTCATTCTTTCCGACCCGCGCCACAGCAGGGAATGGCCGGAAGCCAGAAAGAAATATAACGCGTGCATCCGGGAACTGGCCGCGCACCTGAAAGAGGCCAAACGCGAGGGCGGCATGAATGAGAAGACGCGCCGGAGCCTCCCCTTCATCATTGAAAAAGCCCCTTACGCCAAGGACAGCAACCCCTGGTTCTATGAAGCCATCTACATGTCTGACGAGGTGGACCCCACCTTCCGCCTGCGGGAGAGCGTAACCGTGGAGGGCATGGGCATTCCCCTGGCGGGACTGGCGCCCCAGGGCGTTTCCCAGCCTCATGCCAATGTATTGAAAGACAACGGCAACGTGCACACGCTGACGGCCATTCTGGATTTTGACCGCATGGTGGACGGCAAACCGGTGCTGCGCACCATCCCGCGCCTGATGAATGAGCACGTCTTCATCGGCAAGAACAAGGTGCGGCAGCCTCTGGCGGCAAACTTTTCCGTACCCATCGCCCTGTTCTGGAAGCTTTCCGACGCGGACGGCACGGAACTGCTGGGCGCGTTCCGCCCCAAAAAGGCCATCAATACGATGGGGCTGTATTTTTCCGAACCGTACGATCCCAAGAAAATTCCCGTGCTGTTCACCCACGGCCTGATGTCCGGCCCCGCCACCTTCGCCAACCTGACCAACCGCCTTCTGGTGGACCCCGTCATCCGGGAAAACTACCAGTTCTGGTTCTTCGGCTATCCGTCCGGGCTGGCCTGGACCATCCCGGCCAGCAGGCAGCGGGAAGCGCTGGAGGAACTGATGAAGGAGTACAATCCGCGCGGAACCTCCAAAGAGATGAACAACATCGTCATGGTGGGGCACTCCATGGGCGGCCTCATCACCCGGTTCAACAATTCCACCAAGCCGTGGACGCTGATGAAGGGGCTGTTTGAACTGCCTCCGGAGACCTTTGCGGACATGACGCTGGAAAACTGGAAAACCGGGCTGGAACCCCTGCATTGTGACGAGCACACGCTGGAACAGCTCCAGACCAATTTCATCTTTTCCCCGGCCAGGGGCGTCACGCGCATCGTGTACATGGCTACGCCCCACCGCGGCTCCACCTTTGCGGACAACTGGATAGGGCGGCTGGGCCAGCGCCTGATCGACCTCCCCGCGGACATGCTGGAAGAGGTCACCCGCATCGCCACCCTCAGCCGAGGCATGTTCCTGCTGAACCCCCTCCAGCTGAAGGACGAGCTTACCAGCATCCGCCAGCTTTCCCCGAACTCCTCCCTGGTCAAATACATGTCCGAGCTGCGCGGCTCCCCTTCCGTTCCGGTTCATTCCATCATCGGCGACAGGGGCAGGAATGACACGCCCCACTCCTCCGACGGGGTGGTGAAGTACCGTTCCTCCCATCTGGACTGGAGCGTGAGTGAAAAGATCGTCCCGTCCGGGCACAGCGTGCAGGACGACCCCGCCGCCGCCGTGGAGCTGCGGCGCATCCTCCGGGAGCACCTGGCCAAGGTCAAGGGCCGCCAGGCGCTGGAGGAAGCGGACGCCAAGGCCGCCACCCCGGTGTGGCAGACCAATCCCGCGCCGCCCATCATCCTGAAGAGGCCGTAAAGCGGGCATTCCCCGGCTCCGGAACATGAGACAACGCTTGTTTCTTCCCGGGAGCCCCGTTCCCCATTCATCCGGGCGGCTTTTCCGCCGCCTCCCTCACCGCCGGAAAAAACACTCCGCCCCTCCTGGCGGGAACGGGCATGCCGGGTCCGGGAAGAAGAAAAAATATTCCTCCACCCTGCAATATGCCCCCTTATAGAGTTGCTTCCGGCAGGGGATTCAAGCTAGAATATTTGCCAATACTATTTCCCCCTCCTCCATGCCCGACGACGATTCCCATTCCATGGACCAGATTTCCGCCCTCTTTCCCCAGCTGGAAAACATCCAGCTTGTCGGAACCAAAGGCCCTCAGCAGATTTTCACCGCTACCCTGAAATCCAACTTCGCTCCCGTCATGCTGCGGGTGGTCCCCACGGAGGAAGCCGGCGTCTTCGGCTGGGATCCGGAATTCATCGTCCGTTCCCTCACCATCGTGGAACAGGCGCACCAGGGCCTTCTGCGCGTTTATGAAGTGGGGCAGGCAGGGCCGTTCACCTTCATTATTTCCGAGCATTCCCCCTATCCGCGACTGGCGGACCTGGAGCAGCTTCCCCAAATATCCCCACAGGGTGCGCTCAACCTGGTGCGGAACATGGCGGAAGGGCTGCTGACGCTGCACCGCAAGAGCATCTTTCACGGAGGCATCACGCCCAAGCTGATCTGCCTGAGGGCGGACGGCGGAGACGCCCTGCTGCTGCCCATCAACATTTATCCGGCCCAGCCCCCCGTGGACATGGGGGATTACGCTTCCCCGGAATGGGTCACCGGGGCGGAGGCCTCCTTCACGCCGGGCATGGATATTTACGCCCTGGGTCTGACGCTCTACATCCTGCTGACCCGCAAGACGCCGATGGAAGCGGGCTTCGCCATGCCTTCCACCCTGATCAAGTGCAGTGACGCCGTGGATGCGGTGGTTTCCCGCGCCATCAATCCGGATACACGGGAACGCTACCGGAACCTGGGGGATTTCATCACGGACCTGGACAAGGCGATTGCCAACCCCACGGGCAGGAGCGCCGCCGCCCTTCCGGTCACGGGCGCCTCCCCGGCGGTCCCGGCCCTGAACACGCAGAAAGGGCAGTCCAATATTTACTACTACCTCATCCCGGCCCTGATCGTGGGCATTGTGCTGACCTACACCTGCATCCTGTACAAGAAGGATGTGGCCAGAATGCGCAATGACTACAACGAGCAGGTGCAGAAGGATAATAACGCGAAGGCGGACGCCGCGCGAAAGGCGAACCGTGAAGCGCGCCGCCACGCCCCGGCAGTTCCTGCGCCCGCCGCCCCGGCCCTTGCGGATAACGCCGCCCCGGCCCCGGTCCTTCCCGTGCCGGCTCCGGCCGCGCCTCCCGCTCCCGTACCGGCAGCCCCCAGGCCTTCCGGTGAACCCGGCAAGGTAAACTGGAGCCTCCAGCCCGGCGTGAAGGTGCGCCAGAGCTCCAACCGCAATATGCTGGGCGCCTATGGTCCGGAAAAAGCCGTTGACGGCAATACCAGTTCCGAACTTGCGGATGTCTCCATCAGCGCCACCGGCGTGGTGGAGGGGAAAAACGCCTGGTTCGGCATCGACTTCGGCCAGGAGACCAACCGAACCGTGGAAAAAATAGTCATTTACACTCCCGCCAACCTGACCCTGCTGGGCACAATGGAGGAGTTCAAGGTACTGCTGTACGACAATGACAAGAACGTGCTGGCGGAAAAGACCTTCACCACCACCCCCTCGGAAAAATCCACCAACGTCACCACCTGGAAGCTGGACGCTCCGGTCAAGGCGCGCGCCCTGCGCGTGGAATCCACCACTCCGGCGCGCCCGCTGGCGCTGACGGAGGTGGAGGCCTACGGCCCTGAAGAAGAGCCGGACGCGCCCGCTACCGCCCCTGAGGAAGAATAATGACTGAGGAACCGCCTCCAGCCGGGCTGCCGCCCCTGCGGAAGACCGGCGTTCTCCTTTTCCTCCTGTGCCTGTTTGCGCTGGCGCTGGCAGGAGGCACCCTGTACCTGGTTTTTCATGACCTTCCCCTGATTCAGCAGGCCATCGCGGAAACAGTGGCCCAGTCTGTGAAGGAGCTTCAGGAGGGAGGAAGCGCCGCCGCCTCCCTCACCCATGTGAATGCAGGGTCCACAGCGCCCTTTACCATGGACGGCAGCCTGTTCTATCTGTGCACCGCCGGGCTGGCCATTTGCTGGCTGATGCTGGTTTACCGCCTGGCGCAAAATGCGGAAACGGTGAAAAAGGGGGCCCTGCGCTGCACGCCCCTTCTCTGCGTCCTTTCCTTTTTCCTGCCCGTGGGCAATATATGGATGCCCCTTCAAGCCATGCTGGACATCAACAAGGCCCTCTCCTCCCCCGGCCCTTCACGCGGAAAAGTCTGGATATGGACGGCCTGGGCCGTCAGCGTGCCGGGGTCCCTGCTCATCTTCCTGTATACGCTGTGCCAGCCTCTGGCCAGCTTCTTCCAGACTTTCCGCGCCTGGGCTGAAGAAGACCCGGGGAACGCATTTGCACTGGACCGGGAGCTGGAAGCCCTGATGAACGGCATGGTGCGGCCCGTCATCATGTACAACGGCATGGCCTTTATTGCATGCCTGCTGGCTTCCGTGCTGATGATGCTCCACTTCCATTCCCTGCAAAGGCGGCTGGCAGTCCGCTGACCTTTCCGCCGGGGCAATATGCCTTTACCGCAGACATCCGCCGAAGCACGGACAGGTTTGGCTTATCTTCTCTTCCCTCCCCCTTATCCGGCTATCCGCAATTCTCCGGAAAAGCCTGTTGAGGCAGGGAGCGGAGAGCCTTTCCCATCAGTTCTTTCCCCCATCCGGGAATACCTCCTTCCGGGCATGAAAAACCCGGCCGCGCCTCACGGCGGGCCGGGCCAGCAAAAATAGCAATTCCTCCGGTTAGCGCTTGGCGGCTTTCACCGTCATGGCGTCCTTGCCGATGCGGCCACGGAGATAATGAAGCTTGGCGCGGCGGACTTTGCCGCGGTTCACGACTTCAATCTTGGCGATGCGGGGGGTGTGCAGGGGGAACACGCGTTCCACGCCTTCACCGTAGGAAATTTTGCGCACCGTAAAAGCTTCATTGACGCCGGAACCGCGCTTGGCGATCACGATGCCCTGGAAAATCTGAATACGTTCCTTGCCGCCTTCAATAACACGAGTGTGAACCTTGATGGTATCACCTACGTTAAATGCGGTCACATCCGCCTTGAGTTGCTCCTGCTCGATTTTGTTGATAATGTTCATCTTGTGTTATCTATTGCTGGTGAATATCAGTAAAAGGAAAACTTACGGGACGCAGAATATGGGCCATAATCCCCTAAAAGGCAATCCAAATTTGCCGTACGGCCTCAATTTTATTTTTTTACCGGGCCGGGAGGCGGGGCTATCCTGCCGCGCCATTCCTCCAGCGCCGGAAGAAAGGCGGAGGAAGACATGAGCGCATGAACGCTGTCCATGCGCATCAGGCACGCCTTTTCTCCGCCCTGGGCGCGCTCCACCAGCAGGGACTCCAGCAGAAGGCGGGCACGGGTGCGGGCGTCCGGCGCGCCGTCCAGTGCGGAGAAAACCAGCTTTCCGGCCTGCACCGGATCCTTCCGGTACAGGTATTCCAGGGCCAGCGCTTCATAGAGGCAGGAGGAAGGGGCCTTCCGGGCGGTCTCCAGCAGCCGGGCGGAGCGCTCCCGCCAGCGGTCCCCGAACTGCACCCGGGAAGCCCACCAGCCCTGGAAGTAGCGGTCTTCTTCCGCGGGCTTCACGTCCATGCCCTTCATGCAGGCATACGGGCGGTACAGGGGGTCTCCAAACACCACCCCCTGCCAGGACAGCACGGGCATGCTCATCCAGGAGGCCTCCGCCACGGAATAGCCGTCCAGCAGCCGGTCCACAAAAATGTCAAAGCGGTGGCACGCGCCCAGGAACGGCTCATACACGTTCCCCACCGTCACGTCCGCCCCCTTTTCCAGCAGGGCGGAACTCCACCCCGTGCCGGGAACCTTGAAATCCGAGGCGCTGAAGGAATGCAGGTGCATGGCCACCGCTCCGGGCCGGAAACGGAAGGAGGGGTCCGTGAACGGACCGTTCGCGGTACCCGTGTACCACCCGCAGTAGAGCGCCGTGTCCCGGCTCAGCGGGAACTTTTCCGGAAGAGTCTGGGGCCAATCGTCCAGGTAGGCGGGTATGCCAGCCTCCCGCACGCGCCGGAACACGGCGTCCAGCCACGCATCCCCCTGGGCGTAGGGGCCGCCGCGGTCCACCACGGCCCACCCCCACAGGCCGTTTTTCTCCACCTCCGCGGGCTCCTTCACCAGCCGCATGCAGGTCTCCGCCGTCAGGCCGTCCAGACGGCACACCAGGAACGTGGGAAGGCCGGCGCCCACAAAATCCTCCCTGGAATCATAATAGGGATTCGGAAGCCAGGACTTTTTTTCATATCCGTCCACGGCCAGCAGCGCCAGTTCCGAATCCACGGCGGCGCGGTCCGTCTGCATCTGGTTGACATCCTTCCCGGGAGGGGGCACGGGATTTTCATGCCGTATCTTCATCGGCAGGTCCGCCATCAGCACCAGCGCGAAAATCTTCCGGTCCATCATGGGGGCGGAGGCAATGCCGGAGGGCACCCACCAGCGCTGTTCCCGTGCCGTACGCAGGAGGGGGGTGCGGATGAGGTCTTCATACTCCTTCCGGGAAATCTCATTGGCCGCGGGACAATCCAGGGAAATGAGGTTCCTTTCCGGCACGCCGCGCACCCGCGCATACTCCGCGGCCATGCGCCGGCTCAGCTCCGATTTCCCGTTGTAAACCACGGCCACATGCGCGGGCTGGAGTTCATAGGCCCGGACGGCGGAAAACCACGCCGCCAGGAAGAACAATACGGCTAATCCCCTCTTCAGCATACCCCCCTACCATACCTGATTCCGCGGGGCAATCAAGCAGGCGAACCGGAGCATCCGTGATTTCGCCATTTTTCCGCTTTTCGCTTCACTTCTAAAAAAAAATCGCTTTAATGGCTCCTGATGTATTGCAGGCTTTCACCTGCATTCCCTACAACCATCATACGCATATGATTCAACAAATTGACCATATCGGCATCGCCGTCAAGAGCCTTGACGCCACCGTTCCCTATTACCGTGATGCGCTCGGATTCGGAGAGCCCCACATTGAGGAAGTGCCCACGCAAAAGGTGCGTGTCGCCATGTTTGACGTTGCCGGAGTCCACATTGAACTGCTTGAACCCACCTCTCCGGAAAGCGCCATTGCCAAGGCCATTGAGAAAAAAGGGGAGGGCATCCACCACATCGCTTTCAAGACCAACGACATTGCCGACAATATTTCCAAGGCCAAGGACGCAGGCCTCACCGTGCTGAACGACCCGCCCGTCCCCGGCGCGCACAACACGCAGGTCACCTTCCTGCATCCCAAGTGCACCTTCGGCGTTCTGACCGAATTCTGCCAGCACCCCGGCTCCTGCGGATGCGGCAAGTAAGCATTTTCCGAATTCACCATACCACTATACCAAATGGCTATTGATCCCAAATTGATTGACGATCTGAACAGCCGCCGCAAGAAGGTCATCCTCAGCGGCGGTCAGGAAAAGATCGACAAAAGACATGAAAAGGGCGAGATGACTGCCCGTGACCGCATGGGGTACCTCTTTGAAGAAGGCACCTTCTCGGAAATCGGCATGCACGTGCGCCACAACTGCCACAACTTCGGCATGGGCAAGAAGGAAATCCCCGGCGACGGCGTCGTTTCCGGCTTCGGCCTGGTAAACGGCCGTCCGGTCGCCTGCGCGGCTTCCGACTTCCTGGCCCAGGGCGGTTCCCTCGGCTACATGCACGCCATGAAGATCGCGGACGCCCAGAAGTACGCCCTGAAGGCCGGCATCCCGATGGTGACGGTGAACGATTCCGGCGGCGCTCGCCTCCAGGAAGGCGTGGCGGCCCTGTCCGGCTATGCCCAGGTGTTCTACAACAACGTGCTGGCTTCCGGCGTGGTTCCGCAGATCTCCATGATCCTGGGCCCGTGCGCAGGCGGCGCGGCGTATTCCCCCGCCCTGACGGACTTCATCATCATGCGCAATTCCGGCAACGCCGGCATGTACATCACCGGTCCCAAGGTGATTGAGCAGGTCACGTATGAAAAGTGCACGATGGATGACATCGGCTCCGCGGCCATCCACGCCTCCGTGTCCGGCAACGTCCACTTTGTGGCGGACAGCGACGCGCACGCCATGGACATCCTGAAGAAGCTCCTTTCCTTCCTCCCCGCCAACAACGCGGAAGAACCGCCCCACAAGCTGGACACCCCGCTTGACCTGAGCGCGGACGAAGGCATGAGCGACCTGATCCCCGCAGACAACCGCACCCCCCTGGACGTGCAGCCCATCATCAGCCGCCTGGTGGATGACGGGGACTTCCTGGAAGTGCACAAGGACTTCGCCAAGAACGTCGTCGTCGGCTTCGGCCGCGTCTGCGGCGTGGTGGTCGGCATCATCGCCAACCAGCCCAACGTGAAGGCCGGCTGCCTGGACATTGACTCCTCCGACAAGGCCGCCCGCTTCATCCGCTTCTGCAACGCGTTCAACATTCCGTTGGTGAACCTGGTGGACGTGCCCGGCTTCCTGCCCGGCAAGAACCAGGAACGCGGCGGCATCATCCGCCACGGGGCCAAGCTCATCTTCGCCTATTCCCAGGCCACGGTGCCCAAGGTCACCCTGATTATGCGCAAGGCCTACGGCGGCGCCTACATCGCCATGTGCTGCAAGGACCTGGGCGCTGACGCCGTCTTTGCCTGGCCCGGCGCGGAAATCGCCGTGATGGGCGCGGAAGGCGCCGTTCCGGTGCTTTACGGCCGCGAGCTGAAAGCTGTGGAAGACCCCGCGGAAAAGGCCAAGCGCCAGGGAGAGCTTCTGGAAGAATACCGGGACGCCTTCTACAACCCGTACGTGGCGGCCGGCATGGGCCAGATCACGGAAGTCATCAATCCGGAAGAAACCCGCGCCAAAATCGCCTTTGCCCTGCGCACCCTGATGAACAAGAAGGAAGTGCGCCCGGCCAAGAAGCACGGCAACATTCCGCTCTAACATCCATCTTAACGGATTCATATGTTACTCACAGCACTAGCCTTTGCACAGGGCATGGCCAACATCATGGACAATCTGGACTACCAGATCGTCGGCATCCTGGTGGTCATGATGTGCCTGGGTGGCCTGGCCGTCATTCTGACCATCAGCGGCTCCGTTGCCGCCTCCATCCAGAACAAGGCCAAAGCCAGGGCCGCAGCGGCTTCCGCTGCTCCCTCCGGTATGCCTGCCGCCGCTCCCGCGGCAGCGGGCAAGCCGGGGATGACTCCGGAAATGCTCGCCATCCTCTCCGCAGCCGTGGACTCCGCCGTGACGGAGCTCACGCCGGAAATGGTGGCAGTCATCTCCGCAGCCGTGGACGCAGGCCTGGACGGCATGAGCCACCGCATCGTGGAAATCAAGCAATCTCCGGGCTCCGGCTATGCGGCCGCAGGCAGGGCGGAAATCTTCGCCTCCCACCGCATCCGGCCATCCCATTGAACCACTCCATTACTCACCCCTACCCCCGCCCCTCCGGCGGGAACCATTAACTTAACATTCCATACCATACATTATTATGAAGAAACTTCGCATCACCGTTGACGGCAAGGTATTTGACGTATCCGTAGAACTCCTGGACCAGGTCTCCTCCACCACCTCGGCTCCGGCCCCCGTTGCAGCCCCGGCTCCCGCACCCGTAGCCTCCGCTCCTGTCGCGGCGCCCGCTCCGGCTCCCGCACCCGCCGCCGCTCCGGCCGCCGCAGGCGCAGGCGACGTTCCCAGCCCGCTTGCCGGCAAGGTTGTTTCCCTGGACGTTGCCCCCGGCACCGCCGTGAAGGCCGGTGACCAGATTCTGACGCTGGAAGCCATGAAGATGAATACCATCATTTACGCTCCCTCCGCCGGTACACTCACCGCTTTCTGCGTAAGCGCAGGCGACACGGTTCAGGAAGGACAGGCTCTGGCCAAGATTGGTTAATCCCGGCGGCAGCCGCCCGGAACCCCTAACACAGGTGTCCGGACTCCGACTCAGACTAAAAACCGCTACAAGAATTATTCCATATGAGTCTTTTTGATTCATTAATCACCTTTTTACAGGGGATGGGCATCTTCTCCCTATCATGGCAAATGGTAGGGATGTGGGGCATTGCCGTCCTTCTCCTGTACCTGGGTGTGGCCAAGCAATATGAACCTCTGCTGATGGTTCCGATTGCCTTTGGCGCTCTCATCGCCAACATTCCGGACAACGGAATGCTCATCACCCAGTTGAACCAGCAGGTCATCTCCTCCAATAAGGCGGGGGAAGTGACCGCCACGTCCCTGAACAACGTGGGCTACCTGCGCGTTCACGTGGCTCCGCTCCAGCAGGCACCCGTCAAGGTGCCGGCCAACCTGACCACGCCTGAAGCGCGCGCCCAGTATCTGGCAAACATGGAACAGCCCATGCAGGTTTACCCCGGCAGCCCGCTGACCGTCTCCCAGATCAAGCCCGTGCGGGAATCCCAGGAAAAAGCCAAGGCTGACGCCGCCCTTCTGGGGGACGACAGCCTGACGGTGGACCCCAACCTGAAGGACTTCCACAACGTGACGGAAGCGGACGCCAACGATCCGGTCTACCTGCTCACGAACGGTGGAGCCACCACCGTTCTGCGCCAGAAGGGAGTCAACTACTTTGACACGGAAGGCAACCAGGTTCCGGTGAATCTGGAAACGCAGAAGCTGGAACCCCTGGTGGTCTCCGCCGCAGGCAAATACGTGGCCGTAGGCCAGCACACCCAGGAACTACTGGTCACCTCCATCCATGGGGGCCTGTACGACTGGATCGGGCTGGGCATCAAGGCTGAAATCTTCCCGCCCATCATCTTCCTGGGCGTGGGGGCCCTGACGGACTTCGGCCCGCTGCTCGCCGCACCGCGCACCCTTCTTCTGGGCGCAGCGGCCCAGGTGGGCGTGGCAGCCACCTTCTTCATGGCCCTGTTCATGGGCTTCACGCCCAATGAATCCGCCTCCATCGGCATCATCGGCGGCGCTGACGGCCCCACCTCCATCTTCCTGACGATGAAGCTGGCTCCGCACCTGCTGGGCGCCGTGGCCGTGGCCGCGTACACGTACATGGCCCTGGTTCCGCTGATACAGCCGCCCATCATGGCGCTGCTGACCACGAAGAAGGAGCGCGTCATCCGCATGAAATCCCTGCGAACGGTCAGCAAGAGTGAAAAACTGTTCTTCGCCGTGCTGGTAACCATTGTCACCATCCTGCTGATTCCGGACGCCTCTCCGCTGATCGGCATGCTGATGCTGGGCAACTTCCTGCGCGAGTGCAAGGTAACGGAACGCCTGGTGCAGGCCTCCCAGAATGAAATCATCAACATCGTCACCATCTTCCTGGGCACCTCCGTGGGCCTGACGATGCAGGGTGACCGCTTCCTGCAGAAGGAAACGCTGCTGATCATTCTGCTGGGCATTGTCGCCTTCGGCGTAGCCACCGCGGGCGGCGTGATTGCCGCCAAGCTCATGAACCTCATCTGGCGCAAGAATCCGGTCAATCCCCTGATCGGTTCCGCTGGCGTCTCCGCCGTTCCGATGGCGGCGCGCGTCTCCCACAATGTGGGCCAGAAGTACGATCCCTCCAACTACCTTCTCATGCACGCCATGGGACCGAACGTTGCGGGCGTGATCGGCACCGCAGTCATCGCAGGCTACTACATCGCCACCCTGGCGAGATAACCTGATTTGAAATTATTCCAGGCCTCGGCCCATCCCATGAATTCCACCGCCCCATCCCCCACTCCTCCAGAGGAGGAAGGACCATGCGGCGACTGGACCTATCATGAATGGGCCGAGGCTTCTTCCACCAATGACCTGGCCCGTTCCCTGCCCCCCCGCCACATTGCCGTCTGCCGCGTGCAGAAGAGCGGCCGCGGCAGGTTCAACCGCAAATGGGTAGGGGAAGAAGGCGGCCTGTGGTCCTCCTTCACCGTTCCCCTGGATACTGCGGCCGGCGTGCACTGGGGCCATCTGCCCCTGGTTGCCGGGCTGGCCCTGCTCAACATGCTCCGCAGCATGGGCATTGCCAACGCGCGCCTGCGCTGGCCCAACGACGTCCTCATAGAAAAATCCAAACTGGCGGGCATTCTTGTGGAGCGCCCCTCCGCGCACATGGCCGTCATCGGCATGGGCATCAACATTTTCAATGACGTGGCCTCTATAGCCGGAGAAATCAAGGACCCTCCCGCAAGGCTCGCGGATCTTGTTCAGGACTGTCCCTCACCGCATGACGTCATGGCTTCCCTCGGCAGGCATTTGGACCAGGTTTTTTCTACCTTTGCCCATGGCGGCATCCCCGCCCTTCAGGAGGGGCTGGCGCAAGCATGGGCCGGGAAAAGGCCGGTTTCCATCCTTACGGATGACGAAACCATCCGGGGAATCTTTACGGGGATTGACGATCAGGGCAATCCTGTGGTATCCCTTCCGGCCGGTTCCCTCCGGACCGTTCCGGCACATCTGATCAACAGGCTTGTTGAAGAACAAGCCTGACCGCTCCGTTTACACGGAGTTTCTTTCTCTTTCATCCAACAAAAATCACTGACATGAGTTACAAGGAACTAACACCAGAAGAAGCAGCAAACCTGATTAAACACGGCCACCACATTGGCCTGAGCGGGTTCACTCCCGCAGGGACGGCCAAGGCTGTGACGGCTGAATTGGCAAAAATTGCAGAAGCGGAACACGCGAAGGGGAACCCCTTCCAGGTGAGCGTCTTCACCGGCGCTTCCACGGGCGATTCCTGCGACGGGGTTCTTTCCCGCGCCAAGGCTATTCGCTACCGCGCCCCCTACACCACCAACGTTGACTTCCGCAAGGCGGTGAACAATGGGGAAATCGCCTACAACGACATCCACCTGTCCCAGATGGCCCAGGAAATCCGTTACGGGTTCATGGGCAAAGTAGACATGGCCATCATCGAAGCCTGCGAGGTCACGGCCGACGGTAAAATTTATCTGACGGCCGCCGGAGGGATCGCTCCCACCATTTGCCGCCTTGCCGACAAGATCATCGTGGAATTGAACGCCGCCCACAGCAAAAATGCCATGGGGCTGCATGACGTTTACGAACCCCTGGATCCTCCCAACCGCCGTGAAATCCCCATTTACAAACCCAGCGACCGTATCGGGAAACCATACATCCAGGTTGACCCGAAGAAGATCGTGGGCATCGTGGAAACCAACTGGCCGGACGAAGCCCGTTCCTTTGCCGCGGCTGACCCCCTGACCGATAAAATCGGGCAGAACGTGGCCGACTTCCTGGCCGCCGACATGAAGCGGGGCATTATCCCCTCCACCTTCCTGCCGCTTCAGTCCGGCGTGGGCAACATTGCAAACGCCGTGCTGGGCGCCCTGGGCCGCGACAAGACGATCCCCGCCTTTGAAATGTATACGGAAGTCATCCAGAACTCCGTCATCGGCCTGATCCGGGAGGGCCGCGTAAAATTCGGGAGCGCCTGTTCCCTGACCGTTACGAATGACTGCCTGGAAGGCATTTACAGGGATATGGACTTCTTCCGCGACAAGCTGGTGCTCCGTCCCTCGGAAATATCCAACAGCCCGGAAGTGATCCGCCGCCTCGGCGTCATCTCCATCAACACCGCCATTGAAGCCGACCTTTACGGGAACGTCAACTCCACGCACATCGGCGGCACGAAGATGATGAACGGCATCGGCGGTTCCGGCGACTTCACGCGCAACGCTTATATTTCCATCTTCACTTGCCCGTCCGTAGCCAAGGACGGCAAGATCAGCGCCATCGTCCCCATGGTCTCCCACCATGACCATACGGAACATGACGTCAATATCATCATTACCGAACAGGGCGTCGCGGACCTTCGCGGCAAGAGCCCGAAAGAACGGGCCCAGACCATTATTGAGAACTGCGTCCATCCGGATTACAAGAACATCCTCTGGGATTACCTGAAACTGTCCGGCGGCAAGGCCCAGACTCCGCAGTCCATCCGGGCCGCCCTGGGCATGCATGCCGAGCTGGCCAAGAGCGGAGACATGAAGAATGTCGACTGGGCCCAATACCAGTAACTCCTGCCTGCCGTCATTCGCATTGACGCCCATGACTCCACGTTAACCCTAAAGGACCGCTCCCGCACAAGGGGCGGTCCTTTTCCTTTTTCCCGGCCTTCATCATTGCCCGCCCCTCTCCCATGAACTGGATGATTTATCCCGCAGCCAAGGCATTGGTCAAAGCCTGCGCCTTCCTCTTCGGCGCGGGGTCCATCCTGACGGCGTTCATCCACATGGCCCTCCCCGTCCTGGCCGCTTCTCCGGAGCAGATGCCCGGATGGCTGGGAGCGGGAACCTGGGCCGCCCTTCTCAGCATCCTTTCCCTGGCGTGCATCTCCATGTGGGGAAGCAGGGTTCTGCTTGCCTCCCGCGGCAACCGCGTCACCCGCGTGCTGAGCATGCTGGCGGTTCTTCCGGCCCTGTACGCCCTGCTCATTCCGTTCACCGGGCAGCCCGCCGCCTTCCAGTATGCGGAGATGGAAAGAACCTGGGAGATGTTCCTTCTTCTGGCCGCCGCCACCGCCTTCTTTGCCTTTCCCTATACCCGCGGCTATCCGCCGCGCGCTAGAAAAAAATTTCTGGCCTGGGCTATCCTGGCCGCATGCAATGGATTGCAGAGCGCCCTGTTTTTCCTGTTCCTCCTTTTGTGGAACGTGCTGTCCGGCCCTTCCCCGTCCATAGCCGCCGCACTTCCCTACGTGGTTCTCCTGCTTTCCTGCGGGCTGGAGATAGCCCTGGCCGCGCTTTCCGCCATGCTGGCCCGGACCCTGTTCCGGGATGTAACGGGAATAGCCTCCCTCCCGGACCTTCAGAACCCGGAAATGCCCGGAACGCGGGAATAAGAAAAAAACTCTGCGCCAGCCGCATGAAGCGGCGGCGTTATTTCACCAGCTCATCCAGGTAGCAGCCGTAGCCGTTATTTTTCATGGCTCCCGCCTGGTCTTGAAGCGTCTCCCGGGAAATCCATCCGTTGTTAAAGGCAATCTCCTCCAGGCAGGCCACCTTGAAGCCCTGGTGATGCTCCAGGGTACGCACGAACATGGAGGCCTCCAGCAGGGTGTCATGTGTGCCGGTGTCCAGCCACGTATAGCCGCGCGCCAGCTTTTCCACATTCAGAAGGCCCATTTTCAGGTATTCCTGGTTTACGGACGTGATTTCCAGCTCTCCCCGGGAGGACTTGGGAATTTTTTTGGCGATCTCCACCACCTGGTTGTCGTAAAAATACAGGCCGGTTACAGCCATGTCGGACTTGGGCCTGAGCGGCTTTTCCTCAATGGAGACGGCCTTCCCCTCCTCATTGAATTCCACCACGCCGAAACGCTGGGGGTCATGCACCTGGTAGCCGAAGATGGTCGCCCCGCGCGTCAGTTCCGCGGCGCGGCGCAGCTTTTCCGTCAGGCCGCGCCCGTAAAAAATATTGTCCCCCAGCACCAGGGCCACCGTATCCTTCCCGATGAATTCCTCACCGATGATGAAGGCCTGCGCCAGCCCTTCCGGCCTGGGCTGTTCCCGGTATTCAAAGGAGACGCCAAACCTGCTTCCGTCCCCCAGCAGGTCCCTGTACAAGGGCAGGTCCCGGGGGGTGGAAATGATGAGAATCTCCCGGATTCCGGCCAGCATCAGCACGGAAATGGGATAATACACCATCGGCTTGTCGTAAATGGGCAGCAGTTGCTTGCTGACGGAAAGCGTGACGGGATGCAGGCGCGTACCGCTTCCCCCTGCCAGAACAATACCTTTCATGTCTATCTCCTAGCTATTGGTTCCCAGGCGTTCCAGACGGTATTCCCCGGACAGGATGCCGCTCCACCAATCTTCATGGTCCAGATACCACTGGATGGTCTTCCTGAACCCGGAGGAATGGTCCTGGCGCGGGCTCCAGCCCAGTTCCCTACGGATTTTGGAGGCGTCAATCGCATAGCGCAGGTCATGGCCCGGCCTGTCCTGTACAAAGGTGATCTGCTCCCGGTAGCTGCGTCCGTCCGCACGGGGCCGCAATTCATCCAGATGGGAGCACAGCAGCTCCACCAGTTCCAGGTTCGTTTTCTCGTTATTGCCGCCTATGTTATACGTTTCTCCTGGTTTTCCGGCAGAAACGGCAGCAAGGAGGGCTTCGCAGTGGTCCCCCACATACAGCCAGTCCCTTACGTTTTCCCCCTTGCCGTACACGGGGATGGATTCTCCGGCAAGCGCCTTCAGGATAACCACGGGAATCAGCTTCTCCGGGAACTGGTAAGGGCCGTAATTGTTGGAACAGTTGGTAATCAGGGAAGGGAGCCCGTACGTATCATGCCACGCGCGCACCAGGTGGTCGCTGGACGCCTTGCTGGCGGAATACGGGGAATGGGGGCGGTACGGCGTGGATTCCGTAAACAATCCGTCCTTACCCAGGGAGCCGTACACCTCGTCCGTGGAAATGTGGTGGAAGCGGAAAGCCATCTTTTTCTCCCCTTCCAGGGAGCGGTAATATTCCAGTGCGGCCTGAAGCATGGAAAAGGTGCCCATCACGTTGGTCGTCATGAAATCCCCCGGATCATCAATGGACCGGTCCACGTGGGATTCCGCCGCCAGGTGCATCACCCAGTCCGGCCCGTACTGCCGCAGGGTGCGCCGCATCAGGTCGGCATCCCGAACGTCGGCCTGCAGGAAACGGTAAGCGGGAGAAGCCGCCACATCATCCAGGGAACGGATGTTGCCTGCATAGGTCAGGGCGTCAATGTTCAGGACTTCATGGCCGCGCTCCAGCAGCAGCCTGACCAGATTGGAGCCGATGAACCCGGCTCCGCCCGTAACGATAACTTTCATAACTCTGTTTTCAGGGAAAGATGCGGCGCCATCATACAGCAGCGGCATGGTTTTACAAAACAAATCCGCCCATGCCGCCGGGAACGGGGAGGCATGGGCGGGAAAAAGCGGCGCTCATTACCGCGGAACCGGCTAGCAGCTCAGTTCCCGGCAGAGGTTGATAATGTCCGGATTTACGGAATACTGCTGCCCGGCCACGGCATCCAGGGAGGCATAGCCGTACTGGCCGTCCTGGTACACCATGATCTGGTTGATGTCTCCGTTATTCAGGGCTTCCACGGCGCGCGTAGCAAAGCGGGTGCCCATCAGGCGGTCACGGGCGGTGGGTGAGCCGCCGCGCTGCACATGGCCAAGCACGGTCAGGCGGGTGTCCATTCCGGCGCGTTCCGTCAGCCAGCGGGTCAGGTACTGGGCCACGCGGGTGCCTTCCGCCACTACGGCGATGATGCAGCTCCCTTCTTCATTGATGACGGGCTGCAAACGCTTGTAGATGGATTCCAGGTCGTAAGGGATTTCAGGGACAATGCAAATGTCCGCCGCACTGCAAAGGGCGGTGGTCATCGCCAGGTAGCCGCAGTCGCGGCCCATGGTTTCCACCACAAATGCGCGGTGGTGGGAGCGGGCCGTGTCGCGGACGGAGTCAATGCAGTCCAGAATCACGTTCTGGGCGGTGTCCACGCCCAGGCAGTAGTCCGTGCCGGCGATGTCGTTGTCAATCGTGGCCGGAATGCCGGCGAAGGGCACTTCAAAATCATTGAAAAAGTCATTCAGGGCGCGGAAGGAGCCGTCGCCGCCCATGATGACGAGCTTGTCAATGTTGCGGTCCTTCAGGTGCTCGTAGGCCTGCTTGCGGAATTCGTAGTCAAAGAAACGCTTGGACCGGGAGGAGCGGAGGAGAGTGCCGCCCCTGTAGATCATGTCGCTGGTCAGTTCCCGGGTGGCTTCCTTGATTTTTCCATCGATCAGGCCTTCCAGGCCGTCATAGACAACGTACGGGTTCATTCCAAGCTGGCGGGCATGATCCACAGCCGCCCTGATCGCCGGATTCATTCCGGCGGCGTCACCGCCTGATGTCATAATGGCTATTCCACTCATAAGTAATAAGGTTAACTTGTCCGGGGCGGAATGGTACCGAGCCGGGCAAATAATGCAAGCGCGGAGTTTTTACTGGCGCAATAAACGGCAACGCTTCATGATGCAGTGGCATGAACGACACCGCAGCAGCCATTCTGAAGGCCACGGCCGCCCTCCGGGACGGCACGGAGCGGCTCCAGTTCGGAGACCCGGTCCACTTTACCTACAATCCGCTCACCTACGCCTGGGCGCCGCATGAGCAGTACGTGCGCACCTACGGGAACGGGGAAAAGAGCCACTTCTTCCTGGGCATGAATCCCGGCCCCTTCGGCATGGCCCAGACGGGCGTCCCCTTCGGGGAAGTGGATGCGGTCGTCAACTGGCTGCTCATCCGCGGAGAAGTCGGCAGGCCGGAGCATACCCATCCCAAGCGCCCGGTGGAGGGCTTCAACTGCCCCCGTTCGGAAGTCAGCGGACGCCGCCTGTGGGGGCTCTTTGCGAAAACCTTCGGCACGGCGGAAAACTTCTTCCGGCACAACTACGTGGCCAACTATTGCCCCCTGATCTGGATGGGCGCCACCGGAGCCAACATCACGCCGGACAAATTGCCCGCAGACCAACGCGCCGCCGTGGATGCCGTGTGCATGGAACACCTGGTTTCCCTCATCTCCATCCTGAACCCGCACACCCTGGTGGGCGTGGGGGCGTACGCCACGCAGAAGCTGCGGGACGCCGCCGCCCGGCTCCCCGGAAAAAGCTTCACCGTCGGCACCCTGCTCCATCCCAGCCCCGCCAGCCCCATGGCCAACAAGCTCTGGCCGGAACGCCCCATCCAGCAGCTTAAGGAACTGGGCATTTTATGAAGGGTTGAGAGTTTAGAGTTGAGAGTTTAGTGATGGAGGGAATTACTAGAGTAAAAAGCAGGAAATTTGCTGTCCGGATCGTTCATTTGTACCAGTTTTTGTGTAATGAGAGGAAGGAGTTCGTGCTTTCAAAACAACTATTGAGAAGCGGTACCGGCATTGGGGCCAACCTGGCGGAAGCGGAATGCGCCATCAGCAAGAAGGATTTCCTCTCCAAAATCTACATCGCCTTGAAGGAATGTTCGGAAACCCTTTACTGGCTTGATTTGCTCAGGGACACGTCCTTCCTGACGGAAGAAATGCACGCCAGCATCTACCGTGACGGAGAAGAACTCAAACGCCTCCTCACCTCCACCACAAAAACCGTTTCCCTCCAAATTAAAAATAATTCTTAATCTAAATTACTCTCCACTCTCCACTCTCCACTCTCCACTCTCCACTCTCCACTCTCCACTCTC
>OGYY01000413.1_pt1 | contig 43792 bp, 38 predicted proteins | sample 1576671 | NCBI WGS metagenome assembly OGYY01 (sample SAMEA3541593, study PRJEB24748) | human gut metagenome | biome: human gut; feature: human-associated habitat; material: faeces | place: China | collected 2012 | reverse complement strand
GCCCTTTAACCTTCTTTTCTGAATGATCTATGCTTTCGTCAAATTGGTCGGCATCAACTACCATCTTGGCCTCTATCCCGCCCACTTCATATACGTCAGACATTGAAATACCTCCTTAACATTCTGTTTGTTAAACCCACCATTCTATCCTCCTTCTATAATTCTATCGCCATTATGTCCCTGTTTCTCGTTGTTCCCTCGTTGTTCACCGCCTTTTTATGGCCTCCGAAATCTCCGGATACGCGCGCGTTGCCGCGTCAACTAATCCATTATGCGGTAGGGGGATATATAAGGCCAGAGCGGAAAAATATAGATTACTCACCGGTCTGCTGGGTGAGTTCACCGGGTACCAATAGGGGGGAACCCCTGTTTGCTTTTTCAACGGCCCGCTCCACAGAGGAAGCGCCGGCGCTGTTCCACGCGCCCCAGCCAGTTCCACGCCATGCGTGGGTAATTATCATTTCATCGTGAAAGGAATCCAACAAGCGAACTATAGCGGGCTTTCTTAACAGGCGCATGGCCTTTTGTTCGTTCTGTCTGACTTGCTCCCGCTGTTCGCCCCGCTCTGCCGCTATACTGTCCAGCGTTTGCCTGTTCCAGTACCGACGATGGAGTATGTCCCGCTGATCTTCCGATAACGTGGATAAAGCCTGATCTATAGCGGTATGCAGTTCGCCTTGATAGGCCCGCTCGATGATATCCTCCATCATGGCGGCGGATTGCTTGTCCTCCTGCAGTTCCCCCAGCGTTATATCACCGTCGGCCCCGTCCCCGGCTACTTCCCGGTCAAGGCTGTCGCAGCAGTTCAGTGGGTCGCGGCGGCTGGTGCGTATCCCGCAGACTTCCCGGAAACGGGTTTTTAAAGGCCGTGTGACAAAAGACAACAGTTTATACCCGCTTTCGGGGCTGTAAGCCTGTACGCCGTCCTGGAGGGCCAGAAAGCCGCATTGTATGAGGTCGTCCAACTCCACCCCGGCCTGCTCGCAAGTGCCGCCGTGGAATGTAAAAAACCGGTATGCCTGCTTTCGGATAAACCGGTGGGTCTGCTCCCAAAGCTGCCCGTACCCAGCTCTCCCGTTCTGGATTTCTATGGCCAGTTCTTCGTTGGTCATTGACCGCCGCCCCTTTCTGATGTAGAATACCGCTATCAGGGGTCGCTCCGTTTGGGGCGGCTTTTTCTTTTGCTTGGGGAAACTCGTTGACGACGAGCGGGGGAATATGTCCCCGTTGTGTCTCTAATTTGTATCTATCTATTCAATTCCCTAATGCCGCGGCAACGCGGTCTAAGGCTGCGACAATTTCAGAACTATAAAAGCCCGCTTCATTGATAGAGCAAGTTCCCTCTATACCGTCCCATAATGCGCAGTTGCCTTTTAGGCATTCTATCAGGTCAGCCGTTGTCGAAAACGAAAACGGACAATAAATTCTTGCGTCGGTTCGTTTGTCCATGATTTCACCTCCTTTTTGTTGGTTCCTTACTTGCTCACTTTTCTTTTTCTCCGTGTCTGTCACGGTAGATGATCAAATAAGGCGCAAACCGTTGATATATCAGGGGCCGGCTTACTTGATCAGGTGATCAAATAAGAACATCTTACTTGATCATTTATCCCTCTTACTTGATCAGGTGATCAAATAAGAAAAAGTTAGTAATACCAATGGTTTAAGCCCTTACTTGATCATTTCAGTGTTCCTGACGGAGGAGGATTAAAACGGTGCTGGAAAATCGGCGGGCATTTCTGTGAAACAAACTCGTTCTGTAAACCACGTTTTTTCATTTCCTTGCCCGGTGCTCTTATATCGAATATCACCGATCTTTTTTAGTTCGTCTTTGGCACGACGTACCGTTATAGTTGAATATCCCGCCGCTTTGGCTTGGCTTTCCAAATCTGCTGTTTTAATGGAACCGCCAGCAATATCCAGAGTATTCAGTATAAATTCTTTGCAGTCATCCCTTTTCGGTTTCTGTGTAGCTGCAAAGGCTTCTTGCATATATTCCCTGTCGCGTTTCCATGTGGTCCCCTCTGGCTGGACTTGCCCGTTGTTATCAATGGTAAACAGTAAGGAATCCTGTAGTTGCGCATAGTTGTTCTTTTCGTTAGACAGATACCTTATACCTTGTTCGTCAGTATATCCCGCCATCATAACACTACGGCTTATGTCCCAAAGATCAGCACTATCCGCGATCCGATCACGTCCATAAGCCCCTTTCCGCTTGTTTGTGTGGCAGACAACGAGAAATGCAGTTCCGCATTCCTCGCCAAGGCTTATTAAGGGGGCCATACAGTCACGCATGGCATTTCTGGAACCCATATTAATATCAGGAGGGATAAACCCCTGCACCGGGTCAAATACGCACAGAGCGGGTTTATAATACCGTATAAATTTCTCCATTTCACCAGACCCGAATTTTAGGTCTTTAAGCAGTCCGCTTTTATCGCCCACAAAATCTGGGGTCAATATGTTGCTCATATTCGCACCAGCCAGACGCATTTTCTTCTTTAGCTTTTTTCTAATACTGTCCTCAGTTGTCATAAAAGCTACTTTTACCGGTTTCCTGGTATGTCCGATGGGGTCTAAGACGCAACGTGTCCCGTTGCTGATTGCCGTAATGATATTGCACCATATAGTTGTCTTTCCAATACCACCATCCGCGGCCAATAATGTAATTTGACCGTCAGGTAACCATCCCGGAATAAGCCAAGTTGCTTCCTCTTCCTCAAACGTGTCCAACGTCTTAAAACAGGATAAGAAAGGATCGGCTTCTGGCGGTGCTGGCTCCCATTCCGGCGTTATCTCTACCAATGTTCTAATAGAGGCTGTCCCGCCCTCTGTTCCAAAGTGGCTTATAATATCGCTTGTGTCACCATGTTCGGGGAGACTTTTCCATATCAACGTAAGGTCAAGTACTTTAACGCTATGCGCTACCTTGTGAAGTTTTGCGGCCTCTTCCTGGGCAAAGTCTTTTCCCACTTGGTCATTGTCCTGAACGATATAGACATTTTTGCCAGTGAACCACTTAGTATAATGGTCTTTCCATTTTCCCGGCCCCGCTCCATCTGGGGAGCAGGAGGCCGCTATACCGCATTTGGTAAGCGTGTCCACATCCTTTTCTCCCTCAACGATAAAGACGGTATTCGCATTTAAAACGGCACTCAAATTATACGGAACCATGTTAACTGGTTTTTTGTATTCCCAACTGCTGCCGCATGGCCGCCTCCACGAAAAACTTTTGTCTGTATACCGAATTTTTTCACCAAGCAGTTTTCCGCTTTCATTTTTGTATCGGTATGTAGCCGCTATTTCTTTACGGCCCTTCGAGTTTTCAATGAACAAATCGGATATTTTTAACCCCATAGCATTTACAACGGATTGAGTGTCACATCCGGCTTGGCATTTTATCAATACCTTACCATCGCAACCGCAAGAAACGCATAGACTGGCCTTTTTATCATCATGGGCGGGGCATCTTGCGGCATATTGCCCATCACGGCCTTTGACACCATCCAACCTATTGAGAATATCGCTTAAATTCAATACCCCCACCGCCCGTCCTTTATTCCGCTATCCGGCGAATCACGCCCCGCTCGATGGGCGATTCCTCCGGTTCGGGAGCGGGGCTGTTCAGATAGGCGATCAGTACATCCAGATTGATAAGGCGCTTTGCTCCCACCCGCAAATGCGGAATCTTACCGGACAAGACCAAATTTCGGATGTAGTACGGCGTAATAGCCGTATCAGGGTCAAGCCTCTTAATCTCTGCCGCCGCTTCTGCAATCGTCCTCATGCGTGGTGTCATTCTCCCGCCTCCGGTTCCAGTTCGGCAATGATCTGCATGATCTGCGCCTGCTTGTCTGCTGGCAGCTCCTTGCGGAGCAGGCGTGAGAAATAGCTGTCTGTGTAGCCCAGCTTGTCGGCTATCTGCCACAGCTTCACGCCTGCTCCTGCCGCTGCCCTTCTGATTGTCTGATTTGTCTGGCTCATGTTTTCGCCCTCCTTGAAAATTGTTGTTGAACTTTTTAATTGCTTGGTGTATAATGTAGCAAAAGAAAGCAACATTGCTTTTGTTTATTATATGCAACGAAAAGCAATCAGTCAATATGCTGGCAGTGAAAACCGTTGTGCGATTGCTTTTTTATTTTAAAAAAATGTACAAGCAATAGGGGGCGAAAAAATGAGCTTTGTATTTGGCGAGGACGACATAGTATTGGATAGTGCATATTTGCCTTTAGAAGCTATGTTTACCGATTTCGGCTATATACTTTTTGATTTAGAAAACAATTACGATTTCGTTGTCCATGTCCTAAATAAAGATTTTTTTTCTTTGTTTTGTCCCAAAATGAGTAAAGATGCTTATGAAGCAAATAAGCCTTTGTTTTGTGAGCCAATGCCGGAGGAAATATTGATAAAGTATAATGCGGCTATTGATGAATCTGTTGCTAAATTGGAATATGAATTTTATATATACAATAAAAAGTATATGAATGCAAAAAAGTCATTAATTAAAGCTGTATTTTTAGAGGATTGTTCTTATAACGTTTCAAGGGTAGAAAGATATTTTGCTTATCAACTGTCGCTATGGGGCTGGGGTGCACCTTCTATATTAGAACATACATTTACGCTAAACATAGCATTTGACAGCAATTACGATGATTACAAAGACGATAGGAATTTTAAGCGGGAAATGACCGAAATAATTAATAGTCAAGATTCAGAAGTTAACAAATACGAATCCCTCCTGGCAAGCTTTGAGAGGCATGGCAAAAAAACAACCGCAATAAAAAAGCTCACATTTTCAAACGGCTTAGACGTTTTTGACTGTATTCTATTTGATATGATTGAAAAAAATATTAATCTAAAGCAGTGCCCAAACTGTGGCAAATATTTTGTTTCAACTCATCCATACACGATATATTGTGATAACATCAGCCCCCAAGATGAAAGTAAAACATGTAGAGAATATGGAAAATATAGAGACTATCTTGAAAAAAACCGTACTGATGAGGCCACGAAGTTATATAGAAGCATTTACAATACAATGCAAAACAAGAGCAGACGATGTAACTACGAAAATAAAGCCCTTGTCAAAGCTGTGAAAAAATTCAAAAAAGAGGGGAATGAGTGGAGAAATGATATAAAGAGTGGGCGAAAGACTAACGAAGAGTTTATAAAATGGCTCAAAGCGGTTAAGGAAAAGAAGGTGCTCTAAATGCCGACGATCCAGAAACGCGGTGACACCTACCGTATACGGGTATCTGCCGGATATGACGCGGCCGGCAAGCAGATTATGCGCTCCACGACATGGAAACCCGCTCCCGGCATGACGCAAAAGCAGATCGACAAGGAGCTGGAACGGCAGGCGGTGCTATTTGAGGAACAAGTTAAGAGCGGGACGGTCGCCGACAGTTCCATGAAGCTGGCAACCTTTGCTGATCTGTGGATGGAGCAGCACTGCAAGAAACAGCTTGCCCCAAAGTCTATCGTTGAAAATGAAAAGCTGCTCCGCCGGGTGGTTGCGGCAATCGGTCATCTTCGCATGGATAAAATTAAGCCTTTTCATATTCAGCAATTTTATGATAATCTCGCAGAAAACGGTATGAATAAAAAGACGGGGGGTAAGTTGTCCAATTCCACAATAATGCACTACCATCGTCTGCTGTCCTCTATGTTTAACTGCGCCATCCTGTGGGGCGTTATTGCTATCAGTCCGCTTAAAGTAAAGCCGCCAAAGGTGGAACAAAAAGAAGCCGCCCACCTAGATGAAGATCAGGCGGCGGCTTTGCTGGATGCGTTGGAAAATGAACCAATCCAGTATAGAACAATGATAAAGCTACTTTTGTATACTGGTCTACGCAAAGGTGAATTGCTTGGTCTGGAATGGCAAGACATAGACTTTGAACGCGGACTTATGCAGATCGTCCGTTCCAGCCAATATATACCCGGAACCGGGACTATTACCAAAGAACCGAAAAACAAAAGGTCGCAACGGGTCATAAGAATTTCAGATAACGTAATTACTTTGCTTAAAGAATACCGTATTTGGCAGATAGAGCAAAGGCTTCTTTTGGGTGATAGATGGAAAGACTGTGGGCGGCTGTTCACCACACAGGAGGGCGACCCCATACACCCTGACACTCTCCCCAGGTGGTTTGGAAAATTCTTAAAGCGTCACGACTTACCGCATATCAATATACATGGTCTCCGGCATACCTGTGCCAGCCTTTTGATTGCCGCCCATGTTGATATACGCACCGTAAGCACAAGACTGGGACATGCTCAAGTGTCTACAACAGGTAATATATATGCTCACCAAATCCAGTCGGCAGATGCTTCGGCTGCAGAAGCTATAGATCTGGTTCTCACTCGCAAACGCAGTTAGAATTTGGTCGTTATTTGGTCGTTATGGCCACCAACAACGACCAAATCGCGCAAAAACTCACCGCCATAAATTTAAAATAAACCGCATGAAAAAGCCATTTTTTAGATTTATAGATTGCCACAAAAGGCCGGAATACCGATTTGTAATCAGCAGGTCGGGGGTTCGAGTCCGTCCACCAGCTCCAGAAAAACGAGGTCTGCCCATCGGGCAGGCCTCGTTTTTTAGGTTGGCGATGTATTCATGGCCCCGACCTGCTGAAACGGCCGGTTAACTTCATATTTTATGGCGTTTTGAGCCGTTTCACATACAGATGGCGACGCAAGACGTTGGCGTGCACAGACAAAGCTTCCCGTCTGTATAACAGGGATAAGGCAAGGCCCTAGTCTTATGAAAATCTTAAGAGTTTCGTATGGTATACCGGAGACGGTTTAAGCAGAAACAGGTTATAATAGCTTTATAATTTTAGTTATTGGAAAAAGGGTGGATAACATGGCCGAGCGCATTCTCGTAGTGGACGACGAGCAGGAAATTGCGGATTTGGTGGAGCTGTATTTAGTCAACGACGGATACGAGGTGCTGAAGTTTTATACAGCGGGCGATGCTCTGCATTGTGTGGAGCGGGAGGAGGTAACCCTGGCCATTCTGGATGTAATGCTCCCCGATATGGACGGTTTTACCCTCTGCCAAAAAATCCGCGAACAGCATATGTTTCCTATTCTCATGCTCACGGCAAAGGTGGAGGATATGGACAAAATCATGGGGCTTACACTGGGGGCTGACGATTATATTACCAAGCCCTTTAACCCGCTGGAGCTGCTGGCCCGGGTCAAAACACAGCTCCGCCGCTATACCCGCTATAATACGGAAAACCGGGCACTGGATAACCGGCAAGAGTATGACTTTGCCGGCCTGTACGTGTGTCGGAACAGCCGAAAATGCTGCCTGTACGGAAACGATCTGCCGCTGACACCCATCGAATTTGATATTCTCTGGTATCTTTGCGAGCGCCGGGGAACCGTGGTGCCCTCGGAAGAGTTGTTTGAAGCGGTATGGGGCGAAAAATACCTGGACAGCAACAACACGGTGATGGCTCATATCGCCCGGCTGCGTGAAAAAATGAAAGAGCCCAGCCGCAAACCGAAGTTTATTAAAACCGTTTGGGGGGTGGGATATACCATTGAATAGGAACGAACGGCTGGCGCGGGGACGCCGGCGCCGCAGCCGATTGTCAAGACAGCTGTTGCTGCAATATTTTTTAAGCGTTGCCGGATTCCTGGCAGGTCTCGCGCTCTGCCTCATGCTGGCCCTACAGATAAGCAGCCAAATCACTTGGTTTGAGACCGATCCCTTTTATCAGATTCTACACTTTATCAAGGAATACATCCTGTTGTTTGTCGGTACTCTCGCCTTAACGGGATGGGCGCTGATTACCTATTATTTCATCGCCAAGCCGCTTCGTTATCTGGACGAAACAGTGGCCGCATCCGAGCAACTGGCCAATCCCACTGAAGAACCGATCGTCCTGCCCGACGCCATGGCCGATACGGAAAACGAGCTCAATTTGGTACGCGAGCAGGCTCTGCACAGCGCCCGGACCGCCCGGGAGGCCGAACAGCGAAAAAACGATCTTATTGTCTATCTCGCCCATGACCTGAAAACACCGCTGACCAGCGTTATCGGCTATCTGACGCTGCTGCGCGACGAACCGCAGGTTTCGCCCGAACTGCGTGCCAAATATACCGGTATCGCGCTGGATAAAGCGGCCCGGCTGGAGGAGCTCATCAACGAATTCTTCGATATAACCCGTTTTAATTTGTCCCACCTGACGCTGGAAGAGGAAACGGTAAACCTGACCCGGATGCTGTATCAGATTACCTATGAATTTAATCCTGTAATAGCGGAAAAAGACCTGGAGTGGCAGATACAGGCCGCGCCGGACATAACGATCATCTGCGATCCCGCGAAATTGGAGCGGGTGTTCGATAATCTGCTGCGCAATGCCGTCAATTACAGCTATCCGGGAACCGCTGTGTCGGTAACCCTGTCTGTCAGCGGCGAAAACGCCGTGGTCACGGTGAGCAATCAAGGTAAAACGATACCGCCCGAAAAGCTAAGCCGTATTTTCGAACAGTTCTTCCGTCTGGATTCCTCCCGCGCCAGCTCCACCGGCGGTGCGGGACTCGGGCTGGCGATTGCCAAAGAAATCGTTGAGCTGCACGGCGGGCGGATTACCGCGGAAAGCTTTGATGAAACGATCCGCTTTACCGTTACGCTGCCTCTGTCGGGACGTCTGGGCTGAACCGGTTTGATCTGCTTTAGAGTAATATCACCGCTGCTTTTTATCTGTCTTCAGAAAATCGTAGGATTTGGCGAAGGAAATCCCAAGACATTCAAAAGTGAAAACGTAAACAAACGCGTCCCCGCTTTGGTATCCTAAGGATATGAGGCGGGGATTTCTTTATCCGCATAAAGGAGGACTTTTTATGGCGCGCAAACGGCTGACGCAGACGTTTCCCTGGCTGCTTCCGCTCAGGGTCTGGCAGAAACGATTTTGCTTTTATCTGAAAATGAAACTGGACAAAAACCGCTATGCGGCGGAGCAAACGGACGAGGCCCTGCCCTGCATTCAGTTTGAAACGAGCTGCCCCATGCTCAACCGCACCACTGGACTGCCCATGATTTACCAGGAAAACAAGGTGTTCAATCTAAAGCTTGCATCCGTACCGCTGGACAGGCTGCTGATCCGGCCCGGTGAGACCTTTTCCTTCTGGCATACCGTACGGCGGGCCGATAAGCATACCTCCTACAAGGATGGTCTGGCTGTGGTCAACGGCCGGCTTGTTCCTGAGAAAGGCGGCGGGCTGTGCCAGCTGAGCAACCTGCTTTTCTGGATGTTCCTGAATACCCCCCTGACAATTGTGGAGCGCCACGGCCACGGCGTTAAGGATTTTCCGGAACCGCCCAGCGACGCGCCGGCCGGGGTCGATGCAACGGTATCGGAGGGATGGCTGGACCTGCGTGTGCGTAATGATACCACCGCCGTCTTTCAAATTGCCATTGCCTTTGATGAGTATCGGATCATCGGCCGTATTTACAGCGAGCAGGACAAGGGGCGGATATATCGGGCTGCCGGGGACAACACCCGGTATATCCGCGAGGAAGACGGCGTTTATGAGGAAGTCGATATAGTGCGATACGCCGTCGACACCTGCACCGAGCAGCGCCTGTCAGGCCAAAAGCTGTATCGGAACCGTTGTAAAATCGGCTATCCGCTGCCCGATGGTACAAATGTAATTGTGAAAGGCTGATCATAATGAAACAGAAAACCATACTCATCCTTTTCGGCGGGAACTCGCCGGAATACCGCGTATCTCTGGAATCCGCCAGCAGTGTGCTGCGCCATTTCCATACAAACCAATATCATCCGGTTATGGTTGGTATCACGCCGGAGGGCGGCTGGTTTCACTATACCGGTGAAATCGACAATATTGCCGCCGACGTCTGGTATTCCTCCGCATATTGCACACCCTGCGCCTTATCTCCAGACGGCGGTACGCGGGCGCTGCTGGTGTTCCATGAGAAGGGGGTGGAGAAAATCGCCGTGGATGCGGTCTTCCCTGTCCTGCATGGGCAAAACGGAGAGGATGGGACGGTGCAAGGGCTTTGTGAACTGTCGGGAATCCCCCTTGTCGGATGCGGCACACTTGCGTCGGCGCTGTGCATGGACAAGGACAGAGCCCATACAATCGCCCGGGCAGCGGGTATCCGGGTGCCGCGTTCCTTCGTGATCGAACCAGGATATACGGAAAGCCACATAATGGAGCAGGCGGAGGCAACCGGTTATCCCCTGTTTATCAAGCCGGTAAAAGCGGGCTCGTCCTTCGGTGTGACCAAGGTGGCCGACAGCGGTGCGTTAGTGTCAGCCATAGAGAGGGCCTTTGAGTTTGACAGCCGGGTCATAGCCGAAGAAAATATCCCCGGTTTTGAGGTCGGCTGCGCCGTGATGGGCAATACCCAGTTAGTCACCGGCGAGATCGATGAAATTGAGCTGGCGGACGGTTTCTTTGACTACAATGAAAAATACCATCTGCTCACCTCCAAGATCCATGTACCTGCCCGTCTTTCTCCCGAAAAAGCGGAGGAATTGAAAAAGACGGCAAAAATCCTGTACAGGGCGCTGGATTGCCGTGGGTTTGCGCGGGTGGATATGTTTCTCACTCCCCGGGGCGAAATCGTATTCAATGAGATAAACACCATTCCGGGGTTTACGGCGCACAGCCGGTTTCCGCGTATGATGCAGGCCGCTGGATACCCACTCGACCATATCGTAACCTACGCCGTCGAGCTGGCGCTGACCGGCGATGAAACTTCAAAAAGGGAGGTGCTTTCATGAACGGGAAAGCGGCTTCCGCGTGTTCCCTGTCCAGTGGCACGCTCATTCTCGTCAATCCACAGCATCCCTGCCAGCAACCCCCTTTTCCGAATACTCTCGCCCCGGCAGGGGGCGCGGACCGCACCGTTCTCCTTGACCGGCGGGCGGCCAGCCTGCTGGACCGGCTGATGCGCGACATACGCGGCTGGAACGGTATCACCGTTGTCAGCGGCTGGCGTTCCCGGAAGGAGCAGCAGGACATCTGGGAGGAGTCCCTAAAAGATCACGGCGAGGCCTTTACCCGCCGCTTTGTGGCCATACCCGGCCACAGCGAGCATCAAACCGGTCTTGCCGTGGACCTGGGGCTGAAAAAGGGCCCTGTGGATTTTATTCGGCCGGCGTTTCCGTATACGGGCCTTTGCCAGACCTTCCGCGCACAGGCGGCCAAGTATGGTTTTATCCAGCGGTATCCGGCGGGAAAAGAGTCCGTCACCGGCATTGCGCATGAGCCGTGGCATTTTCGGTATGTGGGTATGCCACATGCGGAAATTATAACCGGACGGGGACTGACACTGGAAGAATACCTGGCCTTTTTGCGGTCATATACCGCCGACCGCCCCTTTTATTTTGAAAAGGCTGGCCACCGGTTTAAACTGTTTTATCATGCCGCGGAGGCCGGTCAGGAACCGCTCCGGGCGGACACGACCGCTTACTGGATGCTGTCCGGCAATAATGTAGATGGATATATTGTGACCGCCTGGGGAAAGGGAGACGATGGACATGACCCTTCATGAGCGGATAACCGACTATTCCAAGGGCGACAACCTGCGCCTTTTCTGGCGGCTGTTTCGCCTGCGGAATCGTACCCGCAGCCGGTTTGGCCGGCAAGTTTTGACCTTTGTCCTCAACCGGATGGCCCACCGGCATGGGGGATATATCGGCAATGGCGCTATTCTTGCCGACATACCAGTACTGCCGCACGGCCTGCACGGAGTCTATATTTCCCGTTATGCCCATATCGGCGAACATTGCCGCCTCTACCAGAATGTCACCATAGGAGAGGTTGAATTCGAGGCTCCGCACATCGGCGACCATTGCCTTATCGGGGCCGGGGCGGTACTGGTCGGCCCCATTCGCATTGGAGACCATGTTAAAATCGGCGCGGGCGCTGTGGTAAGCACCGATGTGCCTGCCGGCAGCACCGTGGTTGCCCAGCCTCCCCGCATCATCCAAAAGGAGTAAAGGAATCATGCTTGCCCTAAAAACCGTCTGTCCCAAAGGCCGCGCCTGGCTCGAACTGGATATGGGGAACCTGCGGCACAATGCGGCCGTTTTGCGGGGTCTGCTGCCCCGCGGATGTAAATTGATGCCGGCGGTTAAAGCGGACGCTTACGGCCATGGGGCCATTCCGGTCACCCGGGAATTGAGCCGGCAGGGCGTCAGAGATTTCTGCGTGGCTACCGCCGGGGAGGGCGCCGCGCTGCGGCGATATGTCCGGGGGACGATTCTGGTTCTCGGCCGCACGCCCCCTGAGGAGTTCCCCCTCCTGCGCCGGTATCATCTGACCCAAACAGTCGTGGACTACGCGTATGCACAGCTTCTGAACGGGTATGGGCGGCCTGTGCGGGTGCATGTCGGGATGGATACCGGCATGCACCGGCTGGGCGAACGCTGTGAGAACCTGGAGCGCCTGGAGCAAATATTCCGCATGAAACATCTCCGTGTAGAGGGCGCCTTTACCCATCTGTGCGCCGTGGAGAACGACGCTTTTACAGCGGAACAAAACGAGGCGTTCCAGGCCACGATTGACGCGCTGCGGCAGCGTGGCCTGATCTGTCCCAAAGTTCACCTGCTTAACAGCAGCGGCCTTCTGATGCATCCGGAATTTGGCGGCGACTATGCGCGCGTCGGCATAGCGCTTTACGGCGCGTTCAGTACCCGCGCCGACCGGGAGCGCTGTAAAGTGGACTTGCGCCCCGTGCTGTCGCTCAGGACGCGGGTTGCCTCCGTAAGGGACCTGCATGCCGGGGAATCGGCCGGATATGGACTGGCTTTTACCGCCCATGGGGAGAGGCGGATTGCCGCCCTGACCATTGGATATGCGGACGGCCTGCCCCGCTCGCTGTCCTGCGGGAAAGGACAGATCCTCCTGCACGGCCGCGCGGCGCCCATTATCGGCCGCGTCTGTATGGACCAGACGCTAGTGGACGTAACGGAGATACCCGCCGTCCGGGCCGGCGACATTGCCACCGTCATCGGCGCCGACGGGGAAACAGCCATCCGGGCGGAGGATGCGGCCGCACAGGCGGATACGATTACCAATGAGATTCTGAGCCGTCTGGGAGCACGCCTGGAGCGCGTAGTACTTCCCTGAGCGCCGGGAGGACGCGGCAGCAGGAATCTGATAAAATGTGCCAATATGTTTTATCTGTCATTTTTTATCTATGCATCATCCACAGGAGGATACGCCGCCAATGGATGCCGGATACATAAATACCTGTGCATGGGACAAACTGTCATGGGAGGATGAGACAATGCCTGAAAACAAAAAGGGAGAACCCGCTCCCAAAACCGCGGGTAATAACCAGTGGACCACCACCCATCAAAAACCGGTGCCCGATAACCGGGAACGCCGGGACGGCCCGGGCGGGGAAAACGCACAGGGAAGCACCCGCCGTCCCTGACAGGTCCACGGCAAAACGCGGCCATCGACGGATGGCCGCGTTATCATTTTCCATTGTATCCCCTTTGCTTTGGTGGTATAATAGGCTCAAAAGCAAAGCTTTTGAGCCAATGGAAGAATGGTTGTCGCCGCGAGGCGGCTCCTGCGCCGAGGCGCACCTCCATTCTTCTGGTCTCTGCAAAATTTATGGTATAACAGTTTAAAAGCAAAGCTTTTGGAGCAAAAAGTCTTTTGCCAAGCACAAGGCTTTGGCCCAAGGCCTTGAAAAAAGGGTTGTTGGTTATTTGAAAAGGAGGGGTCGGCGTGGCGGCGTTTCTGGCGGAATACGGGGTAACCATCCTGCTCGCGGCCATCCTGGGGGGGCTGCTGATTCTGGCGATACGCTATATGGTGCGGCGCCGCCGCAAAGGCGGCTGTCATGGCTGTGCCGGCTGTGCGCTTGAGGACTCCTGCGTCAAACGCGAAACCGGACATAAACCACACGGATAACAGGCTATCTCCTGCCCGGCGGTTCATCGCCGGGTATTTTTTATAGGCCATAAACAGCCATTCCTTATTTATAATCATATTTCTCGCAGCGGCAGGGTATTAATAGAATATCCTCCTATATTTTGCAAAAATCCTGCTATCTTTTTGGGCAGAAGTGTGCTATACTGCTTCTGTAAAGAGGCGTTGCCTGTCAGCTTTCAGTCAGGCGTTCGCAGAATTAGGATAAAGGAGATAGAGGATATGCGATCAACGATATGGAAAAAAGCCCTTTCATCGGCCCTGTCGCTGGTGATGTGCGGCGGTTTGATGGCGCCGGCTTTGGCCGGTACGGCCGCTTCCGCAGCGACACCGGTCAAAATTGCCTGTGTCGGAGACAGTATCACCGCCGGTTCTCAGGCGTCAAATTCGACCTTTTATTATCCCACCCAGCTTCAGCAGCGGCTGGGCAGCGGCTACGAGGTAAAAAATTACGGCGTATCCGGGCGGACACTTCTCAGCAAAGGCGACAATCCCTACATAAATGAAAAACAATATGCCGACAGCAAAGCCTGGCAGCCCGACGTGGTCACCATTATGCTGGGCACGAACGACGCCAAACCGCAGAACTGGGCCAACAAAGCGGATTTTGAGGCGGACATGAAAGCCATGATTACCGCCTATCGGGAACTGGCCTCTCATCCCACCGTGGTGATCGCCACCTCGCCAACGGTCGGCGCTACCAACATCGGCATTTCCGAAGCGGTGGTAACAAATGAAATTGTTCCCCTGCAGAAAAAAGTCGCCGCCGAAATGGGATGCCCGGTCATCGATATCAACGCGCTGACCAAAGGCGCTCCGCAGAACTATGCGGATGGGATTCATCCCAACGATGCGGGCTACACCGCCATGGCCGAAATGTTTTATAACGGCCTGCAGGATATTTTCACCGCCTCCATTCAAGGCTTTTCAGTGAACGGCATCCCCGCGTCGATCGACGACGATGCCGGTTCCATATCGTTGAAACTCCCCAAAGGGACGAATTTGACGGCGATTGAGCCGGTCGTTACGACAGCCAACGGGGCCAAGCTGGACAAAACCGGCGCACAGAATTTTACAAACCCGGTAACATACACCGTAACCTCGCCGGACGGCAAGTCTACCAAGACTTATACGGTCACAATCACGGTTCCTTCCAAGATCAAGGTGGCCTGTGTCGGCGACAGCATCACAAACGGTGTGGGAAATTCCGGCGGGAAATCGTATCCCGAACAGTTGGGAGGTCTGCTCGGCAGCCATTATGAGGTGAAAAACTTCGGCCACAATGGCGCGACGGTGCAGGATGACGGCCGCGACCAGAATCCCGAGGATTCCAATAGCTATGGATACCGAAAAACCACCACCTATAAAAACAGCCTGAGCTATGCCGCCGATATCGTCATCGTTATGATTGGTGGCAACGATTCCAAGGACGTCAACTGGAAAGAGGGCGACAACAATTTTGAGCGCGATTACCGGGCATTGATCCAGTCCTATCTGGACCAGCCGCAGCATCCGCTTGTGCTGATCGGTACGGCCTGCGCGGTGACCGAAACCAAGTGGACCATCAACGATGCCGTGACTTCCGGCGAGATCGCTCCCCTTCAGCGGCGGATTGCCGCCGAAATGGGCTTGTCCCTGGTCGACGCCAACGCCCTCACCAGCGGCCATCCGGAATACTCCAGCGACGGCGTTCACCTGAACGATACCGGCTACGGTGTGGTGGCCTCCGCCATGCAGGACGGGATTAAAGCCAGCCTCACCGGGATGAACCGCTTTATGCTGAACAATACCGCAGGCGTCATTGACGAGGAAAAAGGCACCATTACGGTGACCATGCCGGCCGGGTCCGACGTGACCGCTCTGACCCCGGCCATCCGGCTGGCGGACGGCGCGGCCTATACGCCCACGGGGGCGCAGGATTTTACGGGCCCCGTAAAATACACGGTGACAGCCGCCGACGGCGCCACCTCCCGGGACTATACGGTTACGGTCAACGTACTGCCGAAAATTAAGGTGGCCTGTGTCGGCGACAGCATGACGGCCGCCGCGGAATATCCCAATGATTTGGAAGGCTTTTTGGGCGATGGCTACGAAATCGGCCGGTTTGGGGTCAACAGCACCACGGCTCAAAAGGACGGCCAAAAGGAAGGCGGGAACGGCCCCGGCTCCGGCGCGTATGTCAATCATCCGCAGTACCAGCAGAGCAAGGACTTTGCCCCGGATATCGTACTGCTGACACTGGGCAGCAACGATTCCAAGCAGGGCGAAGGCCAGCAGCAAAACGGGTATAACCTGGTCACCAACTGGAAGGACGACAGTCCCGAAAAATATGAAGCGGATCTCACAGAGCTGGTTGCTTCTTACCAGGCGCTGCCCTCCCATCCGGTCGTGGTGCTGGGCACCTCCCCCTCCGGTTATGACACGCCCAACAACTGGGCCGCCAAATCCGATATTGTAAACAATCAAATTGCGCCTATCCAGCGCAAGGTTGCGGCCGACATGGGGTGTTTCCTTGTAGACCTAAACGCTATGACTCGCGGCAAAGAAACGACGCTGATCGGCGGCGACGGCCTGCATCCCAATTTTAACGGCTACTATCTGCTGGCCAGCCAGCATTATTTGGCCATCCAGGACATCCAGGCGGCTGTCCAGCGTTTCTCCGTCGGCGACGCGCAGGGCATCATCAGCCATATCGACAAGACCATTTTCGTGACCGTGCCGGACGGCACCGACCTAACCGCCCTGTCCCCCGTTCTTACCCTGGCGGAGGGCGCCCAATCCGACAAGAGCGGCGCCCAAAACTTCGGCCAGCCGGTGGAGTATACGATTACCGGTGCGAACGGGTGGACGTCTGTATACACCGTATCGGTCACCTCCCCTTCCGGCGTGTCCGTGGCGAAAATCGAAATGCAGACCATGCCGGATAAAACCACTTATCTGCTGGGTGAAAAGCTGGATTTGACCGGCGCCACCATCGCGGCTGTCTATACGGATGGCAGCCGTGAAATCCTCCCCATTACGAGCGGCATGGTCAGCGGTTACGATTGGCTGACCGCCTCCAAACAGGAGCTAACGGTGACATATGAGGGTAAAACCGTTACCTTTGGCATTCAGGTCAATCCCTATGGTCTGCTGGGCACCTTCTCCTTGATGAGCGGTAAATTTACAGTTCTTCATAACAACGAAAACCTGATGTATGCCGACTGGAAACGGGCCGACAACGCGCCGATTGACCTGTCCGCATACGGGGACCGGTCCGTCCTGCGGCTGGAAATGAACATTAAGTTTGAATCGGAAAATCCGGACGTCGATCCCGCCCAGATGTGGGACCAGCTCGTTATCAAGCTGCGGTCTTCCGATAAAGGCAACGTGTCGGGGGATCCGGAGGCGGCGGATGGCAATAGGGAGCATAATTACGGCTGGAACCTGATGGCCTCCTCGTTTGACGAGACCGGCGCGATCCACATTTCCATTCCGTTGGATCAGGCCGCTACCAACCACAAAGGGGTAATGGACTGGGCGGAGGTTGACCGCATTATCATCCAGTGCTATTTGAAGAACGCCTATAAGACCAACTCCATTCAGCACTGCATGAATATTTCGGATGTTATGATTGTCGATACTACTAAAACGCCGGAGAAACCGGACACCTCCAAACTGGCGCCGGTGGTGGAAGAAGCGAAAAAAATGGATCTTAGCGGTTACACGGCCGCATCAGCGGCCGCTTTCCAAAACGCGCTGGACGAAGCTATCGCCTATTTAACCAATCCCTATGCCGCGCAGACGGATGTGGATGAGGCACTTGTCCAGCTGAATACCGCCAAAGAGGGCCTGACGCTGAAAGATAAGCCTTCGTATACGTTGGGCGATATCAACAACGACGGACACGTGAACGCTTCCGACGCCTTGCAGGCTCTACAGGCCGCAACCAATAAGATCACACTGACCGACACGCAAAAGCTGGCGGCCAATGTAGACGGCAAAGATGGCGTAACGGCCAACGACGCATTGTTGATTCTGCAATTTACGACAAAGAAGATCCGCCAATTCCCGGTCGAACCTTCTCCGGAACCCGACCCCAACCCGAATCCCGATGAAGGTCTGGGCGGCGGTGACGGCGCGGACGATATTCTCCCGTGATCAACAGGGACGCGCCCAAGGCGCGTCCCTTTGTTTTTCACTTTCCAGGAAAGAAGGTAACGGCTTCATGTCTTCATTTACACAAATATATGACGTTGTGCGCCGCATCCCGCGCGGGAAGGTCGCCACTTATGGTCAAATCGCCTGCATGGCGGGCAACCCGCGTTGGTCCCGCGTGGTGGGATACGCCCTGCATGTTAATCCCGATCCGGAGCACATTCCCTGTTTTCGGGTGGTCAATCGATTGGGCGAGGTTTCCTGTGCCTTTGCCTTTGGCGGAGGAAATCGCCAGCGAGAATTACTCATGGAGGAGGGGGTGATGTTTTTGCCGGATGGCCGGGTGGATCTGTCCCGCAGTATCTGGGACGGGCGGTAATTTGGTCTTTCCGTTCTGGCTTCGTCCGGTGGGAATAAATGGGCACGCAAGTGGATATGCTACTATCATTCTGAACAGAAAAGAGGTTGTGTCCTATGAATTGTGAAAAAATTCGGGTTATCCAGTATGGATGCGGAAAAATGAGCAAATACATCCTGCGGTATCTCTACGAAAAGGGCGCGGAAATTGTGGGTGCTATCGACGTCGATCCCGCCATTGTGGGGCAGGATGTGGGCGAATACGCCGGCCTCGGGTTTTCCATGGGTGTGCCGATCCGCAGCGACGCGGATGCCGTTCTTGATGAATGCGACGCCGATATTGTCATAATGACGCTTTTCAGCTTTATGGACGACATGTATCCGCACATGGAACGTTGCGCCCGCCGAGGCCTGTCCATCATCACCACCTGCGAGGAAGCCATCTATCCCTGGACCACCTCCGCTGCCCTTACCAATAAGCTGGACCGCCTGGCCAAGGAAACCGGCTGCACCATTGTCGGCTCGGGCATGCAGGACATTTATTGGATCAATATGATCGGCTGTGTGGCCGGCGGCGTACATCGTATCGACCGGATCGAGGGCGCCGTCAGCTACAATGTCGAAGACTACGGCCTGGCGCTGGCACAGGCGCACGGCGTCGGCCTCACGCCGGAGGAATTTGAAGAAAAAATTGCCCATCCCACCACGCTGGAACCGTGTTATGTGTGGAATTCCAATGAGTCGCTGTGCAACCTCATGGGTTGGACGATCAAATCCCAGAGCCAGAAATGCGTGCCCTATTTCCATGACGGCGACCTGTATTCCGAAACGCTGGGTGAGACGATTCCCCAAGGCAACTGCATTGGTATGAGCGCCGTGGTAACCACCGAGACTTTCCAGGGCCCGGTGATTGAAACGCAGTGCATCGGCAAGGTGTACGGCCCGGACGACGGCGACATGTGCGACTGGAAGATCTGCGGTGAGCCGGACACCACCTTCTTTGTGCAGAAACCCGCGACGGTGGAGCATACCTGCGCGAGCGTTGTCAACCGGATTCCGACGGTGCTGCGGGCGCCCGCTGGCTATATCACGGTGGAAAAGCTGGATGAACTCCAGTATCTCTCCTATCCCATGCACCTCTACGCCGAAGATTGATTCAGGGAATGTAATAAAAGGAGCTGCCCCAAAAGGGCGGCTCCTTTTATTAACATACTCCTTTTTACCTGTTGGGGGATCGAAATAAAACACGTTTATCTTTAAGATCGAGAATATATCGCCATCCACCGTCAAAGCAGGCGTATAATGGATGAGATTGATCAATATTACTAAGGATATCCTCAACACACGCTCCATTAGGCAAGTAATATCCATTGGGCAGGTCTATCTTCGCTCTTTCAATAAGAAATCCACCAAGGAACATTCCATTTAAATCCTGTATGATATCTTTTATACTCCACAGGAATTGCCCGTCCCAGCTATAAGCCTTAATCACATCTACCGAACACTCATTACAACGAAGAGACTTTCTTTTGCTATTGCGAAATCCCGGGTCTTCCGTTGTTATGATAAACAGTTCGTCTGTAATAGAAATTTCTGTAACGCCATCTAAAGTTTCGATCAATTGATCTCCCAATCGAAACCTTTTTAAATACTCCGGAATATTCTCTATGCTGAAAGATAAGACTTTATCATTTATTCCAATATGTACTTTTAAAAACATAATATCACCTCTAAATTATTAAAAGAACTATCATCCAGCCAATTCTTATTCGTTTGGGATAGGACGTTTAATTAAAATTACCTATTTTTGATCATGTAACACTTGTACGACTTTTCTATCCTCTAAATCTATAATATACGCATTTCCTTCTGAGACACAATTATAAAAAGTATGTCCTACCGGATATTTTTCAGGGACAAACCCCCATCTTGTTTCCAAGATTCTCTTGGAACAAATATTTCCTCCATTATACATTCTGTTACTATCCCCTATAATTTCCGCAATATTCCATAAGTGATTCCCTTTCCAATCATAGGCATTGATATTATTTCCGCCTTCATAATACGCGTCTTGCTTAATAATAACAATATTCTTCCCAACCGTAACTTCCGTTATATGGCCTTTTTTCTTTAGTGGGTGGCAATTAATATAAAGTCCATTTAAATAGTCAGTAGCATCCAATTCCAAGGAAAGCAATTCATCATTTAAAGTAAAAGACACCGTACAAATCATTATTTTCATCCTTTCTACGATAACGGAATGCCAGTTCCAAAAGAAGTATCTGGTATAAAATCTATTAATTCATATTGAACTGCCTGTCCTGCTGTAAAACCATAATTTTCACCTACAATCCCTGCATACAACGCCTTTCCTGTAGGTACACTTACATAACAATAGTGTGTAGGAGTATTTGGGAGGGCAAATTTACTTTGAATTTGTTTGGCGGTTAATCCTTGAATATCGGAAAATTTCATCATCCATCTGCCTTGAGCATTAGTAATACCTTTAGTGTATACTCTTACATATTGAGTAGTATTTGTTTGATTAAATCCAACAACCGGAGTACCCGGTTTATACGGAGGATCTGTATAGCCTATTTCTGCTAATTGTTTATTCCTTAACTCTGCCGTTGTAACCGTCCGATTTTTTAAGCTTGTACCTTTTAGGCTGTTTTCAATCTGATTCGCATACGTAGCCTGCGACGCATATTCTGAAGCGCTTATGAGTTTACTTTGGCTAGCTAAAGTAGCTATTGATTTTACCGTGACAACCGTTTGGTATACTGTCATTCCAATAATTACGGCTGTTCGTAACATCTGTGCTACTAATTGTGTTGCTTCTGCATAGGCGACTTCATACGATGTGCATGAGCAAGCCGTGGCTGCGGCAATTCATGCAGCCACGGCTTATTCATGGTTTTAAAGGTTATCCGGTAAAATAGGCTCTTAGACTTTTTTCAGCTTTTTAATGGCGTCTTTGCAAAGTGTGATCCAACTAGTAAAATCGCAATTTGCGCCTTTGTTCCTGATTTTAAAATTATCCAGTTGTTGCTTCAATAACGGTATGGCTTCTTTATCTTTCCAATACACCAGTATAATAACGTAGATAGTGTAAAATTGGTTTGCTGCTAATCTTTCATGTATTTGCTCTTTAACATATTTTTTTTCATCCTCATTCAACTGATCCACGATAGTATAGGGAACATCCCCTCGGGCACGGGCCCCTCTAGGGGTTACATCATCTGAAAAAAGCCAATAAACACAGTGGTCATATTTTTCCGGTTTTAAATTCATATCCGACATGCTCCTACGTCTTTCATATGTAATTTAATTCTACGGAATGAGCTATAATATTACCTACCCCAGACTACATCATTATTGAAACCGGCCACTTACTTTTTGAACCAATTCCCCGTTAGTGATATCCAAAATATATCTAAGTGCTCCAAAGGTGTAACATACCAAATATTCATGGTCACTTATAAACTTTAACGTATCCGTTAACGGTTCTTGGTTTATAGTTGATGCATTATAAATTTTAATATTTGAAAAAGGCCAGTCTTCTTGAATTATATGGCCAATATCATACAAGTATTGACCATTAAAATCATATGCAACGATATTGTTCCTTGGCAGTTCGTCAAAATTGCAACCATCTTTATTATATAGAACAAAAATCTTGCTTTTTGAAACGACTAAATTTGTTATATCATATTTAAAAGAAATAACCGATTGATTTATGCGTAGTTGTGAATCATAGTACGATATAGCACAGCCGTTAACAATGGAATAAAATTTGAAATAAGACATATCTGATAACCTTCTTTCTTTTAAATCTTAGTGAAAAGTCAATTTTTAATTTAATGGATGAGCCGCACTATACCAAGAGTATGGTGGAGTAATTCCCAAATCATATTGAACAAATTCTCCCGCTCCTCCATAAATATTGTTTGTAATTGACGCATACATTTGTTGGTTTTCAGGAATATTAACATATTTATAATGTGTTGGAGTATAAGGCAATGCTAACTTACTTTTAATTTGCTCTGGAGTCAATCCTTGAATATCACTTAGTTTTGTGACGAATGCACCCGGTTGTATATCTTCGCTGGAGCCCAATTTGATATACACATTTCCACTTGATTGTGCGGTTTTAAAGCCGATAGCAGGCGTCCCGGGCTTACAAGGAGGATCTGTATAGCCTATTTCTGCTAATTGTTTATTCCTTAACTCTGCCGTTGTAACCGTCCGATTTTTTAAGCTTGTACCTTTTAGGCTGTTTTCAATCTGATTCGCATACGTAGCCTGCGACGCATATTCTGAAGCGCTTATGAGTTTACTTTGGCTAGCTAAAGTAGCTATTGATTTTACCGTGACAACCGTTTGGTATACTGTCATTCCAATAATTACGGCTGTTCGTAACATCTGTGCTACTAATTGTGTTGCTTCTGCATAGGCGACTTCATACGATGTGCATGAGCAAGCCGTGGCTGCGGCAATTCATGCAGCCACGGCTTATTCATGGTTTTTAAGGTTATCTGGTAAAATAGGGGCTCTCTCTACAAGAGTTCACGTGCATATCTATTTTGTGTCTCATTATCCAAATTTGATTTTAATAGAATTAAAATATTAACGTCATCTTGTGTAAGCAAATCAAAATGATCACGGCCTTTCATAATGGCATAGCAATCTTTTTTTATTTTTCCTTTTCTAATTAACAGCCTGTTATACTTCCATACATCATCGGCCACGATGGTTATGGATGGTTCATAGCCTGTAATGATACGCCAAATACCCGTCAGTCCATACGTTGTGTTCATATAGGTACGAATATCATGCAGTGAAACGTTGTGAATACGCGCCAGAAATGACCGTACAAAATCCTCCACATATAGATTTATTACAGTAAAATCATCATTTTTATAGCGAAAAATCTTCAGAAATATGTCGATCAAGTTTGACGAAAATTTCTGTATAGCTTTACTGGACGTATCAATTATATCATTTAAAGGGAGGTGAATAACTTCATTACTTCTTAAAATTGTGTCTAATTCCTCCGCCACAGCACAAGTGTTATCTTGAAAATCCACATAAACCCGAATCGTTGCTCGCTTATCATACAATGATAAGTCGGTAAAAACAATATTTAAGCCATATCGCTCACGTACTGTTTCAATAAACTCACGCTCCTGAGCATCGTAATACACAATTCCTGAGTTAAAGATTTCTATAAATTTACAATACAGACCATTCCCAAGATTTTTAAAGGCATTGGAATACTCACGCAATTTAAACTCTCCTTTTTGTCGCAGATTATAATTATACTCTACGAGTAGTCTATTTAAGGTGCTAAATAATAATATTCACCGGACTTAATTATATAATTTTGGAATTTAGATTCAGAAATACCAAATAAACGCTGCAAATATCTAATCTCATATGCAAATGTACTATCGGGATAATTTGACAATTGAGCTATTGGATCGTGTGAAAACCAAAAAGTTTTGCCAGCTTCTTTTGCCCTAAAAATATAATCTCTATTTGATGCAAGCATAGCATCATACCCATATTGTGAAACATAATTATTATAGTTTTCTGAATAAAAGTATGACATTCCTTTTTCCTGAGCAATTTTATACCATGCTTTTCCTCCAGCCTCTGTCCCCAGCATTGCTGATTTTGACGATGAATTGTTTGTCATTTTTGAAACTAGATCATCGGCTATAAATGCTGTTGCTTTGTATTCGGCTGTGTTGTATGTTTGTGTTGTATTCATCGGCATCTTTGCCGCTTTCATTGCCGAAACAATTGTATAAGTTGAATAAATAATGGTTGCAGCCGCTAACGTTAACTGAATTGCGCTTTGAACCTTACCCATCACAAGTTCTAATCGAACAGATTCCGATGCCCATATCCCGTAATACTCTGCTGATTTATTTTCTATTAAACCCGATTTTACTAATTCATCAGTAAACACCTTTGCTTCATGATAAATGGCATTAGCAAGAATTGCATGTGGATAGTCAGCTTCTTTGGCATTTAAAATATCTATTAGGGACTGATTAATTTTAAAGGATATTTTATCCCTCTCAGGGGCATACATTTCAAAGTATTCAGTTTGATTTAATGCGGATATTACTACAGTTGTAGTAATATCGCTATCTCCACCATAGCTTGAACAATCATATTTCTTTACTCGCATATATTCGATATTGTCCGGATAGAATGGGTCTGCATGTCTCACTCTTATCGAACAACTGGCCGTCATCCCGTTGGCTGCTTTGGCGGTGATGGTCGCCGTGCCGGGATTGCACCCGGTCACCTTGCCGTCGCTGCTGACCGTGGCCACATTCTTGTCGCTGGACGACCACGTGATCGCCAGGGCGGTGCTGTTTTTGCCTATCTGCATCGTCTCGCCCACCACGATCTGGCTTTGGGGCGCTGTCACCGACAGCGTATATTTCTCCAAAGACCACTGCTGATGATTCGCCCCTGAATAGGCATTCGCCTGCACGATCGCCCCTGATGCCGTGCATGAATAAGCCGTGGCTGCGGCAGTTCATGCAGCCACGGCTTATTCATGGTTTTTAATGCAAAACATTTTGTTTCAAAATTTGACTTTTAGCCGTTTCTAAATGTTTATTTCTTTAATACGATCATTATGTTCCGTCAAATAATGAAAAAGTCCTTCTAAAGACGCTGGATCGCTGCTGCCAAAGTCAATATACACACAGACAGTATACTTGTTGGGGCTTTTGTCCTGCAGCTGCGCTTCATGTATTTGAGAAAATTCGTCAGCTTGTTCATTCCAGGATTGTATAAACCGGGTGACCAGACCGTAAATCTCATCCTTTATCGCATCCGTTACCTTCGATTTCATTCGCACTTTTAAGATGACATCCGGATAATCGCTTTCAAACCGGGACGGATCATTGGATTGTGCGTTTAATTCAAACGAATACTTTATAGAGTCGATGCCTACTAAATGATGACTATATCCAAATCGCTGCACATCGCAAGCTTTATGCGTTTTACTATCACAAAGCAGAAATGATAGTCCACTAATTTGTTTATTCAGTATTTCGGAATCATATTGTGAATCACATTTTACCCAGAAATATTCCGAAGCATCCTTTCCTGTTAGGTAAATTAAAATATAAAAACAATTGTCTTCCTTAATAAATAGATTATCCGGACATAGTATCGTATACGATTTTGATAATTCCATTCCCAGCGCATTCCGGATTTGAGGCGAAATTTGTAATGTAAGTAGTTCAAAAAAGCTATAATGGATTTCCTCACAATTTGGATTTTGCTTACGGCGGACATCAACAATATCCAATATTCTTTGAGTACTCGTTCCTGTATGGATATCCCCATTTGCTTCTTCAACGGTATAAGTATAGGTTTTCATATTTTCCTCCGATTTAATAAAACACAGTATACATCTATGTGCGCCCTTTATTTTAATTTACGCGTATGCGTATCTTAAGACCTTTTCTAAATTTCTTAATCCCTCATCAAACGGGATAGCCCCACCACTCTGAAACCATATGTATAGTTCGCCCGCGATAAATACAATAGATACTCCTGCGGCAACCATTGCTTTTAAGGGAATCGGCTTTAATTGATACTCGTACTCCTTTTGTGCTTCCGGAAACGGTACCTCCGCATACGAAGGCGTCGGAGTGGGAACGGGAATTTCCTTATAAAAAACCAATCCTTCAACAGTTGTACTTTTTATTTCCAAGCAGGTGGTGGAACTATACGGAATATAAAATGTGGAAAAATCATATCCTCGTCGTAAAGGAGTGGAAAAACTTTGTATATTATTGTCGGCAGCACTTATATAACGACCTAACTGACTGTTTCCTTTTTGAAGATTGTCTGGATGCTCATGCTTTATCTCCCAAATCACACTATGAGTCCCCCGGTCTCGCAAAACATCCGCTCTGCCATAATGATTGCCACTTGGCCCGCCATTTTTAATGCCTACTTCGATGCTTGCCTGAGCACGAGCCGCAACCGCCAATTGTACCTGTTTATGCTGCCTGGAATACTCCTGTAAATTTAAAAGCCACTGAGGCGTACGCATGGAACTGGTCGAAATACTAAATATGCCCAGATAGGATTCCGTATCAAACTTTTTGTTCAATAGCAGGTTTGGATAGGCAGCGGCGGCAGTATAAGTTTCATAATCATAGGTTCCAAAGTTGTAATCTTCGTCCGGCTCAAAAATCCCTATGGCCTGCATGCCGCGCTGGACTATCATGACATCTAAACCCTTCATGGGATTGGTTTCATTATATACCAAATCACGCGTAAAAGGATACAAATCACCATTTTTATAATTTCTGCCCTTAAAATACTGATACACAAAATTCGATTTATCATTAACAACCACAAAGTCCGCTCTTGCTAGATCCGCCGCATATTCCGCGCTTTTTTTAATATCCTGTTCTTGTGAATACGAAATGGTTCCTGACAGATACATGTTATGCGCAATATCACACATATTTTTTGCATTTATTATCGTATCGCGTATATCTGGGTCAGTAATATAGGTATCCGCACCTGTGAGTGTTTGATTTACGCGGATTTCACAGGTTGAAGATATACTCGGTTTTTCAGTACATTTTGCTGTTATCGTTGTTACCCCAGCAAGTTTTGCGGTCACCTTGCCGTCGCTGCTGACCGTGGCCACATTCTTGTCGCTGGACGACCACGTGATCGCCAGGGCGGTGCTGTTTTTGCCTATCTGCATCGTCTCGCCCACCACGATCTGGCTTTGGGGCGCTGTCACCGACAGCGTATATTTCTCCAGCGCCCATCGCTGGTGATCCGCCCCTGAATAGGCATTCGCCTGCACGATCGCCCCTGATGCCGTGCTGGCATTTTCTACCTCCAGCGCATGGAAGTTTTGGATACGCGGCGCTATCCGGAAGTAACCGTTTTCATCCGGGATAAAGTAAAACCGCTGGCTCATCTCCCCGTTACTGTCTGAAACAGTTGTCTGAGAAGGGAATACGGTATCCAGTGATGTTAACCGCTTGTTGGGATAGCGCGGGCATGTCAGCGAATAACAACCGCTTCCCTCATAACTGATTTTCCACAGCTGATTCGGGGTTGCGTTAAAACCCCACTGATTTATATCTGTCGTACTGCCTGAAATGTCCAGGTATTTCCCCGTCGCCTTGTTGCGGATATAGTAATAGGTATTGTTTGTAATCCCCGCCGTCTGCGTAGACGCCGGTACCATATAATTGATCGTCAGCTTCGGCGAACGTGCCGCGTCCCCCTCCGACGATACCACGCTGTTGTAGTCGTTGTACGTTTCGTTCGCGTAGTGGAACACGATGCCATTATTATAATCATAGGTATACCAGCTTCTCACCAAACTCGATATGTTCCAGTCTAAGGAATCCAAATATCCGTTCGTAATTTTCGGCAGCACCGAGGCCTGCACCGCCTTGCCATAGGGACGCGTATTCCAGGTTACTTCCCCTTCTCTCAATGTAAACCTGTCGTTGCAGCCATTTATGGAGACCTTCATCTGGGCCGGCGTATTCTGTCCTGTCCGGTACGTCACCTTCATATGAGCGCTGGTATAGATGGTGTTGGCCGGCAGGTTGGGCAGCTGGTTAAACATGATGAACGAATACATCTTGCCGCCCGCATAGCCGAACTGTAAAAAATCCTGTTTACCATAGTTCGTATTTGGGGCCGACTGTTTGACATACGCGTCATCCACATTGGAAGCGGCGGCGTTGGCGTTCACCGACGGATCGATCGTCACCGGATACACCGTTTCCGGGTGGTTGAGGTACTCCTCCGACACGACGGCGCGAAGTATATAGGAGCCTTCCTCCTGCTCGATCACCTCATACCGGCAGTCGTCCGTCCAATGCTTGTGCGAATAGGGGTTTTCCGACGTCGTCGGATCGAACGAGTCGTACACATACAGCGGCGAGATGGTGTAATCCTCCTGCTCCGGATCGGCTTTGGACACAATCCGGATCGCCTGCCCGTCCGCGGTCAGCACCGGCACATGGGTTTCCGACTTCCACTCAAAATCAAACGTGTTTTGCCCGATGTTCTTTTCCAGCACGATGTTTTCTTTGAAGCCCGCGTGGGTGTTGATGTATTCCACGTAGGTATTCTCGCCGAAGGCGTTCGGATAAATGATTTTGCCGGAGCCGTCCTCCGCCGTGGTGCTTTCAGCGGCTTCCTGCCCGTCCCGCTGCGGGATGGACAGGGTGAACGCATCGTCCACCCCCACGCCTTTGGCCGCCTTAGAGGCGTAGGCGAGCGACACATAGCCGTTATCGCTGCGGTAGGTCGGGTTGAATACCAGCCGGCTCCAAAGCGAGGGCGCTTTCATGGACGTATCCACATACTGCGTCTCGCCGGATTCATCCTCGTATTTGACCGGGGCCGCGTATACTTCCGTTGTGTACGTGCCGTCCGCGTGCTTCACCGTCAGCTCATAGGCGTTGTCGCTGGGAACGATCACATCCCCGGCCTTGGCCTCGGGCAGCAGCGATTGGATGTTTTGCGGGAGACTCGATAGCGGCTCATACGCTATCCCGGCGCTTGGCTGGCTGTCCTGCCCAGGTTCCCTGTTGATCTCCATCGTCTGCGCGGAGGCTCCCACGCAGGAGAAAGCCATGGCCAGTGCGCTGATCAGTGCGATTCCTTGCCGAAAATACCGTTTTTTCATCCTTTTCACATCTCTTCCTTTTAACTTCTTTTTAGGTCCATCATTCATTATACAGGTTGTGCAGGACAAAAGCTATGCACATTTATTACACATTAGCCTCACAAATATCTGCCATACTGTGAAAATATGGTAAAGGCCGCCTCCCTTTGGGAGGCGGCCTGATTGATGCGTTACCTTTAGTCCAGCGAAACCACACGGTCATAAAGGGTACCAGAAGTGCCGCCGTTTGCGCGCGCGTCCAGCAGTTCCTGTACCGTCACAATCTCGTAGCCATCGGCCAGTAGTCTATCGATCAATTCCAGCGCCGCGGCCACCGATGAGGCATGATTTTCGTGCAGCAACACGAGGTCGCCGTCGGAAATGGTGCATTTTCCGTCTTTCATGTAAAAGTTGACGACCACATCCTTATCGGTTTGGTTATAATCGTCGCCGCCGCCTTTCCAGCCGCACAGACGCAGGCCCTGCTCCTTCACATAATCACTGATCGCCTCTACCGAGGTACCGCCAACGGCACGCATAAGGGTTGGACGTTTACCGGTGTACTGCTCGATCAAATCGCTGCATTTTCCATAATCTTCAATCATCTCGTCACGAGTCGTAATGTTGAAACCATCGTGAGAATAGGAATGGTTACCTACCTCATGCCCCTCTGCCGCCATACGGGCCACCAGTTCGGGATGTTGTTCCGCCTGCTTGCCAATCACAAAGAACGTCGCATGGACATTCCGCTCTTTCAGGGCATCCAAAAACGCAGCCGTGTTCTCCGAGGGCCCGTCGTCGAAAGTGAAAGCCACCATTTTCTTTTCCTCCCGTTCCAGGCTATCGATTTTTTGAGTGGTATATTGCAGGATCAGCAGCGCGTCCGCCGCCGTCACCCCTTCTTTTCCATCCACATCCGCGGCGTCTGTTTCAATGGCATTCAGCGTTATTTTTTTCGTTGCTGCCTGCAAGGCTAGCAGCGCATCCTCCGCTGTGACTTTACCGCTGTTGTTCACGTCACCCTTGCTTTGTACAATCTTTTTCACCAGTTGTACCTGTCCCAGCGTAAAACAAATCTTTTCACTGTTTCCGGTTTTGGGATTGCCGTCGCTGCCGGTGATCAGATACGGCGTGTTGACCTCAGCCAGAATGTTCAGCTGTTTGATATCCGCCCAGTTAATACTGCCCGTGCTCATGGCTCGAAGCGGGATGCGCACGAGATAGCTCCCGTCCTCCTGCGGCACAAGCATATCGGCTTTTATATAATAAAAATCCGCGGCCTGTTCCTTTTTATCCACCGCTGAAGACCGCAGCCGCATGCCGATCTGTTTCCAGCAGGTTTCCGCATCCGCATCCGCAGACAAGGCCGTAAACGCCACCCGCATTTGCAGATAGACTAACGGATCGCTGCCGTTGTCGGCCGCGCCGGAAGCGTCAAAACCCGGCTGGTCACTGTTGGCGTCGGTCAGACCGTCGCCGGTTTTCCAATCCGTATAAAAATTGCGGCCGGAATTGAGCGTGTTCCAAGTATTGTTGAATCCGCTGAAGGTGACAAGGCTCTGAAATTGTTCATCCGGAACAGCCGGGGTCAGATTCATTTTGGCCGTCATAATATCCATCACAGCCTGATTGACCTGCTGCTGGGTGGCGTCCGTATCCGATACGACCGGCTGTCCCGCATCGAGTACGGCCTGATACGCGGCCAGCGAATCAGCGGTATATCCCTCCGTAGGGCATTCCTCGTCCAGTAAAGCCCGCAGCGTGCCCTTATAGGTTTCTTTGGTGGAAACCAGCGCCCGACGGGCGGTTTTAATCGCTCTGGCCGCGCTGTCTACCTGTTCCTGAGTTGCCGCGGGGTTGTCCCTTACAGTCTTACCGGCTTCCACTGCCTGCTTGTAGGCCGCCAACGACTCGGACGTATACTCGGCGTCATTGATCGAGGCGTTTATCAATTCCGTCAATTCGTCCTTATCCACGGCGCCGACGGTGACTTCCCGCACAATGCGGGCGCCGGACAAGGCAAACTGGATTTTATCGCTGTTGCCTTCACCGGGCAGCTTGTATGTATCGGCCACGGTACAGGTCACATTTAATTGACGTACATCCGTCCAGTCGATATTGCCTTCTCCTATGGCCGACAGAGGAATATCCACCTCAATGGAATCCCCGGCCATGGTGGTCTGCGCAGGGAGGATATCGTAAAAATCAGCGGCCTTTTCCTCGTTTCCCACATGGCTGGAACGCAGACGGAACCCCAATTGTTTCCAACAGGAGGCTACGTCCACCGATTCATCCAGTGCGGTCAAGGTAACCGTGGCCTTTAGCGACACTTTCTTGTGGGCACCGTTATCGGCCGTACCGGATAAATCCGCCCCGACGGTATCCAGCCCGTCTCCGGTTTTCCAGTCGGTGTAGAAGGAATAGCCATACATCAATTTTTGGGTGGTGGTATCCGAAGCAGAAAACCGCACCACGGTTTGTTCGCTGGTCTCAGCCAGAACGCCTCCGCTTACGGCTCCCGTCTGCGCGAACAGCAGGACGGATGATAACGCCGCCAGCCACCGACGAACATACAGTTTTTTCATATAAAGCAGCTCCTCTTAATACCTGAAAACGACATGGGAAGCCCCCTGCCGGGGCTTCCCATTGGTCGATTATACCAGTGTAATTTTGCTTGTGGCCGCCTGCAGAATCATAAGGGCATCCGCCGCGGTGACGCCGTCTTTACCGTCCACATCGGCCGCATACTGCTGTATCTCAGTCAAGGTAATTTTCTTCGTCGCAGCTTGCAGCGCCAACAGCGCATCCTCCGCGCGGACCTTACCGTCCCCGTTCACATCGCCCAAGGTATAACGCAGACCGGCAATCGCTTCGTTGAGCCTGTCTTTGGCCTCGTCCACCTGCGCCTGTACAGCGTTGGCCGGGAGGTTTTTGGCCGCTGTCAAAGCGGCTTGCAGAGCCGCTGCTGTAGCCGTCGAATAGACCTTACCATCAGTCTGTATCTCCTCCGCTGTCCGCATGGCCGCGTTCAGCGCAGTCCTGTCGGCGGACGGGGATTCCTCACGAAGACCGGCAATGGCGGTTTCCAGGGCCGACAGGGCATTGTTGACCTCCTGCTGCGTAGCCTCCGGACGACTATTGACGGTTTTGGCCGTTTCCAGCGCCGCCTTCAGCGCGTTCAGAGTGGTTTCGGTATAGGTTTTGCCATCGTCCAGTTTGGCCTTGGCATCCGCAATGGCACCAACCAGTTTCGATTTATCCACCGACACGCCACTCGTGGCGGCAATCTTTACATCCGCCAGCGTAAAGGTCAGCGCGTCAGAATCTCCTTCCGCTCCCAGCCGGTACGGATCCAGCAGCTCACATAAAACATTCAGCTCTTTTACATCGGCCCAGTCAATATTTTCAGTCACAATGGAAGACAGCGGGATGGACACGGTAAACGTTCCGTTTTCCATCTTGACGTCATTCGGTGTTATCATATAGAACTGCGCCGCTTTTTCATTGCTGTTGATGGTCGTGGAGCGCAGGCGGAAACCAATCTGTTTCCAGCAGGCTGTGAGATCCACGCCGTCCTTTAAAGCGGTTAATGTGACGGTAGCCTGCAGGGATAAGCTGCGGTTGGCGCCGTTTTCCGCCGAACCCGACAGGTTGGCGCCGCCGCCGGACACGCTAGAAGCCGACAAACCGTCTCCCGCCTTCCAATCGGTGTAGAACTGCGTACCATACAACAGGTGCTGATAGGTTCCCTGGTTCTTGGAAAACGCTACGCTGATATCGGCAGGATCTCCCTGCTGCGCCTCTTTCAGCGCATCCTTAGCGGCTTTGATGGCCTTTACCGCGTTATTGACCTGCACCTGTGTCGGTGACGTGCTGTCCAGAATCGCCTGGCCAGCTTTCACGGCATCCTGATAATTTTTGACCGAAGCCGCCGTATAGGGCGTCAAATCTATCGTTTCGTTGACCAGGGCTTCCAGTTCGGACGTATCCACCGGCTGGTTTTCGATCAGTCCGCCGCGCGCTTTTTTCAACGTATCCACCGCGTCGTCCACGACAGCCTGGGATGCGTAATCGTTGTCCATAACGGCTTTGCCGGCTGTCAACGCCCTCTGATACCCCCGCCACGAAGACGCCGTATAGCGGCTTTCATCCAGTTTCTCATCCATCAGGGCTATCAGGGCCGTTTTATTGGCCGGCGTAAAGGACGCCCCACCCAGCACGGCTATGGCGATTTCCAGCCGGGCCTGTGCCTCAACGATCTCCGTGAGGGAGGCCATTTCATCGTCGTATACTGCCTGCGCATACGCTTTGGCGCGGGTATAAGCCTCGGCTTTAGCCGTGTCGCCGGAGGTATCGACCGTCTGGTCAATTACAGCTTTCAGCGCCGCTTTCTTTTCCCCGTTGACCGCCAGATTGACGATTTTGACATCGGTGATTTCCAGGGTGAACTCGCCCTCCCGGCCTTTCATGGAGTCGCTGGATACCATCATAATGATCCGGTTGACCTGGGTCCAGTCCATGTTGCCGGTTTTCAGTATGGTATATCCGTCTCCAGCCTTATTAACCAGCGGGATAGACAGCTCATTGTCCCCGGCGTGCAGCCGCATTTTATTGGTATCGCTGGTGGTAAACTGCCAGCCATAGTTGTTTTCTCCCGGCGCGTCCAGCGACCGCAGCTTGATGAAGCCATAATGGTTGAACATATCCACGGTTTCTTCCAGATCGTCCGGTTTGGTCAGGGTGAATTTAATTTGCAGCCGCAGCTGGTTCATATCGTATTTGGTCAGGTCGATCGGCGCCACATCCGACTGCGTCCAGTTGGCATACAGGTTCTGCTGGCCGCCATCGCCCACCGCATAGGTCTTTTCAAACGCCGAGAACGTGGTAACCACATTTGTTTCGACCAGTGACAGCCGTGCCTCCTTGAGCGTCTGGGCCATCCGGTTTACCTGGCTCTGGGTAGCCACCGGATCGTCGCATACCGCCTGCGCAGCCTGTTTCGAGGAGGTATAGGCCGTCAGCGAATCCGCCGTATAGAGGGATTCGTCGATATCCCAATCCAGCTCCCGCTCCAGCATGCTCTTGTCTACATTCGCGTCGTACAGGAACCCGAAACGCACATCGTCCAGATACACGGTGCCGGCTTGATCGTCGGCAAAGGTGAACTGGAGCTGCTCAATGTTTTTCAGGATGGCGTCGGTATCGGTCAGCAGCGCTCCGGATTCATCCGTAAGATGGCGCAGACTGAAGGTATAGGTGGTAAAATCGGAAGAAGCGGCCACCGTGGCCGTCTTGTCCGCCGTGGCGGCAAAATCCTCTGACAGCGACGCCTGATATACTTTACCGTTCGCCTTAATCAGCAGCATGAGCTGTTTTGCACGCGCGTCGCTGTTTTTAATCGAGACAGCTATGGTATCAAAATTTTCGAACTGATTGGTTACATTGAGCAACCCCATCACCGGGCCAATACCAACGGTTTTGGTGCTGTCCGGCGTATAGGTAACTTTAAGGGAGGCTTTACCCTCAGCCTTCACGTCCTTGTCATAGGCCCAGTCGGCTTTTGCGCCGGAAATTGCGCCGCTCACCCACGAGGGCAGGAAATCCGCCCAGTTGAGGGTGCTGCCGTTAACCTCTTTCGGGAAACAGGTCCAGACATTGGCGTCCGCATATTTCCAGTCCTGCGCGTTGAAGTAAGCCGCCGTGGCCGACCGGTCGCTGCGGAAAGGCACCGCGGGAATCCCTACGGAGTTTTTCAGGGTACCGCCGGTGTAATAGGTATAGAAATTATAGGTGACGTTCGCCGGATTTTTCAGGCCGTCGCTCCATACCCGCACGGTATCCTTCGAAATAATCCGGGCCTTGGCGTCCACATAGACGCCGCCGGTGCCGGCGATCGCAAACCCATGAAGATCCTCCGTCTCGCTCAGCACGCCCAGTCCGTCACCCTTATTGTTGCCGAAACCATCGCCGTCGTATACAGCGTTGATCACCTGCAGGCCATCGCCCACATGATCGAATGTCACATCGATATAATCGTTGATTCCATCCTGATCTTCATCGCCGGGTGTCAGGCTTTTGAACACCGGGGCGGTGTATTCCGCCGCGGCGTCTTCATAGACCATATTGTAGGCCGCTGTAGCAAACCGCTGCCCCACCGGCTGCTTATGCCGGGGATGGATGGGATCGGAAGATACGCCGTTGCGGTTGATAAAATAGAGCGGCAGGTCATATATGGTAATCATGGCCATGTTGCGCTGCTCGTTGAGCTTCCAGCCGTCGTACATGCCTTCGGACAGATAGGCCAAATGCTGGGGATCCTCCAGATGGGTGATCCACGGCTCCACAGTGGTGAATACGAACGGCATGTCGTCGCTGCCCGTGGTATAGCCGAACACCTCATTCCAGGTATCCCGCATCAGGGTCAGCGCGTGGCCGTACATGTCGGCCTCGTTTTCGTTGCTTTCGCCCTGGTACCAAATGGTTCCCGCGACATTATAGCCTTTCAGGGGGCCGATTTTCTGGTTATAAAGCGCCGACATCCGGTTACCCTGCGCCGGCCAGTTGTTTTCGTCGCAGTATTTTCCCTTACCTTTGAGAAAGGCCTTGTATTCGGCGTCATTATCAATGGCGTCGCGGGGAATCCACGCCTCGATTACCGAACCACCGACCGGCGTATACAGGATGCCGAAGGGGACGTTCAGTTTTTTCTGCATCTCCACAGCGAAATGATAGCCGACCGAGGATACCGCTAGCACATCGCCGTCGTCCGCACCGCTCCCCCAGTAGGCGCCGGGGATATCGTCCTCCGGATCCAGCGGCTGCTCGTTTTTTTCACCGAACGGATAGCCCGGCTCCAGGAACAGGCGGATATGGTCATTGTCCGCCGCGTTGGCGTATTCTTCCGCATACAAGTCGTCGCTGACCGGTAGCTGCATGTTGGACTGGCCAGCGGCCACCCACACCTCGCCGACCAGGATTTGACTGATGGTTTTTGTTTTGGTCACCGCACCGTCTTTTTTGGCCGTGACCGTCATAGTGTATTTTTGATAGCTGGCTTTCATGGCGTCCAAGGTGACTTTCCACTGTCCGCTGCTGTCCGCCGTGGTCGTTTTGGTCTGCAGGGCTGTGGACTCTCCCTGTTTGGCCATGGCCACCTCAATCGTCTCCCCGGCCTCCGTCTTGCCCCAGACCGCCATCGGCTTATTCTGCTGGAACATCATCTGGTTGCTGAAAATCGTGGGCATCTCAATGGTCGGCACCGGGTCAGGCTGCTCGCCGATATCCACAATGCGTGCGCAGGTGACCGTCATGGTGTGGTCGTTCACACCTTTTTTCATCGAGCTGCCATCGACAACGAATATGATCCGATCCACCTTGGTCCAATCCATATCTCCTGTTTTCGTCACATCATAGCCGTCGCCCTCTTGGTTGACCAGGGGAATCAGCAACTCGTTCTCCCCCGTATGTAACCGGAGCGGGCTGACCGATTTAGATGAAATATTCCACCCGTAGTTGTTTTCCTTTTTATTAGGGCCATCGCTGGAACGCAGCTTAATCCACCCGCTTTTGTTCCAGGTACTGGCCTTCTCCGGTACATTGTCCGGTTTGCTCAGCGTGAATTTGAGCTGAAGGCGCAAGTTTTTAAGCTCATGTCCATCCGTTATATTTTTGGGCACGCTGTCACCCTGAGTCCAGTCGGCATAAATATTGTTGTTATTAACGCCCGACCGATAGGTTCCTAAGAACTGTGAAAAGTTGAGGACTTCGGTATACTCATCCTCGTCACCCAGTGCCAGCGAAGACAGCGGCGCCAGCATGGTCAGCAGCATGAGCAGGCTGCTGAATACCGCCGTCAGTCGTTTGGCAGATCCGTGTTTTTGCATAATTTCTCCTCCCATTTCCAGCAATATATGACTAAAGAGTGCTGTTGCTTTAGTATAGCATGATTTGTCGAAGCAGACAAGCAAAACCGGGTGGATGTTCTTACAAAATGAATAAGCTATTTATAGAGGCAATGCCCAAAGAATTGGGCATTGCCTCCGGAACCATTTTGTGTTATACTAGCTGTCGGTACATGCGGGAGTGGCGGAATGGCAGACGCGCCGGTCTTAGGAGCCGGTTCTCCGGAGTGTGGGTTCAAATCCCATCTCCCGCACCACGTCGAAATGGACTATGCTCCATTTAAAATCCCCAGCCATTCGGCTGGGGATTTCTCATATCGCTCCGTCATTCCTCCTTTCCGCAAAAAGTCACGCTTTGCTCGCCTGCTCAGTTGTAAACGCCCTCGCGGCGGCTCGCTGTCGCTACCAACTTTTTGCGGGTACGTGGGTTCAAATTACCCTCAAAAAAACAGGCGATCTTTTTTGTCACCTAAATTTGACCCGTACCTTTTTGATACTGAAAATGCGTATAAGCACGGAAAGCAGAAAATGTTTGAAAGTTGGGGCTATAGCATCGACGATTCACAGTGGTTACAGAAAGAGTTTGAAAAGCAGGCTTTAGATAAATATGTATCGGGGGAATACACACTAGGTAAACTAAATAAAGACGGACAACGGATAAGTATTCGTGTAGAAATTCCGCGAAAAGATAAGCAACAAACCGTGTCGTTTGTGACCGGGTGGATGGTTTATCCTAATGGTCAAATACAAATGACAACACCATATGGAGGTGATTAAAATGAAAATGATGGACTGCGTTGAAGTAATTGTAGAAAAAAAGAATATGCCGATGATGGTGTGCACAAAGGAATGTAGGGGTGGATCTGTTTAGAGCAGCGTACAGAAGGGTATTGGCTTATCAATTTTCCTCAATACGGTGCAAAGGCAGACATTGCGGAAATCTCTGTAAGAGAAGAAGACCTAAAGGTAATCCCGGCCATGGACGCCCGAATCAATGAGCGCATTAAAGCGCAGTTTGGACATTAAAATCACGTGAGTTCAATCTAATACGTTCACAGCATCTATTTTATGCTATCTTTCCATAATAAACGACGGTTGAAATTTTGGAACATTCTTTTTGGAATGACCAAGCTTCAACCGTTTTTTCATACCCGTAGATAGACGGCGATTATTTAGAGCCTCGCGCTGTTTCCTTCCGGGATGGACTCATATTACGCCAGCTTTTGGAAACACTGAGTATAAAACCGGAAAGAAGGATTCGCTATGAATACAAATGTGCCGTTTGTCGGGGTCGGAAAAAATCCGCAGGGAAAAGATTTGCCGCTTGGTTTTGGAATGCGGCTCGCCCAATCGCCCGAGGCCATGAACACCTTTGGAGGCTTAACACAAGCCAAAAGAGATTCCATTGTCGACTATATTCAGGGATGCACGACTTCGGACGATGCCAAAAAGCGTATTGCTGAGGTCGTCACCGGCTTAAAAGAGGGCAAGGCCGATTTTTCGTGACTATCTGAACCATAGACCATTAAAATGTTTACCGGCAAAAAGGAACCGGCTGTTTTTAACAGCCGGTTCCTTTTTAAAATCTTATTCCCCAACATACGGCAGATACGCTTCATAGCCTTCGACCGCCATCCGCTCCTTTGGGATAAACCGCAGCGCCGCGCTGTTGATGCAGTAACGCCGTCCTCCCTTATCTGAGGGACCGTCAGTGAATACATGACCCAAATGCGCGTCGCTGTTTTTTCCGCGCACCTCCGTCCGGAGCATACCATGGCTGGTATCGGTCTTTTCTGCTACGGCTGACGGATCAACCGGCTTTGTAAAGCTGGGCCAGCCGCAGCCGGATTCAAATTTGTCCCCTGATACAAACAGTGGTTCTCCCGACACGATATCCACATAAAGCCCTGGCCGGAATTCGTCATAGTATTCGTTTTGAAACGGCGGCTCGGTTCCATTTTCCTGTGTAACATGGTACTGCCGTTCCGTCAGACGACGCTTTAGGTCGGCCTGTGCTTCACAAGCCACAGGCTTTTTCGCCCGTTCAAACGCTCCGGCCGGAATATGACAGTATCCACCCGGATGCTGATCCAGGTATCGTTGGTGACCGGTTTCCGCCGGATAAAAATTTTCAAGCGACCGGACCTCCACCACTACGGGATTTTCATACTGCGCCTGCAAAGCGGCGAGCGCACTATGAATGTCCAGCTTATCCTCCGGCTCCGTATAATAAATACCGGTACGGTACTGCACGCCGGTGTCATGTCCCTGTTTATTGACAGATGTGGGATCGATGACATCAAAGAATCTGAACAGCAGTTCTCTAAGTGGGAGCCGGCTGGCATCATATACGACCCTGACCGTTTCCGCGTGTCCGGTATCGTTATAACACACCTCTTCATAGGTTGGATTTGCTGTTTTGCCGTTGGCGTAACCGACTTCTGTTTCCAGCACTCCCGGAATCAGGGACAGGTATTTTTCCACTCCCCAGAAGCAGCCCCCGGCCAGATAAATGGTTTTTGTCATACACTCACCCCTCCCCCCTTTAGTATAAGCCTTTTACCGCCTATTAAAACCGGGCTCCTTTTATCTTTTTATTGTTTTATTGAAGGGCTTCTGCTAGACTGAATACAGATGAAAGGTGCCAGCTTAAAAAGGATGTGATTTGGCATGAACCACCGCCCGTATATCACGACGTATGCGTCCCCGGTGGGACTACTGACCATAGCCAGTGACGGCGAGGCCATCACCGGCCTATGGCTGGAGAACCAGAAATATTTTGGTTCTACCCTGCCCGGTGACGCGCAGGCGGCAAATTTGGCGGTGTTTGATCAAGCCGGGGACTGGCTGGACGCCTATTTCGCCGGCAGGCGGCCGGATTGTATCCCGCCGCTTGCCCCACGCGGCAGCCCCTTCCGGCAGGCGGTTTGGAATATGCTTTGCCGGATTCCTTACGGCGAGGTGACGACTTACGGTAAAATGGCGAAGCGGCTTGCCGAACAAAGCGGCAAACGAGTATCCCCCCAGGCAGTGGGAGGCGCGGTGGGCCACAATCCCATCTCTATCCTGATTCCCTGCCACCGCGTAGTGGGAACAAACGGCAGCCTGACCGGCTATGCCGGCGGCATTTGCAAAAAAATATGGCTGTTGGAACGGGAGGGCGTATCCATGGACCGATTCTTCGTCCCCACCCGGGGAACGGCTCTATAATTCTTATAACTTGCCGGTTTATATCCACCGGCGCTTACTAATTGCCTCAGCCCCTGCCCTGTACAGGGCGGGGACTTCGTTTTATAATAGCTGAAAGCGGTTTTTATGGAAAGTAATCAGCCCATCCCGCTGCATGTGGGAAAGCTCGCGCGATAAGGCGCTGCGGTCCACATGGAGATAATCCGCCATAGCCTCCCGGTTCATCCGCACCGTAAATGCGCGCGCTCCGGCATTTTCCGCCTCCCTGGCAAGGAAGGTGAGCACTTTATCCCGGATGCTGGACCGGATCAGGCAGTCGTTGCGGTCGTGCAGGAGCAGCGCTTTTCCCGCCAAATCCCGCATCAGGTTTGTCATCAGACGCTCTTGTCCCGGAATTTCCCGCCGCGATATAAGAGGGCTCAGCGGCATAAACAACACCCTTGCAAACTCCAGGGTTTCCACGGAAACCGGACTGGGACGTCCCCCGCTGGCGGCAAGCAGGAGGCCGATATAACTTCCCGGCTCCAAAAGCGTGACAATCACCTGACGGCCGTGCGGGTCGGTTTTCGTGGAGCGGGCGCGGCCTGACAGCAAAATGCCCACCCTATCGGTCCGGTCCCCTTCCCACAGGATCATTTCCCCCTTGTCATAGGATTTTGTAACCGCCCCCAACCCGGAAACAAGGCCGGGGATGGCGCGGAGGGCAATCCCGTCGAACAGGGACGATTTGGCCAAAGCATCCATAAACGCGCCTCCTATGTTGCACACGCAACCGATTATACCCTTCCATCCTAGTACACTTTTGATGTTCTGTAAAGAGGAAAGGAAGGGTTTTATGAAAAGGAATGCGCGTATTCTCTGGATCACCAAAACCGCGTCCTGTATGGCGCTGCTCATCGTCCTGCAGGCGACCACTACATCGCTTGGCAATACACTGGTAACAGGATCCTTGGTCAACCTTATGCTGATATTGTCCGTGATGGCGGGCGGGCTGTCCAGCGGGCTGACGGTTGCCGTGATGTCCCCCGTATTGGCAAAGTTTTTTGGCATTGGTCCTCTTTGGGCCATCATCCCCCTGATCGCTTTGGGCAACGCCGTCCTCAGCCTGCTGTGGCATATCTTGGGGAACAACCGCCGCCTGCTACGGCGCGCGGCCTATGGACTGGCCCTGACGACTGGCGCCCTGGCGAAATGTGCGGTGTTGTATCTGGGGATTGTCCGCTTGGCTGTGCCGCTGCTGCGCCTGCCCGCCCCACAAGCGGCGGCCCTATCCGGAATGTTTTCGTTTCCGCAGCTGTTCACCGCAGTGGCCGGCGGCCTGCTGGCGATCCTCATTATGCCGGCTATACAGCGCGCCCTGCGGGCAGGGGAGCTGTAAACGCCATTCTCAGAGGACGGAACAGCAAGAAATATGAAACTTTCCTGTTGAAAACAGCGTATACTAAACCGCCGAAGGGTGGGAGCGATATGCCTGAGGAAACCATAGAAAAGGTGGCCTCCGTCATCGCCTATATCGAGGCGCATCTGACTGAAAACCTGAATCTGGACCACGTAGCCGCAGCGGTCCATTACTCCAAGTATCACCTGCACCGCCAGTTTACGCGCACCGTCGGCATGACCATCCACGACTATATTTGGCGGCGGAAACTGACGGAAGCGGCCAAACAGCTTGTATTCTCCCCGATGCCGGTACTCGACATTGCCCTGCTGGCCGGCTATGAGAGCCAGCAGGCGTTTACCGACGCGTTTACGGCGGTGTACAAAATGCCGCCCCATACCTTTCGGCAAAAAGCGGAGTATTATCCGCTGCTGCTCCGATGGGATTTTGAGGATAAGAGCCGCCCTTCCGGCACCAATGCGGAGCTGGAGGCGATCGCCTTTGCTGAGGAAGCGGATATCCCCTGCTGGATGGAGCTGACCCGGATGGTGATCGACGGATTCCCGCATCTTAGGGAAAGCGCTTATCTGAAAGCACTAAGGCGACACATCCACGCACGACAGGCGCTGATTCTAAAAGACGGGGAAACGGCTGTAGGGGCCGCATTGTTTTCCCGCCAAACCGGCAGCATTGAATTTATGGGCTGTCATCCGCTCTACAGGAACCGGGGCGTTTCCAGGGCGCTGCTCGGCCGCATTCTCCGGGAATTGCCGGCGGGGCGGGAGGTCAGCACCACCACTTTCCGGGAGGGTGACCGGGCGGATACCGGATACCGGGAGGAGCTGGAGCGGCTGGGATTTGTACCGGCGGAACCGCTGGTGGAGTATGGGTATCCTACACAGCGATTTATTCTCCGCCGAGGAGACGACGATGCGCAGGGATAACGCGCTGGCGCAGGATTTCAAGACAGGGACGCTGCTGCGGTTTGCCGCGCCCAGCCTGTTCATGATGCTTTTTATGGGGCTGTACACCATGGTTGATACCCTGTTTATCGCCAGGCTTGTGAATACCGACGCCCTTGCGGCGGTCAACATTGTCTGCCCGGTGATCAACCTGACCGTCGGTCTGTCCGCCATGCTGGCCACCGGCGGCAACGCAATTTTATCACGTAAAATGGGACAGGGCCGTCAGGCGGAAGCCAACCGGGATTTGACCCTGCTTTTACTGGCCGGATTGACACTGGGAATCCTGCTTGGCCTTTTCGGTGCCCTGTTTATGGAGCCGCTCCTTCGAAGTCTCGGCGCCAGCGAGAGGCTTTTCCCCTATGGCCGGGATTACCTGACGGTACTGCTGGTCTTCCTGCCGGCCAATATGCTGCAGGGCCTGTTCCAAAATCTGTTTGTAACCGCTGGAAAACCCGGATTGGGCTGCGTACTGAGCCTGGCGGCCGGAGCCGCCAACGTGGTGCTGGACTGGGTGTTCATGGTTCCCCTGCAAATGGGGGTGCGGGGAGCCGCTCTGGGAACGGGGGTCGGTTACCTGATTCCCGCCGCGGCGGGACTTATGTATTTCTCCGGTCAGAAAACGGGACTATCCCTGGCGCGGCCGCGGTGGGATTTTCGTATGCTGGCATCCTGCTGCGCCAACGGCTCGTCTGAAATGGTGGGGCAGCTCGCCGCTGCCGTCACCGCATTCCTTTTTAACCGGGAAATGATGGACCAGCTGGGTGAAACGGGCGTTGCCTCCATGACCATCCTGATTTATTCTCAGTTCCTGCTGAGCACGCTGTTTCTCGGTTATGGCATTGGCGTGGCGCCGGTTATCGGATTTAATTATGGGCGCCGCCATGACCGGCTGCAAAAAACCATTTTTCACATCGGCATGGGATTTGTAACGGCTGTCTCCCTCTTGATATTCCTGGCGGCCTGGTGGGGAGGCCGGGGCATAGCCGCCCTGTTCGCGGATACGGGTTCCGCCGTTTACCGTCTGGCTGTGGAAGGCTTCTCTCTGTTCTCGTTCTCTTTTTTATTCTGCGGGTTTAACCTCTATACGTCGGCTATGTTCACCGCCCTGTCGAACGGTAAAGTCTCCGCCATCCTGTCCTTCCTGCGAACCCTAGTCTTTGTCACCATCGGACTTTTGCTGTTACCGCGGCTCTGGGGCGTAACCGGCATTTGGCTGGCGGTTCCCCTG
>OGYY01000406.1_pt1 | contig 44013 bp, 39 predicted proteins | sample 1576671 | NCBI WGS metagenome assembly OGYY01 (sample SAMEA3541593, study PRJEB24748) | human gut metagenome | biome: human gut; feature: human-associated habitat; material: faeces | place: China | collected 2012 | reverse complement strand
TGACACCGCCGCGCTGGGACGCGCCGCCCAGCAGGCTGCCTCCGGCGACACGGCGGCGCTTTCCGGTATGCTCCGGCAGGTGCTGTCCACGCCGGAGCCAAGTTCATTTGCTGTTTGCCTCATAATATCATTATTTGATTGAAGAAAATCTCTAATCTTTTCTTTTTTTAATTCATCGCTATATGATGCATATATCTGTGTTGAAGAAATGCTTTTATGCCTTAAATATGCCTGTATATCGATCATTTGCCAACCCGCTTCAAGCTTTTCGGTAGCAAATCCATGTCTTAACATATGAGGCGTAACTTTATATCCTACAATGTTAGATAAACATTGAAACTTTTTCTCAACAGTATCCGGTTTCAATGGGATGCCCTTATTTTTACCTCTAAGAGTAATGAATAGAAAGTCAGAATCAAATTCATCTATTTCTGTCAAATAATTAAGAATTAAATTAACAACATAATCCGGAAGCTTAATTATACCTCCAGCATACTCTTTTACTCTTGCACTATTTTCATTGTTTTCTCTTGGTATTATTTTAACAATACCATCTTGCAGTTGATCTAAATCTTCAAAATGAATACCAAGTGCTTCGCCTAATCTTAAACCTCCTTCGAAAAGCAATGCTAATAATAATTTATCACGGTTAGAGTTACAATGCTTTAGCAATTCTATATATTGGTCTCTTGTAATTGCTTTTACAGGAGTTGCAATTACAGGCTTTTTCAAAATCGATGTTAAACTTTCAGTTTTATGGTGCATCATTTCATACAGAAATGATTTATATTGAATACACGATCTCTGAATTTTATATACTGATAATTCATTAATTTCATTGTTACTTGAAAGATATTGATAAAAGCTTAGAACAGAACTCATTATAGCATTTACTGTTCTATTTGATCGTTTACATTTTTCTCCATGAAACTCAAATTTATTTGAAGCTGCATTCGGATATTGAAGCCAAAAAATAAATGAGCAAAGAACATCAATAGGTTTGTTACCTTTATCATCAAACAATCCTTTTATATCTATTTTTCTTGATATCATAAAATCGTAGAACAATTTAAGATTGTACGCATAAGTTCTCTGTGTATTAGGTGACTTGCCACAAGTAGATAAGAAAAAAATAAACCTTTCAACTTCATCTACTACCGATCCATCATCATAGAGAAGTTTATATTGACCTGATGTGCTAATTACTTTCATTTTTTATCACCACGAATTAAAAGGAGGATTCGTCATTATCTGTAGTTGGATGGTTTTCTTTATTCCTTTCCATAAGAAATTCTATACATATTTGCATTTAAATATCAAGATTAAAATGCACGCTTTGCGATCTTGACATTTAAATGCAAATATGATGATAAGCAATTATGGAAAGGAATGTCGAATAGTTTTGATTCAATAATTTTGAACTCCAGATAATAATTGCAATGACATGAAATATCACATTATTATTTAATCATATCTTTTAGATGATTTGCAAGATTTTTATCTACACAATAAATATAACATCCTTTCATACCTCTTGTTAAAAGTGTACGATATGTATTTTTAATTATCTCATCAGCTCTTTCTAATGCTTTTGATGGATTTTCCTTGTAAAGTTTTTTTATACCTTTAAGAGATTGGTCAGTTCTTGCCCTTTTATTAAAATCAGTAATAATCTTGCCGTTAGAATACCTCATATCTTCTCCAATGATAACACCAACATAATCAAATTCAAGACCTTGAGTTGTATGAATACATCCGACTTGATTGATTGATGTGTCATCAATTGCGAATATCGTATTTCCAAGATTCCAGCTCATTCTAAAGTCTCCAATTTCAATATCACAATAGTCAGTATTATTCTGTTCAGACTTATTCCAATCCCAACAATAACCGGCAAGCAATCGTGATCTACCGTTTTGACTGTTCTTTTCGAATATCAGATTTTTCAACTCCATTGCCGAGTCTACTATCTTGATATCATAATCCATTTCTTTCATAGAAATATTTGCAGTTTCACGAATCTGAAGAGCATTATCTATCCACGCAATGTAACCATCACTACCATTACACCTGAATTGTGATGTTAAAGTCATCTTTATAATTTGCGAATTCAATGTATCTGCCCATTTTTCAATTTCCTTTACACTACCTATATCGGACATTGTAACTCTTTGACTTTCGTCGATAAAGAAAACACTACAATATGCTGCATGAATAATTTCCTTTATCTGATTTTCTCCCATGTTTTGGAACATACCGGATTTTGCATTAAGTCTGTGTGCTTCGTCTACCAATATTGTATGAACAATATTCTCATCTGCTTCTGTATATATACCTGATCCTTTAAACATATTATCAATGCTATTTTTTTTCATAGTGCCTTTTAGTTTTTTGCTATAAACAGTTCTGGGTGCACTATTCTTCGATACATACTGAGCAAACTGTCCGGTTTGAGTAAGTTTTGCAAGAAGATTTATAGCTATGACTGATTTACCTGTACCGGGACCGCCTTCCACAATAATTGTGTACTTTTTCTTCGTTTCAAATGCTTTTTTTGAAATTTCAAATATTTTCTCAAAGACAACCTGTTGATCATCAATCATAACAAATTCTCTGTTACCCTTAATCATATTACTAATAGCGTTTTGAAGACTTTTAGATGGTCTGATTTTGCCATTATCTATGTCATATATAATAGAAGAATTATCACCTGTTGTAATGCAGTTCTTAATGAAATTCCTTAACTTAGTCACATCTCCGTTAACAAAAACTGGTGCTTCTTCAATGTATGTGTTATATTGAGAAGAAGTTAACGGATCATTATCGTTTATTTTTTTATAATTATGGAGGTAGGCGCAAGGATTAAGTAATATATTAGAATCTTGAACATTCTGATTATAATCTCTTATTAGAGATGCATAAGACCATGCTTGATAAGATGGATGAACAACAGTTCTGTTACTTCCTCCAGTGTACGTTGTAACAAGAGAATCAGAACTTTCTACCGGCTTTATCTCTTCCCATTGTTTTAATTCTATTATAACAACATCAGGTTTATTTTGAGTATTATAACCAGAAATGAGAAAATCAACTCTTTTAGATGTCTGAGGAACATTATATTCAATGGCTATACCTGCATCAGATGGTATCTGTGAATCAGAAAGAACCTTATACATATGTTGCATAGAATTTTCCCATGACCTGAATTCACTTTTACCGGTATGTCTTTTTAATTTTTGAAATAATAATTCTTCAACCTTGAATGCTATTCGATCATTTTCTACGTCTGTAAGAAAATTTTGCTTTGTATCATTATAGACAATCATGTTTATTACTCCTTAAAATCAGTGTATTTTTTACTTGTTCCATATGATTTATCTATTGGATATTTTTCAGAATTAAGTTTAATTTTCTCTTTAACAATTTCATCTATATCAAAGCCACAAATATCCGCCATCAAAACACAATAATTAATAACATCTGCTAATTCTTCTTTGATTCTATCTATTTTTCCATCGATCGAAACATCTGTTCCACTCCACTGAAATACTTCTAACAACTCTGCTGCTTCAAGTGTAATTGAAATTGCCAAATCTTTAGGAGTATGAAATTGTTTCCAGTTTCTGTCATCTCTAAATTTTAGAATCATATTTTCTGTCTCTTTATTCACAGCTGATCACCCCACAAAAATATATATAATTCATTATACCATAATCTTGTTTTAATTTCAAGTTTGATTTTGTGAATTTCGCAAAAAAGCAGACAACATCAAAAGATGCTGCCTGCCTACATTTTATTGAACAATGAAATACATTCATCTATTATTCGTTCAACGCTTCTAACCTGTTCGGGTGTGAGCATGCTTATCTTTTTAGCGGTATTGCTGATGTCTTTATCAACAATATCTCCCGTAAGAAGATAATCTGTGCTTACTCCAAGTGCTTTGCTGATTTTTAAGAGATTTTCGGGACGAATTGCTTTTGCTCCTCTTTCGGCTGTTGATAACAGCTGGGGTGACACATCTGCCATTTCAGAAACCTTTTCTGAAACCGAAGTCCAGAATGAGATTAAGGCAAAGAAAAGAACGTTAAAATCACGTCTTTGTTCACTTGCAACGGTAGTTGCGTTATGCGGACTGCTTGTTGCCTGTGACAGTGCAGCAGAAGATTCAGGTTTGGACAGTACATCTTCTGTCGCAACAACGGTAACTACTACAACAATTGCCGAAACAGAAACTGATGCAACTACTACAACAGAAACAACTTCTGCTGCAACAACAACCTCAAAGCCAACAACAACCACAACGACGACTACAACAGTTGTTACAACAATTCCTGAACCGGAGCCTGTTGATTTTTCATTGAAGGACATTCCGGAATTTGACGGCACTCCGTATGTAACAGTAAATGATAATATTCCGTATTTCAGCGAAAATGACAAGTCAATTACCTACTCTTTTGAAACTTACTCAAACCTCGATTCTCTTGCGAGATGTGGAGTTGCATATGCTTGTGTCGGGCAAGACCTAATGCCGACAGAGGAAAGAGGAGCAATTGGAAGTGTTAAACCGTCAGGTTGGCACTCTATAAAGTACGATAACGTTGATGGAAAGTATTTATACAACCGATGTCACCTGATAGGGTATCAGCTATCAGGCGAAAACACCAATGGAAAGAATCTCATCACCGGAACACGCTACCTGAACATGGATGGTATGCTGCCATTTGAAAATATGGTTGCAGACTATGTAAAAGAAACAAATAATCACGTTCTGTATCGTTTAACACCTATTTTTGACGGCAATAATTTACTTGCAACAGGTGTACTTATGGAAGGTTACTCAGTTGAAGATAACGGTAACGGCATTTGCTATAATGTATTCTGCTACAATGCTCAACCAGACATCACAATAGACTATGCTACAGGCGACAGTGAGTCTGAATACGCTGTAACTGAAACAACCACAACTGCGAAAAAAACTGAACCGACTCAGGAGAACAATCAGGCAGAACAACAGCCTGTCGGCAGTACATATATTTTGAATACCAACACGAAGAAATTCCACAATCCGTCTTGCTCCAGTGTTGGGCAGATGAATGACTCCAACAAGCAGGAATACACAGGCAGCAGAGATGACCTTATCTCTATGGGATACGACCCATGTAAGAGATGCAATCCATAGTCTAAAACAAACTGATATACAGAAAACGGGAGCAAAGCTAATGGCTGGTACTCTTAACAGAGAATTATCTCGCAACCGAATATGACACGAAACCCGTGCAGAATCAATACGATTTTGCACGGGTTGATTATTATATATGAGAAACATTCAATCCATCTCAGGAATATGTTTTAGAATTATACATTAGGATGTTCACCGCCACCCTGCCATTCTCCTGTAGCAAGCCATATTTCATAATAATAAAGCCATTCAATCGTCCATGGAATGATAGTATCACTTAGCAGCTTGTCTGACGAGAATTCTTGAAATCTATATAAGCAAAGTTTTACTCGTTTTCTTTCGATATCAACTCCATAATTATGAGGGAAATCTTTATCATCTAATTTCTGCAATTCATCGCCAAAGACATATACCTCTGGACCGTTTGAAATGGAGTAACGTATTTCGACATTATATTCTCTTGATAAGTGAGTCGGTCTAACTATTGATTTCCATACTAGTTTTCCTTTAGAAATTATACATGTGCTTTGAGGAAATAATTTGCATAACGCTACCTTTTGCTGGGCAAGAGAATGTTTCTTGCTTTTAAAATAATGCTTACGAACCAAAGAATGTATGCTCCTTCACTTTAACAGCTGAGGTAGTGGCCGCACCAAGACCGCCCATTGTTCCATTGACATACAGTGTTCCTTTACTGCGAGAATTCTTAGTGTCTATACCATGTTTATTCAATGCTCTTTTTACAGGAGCTTCTCCAAGGCGATTCATTAACTCATTGCCGATAGCATCGATGCCAGCAAAACTCAAGGGATTCTCAAGCAGATCGCTTTTGGCAGCGGCTAACCAGCTGAAGAAAGCATCCGCTTTTTTACGATTCTCATTCCATTTATCAGCAAAGTTCTCCTCTTCCATCACAGGATTAAGAATATAGTACATGCCATCCTGTTGCTTTATATGCTTTGGCATCTTGGATAAAATATTGCGCAGAACATCAAAAACATTTGATTCGCCATTATATGCCCATGCTGCTAATGTGGTGATAATAATGGATATAGGTGCGTTATCCTCGCATCCAGCAAACATTATATCACGATGTCTCTTCAGCAGTTGAATGGCTTTTTGCAAGGTAGTCCTCTGTTTATATGTAGGAACCTTATCAATTTCTGTATTTCGTTCAGCATAGACAAAACTCTTATCTACCAAATTCCTTCCAGTCATTCTGTTTACAAACCAATCATGATACGCTTCAGGGTCACTATACTTATCAATATACAATCCATTGTCGAGTTTATGGGTTAAGCGAATTGCTGTCGACACGTCAGGAAGATAAACTTTATCTTTAGAACTACAAGGGAGAATATCCATATGAAATTCGTCATACTGCATTGTCCAACAGCGTTTCCCCTCTTTTTCAAGCATTTTCTGATAGGTTCTATTCTCCTTTAATCGATCCCCAACTATTTTTTTGAGTTGTTCAGAAGGCAGCTTATATCCGTCTTTCAAAAGACAGACAAGGTCCATGTCATAATCGTCCGAGTCATCTATCGGGCGAATTACAGTGCCTAAGTTCATTGATCCTTGAGGTTTGATCACAACTTCATAGTCCAAGCCATCGCCTATCCATTCTCCAACAGCTTGATAACTTTGAATCGCTTTTTCCATCATAGTTGGCGTTATATTAAGTTCATCCGCAATCCTATCCAACAGATTACCAAGTCCTTGCTCTTTATGTGTCATATATTATCTCCTCCTATAGCTAACGCTTCATAAAAACCATTATAATCGTCAAAGATGCGTAGTTTCGGAAATATACCAGGCATATACCTATGACCGATTTCGAATGCAGCGGATACAGGTATCGCTGAGAAAACATAGATTTCTGAAGCCCCATCTGTGTTTTTAACTTCATCGCATACAGATTGATATAAATGCCAAAATGCAGATAAATCTTCTGTGCTTTTAATCGAATCAACGCCCAATGTGTCAGCTTTTATAACATAGATAACATCAGCATTGAATACAGATGTCACTCTACTGAAAGCGATTTCTGAAGTCAATGAAAGTATCAAGGCTATCTTAGTACCTTCACGGATTTTGTGTTTTTCTTTTATGAATGTATTAGTTGAGTTCTGTTCTAGCCATGACCAGGTATCTGGTTCTCGTTTCTTCTGATAAATATCAACACCTGTTTTATCCATAAACAAGAAACCAAGTTTGATTATCAGCGGTATCGGCGCAAGTGGAAAGACCGAGAAATGTGTGTTAGGGTTAGAATCGAGTTGATTCCCGATTTTTCGCTCAAAATCTCGAGTTAACTGCTTATCAACATCAAGCCAATACTCGGGGGAGTTGTAATCATGGCTTGATTGTATTGTTATTGTAATTCCAAATGTCGAGGCAGTTTTCTTCCTAGGCAATAGAGCTCTCGCCGTTAACTGATTATCGATATGTGTAATGGTACAATTCTTAATTGGTGAGAAGAATAGAACTCTTTCCGATACAGGGGTATACATAAGATAACAAAGTTCTCTCACGCGTTCTTCATGTCTTTTCTTCATGTCAAGAAGCAGGGGTTCGGGATAATCATCTTCGTTGTCATCTATAAGCTTGTGATGCGACGGACACATCAACATTAAATTTTCAAGCTTATCAGATAATTCGTAGGATCTGTTCGCATCGCCTCTAGGTCCGTCTGGACTTGAAGCGACAATATGTGCCACATTAGATTTATTAAACTTTCTCAATGTAATTGAATCGCAAAACACATATTCATTACATCCTTCGAACTCACATCTTCCAGCGGCGTTTGCACATAACATATATACTGTAAGGGGCGAGGGTGTTTTCCCTCTATTATTTGATTTGCTCTGTTTTTGGGGCATCAGCACCATCCTTTCTGTAATGCTTCGAGTTGTATTTTCAAAATTATACTTGAAAAAATCAGAGCAGATGTGTTATAATATGTGTGCGTTATATTTTTAGGTACATCCGCTCTTGACTTTCTTGTTCTACTCCTAGTTAATTAGGAGTAGAACGGCAATGTCCCTTTACTTTTGTTCCGTCTGACTTTTTGTAGGGTTTGACTGGAACAATTTTTTTGTGCTGGGTGCCACGGGTACTTGACTTTGTCTTCGACATTTTTCTCACTCCTTTCATACATCAAAAGATGGCTATTAGCACTCTCTGCTATTAAATGCTAATCTTATTATATCATGGTATATTTCAAAAGTCAAGTTGTTTTAGTGATTTTTTCACTTTTGAGCGGATGATTTTAAAAAAGCATTAAAATCAGAGCAAATTAAAGAGAATTTTCCGAAATAGATATTGACAAGCGAGTGGAAAGGTGATATAATAGAAAAGGTGGTGATGATGTTGTTAATAGATTTTTCAATCAATAATTTTCTTTCTTTTGATAGAACTCAGACATTGAGCATGGAAGCGGGGAAGTTTAGGAATAATTCAAGCAGATTAAAAAGGCACGGAAAGTATAAGTTGTTAAAATTCATGTCAATTTACGGAGCCAACGCATCTGGCAAAACGAATCTTGTTACTGCGTTGGGGTTCTTTCAAGCTATAGTTGTTAATTCGTTTACAACAGGTTCTTGCCCTCTGTATTGTAAGATAAATGATGAAAATAAAGATTCTCCTTCTTTATTTGAAATCAAGTTATTGTTAGGCAACAAAGTATTTGTTTACGGATTTAAAGCGATCTTAGCCAAAAGTATCTTTACAGAAGAATGGCTTTACGAAGAACTGCAAAATGGACTTAAAAAATCTGTATTCTCTAGAAATATAGCAAAAAATGAATTTAACCTTGGAAATTATATAAGTTCAAGGACATTACTTGAAAGATTGGAAATCTATGGAGAGGATATCCGTTCTGATGCAACAGTACTGTTCTTAAAGATCATGAATCAAAATAAAGCATCACTATACGAAAAAAGTACAAAGCTAGATATTTTTAGAGATGTTTTTTCATGGATCAAATATAAGCTTGATGTAAATTCACCCGAGAATCCAATTACAAACTACTCAATTTTGAATGACACTGAAGGTATTGAGAAGATTACACGGAAACTATCGGAATTTTCAACCGGAATCGTTAAATTTGATATCATTCCCGTCGCTATGGAAAAGGTATCTTCCAATCTTCCGAATGACATGATCAAGGAAATTCAGCAGCGACTTTTAGATCAAAGAGATCAGCACCCGGAATTGCCGGACTCTTTCAAGCCAACAGTTCTTATAAGGATGGCTGAAGGCAAAGAGATGTTCATTATTGAGTTGGATAAGGATGCACAGTTCCAATTTAAAACCATGAGCTTTAAGCATCAGAATTCGGATACGTTGTTTTCTCTTGTTGACGAATCAGATGGCACAATTAGGCTTTTGGATATCATCGAAGTATTGTTGACTAATGATGAAGAAAAGGTCTATGTTATTGATGAAATAAATAGAAAATTCCATCCGTTGCTTACAAGAAAGTTTGTTGAGGAGTTTTTAAGATTGGCTGAGGAGAGAAACATACAGCTAATAGTGACAACACATGAGTCCCAATTAATGGATTTAAAGTTACTGCGACGCGACGAAATCAATTTTATTAACAAAGACGATCAGGGGTACTCGACAATCTATTCTCTTGACAAATATGATGTTAGATTTGATAAGAAAGTCGTAACAGAATACTTGAATGGTCACTACGGAGCTGTTCCAAAGTGGGAACATAAATAATATAATGTATTTTTATTCCAACAAAATACTCAACGATTAATTGGATGATTCAACCCGTGCAGAACCATTGCGCTTCTGCACGGGTTTTCTATAAATACAAATGAAATCATATGAACATTGAAAAAAGTGCCAAATGCGGTAGAATGGAATTAACAGGTAATCTTAAAGAGGCATATCATGGTATTACTCATTGTAGACGGCTGCTAAGTGAACCACCGGTATGAGAAAGGTGTATTTGCTACGGAGCTGATGATTCCACTTGAAAATTGACAACTCGTTCCGTATTTTGACCGTTCGTTCCGAGTTTCACACGAACGATCGTTTTTGTGTTATAATCAGAACAGCAGAATTGTCCAGCTCGTTCTGAGCAAAATTACAGTCAAACTGGCTAAACTTGCGAACGGTCATTATTGTGATAACATGAAGCACGGAAAGATCAAACCGGGACCGATTACTGAGATTCTTCATGAGGAACGAAGAAAAAAATGAAGCGGAAATAAAAAGAAATCAAGCCATGGAATTTTCGGAAATCTGCGGTATACACTTGGCATTGCAGGCAGCTAAAGCTGTACATTTCTGCTGACATCGGCTTTGATCATTTTTGGAGAAACCGCTGAAAATCTGACATTATCCTATACTGATAAATTCGTTGTTGACCTTGCAATGAGAACGGGTGATATGGTAAAGCTGACAGTAATATGTCTGCTTCTGATCATCGGCACACATTGTTCCGCTTTCTATGGTGACAGAGTCAATAATATGAAGACTATATAGAGGTAATGAAAGATAATTACATCTTTATGCGGCGTTTGCTGAAAAAGAATCTGGAAACCGACTATGAAAATAACGAAAAGGCTTCCGTGAATGATTCTCTCCGCAAGGCAACGAATACGGCAGGTTATATGTGCGTACCATGCGTAAAAGTGTAACAAACGCAGTGGGCGTATTTGCATTCGGCGGTATCTTGGCGGTGTTTCATCCTATTGTTCATCCGCAGGATTGAGATGTACGAGAAAGCGGAGAAGTACTCCAGAACCTGTGAAAAAAAGATTGTGATTCACTATACGTTTCAGGCAAGGAGCAGTTTGATGGCAGATGCAGTAACGGCAGAATCGAGCGAAATGGCACTGTTTCCGGCATAAAAAGTGAACCCGAAAGTCAATTGTGCCTTTCGGGTTACATACCACTTTCATTTTTCCGTTAAGGATAACAGACAAATGCCTTGCTCCTGCTTTTTGTTATGCTTTTTTATCTCATCACTTCAATCCCCACCGCACCGTTATCATCAATCTTCAACTTCAAAGTCTTGATATACTTGTTATAGAAATTCTGAATTTCACGTTCTGATGCTTCAATCCGTGCTTCCTGATAGATATGCTGTGCAAGTTCTTTTGCATTGAGATACAAAAAGTCGGGAAGATATTTTTCAAGAATGTTCAGCAGGACTGCCTTTTTCAGCTCCTCAATGTTTCCTGTGCAGAAATCGTCTATCGAACAATAATAAATGCCACGCTCGGCAAGAGCGTTCTTGATTGCCTGTCCACACTTGGAATATTCGTACATTACAAGGAAATTCGCATTCGGCAGAGATGAAATCAGTCCCCAGTAGTCAGAATCGCTTGATACAATGATAAAAGATGAAATGCCGTTTTCGTAGTAGTCCTTGCACACACCTGCCGTCATTTTTATGTCAACCAGTGACTTCTGGTCGGTTACTCTCTCAACCTCAATATGTTCCACAGGTATTTTCGTGAACTTGTAAATCCAGTCCCAGCCACTGTTTGTGTGGTAATCATCATATAACACGATTTTCTCAATCTTGGCAAGCTCGTCCTGATTGAGATTTTTCAGTACACTGTACAGCTTATAAACATCAGAGTTTTCACAGTCTACTGCAATAGCCGTCTTGTAACTGTCATTGATAAAATCGTAAATGTTATTCTTGGTTTCTTCGTGTGCATCCTTGAATTTGCTTGTATCAGTGAAAAAGTCACCGTGCATCTGATAAATGGTGTTCAGGAATTTTCCGTCTGAATAAATGATACTGCCGCAATCGGTAGGTTTCCAGTGAATGTACATCTGAAACGGATAATATTCGATATTACCCATATACTTTTCAAATTCCTTTTTCAGCACGTCTTTTTTGGTGTAGCTCGGTATGATGAACAAGTCTTTTATGTACTCCCAGTTGACCCAATCGGGAAACAGTTTCTGACACTTGTCAATATTTTCGTGAATCAGCTTGGTAAAATCAAGTGCATATTTTTCCGAACGGTAATTGACCTTTACAATCTCGAAGCCCCATTTTTCAAGCTGTTTTATGTTATCGTGGTCGTACCATTCGATTCTGTTGATGTTCTGTAAATCATATCTCATTGCATCATCGGTTTTCTTGAATTTCTGCATAAGCACCGTTCTCAGCTTGCATAGATAACGAATGGTGGTAGCGTCCTTGTCCTGACTAAGCTGTTCAATCAAATCGTGGCACTCACTGTCAAAGCATTCCATGATGATATGCTTTTTTACTCCGATTAAATAAGCGATTATGGTGCAGATGTCTTTTGTGTCAACTCTCATTTTCTCAGTCCCTTCATTTTTATGATACGGCTGACGGAAAATACAGCCTTTCTCAAAACTGTATCTTCCGTCCTGTTTTCATACATTCAGTATATCACATCAAACCGTATCATTCAACACATCAATTCTGAATATTTACACATATACCATAGTATCGAAAAGTTCATGCTGTGCTGACATTCTTGCCATATTGCCGATAGCTTCAATTGCGTATAAATCGGACTTTTCCACGGCAATCTGATACTCCTTGTTTTCACTTAAAAACAAGTCCGTCTGCCTGTTTACTGCATCGGTTACTTTCTCTCTGAAATCATCAAGGTAATTCAAAATCTCTCCCTTGTCCACAAGTTTCTGTAAACTGTCAGGATTTTCTTCTGCACGGTATTTTAGATGATAGGCAACGCAATCTTCATAAAAACTGCGTGTTGTAACGTTTCCGTCCCCGTCTGTGTGCACAACCGTCTGCCTGTCGGTATCAAGTACCCATTCTGCCAAATTGTTATTCGCTCTCTTTTTGCTTTCAAAAATCATAGTTTCCTCACTTTCTTTTCTTGTATACAACTATGCCAACAACGCCGATTCCGAGAACGGCAACACCACCTACCACAAGTGGAAGTGTATTATTTCTGGAACGTTCAGAATCGCCCTTGTCAGCTTGTTCTGTGCTGTCGGCAGTAACTTTGCCGTCCGTATCGTCAAGGCTCTCAGACGGTTTTTCCGCTCCGTCTATGGCAATTCCCACAGCATCGCCGTTTCCGTTATCACCGGCAGGAATACGGTTTTCAGTTTCTTCTTCCAATGTGCTGAAAGACGGAAACATCTCCACTGTATCGCCGTTTTGGTCAATCATATTCCACTTTCCGCCAACCATTTCAAACCGATAAGAATTATCCTCGGTTTCAATGGTCCAGTTACCGTTGTTATCATCATTGAAGTCCCAATCCTCTGTCAATGTGTCATAGTAGTCCTTGTAGGCGTATTTCAGCTCGCCAATCTCCGACCAGTCATATTCGTCAGAGCCGTAATTCTCGTCAAGCCACTTATCAAGGACATGATGCTTGTATGACGATTCGGGAAACTCTGTCCCGTCATCATCCTTGCCGAGCCACACTTCTTCCCAGATTTCAGATTCTATGTAGTCACGGTCAAGGGTTTCATCAGCGTTGGCTGTCAGACTTACGGCTGATGCGATAAAGAGGGCTGCAAGGGTTGATATAAATTTTTTCATTATAGAAAATTCCTTTCGTTTTTGGGTTGTATATTTTGTTTGACTATGATATAATCAAGGTATGTTAAAGGCGGGTAATTGCCCGATAAATCGGAATTTGTCAAGTTCGTGTTATAGCAATTAGGCGTAGTTCGAAAATGATTAGTATTAAGAAAATACCGAAAAATATTCAACGAACTTCGAATCGTAAATAATTCATCAGCATAATTGCCGTATAATGACTAATCAACAAGCGGTCAATATGCCTTGGTCACTTGTTTATTAAGGGAGGTGTTACTTTGGGTGGACAGGTAAAGAATCAACATTATGTACCAAGCAAGAATGTATATAAAACGATTTTCACCAGATCGGAAAAAAATTTGTGTTTGGGACCTGATGAACAACACAATTCTTACTCGTCAGCGTCCTGAAAACTATGCAGCAAAAAGGTATTTTTACGATACAAATAAAGAGTGCTTAAAACAAGCGCTTGAAGAGATTGAAAAATTGTACCCTGATGTTGCACCTATTCTTGATACAGCAGACGAACAGTTTGTAGAGAAGGCGCTTTCTCGTGAGGAAGCAGATGTTTCCAAGATACTTGATTTAATATGTAACAACCATGAAGCATTATATGATGATGTGAATATGCAAAAACTCATTATTTTTCTTCATGATTTAGCATATCGCTCTGAAAAATATCGTGATCAATTAGATAATATCAGAGAACAGACATTGGCACACTTAAAAAAATGGGTATTACAGCTGAGCAAGTTGAGGGAATGGATAAGACAGGCAAAGAGAATCAGTTGTACCAGTTAGTCGGTATTGCTCCTTTGCTCAATACTGCAAAGGAACTGACAGAGAATTATAACTGGTATATAGGTACTGTATCAGGTAACATGAAACTGGTTATATCGGATAATCCAGCACAAGGAATTATGCTCGGATTTAATGATATTTGTATCCCACTGAGCGGAGATAAAGCCATTATTTTTAGAATTATAGTTCCAGAGGCTCCTATCATTTCAAAAGATATGCCGGTAGGCAATGAAATCAAACTTACTGAGCGAAGTGTATTTGCATATAATGCAGTTCAAATGTCATATGCAAATCGTTTTATGTTTGGAGATAAGGCCAGTTTGACCTTTTTGAAGATGATGAGTGACAGACAGGGTGGCTATGCTCGCATGTATGGAGAAAAGCCTGTTCTGCACGCTTTTTGGGATAGACAACAATATAAGAGAGAAGGTTAGATATGAGTGTTTTGTATTTTGAAGATAATGAACTTGACGATATGTATCATGCAATTAATGATTTGCAAATTTGCTTTCATCCGATCTATGCTCCTGAAGGAAAGTTCACTGTTAAAAGCACCTTCGAGCTGCAAGCGTATGATAAGGATGTGACGATTATTGCAGATAAAAATCTGGTATCTCCTATTTGTGAAATTGCAAAAAACGGTACATTAATCGATAAATATCGTTTACAAAAGGCGGCTCTTTTTGTTACATGGACAAAATACTTAAATGCCAGGTTGACCTGTGGCATAGGGTTATTAGAGAATGATACGGCTGGTCTCAGTACCGCAACTGGTGAAGAAAACAGGTTGCAGTTCTTACACGCTTTGGATAATATTCCTGCTATGATATGGAAAGATATTGCTTTCGGATATCGAGATGCAGTGCCAGATGCTTTTCTTTATAAGGGAGCGGTATATAATCATCATGATTTTATTCTTGATGATAATTTACTTTTTCTAAGTAATGAAGCAGCTATTGTAAAAATTGTAGAATTTATTCGTACTCCGTATATGCAATCAATTGACAAATTTATAGGCTTTATGAACTGGTATACAGACCATTTGGATATTTCAGAAAGTATTATGGTATATGCAGCAATGGTGTTTGCAAATATTCCAAATGTATCTCCACCCAAAAAAGCTCAGTCAAAATCTTTTGATGAAGTGCAAAAAGGTGTGAAAAATCAAGCATGGGATATTACATATATTACAACTTGGAGTATGTTGTATTATAATGAAACTCAAGGAGCATGTAATATGTTCGCAACTGATGACACTACCCAAAAAATCATTATTGTCAATGTAATTCCCACAGGTCAATGTGCTAATGCTATTGATGCTATTTTTACAACAAAAGCGCAAAGGAAAAAGCTAAAGGAATTAGCAGATACAAAACTGGGAGCAGCTCGTATCCGACCATTTAGCGAGATGAAAGAAGATAAAAAGGTATCTGCCGTAAAAGTACTGCTTGATTATGAATACGAAGTATTGAGAAAGATGTGTGTCGATAACTAACATTTCATGCAATTTGTACTAAGCGTTCTTGGTGCTGGAAATTTGCACTTTGAAATATATAGATATGAACATCAAAGTATTCTGCTTTAGTGAGTTTTCCATTATGTTTACACTATAAAATACTATAAAATTTAAAAATCACACAGTCGCCAAAATTCGGCTTATCAAGCAATCAAATATCCCATTCAGCACCTGCAAATGCAGGTGCTGTTTTTATGCCTGATTTGCAAAATACATCTCAAGTGCCTTTTCAACGGTTTCGGCAATCTCTTTCGGCGTTGACCTTGGCTGAAAGTATCGGCTGTAAACATCATTGCTGATTTTGACGGATTTGCTTTTTTCGGCAGTATTTTTCTTTCCGTCAAGAACACGGATAATATCGGCAGTGCTTACATTTCCCTTATCATCAGCCGATTCTCTGAGGAGTTTGGCTTTCCTCATATCAATCTTGTATTCATCAGTAAGTTTTGCAATTTCAAGCTGTGTTTCTTCTGAAAGAAAAGATAATTCTACACCACTTCTGACAGCCAATGTGCCGTTATCTATTAAGTCTTTGAGTTCGTTTATCAGCTTGTCTATGCGGATAAGTCTTGCAACGCTTGTTCTTCCCATACCGTAATTATCAGCTATGTTTTGCTTGCAATCACCATTATCCAACTTCGTACCCACTGGGAACGAAGTTGATTGTTCAGGATGCTCAAGCATCTGCAACTCCCGTATAATATCATTTCTCTTACCTTGTGAGAACATTTCACTGTGCCTTTGGGCAATTACTGTTGCCTGTTCACTGATTTTCAGATTATCAAACCCTCTCTGCATCAGATTGGATTCGATAACATACATTTCAGCCTCGTCCTCGGTTAGTCCCTCTTTGATAATCGCAGGAACTGTCAGAAGTCCTGCGATTTTTGATGCGTTCCAACGGTTGTGACCGATAAGAATTTCGTAGCCGTCCTTGTCGGGCTGAACGATTATCGGGGAAAGCACTCCGTTTTCCTTTATGCTCTCCACCATATCTTCAAGCCGTTCACCCGTGTATAATTCAAATCTGTGATTGTGGTAAGGGTGGAGCATTTCGCACGGTATCTGTTTAACGACATTCTGTAATGTGGCAGGTGTGGAAAGCATTGTACCCAAATCAAACTGCGTGTTCATTTAGTCCTCCTCATCTGTGCAGTAGCTCAGACCGTTCATAAGCTGAATGTATATCGCTGAGTAACGCTCGTGTTCAGCACCGTCCGAGTTCATCATAGCTTCAAGAAAATGTTCCTTTGCCTGTTCTCTGTCATTCCATTTTTCGATTTTGCCGTAGCACTTTGTAGTAACTTTCGGGTTCGGATTCATTGCCAATTCGGGTGTTTTTAACATCTTGAAAGCACCTCCTGCGTGAATTGTTCGTATTCTTTCCCAAGTCTGCCACTGCCTGCACATAAGGGTATTCCTGTTTCAGAACTCTTGGCAGCTTCTACCGATTTGCTGACAGCAGTACGGAACATCATTTCGCCGTACTTTTCCGACAGAGCATTGACGGCATTTCTGCTGACCGTTGTTCTGTCTGACATTGTAGGCAGTATTCCCAATAGATTGACTTTCGGGTTTATGGTATTCTTAATCTGTTCCAATAGTAACTCCAGAGCCTGCAAACCGTCCATTGAAAACTTCTGTGTCTGAACAGGTATCAGCACACGGTCTGCCGATGCAAGTGCATTGATAAGCAAGGTGCTGAGTGACGGCAGACAGTCAATCAACACAAAATCATATCTGTATGTAACTTCATCGGAAAGTATTCTTTTCAGGATGGTTTCTCTTGAAATCGCCGTGGTCATAAAGGTTTCAATGCTTGCAAGGTTAATGTCGGCAGGAATGTAGTCCACATCAGCTTTTTCATTGTGGCGAACTGCCGAAAGCACATCATTTGTCTGAATTACTCCGTTTGTGCAGATGTTCATAATAAGTCCCGTCATAGTCGGTTTTTCGTCAGGTTCATAGCCGAGATATTCCGAAAGATTTGCCTGTGGGTCAATGTCGATTAAAAGCACCTTTTTGCCGTGATTCAGAGCAAGACACGCTCCGAGATTAAATGCGGTGGTAGTCTTTGAAACTCCGCCTTTTTGGTTTGAAATAGCTATTACAACACTCATTTTCAGTTCTCCTCTCATTAAAACGGTACATCTTCATCAGCAAATATTTCTTCAAATTCATCAGGGTCATAGCTGAAATCCAACTCGTCTGCACTCTGAAAATTATGCTTGTTGCCTGTGAAGTGAATTTCTCTTACGATAACTTCCGTTGCTATGCGTTTCTCTCCATTCTTTTCATATCTGTGATTACGCATACTTCCCATAAGCATCATCATATCGCCCTTTCTGTACCACTGAACAACAACATCAGCCACTCCATTCCAAGCCTTGCAGTGAAAGAAGTCGGTTTCCGCCGTATCTCCTTTCTTTTTCGGTCGCTGTACTGCAAGACAAAACCTGCAATATTTTGCGTTTTCCGTGGTTTTGATTTCAGGGTCAGCTGTCAGTCTGCCCATCAGCATTACATGATTCAGCATTTTATCAAGTCCTTTCCGTATGTTTTTGTTTCTCAACGGTTTTATTATACAATGATATAATATCATTGTCAAGTATAATTTTTGTGCTTTTTGAAGTTTGTAAAAAGCGCATCAATTTCAAGGCTCTCCCCGGTGCATTTTGCCTGTACGGTTATAGTTGACATAATAGCATTTTCGTGATACAATAAGCATAACACAAAAAGAGGAGGAAGTTTCCGTGTTCACTCACATTTGCGAAATCTGCGGAGAAGAGTTTCAATCTCAATCCAACAGAGCGAAATACTGCGTATACTGCCGTGATAAAGCACAGGTTCTGCGGAATAAGGCTTACAGAGAAAAGAAGCTTGCAGGACTTTCTATAACTGTGGGAAGCGAGCAGATTTGCCCAATATGCAGTAAGCCGTACACAGTGACAAGTGGTTCTCATAAGTGCTGTAAGGACTGCCAGAAGAAGCAGAACAGCAAACGCAAAATCAATTCCAACAGGCAGTACACCAAAGAGAACTATGACTCCATTCTGTTTTACGTTCCAAAGGGAGAGCGTGAAACTCTGAAGGAATATGCAAAGTCACGCAATATGAGCGTGAATAAGCTGATTCAGACGGCTTTGGAGGAGTATAAGGGGAATCATAGTGATAGGTAAATCGGAATTTGTGGAGGTATCCAGTGAAGAAAATTTATTGTATTGTAGCACAGGTCGCTTTGTTATTATGGTTTTTTCTCGATATGACAGGCTTGCATTTTGGTGATAAGTGTTTAGTTACAAGGTCATATAAAGAAGATGGGTTATTTTTTGTGATTTATCTGGTCACAGTAATAACATTTCTTATAAAAGAGAATATCGGAAAGTGGCTTGTAATTGGCTGGATGGCTATGTGGCTCGTAATACAATTTGCATGTCACGAATGGTATACGATTTTTGGTAGTGGATTTATGGGAACATTAGAAGGAAAAATTGAGTATTTCTCAGGAACCGTTCAGTGGCTTAACGTTGAAGGCAGATATATACCCGACGTATATCATACTATTTTACATATCTTAATCTTGTGTGCACTAACACTCACTATTATGTATGTAAAAAGAAACAAGCATAAAAATTAAGACAGATAACTTATATTATAATCTCATTTGCCCATCACTCCAAATCATCTTTCTTCCGTTTCTTCTGCATATTACGTTGATTTCTGAGATAATCGTCCACGGTTTTTCGGGACTTTTCAAGTTCTGAAACTTTCGCTTTCATCGACAAATATTTATCGTGTTTTATGGAACGTTCTTCTGCAAGAGCGTTCCTTTTTTTCTCCATACTTTCGGGTGTGGGAACGCTGCCGGTGGGAAACAGTTCTTTCAGCTGTTTTGCCGAACTCCTATAAGCTGAAATTTCAGCCTGATTTTCGCTTTCATAACGCCTTTTTTCTCGCCCTGACAGCGTTTTCAGCTTGTCCATAACAGGCTTTAATTTCCATACCTTTTTAGCGGTTTTTATCTTTACATCAAGGTCATCAATTTCCGTTTTCAGAGTGTTCAGCTTATCCACCCAAAAACCGATTTGCGTATGTGCTGAAAACAGTTTTTTCTCTATGCTTTCACGGCCTTTTTCCGTGTACTGCGTAAGCTGATTGAGAGCTTTTGAAGTGCGTTTCATATTCTCAATCTCTGCCCAGTTCTGCAATGCGGAAGAACTCTTCATTTTTTCGCTGTTGGTGTCAATAAGAGCAGACTTTTCGGGCGTGCGGATAATGCCGTTATACAGGTCAATTCGCTTTATAATCTGCTTGGTTTCATAGTACCAGCCCAGCGTTCTTGCACGGGTGAATTTCTGCTGTCCTGCAAGTCTGAATTTCAGGTCAATGACGTGTTCGGGATTGTAGACAACTTCAATATTCCGAGCCTTGCATTTTTGCAGAAAATCTTCAAAATTATTGCTTTCTTTCACCACTTGGTCAATGGCAAATTTCAGCTTTGCTTTCCACGATAATCCTTGCCTGTCCATATCCCATTCGTAGTAGGTTTTACCCTTGCTGTTTTCGGGATTTTCAATTACGGAAAGGCAGTGCTTTTTACAGATTTCATCGGACATAGTTCTGAGGTTTACCCACTTGCGATGCTGTTTATCTCCTTGGTCAGCGTGCGTTTCAAAAGTCCGACCGTCCACCATATTGACATTATTGAAAATGCAATGCAGATGAATATGTTCTTTGTCATTGTGAACGGCAAGGTAATACTGATACTCATCGCCTAAAAACTTCTGACACAATTCAATCCCGACCTGAAGTGCATTTTCGGGAGTGATTTCACCGGGAGAAAAGCTCTGAATAAAGTGGTGTGAAAGTATCTTGTTTCTGCCTGTTCCTTTGGCACGGATTCTCTCAAAATCAGCACTTGCCCTGACAGGATTTTCAGAACAGCCGAATGTACAAATCAGCCGTCCGTTATCCGTCTTTTCGGGATTGGCGATATACGCTATTGCGTCAGCTTCTGTACTTCGGATTGGTATAATCTTAGTTGCTGCCAAAGTTCATTCACGTCCCTGCGTATTTCCTGCACATCATCAGCATAGATACTGCCTGTTGAATTCACTCTCACGGCTATCTGATTGATGTTTGCACCTATCTTTGCAATGTTCTTTGAAATCTTCTGAAATGTGCCGTCTGTTTTAATGACAGCACCCTCTAAAATCATTGTTCTGAGAAACTGACTTTTTGATGTAAATCTACTCAGCTTATACTTTCTTTCAAGTATCTTTTTTTCTTCTTCATTTAAGCGTATCTGAACATAATGTTCACGCTTGTTTTTATCCATATCATACCTCCTGCTTTGCATATTCTTTGCGGGTCTTAGGGTGTCCCTAACAAGTATGTATTAACGGGTTACTTTTGAAAAAATGTAATGCGGTAATACCTTGCTTGCTACCTTTGAATCCCGTCCTTACAGACGGTGTTTCAATTGAGCCTGTCGGCTCGTGATTTTCTGCCGAATAGGCTGAATTTCTGAGCTGTGCGAAATGCTTATTCTGACTTTGAAAATTGTCCCTCTACTAATATACCGAAAAAATTGCCGTTTGTATAAAGATGTAAAGCGTTGAAAAAGTTGTAGTTGTATGATATACTTTTAATATATTCACTATCAAGGAGGCTTAACAATGCGTATGGAAAATGGGGATTCAGCAATTATTCCTGCGAGTAGAATTGAAGATACAGACACCTCAGTCATTGTTACATATATGGGTAAACGTACTATCATTAACAATGCTGTTCTTATCAATGTTCAGACTGACAAAAAGTATATTAAATTTGCCAAACTTACAAATACCAAGCTCGGCATTATCGTTGAGCCGATTTACTCGAAAAAACAAGAAATGCCGTTTTCTTTTTCGGTATCATCAAAAGATAATACGAAATTTACCATTGAGGAGTTTGTTGATATTTTTCTTGACAACTTGGAAGTGCGAACAGTAATTTCTAACGGAAAATATACTTTTTACCGAAACAATCTTATCCCGACAAACTGGACGCTTCTTAGCGAAAAGAATCTTCATTCCGCTTATAAAATAATTCAAAATTCGCCTGTGCTTTCCGAAAAGAAAATAAACGATAAGGTGATTTATCAGATTGATGATTATGCCAGCAGAATTCCTATATTCAGCAGTGAAAATATTAATGAAATTATCAGCAGTTACTCCTTTTCTGAAAACGAAAATGATACCGTCGGTTCTTTTCTCAGTTCTCTTATGGAACAGAAGAAAATCATTTCTGCCAGACTTTATGAAATGACAGGTATTGACAAGGGAACAATTTCGGAATATCTTAACGATAAGAGAAATCAGCAGAAGAACTATCTTGTGGCAATAAGCATTGCACTCAGACTTTTGCCGAAACAGAGTAAATATCTTCTCAGCCTTGCAGATATTGTACTTTCAAGAAAAACACAGGAAAATTTGCTTTGTCAATTGTTTCTTGATTCCTGTGCTTTCAATGAGGAAATCACAGTTTCCAAATGCAATGATATTCTTATTCATCGAGGACTTCAGCCACTGACCAATCTCCGTGTAGATAATTAGAAATGAATTTTTTGTAAACTCTGGAATTGAAGTTTTGCGAGCCAAAACTTTTTTCAGCCTGTTTGAAACAAAAGCCCGTGAAATATGGATACATAAAAGCGAAAACACCACTGACCGATGTGCAAATTGCACTGATTAGTGGTGTTTTTTCTGGAAAAAAGTTTTGTCAGCCACGAATGACTTGTTTTTCAGAATACAGTATACTGTTCTTACAGCCTGACGGAAGCAGACGTGCGTTTTCAGTTCCGTTTGGCAAAACACAATCATCAAACTGAAAAGTTGATTGTCTGAGAATTACGCTCCGATAATCAGCTTTGTTCGTGTGCCGTTTTCTCAGACGGAAAGGAAACGGTTATGTCACGAAAAAAATTTGACATCAGAAATGTCGAGGGAGTAACACCCGAAATCATAAGCGAGTACAAAAAACTTGTCAGACATGAAAGATACCTCAGAGAAAAGGACAAACTGCACATTGCCTGCAAATTCGGCAAAGATGAAGAAATCTATTCGATATTCAAGATAACTCCCACCGATGAAAATGATACTCAGTCGGATAATCAGGTTGAGATGCTCTACACGGCACTTGATATGCTCAAAGAAACCAATAAAGTGAATTATCAGATTATCACAGACTACTATTTTTCATCTGAGAAATATTCATATGGCAGACTTGCAATAAAATATGGAGTATGCAAGCAGACAATTTACAATCGGATACAGCGTTCCATTCTCTATCTGAGAAGAACCATAATAGAGCTTTCTAAAAACAAGACAAATGACGAATGAGTTTCACTCCTTAATTTGTGCAAATGCACAAAGTTTTTGACTTTTTCAATGAATCAGGCTGAGCCGAATGATTTTTCTTTATACATTTTCCGATTTTTTCGGTATATTAGTAGAGGAACTTATGGGCAGAGTTTCTCGAAACATTCTCCTTGTTTTTCTTTGCCGATACCAACGTGCCATAAGCCTCCGGCTAAAAATCTTGATTTTGTGGTGTCGGCAGAGAAAAATTGATGTACTGTCTATGGGTATCACTTACTACGATGCTCATAGAGAATACATCAGTATTCCCACAGTATCTTGAAAATTTAATACGAAAACTCGCCCGTTTGATTTAGCTGTTATCAAAAGGAGGTATAACTATGGAACAAATTAATGCCGTCCAAACCGATTCAGGCTTTGAAAATATATTTGCAGATTATCCTGATGTTGTAGGTGCAGACGAAATTGCAAAAATGCTTGGGATAAGCCGTAAACAGGTATACAAGATTTTACGGGAAGGCAGACTTCCGGTTATCCGATGTGGAAGAAGTTACAGGGTTGCCAAAGTAAATGTAATAAAATACGTTCTGCAAGGCGCACAATAATAATTTGGCTGAACAGATTTTTTATTGTATAATCCGGACAAACTTTTCGGAAGTTGGTAGATACGCTTGAAAAATCCTTTGTGTTGCGCTACAATAAAGATGTCAACAGCAGGGTCTGCCGGCTTTCATTACAAGGAGGATATAAAAAATGAAAGCAAGTCTGCCCTTTAAGTACACCTTACCCGTCAAGAACGGCATCAATCAGGTGGTATTTGATTTCAAAGATGACAACGGCAAGAGAAAAAGAAAGTGGGTTTCCACCGGACTTCCTGAAAAGTGCAGCAAAAAAGAATTAAAAGCAAGAGTTGATGAGATTATTGCTCAGTTCTCGGAAGATTACTATTCGGGAAAAGCTACAAAAGTCAAGACTGGCAAAGTAGAGAAAATTGCTGTAAGTGAAGCTGTACTCAAAAACTCGGTTTCCAAAACCGATGGAGAGTATGGATTTTCTGCATTTTTGGACTACTGGCTTGAAACCATTAAACCGACCATTGCGTATACAACACATCAGGGATACAGCAAAGTGATTGGCAGAATCAGGAGATACTTTGATGAAAAGTTTCCGAATGTACTGCTTAGTGATGTCACAGCACTGATGATTCAGCAGTTCTATAACGATTCATACAACAGCGGTCTTTCTGCGAATACGGTTAAACATTACCACGCAAATATTCATAAAGCTTTCAAGTATGCTGTAAAAATGGACTTGGTTCAAACAAATCCTACCGAAAAAACAGAACTCCCTAAGTTGAAAAAATACACAGCTACTTTCTACAATGAGGAAGAATTAGAGGAGTTGTTTGCAGCATTCAAGGGTGACAGAATGGAACTTGTTGTATACATAGCTGCATACTACGGTCTGAGAAGAAGTGAGGTCTGTGGTCTGAAATGGGACGCTATCGACTTCGACAAGAAAACAATAACCATATGCAGAAAGATAGTCAGTGATTTTGGCACCGGAACAGGTAAAGAAACTATTATCTGTGAAGAAACACTGAAAACAGAAGCAAGTAAGAGAACACTTCCGCTTATTCCTAAAATTGAAGCGATGCTCAAAGAGAGAAAGTTTCTTGAAATTCACTATTCACATCTGCTGAAAAGTGGTTATGACAGAGAGTTTGACGGCTTCGTATGCAGAGATAACTTCGGCAAGCTGATTACACCGAATTACATCTCTGACCATTTCAAAGTTGTAATCAAAAGGAACAATCTCAGATACCTTCGTTTCCACGATTTGCGTCATTCCTGTGCAAGCCTTCTGGTTGCCAACGGAGTGCCTATGAAGGCAATACAGGAATGGCTTGGTCATTCAACTTTTAACGTTACAGCTAATTTCTACAGTCATCTTGATTATCAGTCCAAAATTGATTCTGCTGAAACAATTGCAAGAATTCTTGACGGAGATAAAAAAGAAAATATCAGCAAAGATGCAGAATAAAAAAAGAAAAGACACATAAAAAATGTGCCTTTTCAAACCATAAATGGTGCCGCTGACCGGACTTGAACCGGTACGATATCGCTATCGTGGGATTTTAAGTCCCATGCGTCTGCCTGTTCCGCCACAGCGGCAAATATAAAATTTTTGAGTGACCAATCGGATAAAAAATCCCTTCTGTCACTGACAAGTTAACAAGAAAAAAGCTAAATCAAATGAAATCCGGTAGATAATTTGGTAGATATAAGCCAAAACCTAACGGATTTATCTACCACTCAAAAACCAAAACGTTGAGAAAAACAACGCATTTAAGTGATTTACAAGTAATAACCGCTAAAGCAAAAATGAATCGGACTTGAAAAAAGGGGAACGGATTTTAAGTCCCTTGTGTCTGCCTATTCCACCACAGCGGCATGCAAGATATATTATAACACTTTTTTTGCAAAATGTCAACGCTTTTTTGCAAATTACAAGTTGTTAAACAGAAATAAATGGTAATTGTGGAATGGCAACGGTGTTTATTTTAAATCTTTTTGCCTTGAAACTGAAAACCTGTAGATAAATACAGATATCAAAGCGGTGACGACTTCTGTTATCCAGAATGCGTTCCATACGCCTGTTGGTCCCGTGAGCTTGCAGAGGAAGAACGCAAGTGGCAGTATTATCGCAATAAATCTGCACAGAGATATCATAAGCGATGGAATGCCCATGCCAAGTCCCTCCAGCGCACCTGATGAGGTGACGGATACTGCGGAGATAACAAAGCCGATACAAATAAGGCGAAGTGCTGTTTTGCCTATGGCGATAGTGTCAGCGTTTTTCGTGAAAAGCCCTATGAGCTTGGCTGGGAAAAGTGCGCATATGATAGTTCCTGCCGCCAATATCACACCTGTCATGTAAAGAACAATGCGGTAAATTTTCTTCACACGCTCCCTCTCGCCTGCTCCGTAGTTAAAACTGATAACTGGTCGCATACCCTGAATAACACCATTTGCGGGTAGATAAAGAAAGGTCTGGAGCTTGTAGTAAATTCCAAGAACAAGCACATAGCTTTGTGAATATGCCGCAAGTATGCCGTTGAGGGCGGATATGAGAAGTGACGGCAGTGCAAGATTAAGTGTTGCAGGAATGCCTATGGAATACATCTTTGCGATTATCATGCCGTCAGGACGCTTGTGCTTTGCGGAAAGCTTAACAGTAAGCTCACAGCGAAGATATGCTATTATGTATATGACAAGGGTCAGCACCTGACCGATACCGGTGGCGAGTGCCGCACCCCTTATACCCATTTCAGGAAAAAATCCAACGCCAAAAATAAGCAGAGGGTCAAGGATTATGTTTGCAATACAGCCGCAGAGCATACTGAACATTGATATCTTCATTCTGCCGACAGATTGGAATACCTTCTCAAATGCAATGGCAAGCATTAATGCAGGAGAGAATGTAAATACAATGTTGCAATACTGCACGCCAAGATCTACAACGTTTTTATTACTTGTGAACATAGACAGAAATGCAGGCATTATAAGTATACATATTATCATTAGCACAATACCATGCAAAGCCGAAAGGGCAAGCCCCTGAGTTGCGGCAATGTCAGCCTTTTCCTTTCTGCCTGCACCAAGATATATGGCAATGACCGCATTGATGCCGATACCAAAGCCGATAGCAGTGGCACTTATAAAATTCTGCACAGGGAACACCAGTGAAAGCGATGTCATTGCGTCCTCGCTTATCTTTGCCACGAAAAAGCTGTCAATGATGTTGTAAAGAGAGTTTACAAGCATTGATATCACCATTGGCAGGGACATTGAAAGCAGAAGAGGGAAGATCGATCTTGTTTTCATGAAATCACTGTTCATTTATTTTTTTTACACTCCTTTGTCTGTGGGCAGAAAAAAAGCCGCACAGCCTGTTTGCTGTGTGGCGAAAAGTGACATACTGTCAGGAAAAATCCACGCAAGTTTTACAAAGTATATTTTAACATAGCGGTATGATTTTGTCAATGAATTTTCTTTAATATTATGTTTCAAAAAAGTATACAAACACGCTAATTGTAGATTGACAAGATTTTTCTGCTATGGTAAAATGTTATTATGATAATTTATGTTAGGGGAGAAAGCGTAATGACTTTTATAGAGTGGCTCAAAGACTGTAATGAAGCAGACCCTTTGACTAAAAAGGTTTACATATGTAATGATTATCTCAACGCCGAGAGAATGTTGGAGAACGCAAGCGGTGAAAATATTGTTATAAGACTTGAAAGATACACAGTCGCAGATCATGCAAAGCATATTATCGAAACCAGTGCCGAGTATATGGACAGCAGGATAATAACGCTGTCAAACGCTGAGGGCTGTGAGATAGTAAGACGTATTATTGATGAAAGAGGTATAAGCTATTTCAAAAGCGATGACCATAATGCCTGCATGGAGATATTCAAGACGATATCAGAGCTTAGAATGAACTGTATAGGCCCTGATTCATTGTCCTTGGACAGCAGACGTATCAACACGCTAAGAGCGATCTTTCAAGCGTATGAAAATAAGCTTTCAGACAGCAAACTATATGACAGTGCAAAGCTCATAAGCATTGCCAGCGGTCTTATAAAGGCTGGTAAGGCAGACGTGAACAGCGTTCATTTTGCATATGATAAAGAAATAGAAGCTGACAAGCTGACAGCGGAGTATATAGGGCTTTTGCCTGATCCTGCGGTGATAGATAACATGGCTGATATGAGCGATGAGCAGTATCAGAATGGTCTGAGAAAATTAGCACAAAAGGCGGAGATTTGGAGAAATTATGGCGTAACAAACGAGGTGGAGAGAACTGTTCTACATATCGTGAACAGTGGTTACGAGCTTTGCGATACCGCTGTGTTGTGTCCCGATGACGAGTATATGGACTTGCTCATGAATATGTGCGATCAATACAAAGTCCCCGTGGAATTTCCTGAGGGCATTTCATGCAGACACAGTGACGTTGTTGCATTTTTCAGGGCAATGCTCAAATGGTGCAAAAATGATTATAGATTTGACCTATTCAGAGATGTAATGCTTTCGCCTGTTTTCAAATATGAGGAGATAGTAGAGGACGGCAAGACCAAAAGCAAGGGCAGGATATTCCTTGAAGCACAGGACTCTGGAAACGGCTGGGGCATTGAATGGTATAGCACAAGGGATAGTCAGGTGTTCACGGACTTTTATGATGTCTTTAAAAAAGATAATGTCAGCGCAAAAGAGTTTTATGGTGGCGTGCTGAACTTGGTAAGAAAATATGTGAATGGAGCAAACGCTGAGCAGAGAAGTTCCATATCAAGCGTTAAGGACGCTTTGATAGGCAGATATAGATTTTATGCAGACTATGACAAGAGTCTTAGCTTGCAGGAAGCAATGACTGAGATCACCGACATTGCAGAGAACGCAAGGTATTCTTTGCCTGCATCAAAAGGCGCTGTTACCTGCTGTCTTATGGGGCGGTATTCTGCGCTTTTCATGAAAAACATATATGTTCTTGGTCTGACAACAGGAAGATTTCCTGTCATGCAGGACGAGTCACCTGTTCTGAACGATAAGGAGAGAGAACAGCTTTTCGGCAATCGTGACCATTGTTCTGACGCTATCGAGCGCAGAAAGCTCACTGACCTTGTGAGAACTGTTCTCATGGCTGAGAGAGCAAACCTTGTTGTAAGCTGTAGTGTTTATGATACCGTAGAAATAAGAGCGCAAAGCCCGTCGGCAGTGTATACTGTTATTGCGGCTGAAAAGGGCATTGATGTAAACAAAATAGAAGTGTATGATTATCTTTCTGACAGACGCAAGGTGAGCGTGCGTTCTGAGATATCATTAAACAGTGCTTTTCTTAACAAGGCAGAAAGAATCGGGCTTCATTATGACGGTGCAAAGCAAAGCGAAAGCCTTACGGAGTATCTTGATAAGCAAAGAGAAAGCCGTATAGATATATTGCGTGAAATGTGCGAAAATAAACATTTTATCATTTCTGCCACAAGCCTTTCGACTATGCTTCAGTGTCCGCTGAGGTTTTTCTATGAGCGTATTGCCCATGTTGAAAAGCCGCAGGAGGTGGATATAGACCGCAGTGCATGGCTCAAAGGCAATGTCAAGGGAATGTATATACATGAGATAATGGAGAATTATGCCAAGGTTGTGCTTAAAGGCAAAAGTGCGGCTGAGGTGTCTGAAACTGTTGACAAGGCGATGCTTGATGAGATATTCGAGAGCGTTTCTAAAAACTATCTCCGTGACTATCCCCCTGTGGATATGGCTGTTGCGCAGAGTGAGAGAAATGAATATTACAATTGTGTCAAAGCTTATCTTGACGAACTGCACGGCGATATACACTCAGGCAAACGTGAGGTCGTTGAGGTCGAGTATCCATTTGTCGGCGATGTGAAAATAGGCAAATATACAGTCACCATAAGGGGTAGGATAGACCGCCTTGACAAGATAATAGACGGCACGAAGGTGTCATATCAGATAGTTGACTACAAGACGGAGGATATCAAAAAATTCAGGGAGAAGCTTCCAGAAGACCCACAGGATCATATTTATGCCCTTGCGCTTGAAAAAGGTCTTACGCCCGTGGGAGAAGTGAGCGAAAGTGATATCGTTTCCGCAGATTATGTTTTCATTCTTGAAAAAGGGAATTGCCATGTAGTTAACAATAAGGATAATTCTGGAATCGAAAACATGATAACAACAGCATTTGATAAAATATTAGAAGAGGGCTTTAAAAAGTGTATTGTGAATAAGAATGATAAAATTACTCCATGCACGTTTTGTCCTGCTTATGAAGAAGTTTGCTCAGGGGGTGCAACAGAATGAGTGAAGAACAGATAAGAAGCTATATAATAGACAAAGACAGTTATGATAAGAATATCCTTGTTGAAGCAGGCGCAGGTGCAGGTAAGACAAGGCTTATAATACAGCGTGTTATAGGCCAGATAGGCCCAGGTATACCTGTTGAAAAGATAGTGCTTATAACTTTCACCAACGCTGCTGCAAACGAGCTTTATGAGAGGATACAGGCAGGGCTTACGGAGAATATTGCAAAATGCAGCGGTGAGGAAAAGAAGCTGTATGAGAACGCTGTTATGAATTTACAGCGCATGAAGATAAGCACTATACACAGCTTTTGTTTGAGTATGCTGTCAGAACAGCCTTTTGAAGCTGACCTGCATTTGGGATTAAAACTTGCCGAGGACGGTGAAACAAAGCAGGCACAGGCTGACTTTTTCGAGAGATATTACCGTACAAATGATGCGAACATAGAAGATTTCGGCTTTCTGAACAGCAATCAATATAAGCTTAAAGACAGCCGTGTGAAAAACTTTCTTATGGAAACATTTCTTGAGTGTGCTGAATACAGAGATGTTGAGTTTGTTAGGGATAAAAGCTATGACAGTGTGACATTTGACACCATAAATAAGCTTGCCTATAAAGAAATGTGTAACTATAGGAATAGTCTTGTGCGTGCATTCTATAATGGTGCTTTGGGTGGAAAATACGAAGATATAGCAGGTTTTCTTGTTGATGATGTGACGAAGAAATTACCTGATGATATGAAGACCTATGACCCAAAGTATAATTATGTAAAAGTTTGCGCTAATCTTAAAGCTTGCAAAAAGTTCCTTGAGCCTTTTAATAAGACGAAAATTAAGAAAGATCATCCAAAGAGCAATGAGAACATGGCCATTTTCAGCCCAAGTGGGTTTGATAATGTAAAGAAAGAAAATGCACTGTATGCCCTCAACAAGACGGCAACGTATATAGAGCAGGCTGTAAAGGCTTATCAGGAAAGTGAAGACGGGGAGAGCGTTTCAAATGACGGGCTTTTGTATCACACTCACGAGCTTCTCAAAAACAGCAGTGAGGCAAGGGCTTTTTTCAAAGACAAGTATTCCTGCATTTACATAGACGAGTTTCAGGATACTGATGTTATGCAGACTGAGCTTCTGCTGTATCTTTGTGCAGACGACAGCAAGCTTACAGCAGGCGGTGATATATGGCAATGCCCACTCCGTGATGGTGCGCTGTTTGCGGTGGGCGACCCTAAACAGTCTATCTACGGCTTCCGTGACGCTGATATCAGGCTTTATAACAAAATGAAAGCCAAATTCCAGAACAATAACGAGAAAAACTGCGAGTTTTTCTCACTTGATTACAACTTCCGCTCTGATGAGCAGCTTATAGCTTGGGTAAATGAAAAGTTCCAGCCTGAAATAAACGGCAAATATGGTATGACATACAGCGATATGATATCAAAGGCTGATAAGCCTGCGGCTGTTTCCGATGATGTTATCAGAGGGGCATATTTTGTCAAAGATCCGGGTGCTGAAAGCGTGGCTAAGATAATTTCAGACCTTGTGAAGGTCGGAAAGATATTCGACAAGGGTGTGGAAAGACCTATAAGATACAGTGATTTTCTTCTGCTTCTTTGGAACACAACTCAAATGGAGTTTTATTCAATGGTCTTGACAGATCGTGGCATACCATACACAATGTGGGGCAAACGTCCTCAGAAAAACAGTCTGGTGCTGAAAAGATTTATTGCTCTTGCAGAGTTCGTTTTTGAAAGCTACAGCCCTACCGCAAAGGAAAAGGCTTATTCTATCCTTTGGAGATGTAGGCCTGACAGCATCGATTTTGAAGACGCTGAAATTGACGTAGACGATTATGAACAAAACTGTGAAAGCAATGACGCCACGCTTGTTGCAGTAAAGGCGTCTGCCGATACTGTTAATGAGCCTATAGCGAAGCTATATAAGATACTTGATTTTCCTGAGCTTCTTTTTGATAATACCAGCAACAGAGAATATGAGCTTTCAAATCTTATCTATCTTATTGAAAAGTGGGAAAAGCAGGATTTTGCAGGAAGCGGCGAGCTTATGGACATGATGAAAAACGAGCTTTCTGTGCTGAAAGAAAAAGAGCTTATCCTTGACAGCAGTGAGCAGAACTGCGTTAGGCTCATGAATCTTCACAAGGCAAAGGGTCTTGAGGGGAATATCGTTATTATGGCGGAGGCTAAAAATCATAAATTCAGCGGAGGAAAGTACACCGACCTTGTGGCTAAAAGACAGGTCTATGTACCTTTGAAAACAAGCGATTATTCATATATGGACTATCTGACATTCTACCCTAATGAGAGGAAGCAGGCAGAGGATAAATATTTTGGCGAACAGCTCAGGCTTGAATATGTTGCGGCCACAAGAGCAAAGCAGGCTTTTATATTTGTGTATACTTTTGAACGGAAAAAACCTGTGATCGACAAACTTATAATGAGCAAAATAGGCAGAGAACTGCCGCAGATAAACAATGCCACAGCGCAAAGTGCTGCGCAGGCGGTGCAGATAAACGTCAAGGATATATTCGACGAGGTGAACAACAGCCGAAATGCTTTTGATGAAAATGTTAAAAAGCTCAGTGAGAAATATGTTAGCAAAATCACTCCTAGCCACCTTGAGGACGGCAAAAAAGTCACTATACCAAGTGGAGTGGAGAAACTGTCTTACAAACGTCCAAAGGGCAGAGATATCGGTCATATGGTACATCGTGCCTTTGAGCTTGCAGTGAATATGCGTGTAAAGCTGTTTCCGTATAACGAAACGCCACAGCAGAATGAGCTTATTCAGAAGATTGTCAGCAGAGCGTATCTCGACTTTGAGGACGAGTGTAGCTCGCAGGCTTCTGAGAGCTTTTATAAGGACTATATCAACTATCAGCTTCACAGCTTTTTGAAAGATAAGGATATCGAAAAATTGCTCAAAACTGCGCAGGCAGTGTATACAGAGCTTCCATTCTACAGTATGGACGGCAATGAATACAGCAACGGAGTTATGGATCTTGTGCTTAAAATGTCAGACAAAAGCTTTATCATAATCGACTATAAGACCAACATACAGGAAGAAGCCGACAGAAAGCTTTTTGAGGAGAGAATTTTAAAGACATATCGTTCACAGCTTGATTTTTATGAAAAGATACTCAGAAAAATGCTCTCGCTCAGTGAGGAAACTAAGGTGGAGTGCCATATTTACTTTATGAATGACGATAAATATATGAACAACTAGAGCAAAGTCGCTTAAAATATGAATGAGTTAATATTGTGAATAATATTGTAATTTGTATCGTTCGGTTGACAATGCGATTGAGGTGTGGTATAATAAATCAGCTAATAATGTCGAAAAAAGTAAAAAAAGCAACAATAAGTCTACACTAAGCGTAAGGAGAACGTGAATATGGACGTGTACAAATTATGGACCTGCGATGATAACAGCGAAAGCCAACTGAGTTCTACCTCTTCGGAGATAGAAAAGGAAATTGACGTTCTCAGGAAAACTTTTGATTTTGTCAGGCTTCTGAAGGCGGACGGTCATCATGGAGTGAGCGGCTGCGTTGAACATCCATGTCAGTGTTTTTCTTTTTGGAAAGTGGACGAGCCTTGTGAAAACTGTATATCCTTAAAAACTTTTATTGATAAAAAGCCGAGAACTAAGCTTGAATTTATGGGAACTGACATTTATCAGGTCTTTTCAAAGTATGTTCAGGTTGACGGAGAGCCGTATGTTATGGAGCTTATCAAAAAGCTTGATGAGGACTCTCTGCTGGGTGTTCAGGACAGAGAAAAGATAATGAATAAGCTGTCAAAATATCATAAGGCAATGTATACTGATGCATTGACAGGTGCGAGCAACAGGAGATATTTTGAAGATAAGCTTAAAAAGTCCCATGTGCCTGCGGGCGTTGCGATGATAGATCTTGACGACTTCAAGGTTTATAATGATACATGCGGTCATGACGTAGGAGATATGGTGCTTGTGACAGTGGTTGATGTTATAAGGCGCTGTATTAGAAAATCTGATGTGCTTGTGCGTTATGGTGGCGACGAGTTTTTGCTTGTCATGCCTGATATTCAGGAGGATGATTTTGCCCATAAGCTCAGGAAGATAAAACGAAATATCCATGCGGCAACTGTGCCAGGGTATTCAAATATACGTTTGTCAGCAAGCGTCGGCGGCGTTTTCTCTGATGGCGATAGCCTTGACGAAGCTGTCAGCAAGGCTGATAAGCTTATGTATCAGGCAAAGACAAAGAAAGATACAGTTGTCACAGATGGTCACGAAAGTGTTGTCGGTGAGCCTCAAAAGCAGGAGATACTTATTGTTGACGATTCAAATATAAACAGAGAGATACTCTCTGAAATGCTTGGCAATGAATATATCATACATGAGGCGGCAAGCGGCGAGGAGTGTATTGACCTGCTTAATCAGTATGGCACTGGAATTTCACTTGTGCTTTTAGATATAATCATGCCCGAAATGGACGGATTTGAAGTCCTTGATTATATGGCGGAACATCATTGGATAGATGATATCCCTGTTATAATGATATCAAGCGAGGATTCTGCATCCTCTATAAGAAAAGCATATGAGTTTGGCGTTTCTGATTATATCAGCAGACCCTTTGATTCACGCGTTGTGTATCAGCGTGTGTTCAATACCATTAAGCTTTATGCAAAACAGCGCAGACTTATTTCCCTTGTCAGCGACCAGATGTACGAAAAAGATAAAAACAACCGTATGATGATAAGCATACTCAGCCAGATAGTAGAGTTCAGAAACGGCGAGAGTGGAAGCCATGTGGTGAACATAAAGCGCATAACGGAGCTGCTTTTAGATAGGCTTCCTATGCGCACAAACAAGTATACTGTCAGCGGCACTGAGCAGCTTCTCATACCAATGGCTGCGGCACTCCATGATATCGGCAAGATAGGCATTGACGATAAGATACTCAATAAGCCCGGCAGGCTAACAAAAGAGGAGTTTGAGATAATGAAAACTCACTCCGCTATCGGAGCGCATATGCTTGAAAGTCTTGAGCAGTTCCGTGACGAGCCACTCTTGAAGATAGCCCATGACATATGCAGGTGGCACCATGAGCGTTATGACGGCAGGGGCTATCCCGACGGACTAAAAGGCGACGAGATACCCATATCGGCTCAGATAGTTTCTGTCGCCGACGTTTATGACGCACTTGTCAGCGAGCGAGTTTACAAAAAGGCGTATACTCATGAAAAGGCTATGGAAATGATACTTAACGGAGAGTGCGGTACATTCAACCCTGTGCTTGTCGAATGTCTTAAAGATATTCAGAACGAGCTTGCAAAGGGCGTAGAATAAGAGATGATATGATTTGTAAGGAGTGTCCTGATGACTACTAGAGAATTTTATGAAAGCATTGGCGCAAGTTATGACAACGTTCTGGTACGTTTCGGCAGTGAGAAAATGATAACAAAGTTTGCAAAAAGATTTGCTGATGATACAACTTTTCAGGATATGTGCAAGGCTTTAGAGGAGAAAAACGCCAAGGAAGCTTTCCGTATGGCTCACACCCTCAAAGGCATTTGCAGCAATCTTGGCTTTGATGAGCTTTACAAGGCGAGCTATGATCTTACAGAGGATCTTAGGGACGGTGAGCTGTCAGGCTATGAGCAGGATTATGAAAAGGTCTGCGAAAAATATAAGATAGTTTATGACAATGTGACAAAAATAGATAACTGAGTTTTGATCGATAGTCTGTCAGACTGTCGGTTTTATGGTGAGGAGGAGCTTCCACCCCATGAGCTTAGAATGATGTCTGCGTTCAATGCGAAGATAGCAAACTTCAATCGCAAAACTATCAAGGGCAGACAGCGTTTCAGAATTAAATATTTAATTCGTTCCAGAAAATAGCAAAGCACCCGTATCATGTGCGATACGGGTGCTTTTTTATCAGAAGCCTTGTTCTTTAAGCTCTTTTACTATATCTACATAAAATTCTCTCACGTCAAAATCCTTGATGTTCTCCCTGAAAAGGTCGATAACGTCGCCATGAGAAATGCCACGCTTGCCCTTGTGTTCTATCATCTTGGAGTTTTCACCATAAAGTCCCGACTCAACTGTTACTAGCCCGTCATTGCCCTTGCCGTATGGCTTGTTGAGCAGATAGCCGATATTTAACGGAAAACCTGCGGAACGTATGCTGTTCATTTTGCTCATCACGGAGCGGTAGGAAACCAACTGGCTGTCAGGGGTGCTTGCGTTAAGCTCAGAGCAGTTTTTGTAAGTCAGGTCATACACGCCATCTAAAAAGCTTGGGTCTTTGTCACCCAGAGCAGTGAAAAGCTTGTTGTATTTTCTATCAACAAAACCCTGTATGCTCTCAGGAATCTTTCCAAGAAGCATATCAACGAATTTACAGCCATAGTGTGGCGTGTTTATGGTGGTAAGAGTTGCCACATATTTGTCCATGCCGAGGTGAGAGATAGCGTATCTCGAGTCAAGCCCGCCCTTTGAGTGTGCGATTATGTTGACCTTTTCTGCGCCGGTTTCTGCAATGACTTCTTTTATCCTTTCAGCTACCTCAGTGGCACTGACGGATACTTTGTTGGCGGACTGTTGCTTGCCGTAATAGACCTCTGCGCCATTTCTAATAAGTTCATTAGGTACTCTGCCCCAATAGTTTATTACCTGCCAATCACGGAAGAATATGCCATGTACCATAAGTATAGGATACTTTGTCTTGCATACCTCGTTCTCTTTTCGTGCAGCGTCAAGGTCAAGCTTTGCCTGCTCGAAGTAGTATTCACTTCTCGCTGCCTTGTAGAATTTTCTGAACACGATGCAGTTCACAAGAGGTATGTACCATGTAAACAGCAAAAGAATATACCACGATATTTTTACCTGACGTGCAGAAATAGCTATCCTTATGATGCCACTCAGACACAAAAGCGTTGTTATAGCATAAGCGCAAAGTGCATTTGCAAGAAGCCGCCAACCGTTTAGCTTTGTAAAGCAAAGCACTATCACTATTATAAGCTGTATAACGCTTTGCAAAACACCGCAGCCAAGTACAAACGCTCCGGAATCAAGCCGTCGGATTTTTCCATGAGAACCTTTGCGTCCATGTGATTTGAACATGAAAACCAAGGTGTATAGTGTCAAAAGTATGATGATAAGCGTTTTGAGCAGAGAATTTATGTCAATAAGTTTCCACAGCGCAGGTGCGTTTGCAAGCAGAAGCACCGGTATAGAAAGAAAAGTCCCCCTGATTTTTTTCATTTTTTTACCCCTTAAAGATTATTTTTCAGCTTTACGTGTCTAATATCGTTTCCCACAAACATAATAGGCATGAAACAGCCTGTGAGCCTCGAAACTATACGCTCATTATATTTTGCATTGTATTCGTCATTGGTGAGATTGGTAGAGATTATCGTTGGCCTGCCAAGGTTGATACGCTCGTTGATTATTTCATATATTACGGAATCTGTAAAGCTCGTTTGAAATTCTGAGCCGAGGTCGTCAAGGATAACAAGGTCGGCATTCTCTATGATGTCAAGTGTCTGACCTGTAGCTCTGCCGAAATGCTCGTCCTCTATCTGTCTGAGAAGCTTCAGCAGAGAGGCGAAAATGACGCTGTAGCCCTTTTGTATAAGTTCATTTGCAATGCAGGCTGAAAGAAAAGTCTTGCCAAGACCTGTTTTGCCAATGAAAAACAGTGATGGAGAGTTTTCATGAAATTTGTCAGCATATGCACGGCAGTTTGAATACACCGTTCTCATTTTCTCTCTTGGTGACATTCCATTACCGTCGCTTTCAGGATAAAATTCTATTCTGAACTCAGAGAAATCGTGAAGCTGGATACTGCAATTCTCGTTAAGCTCCTCAGTGGTGTATTTTTTCAGCAAGTCGGTGAAGCACTGGCACTTCACTCCGTCACGATAGCCATAATCACAGCATTTAGGACAGTAATAGTGATAATCAAGATAGTCTTCAGGATAACCTCCCATTTTAAGCAGCCCTTTAATGGCACGTTTAGTATTGGCATTGTTTTGACGCATTTTTTGTATATATTCTCTTCCATGAGCATTTTTGCCTACTATGCCCTTCATGAGTTCACAGTTATTTGCTTTTAGTGATCTTGTAAGAACCTCTATTTCAGGAAGTCGCTGTGCTATCTCCTGAGCGTGGACCTCATGCTCGTTCATGACAGCTTCACGCCGTCTTTTAAGTTCATTTTCAGCCTTGTCATAGGCGGTTATTGAATATTTCATTTTTTACTCCTTATCATAGTTTTCCTGACTTTTCTAGATCAAAATTCATTGCGAATTTTTCAAAATCATCAAGATTATAGGAAGTTTGCTTATTAGTATTCTTATTTTTCTTGGAGGTGTGGTACTTTTCGTCCTCGTGTGTGACCTGTTCAGGGGTAGTGATGCTTTTGCCGGCCCAGTTTGACAGTATAGTGTCTATATATTTGTAATTCAGTTTGTTGGTATTGTCAACGCACTTGTTATAGGCTATCTCCAGCATTTCAACAGTGAAGCCCATTGTTCGCCACTTTTCTATAAACTCGAGCTGCTGCTTTGACGGCTTTGCGGTCTGTCCGAAAATTTTCAGTACCTTGAATTCATACTTTTTTATGTTGGAAAGCCTAATTATTTCTTGTTCAATTTGTTGATAAGTACAGATGTCTTGTTCAAACCACCCTCGCATTACTGTCACAAGGTAAGACACGTTGTGCTTTTCAAGTGACACACAGTATTCTGCGGCTAAGAGAATAGATGCAGCATCAAATCGGTAATATTCATAAAGAGCAAGAAGTTCCCCTTGCTCAGTTCCATTGATAGTGCGTTGTAAAACGGTTTGTATCTCGTCAAAGAGATGTGCAAGGTTAGGGTCCTTCTGCTGTTTTTCCAATATCTCAGAATTTTTGTATCTTATGCACAGCTTGTTTGAAACGCTCTGACGTTTCGGGGCAACTGCCTCAACTTTTGAAACAGGTTCGGCCTTTGTTTCAGGCTCTGAAACAGGTGTATAAACGGCTTTGACCTGTGCAGACTTTGACGTATCACTGTGTTCTGTGGTGATGACTCCTAGTGATACCCAATGTGTCACAGCGTCAATGACAGTGTTCTCAGAAAGCCCAGACTTTTCCGCAAGCTTTGCACTGTCGCATTCACGTTCCGTTGAACAGAGTATGCAGAGAAGTACCTTTACAAAGTCGCCATCACTTAATTTTATGTATTTATCGACCACTTTAGACGGCACTGAAAAACTGCTTCCCCAGTGGTCGCAATCAAAAGTATATTTCATGATCTATCCTCACAAATATGATTAAAATTATCCAAAATAATTATATCACATAATCTGAGCATTTGCAACAGGATTTGTGCATTTGACTTTAGGTAAATAAAATGCTATAATAGGCTAATACCAAAGAAACGGAGAGATAAAAATGATAAGAAAATTTGTGCCTGAGGACAGGGAAGATTATATCAGATTTTCCACTGAGTTCTATAATTCTTCTGCGGTGGACAAGCCTGTTCCAAGAGAGCATTTTGAGCAGGGCTTCGATGAAATGATGAGGTCTGATGTGTATGTGCAGGGTTATATGCTCGTTTGTGACGGCAATAATGTTGGCTACTGTGTTACAATGAAAACATATTCAGTTGAAGCAGGCGGTATTACTATATGGATAGACGAGCTTTTTGTGCTGGAGGAATACCGTTCAAAAGGTCTAGGCAGGGAGCTTTTTAAGTATATCGAGGAAAATGGCGACAAAAAGCTCCGCCGTATCCGACTTGAAGTCGAGCTTGAAAACGGCAGAGCTATATCGCTTTATAAGAAAATGGGCTTTGAGCCTGCGCCTTACGACGGAATGTGGAAAACTATTTTATAGTCCTTTCGTGGATCTCCCTTGAAATGCTGTCGCAAACCTTATTAAGGGCGGCGTGATCCATTGCGGCGATATAATACTTTTCTATCTCGTCATGGACTTTCTTGGCTTTCTTGATGCCTGAATACACTTCCTCTGCAAGGTCGGAGGCGGTGACTTTATCTAATCTCAGTCTTGTTTTCAGGGCTGAGATCTTTTTCTTGTCATAAAATCTGCCCATGTTGATAGCTTTTTCAAAGCCGTCAAGCTTGCTTATAGGGGAATTTATCACAAATGCGATGCCAGCCTCCGGGATAAGCAAATGCTCGTAAAGGGTGTTGCCAAATAGGATAGCAGGGCAAAGTATAACATCGTAACCTCGCTTTACAGCCTGCTGTGCCATGAGGGTGACGAACTTGTGGGAAGCGGCATAATAATCATCGTTCATGGCGAACACGTCAAGGTAGCTGTCAAGAGTGGCAAGCTGCGTCATACATCCGTATTCCGTCAAAGCGGTCAACTGTCTAAGATCAGTTTTGCCGCTGCCAGAGCCTTTTTTGTTTAGAAGACGTTTTGCTGATCGTTCTGTGAAGCTTTTCAGCTTTTCCTCCAGCAGACAGCCTTCACCGCAATTGTAGGTATCGAAGCAAACGTTAGACAGGGCAGTGGTAAACCTTTTGCTTCTTGCCAAAAGCGACTTGTTTTTGTCTGTGACCTCGATTATTTCAGATTTGAAGGCCTTCAGCTTTTCTTCGTCCCAATACTCTCCTAAGTTGATTATTTTCTGACAAACTCCCGGATATGAACATTCCATAACGTGGGGCGCAGTGCCGTCGCAGATTATGGCCTTTGATGTATGCAGAACGATTGCATCAAGGGAAGCAGGGTCAGAGGAGCAATAAAACCTAGTGACGTCCTCTGTCGGTTCAAACTCAGCGGCTATCTTTTTCATAAGTGAAGATTTTCCCGTGCCTGCACCTCCTTTGAGTATGAATGTGAAATACTCCTTATCAGCCATTATCTTGCCAAATTCCGTGGAAAAACCATTCTGCGTCATTGCACCCAAAAAATACTTTTCTGACATAAATTACCCTCCATATCTCAAACGCATTAGATCAGTGTGACTGCGTTTGCATTTTCATTTTTATAATATGTCAGAAAAAGCATGATTGTTCAAAAAATTTAGGTGGACGAAAAAAACATGATAAAAGTAAAAAAAATTCATTGCATGACGTTGTAAATTTACATTGTGATAACTACTTTATCTTTCCTGCCTGCAACAGGGTACAAAACGCCGTCCGCTTTATGCAGTGCCTTTTTTACTATTGCAGAACTTTTCATTATGTTCCGCCTTTCTTATCTATCTTACTTCTGCGATATCATACAGCTAGTTATGACTAACTCGTAAACTTTTATGATAGCACAACAAGGTGGAAATGTCAATAGAATTGGGGCGATGGAAGGCGGTAAGGACAGAAAAATACCGATACAGATGGGGCTGTATCGGTGGAATATATGGGTAAAGCTTAGTCTGGAAATTCAAGAGATCTTGTACATATCATTTTTGTAGAACATTATTGAATCGTTTTTTTCAGAGCGCCTTAGAACGGTAAGGACATTATAAACATCTGGAAATGGCGAAACCATACCCATACACGCCATACCAAAATTCAATCCATTAAATACTCTAAATTCGGCAGGACTAATTAAAAATAATATAAAAGGAACCACCCCAAGAACAAAAGGCAGCAGACACATCAATATAAACTTATCTCGTTTTAATGGATATGATGCTAATGCCACAAATGTTGTCTTTCCTTTAATTCTTCCTATTGTTACATCTGCGTCCTTAGGATAAACGATTCCGTGTAACCACTCGTGAATTATCAACAATAAAAAGCCTAAAGCAAATCCCACCAGAATAAATATTGGAGAGATCACGACCACCTTGCACACAATGGTTTTACCAAGCATAGCGGCAAAAAGTAAAACACATAGAATTACAGCTATCGGCAACGCTTTTTTCATCAGTTCATCGACGCTCTTAGGCGTTTCTATCTTTATTGCATTATCGGGTAAGTTTCCTGTTTGATATTTATTTATATCTTTTATTGACCACACAATTTTTATCATATTACATACCTTTGTTTATCTAATCTCGATTTATCGTCTAATTATATCGTATTATTCATTATACCACACCATATGCACCAAAGTCAAGCAAACTATTCGATCCGATATAGTTTGAAACTATATCTATCCCACAGAAATAAATATTTTACTATCGCCATTTTTCGTGTTATACTAAATACCAGCAAACCAATAGGAAATAAACTATAATAAAATGAAAGAGGTAATAAAAATGAGCAATAATATCAAAGTACCATGCCGCTACGATTTTGTGGGCAGCTTTCTCAGACCTGACTATCTGAAAAAGGCAAGAGCAGATTTTGAAAACGGCACTATCACAGCCGAGCAGCTTAAAGAGGTAGAGGATAAGGCTATCCTTGATCTCGTTGCAAAGCAGAAAAAGGCTGGTTATCATATCATCACTGACGGCGAGTTTCGCAGAGCCACATGGCATCTTGACTTTATGTGGGGCTTCAACGGCGTTGGTCACAGCAAGACACAGACAGGTCTGCCATTCCATGGTGAAGCCGCAATGATAGACGATACATACCTCACAGGCAAGGTATCAGTTGGCGACCACCCATTTGTTGAGCATTTTAAATTCGTTAAGGCTCTCGAGGACGAGAATACAGTCGCAAAGCAGACTATCCCTGCACCAGCACAGTTCCTTGAGCAGATGATAATGCCTTTCGCACTGGAGAACACAAAGAAGTATTATAACGATACAGAAGAGCTTGTTCAGGATATCGCAAAGGGCTACAGAAAAGTCATCACTGACCTTTACGCAGCAGGCTGCCGCAACATTCAGTTTGACGATTGCTCATGGGGCATGATAGTTGATCCTAATGCAAAGGCTATTTTTGGAGTTGACGACGCAGGACTTGAAGATATAAAAAGACTTCTGTTGAGAATAAACAACCTTGCTATCGAGGGCAAGCCTGAGGATCTTGTTATCACAACACACGTTTGCCGTGGCAACTTCCACTCAACATATGCAAGCAGCGGCGCTTATGACAGCGTTGCAGAAACACTTTTCGCTGGCGAGAACGTAAGCGCATATTATCTTGAATTTGATGATGAGCGTTCAGGTGGCTTTGAACCTTTGAAAGCAGTAAGCGGTGACAAGAAGGTAGTCCTCGGACTTATCACATCAAAGAAGCCTGAGCTTGAGGACAAGCAGGCTGTTATCGACCGTATCCACGATGCTGCAAAATACATCTCACTTGACAGACTTTGCCTTAGCCCACAGTGCGGTTTTGCGTCCTGCGAGATAGGCAACAAGCTCACAGAGGAGGAGCAGTGGGCAAAGCTTGCTCTTGTTAAGGAGATCGCCGAAGAAGTTTGGGGATAACCAACAGATTTAACATATATCCCGAGGGATACTCAATATTCTTGATAAAAAATGACTCACGTCAAAACATATCCAACTTATTAACAGATCATACGAGTGCAGAGAAAAGGACAAATAAAAAAGTAGGGAGCGTTGCCAAATCGGTAGCGCTCCCTATAATATTACTTGTGGCTCTTATGTTTCTGTTTTAAAATCTCTTGGATCTCTGCAAGATGTTTGGCTGTAAAGGTAATTAATCCTGTATAATGAAACTTGACACATACAAATAAAATGTGTCAAGTGATATTGACAAAACCATGGTGAGGAAAGTGTAGTGCTACAATAGATATTGGACAAAATTAAGAAAAAAGAAAAGAGAGATAGACAAAAATCTGATAAAATA
>OGYY01000394.1_pt1 | contig 44607 bp, 35 predicted proteins | sample 1576671 | NCBI WGS metagenome assembly OGYY01 (sample SAMEA3541593, study PRJEB24748) | human gut metagenome | biome: human gut; feature: human-associated habitat; material: faeces | place: China | collected 2012 | reverse complement strand
AAGAGGCCGGATTGAAGCTGGCCGGCGAGGAAGAGATCAACGACCCCGCCGAGGAACCGCCCGCCCCGCCGCCCGAACCGGAGGAAGAGGAGCTCGAGGACTACAGCCGGTATGAAGAAACGGCCGCAGTGCGCGGCGAACTGCTATACCGCCGGCGGGTGGGCTGGATCACGCTGGCCGCTTCGGCGGTGCCCGAGCTGCTGCTGCTCTGGCTGTCGTTTTTGTCCCTGCTGTTTTTCGATGTGTCGGTGCTGCACATCCTCATTTCAGCGGTGCTGTTGGGCGTCATAATGGCTGTCAATCATCGTTCCATTGTGGGCGGCTTTAAAAGCCTGTTTCACGGGATGGCCGATGCAGATTCACCGCTGGCGGTCGCTTCGTCGATCACTCTGGTGCATACGGTGGTTCAGATGTTCAACACGCAGGAGATCGGCATGCCGGACACGGCGCCCCTGCTGTTTCCGGCGGTTGCCGGGCTGGGCCTGCTGCTGGGCGCGGCGGGCCGGCAATGGCGTGTCTGCCGGATTCTCAATAACTTCCGGCTGGTATCCTATGAAGGCGACAAGGTGGCCGCCTGCCGGGTGGAGGACCCACAGGACGCGATGGAAATCGGTCGGCCGGCTGTGGCCATGGGCACGCCGGATGTCTGCTATTTTAAAAAGTCCCACTTTCTTAAAGGATTCCTGCGCCATTCCTATGTCGAGGACGCGGGCGACGAACGGATGCGGTATTACGTGCCCTGCAGCCTGATGGCCTCATTGCTGCTGGGGATTGCGTTTTATATTTTTTCCGGGTCCTTTTTCGCGGCTTTTGCCGTCCTGACTGCCGCTGTGTGCGTGGCGGCCCCGGTAGGGATGCTGACCGCGGTCAATTTCCCGCTGTGGCGGGTGTCCCGTAAGCTGGTGCCCCAGGGGGCGATGGTTTCCGGCTGGGACGCGGTGGAGGAATTCGGCGATGCGCATGCCCTCACGGTGGATGCGGTGGACCTGTTCCCTGAAAACAGTGTGCTGCTGCACGGCATCAAAACTTTTTCGGGAACCCGTATCGACCGCGCCATCATGGATGCGGCGTCGGTATCGATCATGGCGGGCGGACCGCTGGCCAATGTGTTCCGCCGGGTGATCGAGGATAACGAAAAAATTCTCCAGCCGGTGGAATCGCTGGTATATGAGCAGGATATGGGCGTGTCCGGATGGGTGGACGGCCGCCGGGTACTGGTGGGGAACCGCCGGCTGCTGGAAAACCACGGCGTGGACGTGCCCTCGCGGGATTATGAGCTCCGCTATACGGGAGACGAGCGGCAGCTTGTCTATCTCTCCACGGCCGGGGAACTGTCCGCCATGTTCGTGGTCAGTTATGTTGCGGACGAGGATATTGAGGATTCTCTCCGCGCCCTGACCAAAGAGGGGATCACCCTGCTGATCCGCACCTGTGATCCCAATGTGACGGAGGATCTGGTCTGCCAGTCCTACGATCTCGACCGCTACTATGTGGAGGTGCTGGATGCGGCGGCTGGCCGCCTGTACGTCCGCCTGCTGAGCGAGGAATATGCCGACCGGGAGGCGCTGGTCGGCTCCAATGGATGGATACAGGGCATGGCGCAGTCTATTGCTTATTGCCGTCGCCTGCGGATTGGTGGCCGCCTGGCCGTGGCCGCGCAGCTGATCGGCTGTGTACTGGGTTTCGCCCTGACCGTGTTTTTCAGCTTCTACAACGGCGTGCCGGCGCCTGCTTTCCATACGGTATGGTATTTGCTGGGCGTCACCGGCCTGTCCTGGCTGCTGCCTCTTATCAAACGGACGTAGAGTTTGTGCATATTATCTAAAATTACCCCGGCTTCGTTGGAGCCGCGGGTAATTTTTTTATGAACATCCGCATTTACCGGTTGAAATTGGAGAGCAGGTAGGATATAATTATCAAAGCAATTGGCGGAGTGTAGAAAGATTTTGTGTACAATTGCTCAACTTCTGCCGAATCAGGCCGAATTGGCACGATTATCCCAATATGAGAGGAGTCAATCACAGTGAAACAATACGCAGCTAAAGATATTCGAAATATAGCCTTGGTGGGCCATGCCGGAAGCGGTAAAACGTCGCTGGCAGAGGCCGCCTTTTATTTAACTGGCCAGTCCGACCGCCTGGGGCGGGTTGCCGACGGTACGACCATTTGTGATTTTGATCCGGAAGAAATACGCCGGGCGTCGTCGGTGTCCATGGCGCTTTTGCCGGTGGAGTGGAAAGATACCAAAATGAATTTGCTGGATACGCCCGGCCTGTTCGATTTTTCCGCCGGCCTGAGCGAGGGTATGCGGGCCGCCGGCAGCGCGGTGATCGTATTGTCCGGTAAGAGCGGCGTCACGGTGGGGGCGGAAAAAGGGTTTCGCGCCGCCCGCAAAAAGGGGATTGCCAATATCTTTTTTATCAATAAACTCGACAGCTCCCACGCCGATTTTTATAAGGTGTTTGAAGAGCTCAAAATTAAATTTGGCCCGATGGTCTGCCCGGTGGTGGTGCCTTATGTGGAAGACCGGCAAGTCAAGTGCTATGTGAATCTGCTGGAGTATAAAGCCTATACATACACGGGCGGAAAAGCGTCCGAGGTGCCAATTCCGGATATGGGGCACCGCCTGGACGGCTTGCGTACCGCCATCAATGAGGCGGTGGCTGAAACCAGCGAGGAGCTGATGGAAAAATACTTTTCCGGCGAGGAATTCACGCCGGACGAACTCATTATGGGTCTGGCCACCGGCGTGCGCCGGGGTGAGATTGCCCCCGTATTCTGTGGATCGGCCATGGAGCTGGAGGGCGTGGACCAGCTGCTGAACGGGCTGCGCTGGCTGGCTCCCTGGGCCGAAACGGTAGCCGGCGAGCAGGGGGTGGATTTGGACGGCAACGCGGTGGAATTGACCGTCAATGAAAACGCACAGACGGCGGCGATTGTGTTTAAAAGCGTGGTTGACCCATTCGTGGGCAAGCTGTTGTATTTCAAAGTGGTCTGCGGAAAGGTGTCGCCGGATACACAGCTTCTCAACATGCGCACCGGCCAGCAGGAAAAGATCGGCAAGGTCTTTGTCGTGCGGGGCAAAAAGCAGGAGGAAGCGCCGTATATCGGCGCGGGGGATATCGGTGCGGTCGCCAAGCTGGCCGACACCAACACCGGCGATACGCTTTGCGCACCCGCCCGGCCGGTGGTGCTGCCCGGCATCAATTTCGAGAAGCCCAGCCTGTCCATGGCGGTAACCGCTAAGAACAAGGGGGACGAGGAGAAAATAGCCTATGGCCTTCAGCGGCTGATGGAGGAAGATCCCACCATCACTTTTGCGATGAATACCGAAACGCATGAGCAGATTTTATCCGGATTGGGCGAACAGCATTTGGATGTGGTCGCATCCAAGCTGAAAAATAAATTCGGCGTGGAGATTAGCATGCAGACGCCCAAGGTGGCCTACCGCGAAACCATACGCCAAAAGGTCAAGGTTCAGGGCCGGCACAAAAAGCAGTCGGGCGGCCACGGCCAGTTCGGCGACGTGTGGGTGGAATTCGAACCCTGCGACAGCGACGACCTGGTGTTCGAGGAAACAGTTTTCGGCGGCTCGGTACCCAAAAACTATTTCCCGGCCGTGGAAAAGGGCCTGCGTGACAGCGCCCAGAAAGGTGTACTGGCCGGATTCCCGGTGGTGGGGGTGAAGGCCACGCTGGTGGACGGTTCCTATCATCCGGTGGACTCGTCTGAAATGGCGTTTAAAACCGCGGCGTCTCTGGCCTATAAGGCCGGTATACCGCAGGCGTCCCCGGTGCTGCTTGAGCCGATCGGTTCCCTGCAGGTGACGGTGCCGACCGATGCGACCGGCGACATCATGGGCGATATCACCAAGCGGCGGGGGCGGGTTCTGGGTATGAATCCCGCCGAGGATACTCTCACCTGCATAGAGGCGGAGGTTCCCATGGCGGAAATGGGTGATTTTTCCACCATGCTGCGTTCGGTCACGCAGGGCCGCGGTTTCTTTACCATGGCGTTTGAACGCTATGAAGAAGCGCCGGCCAGTGTGGCGCAGAAGGTGATCGACACGTATAAAACGGACGAAACGGACTAAACAACAGAACCGGCAGGGGCGGACGATGGCTTCCGCCCCTGCCTTTTGGAGAGTGATAATGATGCACAAACAGGAGACCTGCTATCATATCGGCATTCGTCCCGATCAGGGAGCCGGATGGGCCCTGATCACCGGCGATCCCGGCCGGGTGGAAGCCGTCGCGTCCCGCCTGGATAATCCCGCGCCGCTGGCGGTCAACCGGGAATATACGTCCTATACGGGGACGCTTTCCGGTGAGCGGGTTGTCGTCATGTCCCATGGCATCGGCGGTCCGTCCACAGCTATTTGCGTGGAGGAGTTGGCCCAGTGCGGCGTACATACCCTGATCCGCATCGGTACCTGCGGGGGTATGCAGAAGGAGGTAAAGGCCGGCGATCTGGTGATCGCGACCGGCGCCATCCGGGCGGAGGGCGCCTCCCGGGAGTACCTGCCGGTGGAGTATCCGGCGGTAGCGGATGCGGACGTTGTGCAGGCGCTGCGGGCGGCGGCCGCGGACACCGGTTCCCAAGCGCACACCGGCGTGGTGCACTGCAAGGATTCTTTTTACGGACAGCACGCGCCGGAAGATTCCCCGGTAGGAGACCGCCTGAAAGAGAAATGGCGTTCGTGGATTGCCGGCGGCTGCCTGGCCTCTGAAATGGAATCCGCCGCCTTGTTTGCCGTATCCTCCGCACGGAGGCTGCGGGCCGGGTGCTTGCTGCACGTGCTGTGGAACCAGGAGCGGCAGGCGGCGGGTCTGCCGGACGAGCCGGTCATGGATACGGGGGCCGCGATAGATACTGCCGCGGAAGCCTTACGGCGGCTGATCGCTGGGAAAAAATCGGATTAAACGACCGAAGGGCGGGGATTTTCCCGCCCTTCGGTCGTTCGCAAAGAATCATACGGAGGGGGGAATGCCTTCTCCTGATTATTTATGGCGGGGATTGCCCGTTCTTTTTAAGAGGTTCGGCCCTTATTCCTTAATTGACGAAAGAGAGGGCCTATGCTATAATTAAAAAATTAGGATGAAGGAGGCGGCCGCATGGTAATTCTGGGCATAGATCCCGGCTATGCGATTGTAGGCTGGGGTGTCGTGCGGTATGAGCGGTCGCGCTTTACTTCTCAGGCGTTCGGCGCCGTTACCACCCCGGTGGGGATGGAGTTTTCCGGCCGGCTGGACCGGATCTATGAGGAAATATCGTTGCTGCTGGAAACACACCATCCGGACGCGGTCGCGGTGGAAAAACTATATTTTAAAAATAATCAGAAAACGGCCATCGACGTGGCGCAGGCCCGCGGCGTGATATTGCTGGCCATACAGCAGGCAGGGGTGCCGCTATATGAGTATACCCCGCTTCAGGTCAAAAGCGCCGTTACCGGATATGGGCTGGCGAAAAAGCCGCAGGTGATGGAAATGACCCGGCGGCTTCTCGCGTTGCCGGTGGTGCCGAAGCCGGACGATACGGCGGACGCGCTGGCCATTGCCATCTGCCATGTGCAGACGGGCGGGACGGTGCTGAAACGCAGTTTAATGAAATAAAGGAGCCCGGTATGCTGTATAGTGTAAAAGGAATACTGCAGGCGGCCACTCCCTCTATGGCCGTGATCGAATGCGGCGGTGTGGGATTCCGCTGCCAAGTGACGATGAATACCGCCCGCCAGCTGCCCGCCATTGGGCGGGAGGCCATGCTGTATACCATCATGAATGTGCGGGAAGACGCGATCGAATTGTTCGGCTTTGCGGACCAGGCGGAGCTGAACTGCTTTAAACAGCTTACGGCCATCACCGGCGTGGGCCCCAAGGCGGGATTCGCCATCCTGTCGGAGCTCTCGCCGCAGAAGGTGGCGCTGGCCGTGGCGGGAGGGGATTTCAAAACCCTGACGCGCGCCGCGGGCGTCGGCCCCAAGCTGGCCCAGCGCATTGTGCTGGAGATGAAGGACAAAGTGGAGAATTTGTCCGGCGGCGCCGTGGACATGACGGCCGATACGGGCGTCCCGTCGGCCGCTGGCAACGCGGCGGAAGCGGTGAGCGCCCTGACGGTTCTGGGCTTTACCGCGGCGGAAGCGTCGGCGGCCGTGGGAAAACTGGACAGCGGACTGCCGGTGGAAACGCTGGTGCGGGAGGCGCTCAAGGCGCTGGCGGCCCGTACATGATGCTGCCGGTGCAAGAAAGGGGATGACGGCTCGTGGATATGGAATATGAAGACCGGATGGTATCGATGGACGCCCTCCCGGAGGATGAAGGCGACAATCCCCTGCGTCCGCGGGCGTTTGAGGAATATATCGGGCAGACCAAGGTCAAGGAGAACCTGTCGGTGTTTATCGACGCGGCAAAAATCCGGGGCGAAGCGCTGGATCATGTGCTGCTCTATGGCCCGCCCGGCCTGGGCAAGACCACGCTGGCCGGGATCATTGCGAACGAGATGGGGGTTAACCTGCGGATTACCTCCGGCCCGGCGCTGGAGCGGGCCGGGGATCTCGCCGCGCTGCTGACCAACCTGGAGCCGGGGGATGTGCTGTTCATTGACGAAATCCATCGCCTCTCCCGCACGGTAGAGGAGATTTTGTACCCGGCCATGGAGGATTTCTCCATCGATATTATAAACGGCAAAGGACAGGGCGCGTCCTCGATCCACCTGCCGCTGCCGCGGTTCACGCTGATCGGCGCGACCACGCGGGCGGGGCAGCTTTCGGCGCCGCTGCGGGACCGGTTCGGCGTGGTGATGAGACTGGAGCTGTACACCCCGGAGGAACTGGGGGAGATCGTATCCCGCAGCGCGAAAATCCTGGGGATTGCCTGCGACCATGACGGGGCGCTGGAAATTGCCTCCCGCAGCCGGGGAACCCCCCGTATCGCCAACCGCATGCTCAAACGGGTGCGGGATTTCGCGCAGGTCATGAATGACGGCGAGATCAACGCCGAGACGGCGCGGCAGGCGCTCGACCGGCTGGAAGTGGACGAACTGGGGCTGGATATGGTGGACCGCCGCATGCTGACCGCCATGATCGAGCATTACCATGGCGGCCCGGTGGGATTGGACACGCTGGCCGCCGTCATCGGCGAAGAGTCGGTGACGATTGAGGATGTTTATGAACCGTATCTGATGCAGATCGGTTTTATCAGCCGTACTCCTCGGGGCCGAGTGGTGCTGCCCGCCGCGTATGCCCATCTGGGTATCGCCTGCGAAGGGCAACTGACTTTTTAAAGGGAGATAGCAAAAATGGGACGATTGTTTGGAACCGACGGCGCCAGGGGCGTCGCAAACCGGGAGCTTACCTGCGAACTGGCGATGAATATAGGCCGGGCCGCCGCCAAGGTGCTGATTTCGGCGGAACACAAACAGCCGAAAATTCTGGTAGGCAAAGACACCCGTGCTTCCGGCGATATGCTGGAGACCGCGCTGGCCGCTGGGCTTTGCTCGGTAGGAGCCGACGTGTACCAGCTGGGCGTGGTGCCGACGCCGGCCGTGGCGTATCTGGTCAAAGAATACGGCGCGCAGGCCGGCGTGATGATTTCGGCTTCCCACAATCCCTGTGAATATAATGGGATCAAAATCTTCAATGGGGAGGGCTATAAGCTCTCCGACACGCTGGAAGAAGAGATCGAGGCCATCGTGCTGGACGGAGCCGAATGCCTGCCGTCGCCGGAGGGCGGCGACGTGGGCCGTGTCCATGTCTGCGATACCGCTGTGCAGGATTATGTGCAGCACGTGCAATCGGTGGCTGAAGGCGATTTAAAAGGCATGAAACTGGCGGTGGACTGCGCCAACGGCTCGGCCAGCGCTACGGCGCGGGCCCTCTTTTCCGCGCTCCACGCCGATGCGGTTTATCTGAATGAGGAGCCGGACGGCGTCAACATCAACGAGAACTGCGGCTCTACCCACATTGATAAACTGGCCGCGTATGTGCGGGAGCACGGCTGTTTCGCGGGCGTGGCTTTTGACGGCGACGCGGACCGCTGCCTGGCGGTGGATGAAAACGGGAAGGTTGTGGACGGCGACCAGATTATGGCGGCGCTCGCGCTGGATATGAAAGATAAAGGCGAACTGGCGGGAGACGTCGTGGTGGGCACCGTTATGTCCAACCTGGGCTTTAAGCGCTGCTGTGAGGAAAACGGCATTCGCGCCGTGGCCACCAAGGTGGGCGACCGGTATGTGCTGGAGGAAATGATCCGGGGAGGTTACGCTCTTGGCGGCGAGCAGTCGGGCCATATCATCCTGCTGCGGCACGCCACCACGGGCGATGGGCAGATGTCGGCGGTGAAGCTGCTGGCCGCCTGCCGCCGCCGGGGCGTGTCCCTGTCCGAATTGTGCGGAATTATGGAGCATTATCCGCAGGTGATGAAGAATATACGCGCCGACAATGACCAGAAGGCGGCATATAACGCGGATGAGGCGCTGGCCACTCTGATTCGGGAGGCGGACGAGGCGCTTGGCCGCGAGGGCCGGGTACTGGTGCGGCAGTCGGGTACGGAGCCGCTGATCCGGGTGATGGTGGAAGGCAAGGATTTTGAAGAAATTGATCGCCTGGCCTCCCGCTTGGCCGACCAGATCGCGGCGGCGATCGGGTGATGCCATGAGAACGGCTGATCGCTGGAAAGACTACGAACTGCTCGACGCCTCCGACGGCGAGCGGCTGGAACGCTGGGGAGACATTCTCCTGATCCGGCCCGATCCCCAAATTCTGTGGCGCACGCCCAAGGCGCCTCCCCTTTGGAAATCCGCTCACGCCCGCTACCATCGTTCAAACAGCGGTGGCGGGCAGTGGGAGCCATACCGCCAAATGCCGGACAGCTGGCAGATCGGTTATGATAATCTGAGCTTCCAGCTCAAACCCATGGGCTTCAAGCATACCGGACTTTTCCCTGAGCAGGCTGTCAACTGGGACTATATGGCCGGCCTGATTCGTTCCGCCGGGCGTCCGGTGCGGGTGCTCAACCTGTTCGGCTATACCGGCGGCGCGACACTGGCCTGCTGCGCGGCGGGCGCGCATGTCACCCACGTCGATGCTTCCAAGGGCATGGTGGCCTGGGGTAAAGAGAACGCGGTGCTGTCCGGCCTGTCCGACCGCCCCATGCGGTGGCTGGTGGACGACTGCGGCAAATTTGTCGCGCGGGAGCAGCGCCGCGGCCATACCTACGACGCCATCCTGATGGACCCGCCCTCCTATGGGCGCGGCCCTGGCGGGGAAGTGTGGAAGCTGGAAGATCAGATTTACGATCTGGTGGAACAGTGCGTTCCCCTGCTGTCGGAACGGCCGCTCTTTTTCATCATCAATTCCTACACGGCGGGGCTGTCCCCGTCGGTCATGCAGTATATACTCGGTGCGCTTGTGTCAAAGCGCTTTGGCGGCCGGACCGCCTCGGACGAAATCGGCCTGCCGGTGACGGCTTCGGGCATGGTGCTGCCCTGTGGCGCCACGGCGGTCTGGTCGGAACGCTGAGCCGCCGGAAAGGAACACATATTCATGGAAATGCTATCCGCGCAGGATCTGCGGTTTCAATTTGAATATCCGGACGAACCGCCGGTGGTGGTGCTGGACGGGATCGACCTGAAGGTGGAAAAAGGCTCGTTTGTGGCTCTGCTGGGTCATAACGGATCCGGGAAATCCACCCTGGCGAAGCATTTCAATGCCCTGCTGCTGCCAACTGGCGGCAGCGTGCTGGTGGAGGGGATGGATACCCGCGAGGAAGACAAAGTCTACGATATCCGCCGCACGGTGGGCATGGTGCTTCAAAACCCGGACAACCAGTTGGTTTCCACCGTTGTGGAGGAAGACGTGGCCTTTGGCCCCGAAAACCTCGGCGTCCCCCCGCAGGAGATTCGCCGGCGTGTAGACGACGCGCTGAAACAGGTGGGTATGTACGATTACCGGCGGCATGCGCCGCATAAGCTGTCCGGCGGACAAAAGCAGCGAGTGGCCATCGCGGGTATATTGGCGATGCAGCCGGAATGCCTGGTGCTGGATGAGCCGACGGCCATGCTCGACCCCCAGGGACGGCGGGAGGTACTGGATACCATCTGCCGCCTGAACCGGGAACAGGGGATGACGGTGGTGCTGATCACGCACTATATGGAGGAAGCCGCGCAGGCCGCCCGGGTGGTGGTGATGCACGACGGTCTTATCCGTATGGACGGTACGCCGCGGCAGGTTTTCTCGCGTGTGGATGAACTCAAAGCCATGCAGCTGGACGTACCGCAGCCGACCGAATTGTGCGACCGGCTGCGCCGTTCGGGCGTTGCGCTGGCGGAGGATATCCTTACCGCCGGGGAATGCGCCGAGGCGCTGGCCGGTCAGTGGGAGGTGTAAGGATGCCGGTACTGGAAATGCAGCGGGTGTCCTATACCTATTCGGAAGGGACGCCCTTTGAAAAAGCGGCGATCCGCAACGTGTCGTTTGCCGTGGAACCGGGTGAATTTATCGGTATTATCGGCCATACCGGGTCGGGAAAATCCACCCTGATCCAACATCTCAACGGATTGGTCCGCCCCACGCAGGGGCGCGTGCTGCTGGACGGGAAAGATATCTGGGAAAAGCCCAAGGAGATCCGCCGGGTGCGGTTCCAGGTGGGAATGGTGTTCCAGTATCCGGAACATCAGCTCTTTGAGGATACGGTTTATAAAGATATCGCATTCGGACCGAAAAATATGGGCCTGCCGCAACCGGAGATCGAAAAACGGGTGCGTGAAGCCGCCGATTGGGCAGACCTTCGCCCGGAATGGCTGCAAAAGTCGCCCTTTGAGCTGTCGGGCGGTGAAAAGCGGCGGGTAGCGATTGCGGGAGTGATCGCCATGCAGCCGCGGGTGCTGATCCTGGACGAGCCGACCGCCGGGCTGGACCCCCAGGGGCGGGACCGGCTGCTGGAGCGTATCCAGACCTATCAGCGGGACCATCATACCACGGTGCTGCTGGTATCCCACAGCATGGAGGACATCGCCCGGGTGGCTCAAAAGGCGCTGGTAATGAACAAAGGGCAGATTGTAATGTTCGATGAGATTGCCCGCGTGTTTTCCCGGGCGGAGGAGCTGGAGCGCATCGGACTGTCCGTACCGGCTGTGACGCGTATCTGTATGCGCCTGCGGGAGAAGGGCCTTTATACCGGAGAAAACGCGTATACCGTGGAACAGGCGGCCGCTTACCTGCTGCCCCATCTGAAAAGGAGGGACGGCCATGCTTAACGGGATTACCATCGGCCAGTATTTCCCCGGTAAATCGGTGTTTCACCGTATGGATCCCCGGATTAAGCTGGTGCTGACATTTGGGTATATTATCGCTATTTTTATTCCGCAGAACTGGGCGGGCTTGGCTCTGGCGGTGGCGGTGCTGATGATCAGCCTGCTGCTATCCCGTTTGCCGCTGCGGCTCTTTGTCAAAGGGCTGAAGCCCATTTTGCTGATTATTGCCATTACATCCCTGCTCAACATCTTTTATATCCAGAAAGGGACCATGCTGGCGGAGTGGGGCATTTTTCATATTTACACCGGCGGTCTGGTTACGGCGGCGTTCATTGCGCTGCGGATTGTCTGTTTGGTGATCGGCAGCTCTCTGCTGACCTATACCACGACGCCCACCGACCTGACGGACGCGCTGGAACGGCTTCTAGGGCCGCTGAAGCTGCTGCACGTGCCGGTGCATGAGCTGGCCATGATGATGACTATCGCCCTGCGCTTTATCCCCACCCTGGTGGAGGAGACCGATAAAATCATGTCGGCGCAGAAGGCGCGGGGCGCCGATATGGACAGCGGCGGACTGATCCACCGCATCAAGGCGCTGCTGCCGGTGCTGGTTCCCCTGTTCGTATCCTCCTTCCGGCGCGCCTATGAGCTGGCGACGGCCATGGAGTGCCGCTGTTATCAGGGCGGCGCCGGCCGCACCCGTATGAAGCAGCTGCATATGGCGGCCGGGGACGGGGTGGCCCTGTTTCTGTTTTTGCTGGTGCTGGCGGCTCTGATTACACTCAATTTTGTTTGTCCCGCCGTGCTGTGACGGGTGAGAAAGGGGTGCGCGCTGTGAATCACTGGCTGCTGTTGCTGCGGTATGACGGCACCCGTTACCACGGCTGGCAGGTGCAGCCAAACGGCGTTACCGTCCAGCAGGTTTTACAGGACGCGGTGGAGCGGGTGACCGGCGTGCGGTCGGGCATTACCGGGTGCAGCCGGACCGACGCGGGGGTGCATGCGCTGATGTTCTGCTGCGCGCTGAAAACGGAGAGCCGCATCCCACCGGAAAACGTCCCTGCCGCGCTGAATGCACATCTTCCGCGGGATATCGCGGTGTATGCGTGCCGGCTGGCGCCTCCGGAGTTTCATCCCCGCTATGACTGTGTGGGGAAGCGGTATGTATACCGCGTCTGGAACCAGCCGGTTCGCCATCCTTTTTGGGAGGGACACGCGCATCATGTCAGCCGGCGGCTGGACGAGCTTGTCATGGCGCAGGCGGCGCGTGACTTTGAGGGAACGCACGATTTTAAGGCATTCTGCGCGGCCGGTTCGTCTGTGGAGGATACGGTCCGCACGGTGCGGCGCTGCACGGTCGCCCGAAACGGGGATATGCTGGATATTACGGTGGAGGCCGACGGTTTTCTCTACAATATGGTAAGAATTATCGTAGGGACGCTTCTGGACATCGAAGCGGGGCGGCTGCCGCCGGACAGCGTTCCGGCGATTCTAAAATCGCGTGACCGTTCGCGTGCCGGAAAAACCGCTCCCGCCTGCGGCCTGTATCTGGAACAGGTGTTTTATAAAGACGAACAGCCTTAGGGCCGGCAGGGACCGGACAGGATAACACAACGAAGAAAATGAGGTGACCGCCATGGCGGATAAACGGGACTTAAAAATAAACAAACGGAAAATCACCTCCGAAGGCGAGCCGTCCCCCATGGCGTGGGAAACGTCCGCTAAACGCAAACCGCCGCGGCCCAAACGCAAGGCGACCGCCAAAGCGGAGTCGTCGGTGGAGGAAGCCGCGTCCGACGTTCCCGCGCGGACAAAACGGAAGAAGAAGCGTTCCTCCAATGTCCGGCTGGTGGTGCGGGTTCTGTCGTTCCTGGCTGCGGCGGCGATCGTCGTGACGGTGTGGCGGTATTGGGACACGCTTGCCCCCCGGAATCTCATGTTCTGGATCGAGCAGACGTTTTCCTCGAAAGGAGACGGGTATCCGGTAGAGATATCGGGTAACAGCGTGCTGGACATGCAGGAGGTCCAGGGCTATCTGGTCCTGCTGACCGATACGTCTCTGGTGTCGCTTGGTCCCAGCGGGGGAGAGGTGATGCGGCGGCAGCACAATTATTCGGATCCCATCCTGCTGTCGGCGGGAAAATATATGCTGGTTGCCGAGGTGGGAGGCAAACGCTTTCGCCTGGAAACCATGCCGGATACGGTATTAAATGTCACCTCCGACAATCTGTCGGCGGATAAGAAGACATCGGTGCTGGATGTGGCGTTGGAAAACGCGATCATTTCCGCGGATGTCCGCTCGGACGGTACGGTGGCGCTGGTTACGGAATCCTCTCAGAGTTATACGTCGGAGGCACTGGTTTACAGTGCTGGCGGCAAACTGCTTTACCGCCAGCGCTTTGCCACCATGCTGGCCACCGACGTCGCGCTCAGCCCCAACGAGAAAGACGTCGCGGTAGCGGGAATCGAGGCTAAGGACGGCGCCATGAAGTCGATGCTGCGGGTCTATACGCTCAGCTCCAAGGAAACCAATCCCCGCAAAGAATACAGCGGGGACGATGTGATGATGTATCGTGCGGATTATATGAGCGATGGCCATATCGCCGCGGTTGGGGATACACAGACATGGGTGGTCGACGCCGACGATACGCTGGATCAGCGGATATCCTATGACCAGCAGCAATTGGTGGGATATACGGTCGGGGATAAAATGATCGGACTGGCCCTGCAGAAATACGGCGCCGGAGACGGCGGCGAAGTGATGCGGATTGACCGCGAGGGAAATACGGCGTATACCGCCGCGTTCACCGGCAGCTTCCGGCATCTGTACGCTCATGATAACGGCCTGCTGCTGCTGACGGCCGGCCGGCTGTATCAGGGCGATGAAGAAAAGCTCAGCGGTGGAGTAGACGTGCAGCAGGACGGCCGGATGGCCGGGTTGCTGGGAAGCAAAGCCATTGTCCTGGGACTGACCTCCTTAAGCGAATATTCTCTTTCCTGACAGAAAATCGACGGATTTGGCAGTTGTACTTCCCCGTGGTTTATGTTACAATAGCCTGTAGTCTGGCGGCGAAAGACGTTGGCTCTGCAATTTGGTTTGTATAATAACACCTGCGGATAGGCCGCGGGGGGTGGAGGAGGGTCGGCCGGTGGAATATATTTTGGACGGCGTGATCATTTTAATCGTGCTGGGAGGACTGTTGATTGGCTATCGTCATGGCTTTGTTTGGACAGTAGTCAAATTGGTAGGATGTGTGGTCGCGCTGGTGCTGGCCGCAACTCTGAGCCAGACGGTGGCGGAAAGCATTTTTGACAATTACATGCAGGAGAAACTGGAATCGTCCATCACTGGTCAATTGCCGGCCAGTCAGAGCGGTTCCATGAAAGACGATATCCGCCGTGCGCTTGACGGCTTGCCGGCCAGCGTAAAAAACGTGCTGAATAATGCGGGCTGGATTGACCAGGCGATGAACGAAATTGATGATACATCGGGCTACAAGCCGGCGGACGTTTCCCATACGCTGGCAACCTATGTGGTGCGGCCGGTAGCGGTGTCGCTGCTTGGAATCCTGGCCTTTATCGTGTTGTTCCTGCTGTTTATGGTGGGAATTTCCCTGTTGGCTCGGCTGGTGGGAAAACTGCTGCGTCTGCCGGTTCTGCGTCAGGTGGATGGGATTTTAGGCGCGGTTTTGGGAACAGTAGAAGGGATTGTGGTGGCGCTGGTCGTGGTATCCGTACTGCAGATGGCCGCCGCCTCCGCGTCGGACGATGCGTGGCTGACGCGGAAGGATATGGATAAAACCATACTGGTCAGCCGTATGGCCGAATGGAATCCCCTGACGGATTATTTAAATGTGATCCCGGATTAACCGCGCGGGTTTAAGGGATCGGAAAGCCAAGAAAGAGTAAGAGGGAAAACGAAAAATGGGTGTTCGTATTCAGTTTAAGATGAATATTCCCAACGGTCTGTCCATACTGCGGATCCTGCTGGTTCCGGTGTTTGTGGTGCTGTATCTCAAAGGGATTGAGCCGGGCCGGGAAGCGTTTCAGTACTGGTCGTTCGTCGTGCTGGCTGTTTCGGGACTGACCGATTGTTTTGACGGGATGATTGCCCGAAAATATAATCAAATTACCGATCTCGGCAAAATTCTCGACCCGGTAGCGGATAAAATGACCCAGTTGGCGGTGCTGATCTGCCTGGTGGTGCATTATCCAAACCTGCTCCCGCTGCTGGTGATATGCGTTTGCAAAGAAGTGGCTCAGATGATCGGCAGCGCCATAATGCTGGCGCGGGGCGCGGCGATCCAGGGGGCCAAGTGGTATGGCAAGCTGACCACCATTGCCTTTTACCTGGTCATGGCCGCCTTTGTCCTGTGGGGCGACAGTATGAATCTTGCGGTCATGCTGATATTAGGCGGCGGCCTGGCGGTACTGATGCTGTTTGCCTTTTTCAATTATGTTAAGGTGTTTTTAGGAGCTAAAAAAGAAATGGATCAGAAGCGGGACGATCCGAACAAATAAAAGGAGAACGCCATGGTTTGTTCACGCTGTAAAAAAAGGCCCGCAGTGGTGTTTATCACCCGTATGGAGGGAGATAAGACCGTCAACGACGGGTTGTGTATATCCTGTGCCAAGGAACTCGGCATTAAGCCTGTGGAGGATATGCTGGACAAGTTCGGGATGTCCGATGAAGATATCGAACAGATGAATCAGCAAATGGAAATGATGATGGCCCAGGCAAACGAGGACGACGATGAGGACGGAGAAGACGATGACTTTTCCGCCGGCGGCGCCGCGACGTTTCCATTTCTTAAAAATATGCTGGGCGGCGGAGCTGGCGAGCAAAGCCAGAACGATACCACCGCCGCACCGGAACAAAAGCCGGACGGCAAGCGCAAAAAGGACAAAAAGCGGAAAACCATCCGCACCTATTGCACCGATTTGACCGCCAAGGCCCGAGATGGGCAACTCGATGCCATCATCGGCCGTGACCGGGAGATTTACCGGGTGGAGCAAATCCTGTCCCGCCGTACCAAAAACAATCCCTGCCTGATCGGAGAACCCGGTGTGGGTAAAACGGCCATCGCGGAAGGGCTGGCCCTGCGCATCGCCCATGGCGATGTGCCGCCCCGCCTGCTGGATAAAGAGATTTTTTTGCTGGATCTGACGGCGTTGGTAGCGGGCACCCAGTTTCGCGGCCAGTTTGAAAGCCGCATCAAGGCGCTGATCGAAGAGGTCAAGGCCGAAGGCAACATCATCCTGTTTATCGACGAGGTACACACGCTGGTGGGCACCGGCGATGCGGAAGGCAGCCTGTCGGCAGCCAATATTATGAAGCCGGCGCTGTCCCGTGGGGAAATACAGGTGATCGGTGCCACCACCTTTGCGGAATATCGCAAAAACATTGAAAAGGACGCGGCGCTGGAGCGGCGTTTCCAGCCGGTAACAGTAGAGGAGCCGTCCGTTTCAGAAACCATCGGGATTTTGTCCGGTATCCGCGCCTATTATGAGCAATATCACGGGGTTACCGTGTCCGATCATATCGTGCGGCGGGCGGTGCAGCTTTCCGAACGCTATATCACCGACCGGTTCCTGCCGGATAAGGCCATCGACCTGCTGGACGAGTCCTGCGCCTGCGCGGCCCTGCGCAATCACGACGCGGATGAATTCGCCAAGCGGGAAAAGGAAGCCGCCGCCCTGCGCGCGCAGGAAGACAGCCTGATGGCGCAGGAGGAAATCGATTACGAGGCGCTGGCCAACGTGCGTGCCGATCTGGCCAAGGCCGAACAGGAAATCGAGCAGCTCCGGCCTTCCGCCACGCAGATGCCGGTGGCCGACGCCGATTTGGCGCGGGTTATCGAGCTGTGGACGGGGATCCCCGCCTCTCGCGTGGAGGAAAACGAGCTTGTGAAGCTGGCGCATATCGAGGACCGGCTCAAGGAGAAAATCATCGGCCAGGACGAAGCGGTTTCGCTGGTGTCCGCCGCGATCCGCCGCAGCCGGGTGCAGATCAGTCCCCGCCGGCGTCCGGCGTCCTTTATTTTTGTGGGCAGCACCGGCGTGGGCAAGACCGAGCTCGTTAAGGTGCTGGCAGCGGAACTGTTTGACACGCCGGACACCCTGATCCGTATGGATATGTCCGAATTCATGGAAAAGCACGCGGTTTCCCGGCTGATCGGGTCGCCGCCCGGCTATGTCGGCTATGACGAAGCGGGTCAGCTCACCGAAAAAGTGCGGCGCAAGCCCTACTCGGTGCTGCTTTTCGATGAAATTGAAAAGGCGCACCCCGATGTGCTGAACCTGTTGCTGCAGATCCTCGACGAGGGCCGGGTGACCGACGCTCACGGTCGGGTGGTCAATTTTGAAAACACGGTCATCGTCATGACCTCCAACGCGGGCAGTCAGATCAGTGAAAACCTGATGGGATTCGGCAAAACCTCCGCACAGGCAGGCAAGGAAAAGGCAATGAAAGCGCTGCGCGATTTCCTGCGCCCCGAGTTTATCAGCCGGGTGGATGAGATCATCTATTTCCGTCCGTTGGAGCAGGAGGACTACGCCCGCATCGCGGTGCTGATGCTGCGGGAATTGATCCCGACTCTTGAGGAAAAGGGGATCGCCCTTTCCTGGGGTGAAGACGTTCCCGCCGCGCTCGCCCGGAAAGCGGCGGGCGGCAAACGCGGCGCGCGCGATTTGCGCAATGCTATCCGCCGGGAGGTTGAGAACCAGATTGCGCTGCTGCTCGTCAACCGGGCGGGCGATCCGGTGTCGGCTATCCATTTGACGGCAGGCGACGAGGGAACCATACGGGTGCAGGCGGTCGACCTGGCCGAATAACGATGTCTATAAACAATGGTGCGTACGGGAGACCGTACGCACCATTTCTATACGGAAAAATCCCCCGGTCATAGTGGTCATAGCCTTTGGGGAGAAATAGGAGCGACAGCTCCGATTTCTGGAATGCGGTTCACCGCATTTCAGATTCTCCGTTGAGTCTATGACGCATTTGGCCGGGGGATTTTTCAGAGAAAGAAGAAAAAGTAGGAGAAAGGCATTCTTATTCAGCGGCAACGGCGTGGTATACGCCGAATTCCCAAAGGGAGGGGCCGCCTTGCGCGTTTTCGTCTATGGAGAGAATATGCAGCCGCACTTTCCGCGCGGTGACGGCGTCGAACAGGTCGGTATGCTGGTCACCGATACCCGTGCCGGTGAAAGCAACTTTCCATTCACTGCCGTCCCAGTATTCCAGGTTGTAGGCTGTCACGCGCTGACCGCCTGTGGAAGTAAACTCGCTGCACCGAATCGCGTTAAAGGTCGTTTCTTTGCCCAGGTCCACCTCCAACCAGCTTTCCGTTATGTCGTCATCGGTGGCCCAGCGGGTGGCACTGTTACCATCCACGGCGGCGGAGCCGCTATACTGGGCATCGTTCTGGTAGTGGTTGCTAACGGTGGCGGGTTTGTTCAGCGCGTAGTTTTCAGAATAGGTGTACGATTTGCCGGACTGGGGGACGCCTTCCACCAGCACCTCGATGACGGTATCCAGGGCGTTGGGAATGGTGGCCGGCAGGGTGATGGTCATGGTGCCACCGTTTTCAGTGTAGGCTAGGGACGTGTCCGTTCCCATCACCCGCACCCCGGTCAGGGTGTTCTGGAGGGAAGGCAGGGTAATCTGGCCGTTTTGGGGCCACTTGGTCACATGCAGATACAGAACGCCGTCTTTTTTGGTGGCCGCACCAAAGGGAAGGGCTTCGGCAAAGGGAGACGCCGTGGTGGAGTAAATGCTGTCGCCGTACGCGGCAAACCACTCGCCCGCCTTGCGCATATTCGCGGCACAAGCCTCCGGAATCAAGCCCTGTTCATCCGGCCCGATATTCAACAGGATATTGCCGCCCTTGGAGGCGGTATCCACCACAGAGCGCACCACCCATTCGGGAGACTTCCAGTTGTCGTCATAAGGCGCATAGCCCCAGTTATTATTCATGGTAATGCAGCTCTCCCAGTCATAATTCAGGCCGTTAGCCGGAATCTCCTGTTCGGGAGTGCCGAAGTCGCCGTCGGTCTCGGCGCGTTTGCCCACGCGGTTGTTGATGATAAGAGAGGGCTTGATGGTACGTAGATACCGGTAGAGATCCCGGCCGTCTTCGGTGGTCCACCAGTCCACCCATTCGCCGTCAAACCATAGGATATCCAGATCATAGTTTTCAAGCAGTTCCCGCAGCTGCGCCTTCATGTCGGCCACATAGCGTGGTTTGTCCAGCATACTGCCCCAGTTCACGGTGGCGTCGTGCCGCCAATCCATGGTGGAGTAGTAACAGCCGAGGGGAATGCCGGCGGCTCGGCTGGCCTCGGCCAGTTCCATCAGCGGGTCGGCGCCGTTGTACAGGCCATAACCGAGCAGGCTGAAATCCTTGAATCCGGTCACCTGCGTATCAAACATACTGAAACCCTCATGGTGCTTGGAGGTGAACACGAGGTATTTTTGCCCCGCGTCTTTGGCCAGCCGCACCACTTCTTCGGCATCAAAGTGCTGCGGATTAAACGTACTGACCGCCATCCGCTCATAATCCTCTTTGGAAATTTTCAATGTATCCTGTACCCATTCGGTGTAATGGTCGACAGGGCCGGTTTCATCAAAAGGAAAATTGGCGTAAGCGCCCCAGTGGACGAACATACCATAACGGGCGTCGTTCCACCAGGCCATCCGCTGCGCCTTTTCCTCAGCGGTCTCTTCCCCGTCATAGGCGGAGAACGTGAACCAGTCCAGATGAACGCCGGCCGCTTCCGGCGCCACCAGATAGACATCGTGCACACCGCTGACCGTTTTGCTGAGGGACGCATACTGTTCGGCAAAAATTGTGTCACCGCCGCTGTCTTTCATCGTTAGCACGCCAAGGATATCCCCGTTTGGCGTATCCAAATGAATTTCCAGCGCTTTGCCCACGGCTTTTTCTGGCACCGCCAATACCGCCATAAAGGTGGTGCTGGCGCCGCTGCCGAAATCTATTCCGCGAAAGGCCAAATAGCCGCCGTTTTCAGTGAATTCCATCGAGGACGCATCGGGAGCGAGGGCGCTTGGCGCGGTATGGTACCGGCCCTGTGCCTCCTGTGCGTGAATAATGCCGGCGGCGTCGGCGAGACGTTGCTCCGCCGAGGGGAAAGCTGTGATTTTTTTGGTGGCATACTGCAAAACCTGCAGCGCGTCGCCAGCGGTCACGCCGCTCTGCTTGTCTACGTCCGCCATAGTCATGTCCTCCAAAACAATTTTGTTGGTTGCCGCCTGCAGTACCATCAAGGCGTCGCTGGCGGTGATCTGCATATCGTTGTCCACGTCCCCGCCGGATATATCCCGCCAATTGTGCCGCGCGGCCAGCAGTTGGCGATAGACGGCCTGCAATTGACCGTTTGTATACCATATCCGGTCGCGGGCCATTTCTCCGGCCTTTTCGCGCAGGGTGTAATAGGCTTCGGCCGCGCGGTCGGAGGGGGCGCATAATGCGGGCGTTTCCACTTGCAGGTAGTCAATGAGAAAGGACGTTTGCAGAGCGTTGTAACCATTGTTGATACCGGCGCCGGTCAGGGTGAAGGCAAAATCACCGGTTTGCCAAGCCTCACAGGACAGCCGCAATACGGCGCGGTCAAAACCATCGGGAGCTTCAACGCCAATCCAGCGGAAGCCATAATGTCCATCCGCATACACCCGCGCCTCTGTTCTGTTGGCCGATATCGACCTCAGAAGAGTTTCGCCGCTGTACCAGTCCACAGTGAGGTTAAATCCGATGGTGTCGGGAGGGACATATCCCTCGGGAGCGGTAAGAATTCCTTCCCACCACAGATACCATTCTTCACGGTCGCCGGCCGCGCCTACACCGCTGACAGCGGGAGTGGTAAGGCTCATGGTCCATTGTCCGCCATCTATAGGATAAGGCGCGTCCTGCCCGGCCAAGACCGAAAACTGTTCCGCCGTGTTGAGCTTTCCGGTTAAGGCGTCAAATGCCGCGGTAAACCGTTGCAGCATATCGTCATAAGCCGCGGCGTCGGCATAGGTGTCCAATAACGCTTCCGCCTCTTGCCGAACCAGTTCGTAAGCCGTGGCGGCTTCGTTATAATCGTAGGTATAGTCCGCGGTTTGCGCCAACAGCTTTTCCAGTTGGGTTCGGGCTTCCAGATTGGCGTAATTCACAATAGAAGCCCCGGAAATGGTAGCTTTGACAGCGGGGCTGTCGCCGGTGTCTCCCAGCTTGTAGTCCTCTTCCACCGGAATCTGTACAATAATGTCTTTAATATCCGCCCAGTTTACCGAGCCGGATCCGAACGCCGACAGGGGAATCTGTACGTTCACCATGGCGGCATCGCCGTAAGCGGCGCGGGTGACGGAGTAAAAATCAGTGGGCTGCTCTTCGCCGCCCACCATAGAGGAACGCAGCCGCACCAGAATATGGTTCCAACAGGCAGCGGGGTCGCTTGTACCGTCCACGGCGTCAAACGTGACGGTCATTTTGAACACCATGTTGGGATTTGAGCCGTTTTCAGCACTGCCCGAGCAATCCCGGCCGGGCAAGGCGTCGTCGTGACCGGTCAGCCCGGTGCCGGTGCTCCAGTCAAAGTAAAACCGGTCGCCGTACAGCAGGCGGGATTCGGTGTGGTTGATCCCGTCAAAATCGATGCCACCGGTGGCGGAACCGTCGCTCATCGCTTCCGCCGGAAAAGCCGGCGCCAAAAACAGGATGGACAGTATACCGGCCGCCGCCCGTTTCCATAGGGATTTTTTCATAGGGAACCCTCCTTTTATCTTGCACAACCGATGAAATGGCGGTATAGTGTACTTGTGCTTTCAGTATAAAAGAAAGCGGCGGTACAGGGTATGGATTATTTCGGCGAATATATGGAGAATTTATATGGAGATGAACCGAAACCCCTTTATTATAAGGGGTATACATGAATTGCATATGGAGATTGGGGAACATGGCTATGTACGCGCCGACCCTTTGTGGTGGAAAAAATCCGGAGTTTGTTCTCCCTTTTCCCGCCTGTATCTGGTGACGGCGGGAACCGGCTGGCTGCGTATCGGCGAACAGATCTGCCGTCTGTGCCCGGGGTATGCCTACCTGGTGCCCGCCGGGCTTCTTTTTGATTTCGGCTGTGAAGATTACATAGAAAAGCTGTATTTTCATATTTATCTCACCAAACCGGACGGGTATGACCTGGCGCAGGGGCTGTCAAAGGTGGCGGAGTGGCCGATGGAAGACGGCTGGCTGGAGCGCATGACGGCCCTGTATCAAAGCGATCGCTGGTTGGATGCGATGGAGCTTAAAAGTGGAATATACGACATACTCATCCGCCTGCTGGCGCAGTATCCGGAAAAAAATGAGCCGCTGCCGCACTATTCCCCGTTAGTGGATCAGGGTATGCGGTACATACGGGAGCATTTGGCGGCTCGGATAGGGGCGGGAGAGCTGGCGGCGGCTCTATATGTCTCGGAAAGCGTGCTGACACGCGCGTTCCAGCAGGAAGTGGGGAAGACCGTTCGCCAGTATGGGGAGGACATGGTATTTGCCGAGGCGCAGAGGCGTCTGCTGGAAACCGATGATCCACTGGCGGTGATCAGCGATGCGCTGGGGTTTTGCGACCAGTTTTATTTTTCCCGCCGTTTCCGCCAGCGGCACGGGGAATCCCCCCGGTCCTACCGGGACAGACTGCGCACGGCGGAGGGGATGTTGAGGCCCATAACGGGAGGGTCGTGAAGCCTGAATGACCCGGGCAATGGGCCGCGCCGCAGACATTAAAAAATCCGGGGCGACCAAACGGTCGCCCCGGATCTATTGTAATATACTGTTTTTCGCACAAGCCGATGGGCTTTTGCAGTTAAAAGGTCAGGTGGGAAAGGTGGTTTCGATCACCTTGTCGCAGCCCGGCGGGGAGTAGAGCCAGTGGTCAATGTGCCCTTCGCGGATAAAGTAGCGGGGCGGGGTAACCTCCCTTTGCACGTCTTGCGCGTCAATGATAACCAGCTTCATCTTCATTTTGTCAGCCAGAATGCTTTTGATGTACACGCCCGCCAGCTGGCCGGGCCGCACCCCCTCGTGCGGTTCGGCCAGACCGGCCAGGTTGGGGGTCAATTCCACAAATACCCCGTAATCCTCCACCGAGCGAATCACGCCCGCCACTGTTTCCCCCGGGGAAAACAGCGCGGCGTTTTCCTCCCAGGTGCCCAGCAATTCCCGCTGGGACAGGCAGATGCGGTTGTCCTCGATGGAAGAGACCACCCCTAAAATATCCATGCCGGGGGCAAAGCGGTCGGACGGATGGGCAATGCGGCTGACCGAGATGCCCGCAATCGGCATCAGCGCCGGCAGCCCGCAGCCGATGTCGCAGAACGCGCCGAAGGACTCCAGCCGGGTGATGCGGGCAGGAATGATATCGCCCACCCGCAGGGTGCTTATGTATTCCTGGCGGCAGCGCTCCTGCGCCCGCCGGCGGGAGAGCACCGCCCGCCGGCGTCCGTCCGGGAGCTGTTCAAAACCGGTCACCACAAAGCAGACCGGCTTGCTCACGCGGGATATCAGCGCAATATCCCGTGTCGTCTGTTCGGCTATACCCACCGCGCCTTCCGTATATGGGATAATCCCCTCCATACAGGGGAGCTCGACATGCAGATTATGTTCGGCGTCGCACAGCACCGCGCGGGCCGCCAGGATGGTTCCTTCCTCCATTGCCCGTGCCAGCCCTGCCGCCGACCGCACCGCGGCCAGATTGTCGGGGGCGTCCAGCCGCACCCCTTCAGCGAAAAATTGATTCATTTGAACAGCCATTCCTTTCCCTGCATCATTTCGATGAAGCACCGGTATCCTTGTAGGGCCCAACCGATATACGCCCGCTTACCGGCGCTTATCCGTTATGCAATAGTGTCTTGGGTACACTATATGCGGCCCTCACTTAAAAGATACACGCATTGTCACGGCGATTCTGTCGAAGAAATTAGAATGGGGTAATTTTTATATGGGAGGTTGACAAGCCGGTCCCCTCATGCCGGCTGTGTATTTTCCCGCCGGTCCACCCCGACCACCTGCCTGAATTCTGTTTTTTAATAGACCTTACTATTGTTTACCTTTTTTTGCCTCGATGTCAACAACCGGAAAGTATATAAATGCTTAATATATGCTTATGTCTGTACGGCCTGTAAGTATTTGACAGTCGTTTCCACCGACTTTAGCCGTTCCTGGCATGCTGGAGACCAAAGGCTCCCTTTTCTGTCGAAGAAAGGGCTTGTACAACCGAAACCGGTGTGATATACTAAATCGGTTAAGAAAATCTGCATAGGGGATGCGGCCAAGCATGGATAAAAGAGAAAATTTACGGAATATCGCCATTATTGCCCACGTCGACCACGGAAAAACCACCCTGGTCGACCAGATGCTGCGCCAAAGCGGCGTTTTCCGGGTGAACGAGGCGGTGGCCGAGCGGGTGATGGATTCCGGCGACCTGGAACGGGAGCGGGGCATCACGATTTTGGCCAAAAACACGGCCGTGATGTACGGCGATACCAAAATCAATATCGTGGACACGCCCGGTCACGCCGATTTTGGCGGCGAGGTGGAGCGGATCCTGCTGATGGTGGACGGCGTCCTGTTGTTGGTGGATGCGTTCGAGGGCTGCATGCCGCAGACCCGTTTCGTGCTGAAAAAGGCGCTGGGCCTGGGCAAAAAGCCGCTGGTGGTCATCAATAAAATCGACCGGGACGGCGCCCGCCCCGCTGAAGTGATCGACGAGCTGCTCGACCTGTTCATCGAATTGGGCGCGGACGAAGACCAGCTCGATTTCCCGGTGGTGTACGCTTCGGGCCGGGACGGCTATTCCTCCATGGATCCGGAGGCCCGCGAGGGCGATATGACACCGCTGTTTGAAGCGATTTTGCAGCATGTGCCCGCTCCGGAAGGGGACTTGGAAGGCCCGCTGCAAATTCTGTTTTCCAATATCGACTACGACGATTATACCGGGCGGATCGGCATCGGCCGAGTGGAACGGGGACGCGTGAAAAACGGTCAGACGGTGACCATTTGCAAAACCGACGGCTCTACCGCCAGCGCCCGCATCGGCAAGCTATACCAGTTTGAAGGCCTGAACCGGGTGGAGCATGAAACCGCGCAGATGGGCGACCTCATCGCGGTAACCGGTATCACCGATCTGAACATTGGCGAAACGGCCTGCGATCCCGAATGCGTGGAGGCGCTGCCCTTTGTGCGGATCGACGAGCCGACCATATCGATGCTGTTCATGGTCAACAACAGCCCCTTTGCCGGTAAGGAAGGCAAATTTGTCACCTCCCGCAACCTGCGCGACCGCCTGTTTAAAGAGGTGGAAACCAATGTCAGCATGCGGGTTAGGGAAACCGATACCACCGATGCGTTCGAGGTGTCGGGACGGGGTGAGCTTCACCTCTCCATTTTGATTGAGACTATGCGGCGGCAGGGCTTTGAATTTGCGGTCAGCCGCCCCCGGGTTATTTATAAAGACGATGAGAACGGCCGCCGGCTGGAGCCGATGGAGCTGCTGATGATTGAGGTGCCGGAGCAGTACGTCGGCGCGGTCATGGAAAAGCTGGGCTCCCGCAAGGCGGAGATTGTGAATATGGGCACGCGGGATACCGGCATCAGTCATTTGGAGTTCCGCATTCCCTCCCGCGGCTTGATGGGCTACCGTCAGCAGTTTTTGACGGATACCAACGGCAACGGTATTATGAACAGCGTGTTCGACGGCTACGAGCCGTACAAAGGGGATATTCCCCAGCGGGTGCAGGGGTCGCTGGTCGTGTTTGAAACCGGCGATACCAGCAGCTACGGGCTCTACAACGCGCAGGACCGGGGCATCCTGTTCGTGGGCGCGGGCGTCCCGGTGTACGAGGGCATGATCGTGGGGCAGTCGCCCAAGAACGAGGACGTCACGGTCAACGTCTGCAAGAAAAAGCACGTCACCAACATGCGGGCGTCGGGATCGGACGAGGCGCTGCGCCTCTCGCCTCCCACGGTGCTCTCGCTCGAGCAGTCGCTGGAGTTCATCAACGATGACGAGCTGGTGGAAGTGACGCCGGAAAATATCCGTCTGCGCAAGATCATCCTGTCACGGGAGCAGCGGATGAAAGAGCAAGCAAAGAAAAAGAACCAGGGTTGAGAAAAGGGGCCAGATCATTATGGAGACATATACTATGACCATCGCGGGGCTGACGCGGCATCTGCCCCTTTGTCCGCTGAACGAGCATATCCGCATTGCGGCGTTTATCATATTTGGCGATGTGGAAATGACGGTGGCGGCGTCGGGGGCGCTGCTGGAAAAGGCGCCGGCATTCGACGTGCTGATCACGGCCGAGGCCAAAGGCATCCCACTGGTGTATGAGATGGCGCGCCAGAGCGGCAAGCCCTATTATATTGCGCGTAAATATCCCAAGCTCTATATGCCGAACGCCGTGGCGGTGGAGGTACGCTCCATCACCACCGACAAGCAGCAAACCCTGTATATGGACGAGGCCGAAATGGCCGAGATCCGGGGAAAACGGGTGTTGATTGTAGACGACGTGATCAGCACCGGCGAGTCGCTGCGGGCATTGGAAACGATTGTGAACAAGGCGGGCGGCAGCATTGCCGGCCAGTGCGCCATCCTGGCGGAGGGCGACGCGGCGAAGCGGGAGGATATTTTCTTCCTGGAACCGCTGCCCCTGTTTTTTGATGGGGAGCAATGAAGAAGATGAAACGGCCGCTTTCGTGGATGGGTTTTTCCGCGGCAGCGGCTTTTCTGTTTGCCGGATGGGTTGGTCCCCTTGCCGCCGGAATTCTGCTGGCTGCCGGCTTGGCAGGAGCGATGCTCTCTCTGGCAGTGCCGCGGCTGCGGGCGGTCAGCGGGCTGGCGGCTGTGAGTGTGACGGTCTGCGTGTCCATGGGACTGTTCCTGTATAAAGAACTGGCCGTTTACCGGCCGCTGGAGGCATACGCCGGGCAGACGCTGGCGGTCAAGGCGGAAATCACCGGCGAACCGACGGTCTACGAACGCTCGGCGCGGTATCCGGCGACAGTCGTCGGCGGGGAAATTCCCGAAGATACGCCGCTGTACATCTGGGTGACCGACGCCGATTTTGCCCCGCAGCCCTTTGACATGGTCGAAGCACGGATTAAGTTGTTTCCCTTAGAGGAAGACAGGGCGCAGCGCCTGCAGGATAAGGCCGGGGGTGTGCTCCTGAGCGGAAGCCTGCAAACGTATGATGGCGCGGATATCATCCGCCCGGAGCAAACGCCGCCCGGGGTGGCCCTGCTTACTGTACGGCAGGCGGCGGGACAGGTGGTGAACCGCTATTTGTCCGGTGTTCCCGCCGCCATGGTGCGGGCAATCTGCCTGGGGGATCGCGATGGACTGCCGGAATCCACGGTCGAATCGTTCCGGTCCTGCGGCGTGTCCCATTTGCTGGTGGTGTCCGGGCTGCATCTGGGCATGGTAGCCGCGGCGATGCGGTGGCTGCTCCGCCGCCTGCGGCTGGGACGCCGGCTGACAGCGGTTCTGTCCATGGTTGGTGTGCTGGGGTTTATGCTGCTTACCGGCTTTTCTCCTTCGGTAAAGCGAGCCGGCGTCATGCTTCTGGTACTGCTGGCGGGGGATTTGTTTAAACGGGAGGCCGACGGCCTCAATTCCCTGGGGTTGGCGCTGCTACTGATGGGCCTGTTGAATCCGTTTATGGTGTGGGACGTCGGGCTGCAGCTATCGGCGGGGTCCACTTGGGGGATTTTATATCTTTATCCCCGCATCGAAAAGTGCCTGCTGCGCCCGCGGGTGCGGGATAATACCCGGGGATGGGTGAGGGTGGCCTACCATCCGCTGCAGGCCGCAGCCCTGTCCCTGTCAGCCATGGCGATCCTGCCGCTGCTGGCGGTCTATTTCGGCGATTTGTCACTGGTATTCCTTCCGGCTAATCTGCTGATGGTGTTTCCCGCTACCTGTCTGGTGGTGGCCGGCCTTCTGGGCGTTTTGCTGGGCGGCTGGTTCGCACCGGCGGGGACACTGCTGTTTGGAGCGGCCGGAGGCATCGCGCGCCTTCTGCAAACCTTTGCCAGGTGGCTGGGCGGGTTTTCCTGGTCCACCGTGTCCATTCGACAGCCCTACCTGTGGGTCTGGGCGGCGCTGACCGTCCTTGTCCTGTGCCTTTTCTGGAAACGCGCCTCCGCGCCCGCCCGTGTCGCGATAGGGGCCGGTTCGGTCATGGCACTGGCGCTGGGCGCACTGACGTATCACGCGGCCATGCGGCCGGTGACAACCTGTACATTTTTGGAAACGACCGGCGGCACGGCGGCCCTGATTCGCTGGGAATCCGGCAATATACTGGTTCTCTCGGGCGACGAGGCGTCCCTTATCAGTGAAACGACGTCGGCCCTGTCCCGCGCCGGCGTCCGCTCCCTGTCCGCGGTCGTGCTGCCCGATTTGGAAGACAAGGCGCTGCAACGCCTGACGCTGCTGGCGGACGCTTGTCCAGCCGAGCAGGTGATTTGCCCGTCAACAGGGCTTTATGCCCCCGCGGTGAAATCGCTTTTCCCGGAGACTGGCCGAGCTATGGCGGATACGGTGGAAGCCGCTGTGGGCGATGATCACCGCATCCAGATGCAGCGGGGATGGGTGCGGATAAGCGCGGGGGAGACCCGCTTCCTCTTTTGTCCGGAGGAGGGGGACGCTTCGGCGTTGCCAGCCGACTGGCGAAAGACGCATCTGGCGGTAATGCGCGCGCCGGTAGCGCATGCCGACGAAATCGAGGCGGTAGCTGGAATTTCAAGTGTCCCGCGCGAAACATTGCAACCGTGTTTTACAGCGGTAAACAAGTGGGTTGACCTGCCTGAGAATCGTTCGCTGATGTGGGCGACTGGCGGAAAACAGGATATATGCCTGAACGGATAGGAGGAAAACGCATGACGGAGGCCGAACTGAAGCGCCAGCTAAAAGAGGAATTAAAGCCGGTATATGTATTTTATGGAGAAGAACGGTATTTGTCGGGCGTTTATGCCGCTAAAGTCGCGGAGAAAGCGGTGGGCGGCGACGACCTGGCGGCGTTCAACCTGCATAAATTCGACGGACAGGACGCGGCGTGGAACGCCATAGAGGAGGCGGCCGAGGCGCTGCCGCTGATGGCGGAGCGCTCCTGTGTCCTGGTGCGGGATTTCGACGTGGCCAAATCGCCGGATTACGACCGTGTGTTGGCCTGGGTGCAGCAACCGTCCCCCACATGCGTGCTGATCTTCTATATGGATACCGTGGCGGTGGACACAAAAAAGACCGCCAAATGGAAAAATTTTCTGGCGGCCGTTCAAAAAACCGGCTGCGCGGTGGAATTCCCCCGCAAATCTCCGGCGGACATCGCCAAGCTGCTTTGCAGCGGGGCGTCTCGTCGGGGCTGCACCCTGCAGACGGCTGTCGCCCGCGGGTGGGTGGAGCAGTGCGGCAGCGACCTCACGCTGCTGCTCAATGAGCTGGACAAGCTCTGCGCGCTGGCCGACGGTGGGGAAATTACGGCCGGGATGATTGAAGCCGCCTCTGTGCGCCAGCTTGAAGCAAAGGTGTACGATCTCTCCAAGGCCATTATACAGCGGCGGTATGACAAAGCTTATGATATTCTCAACCGCCTCTTTGCCATGCGGGAGGACCCCATCGCTATCCTGGCTGTTTTGGCCGGGGACTATGCCAACCTGTACCGGGCCAAGGCTGCGGCGTCGGCCGGTGTGCCTGCGGAAAGTCTGGCGGCTGATTTTGGCTGCCGGGGCCGCGAATTCCGACTGCGTAACGCGGCGCGCGACTGTCGGGATTTGTCGCGGGATACCCTGCGGCAGAGCCTGGAGGTGCTGGCGGAAACCGATACCCGCATGAAATCCACCCGCGCCGACAACCGGATTTTGCTGGAACAGGCGGCGGCCCGGCTGATTCTACTCGCCCGGACGGGGGAGCGGGGATGAAACGGATACGGGAAGTTCTGGTGGTGGAAGGGCGCTACGATAAGATCCGCCTGGAAACGGTGGTGGAGGCTTTGATTATCCCGCTGGACGGCTTTCAGGTCTTCCACAATAAAAAGCAGTTAAAGGTGCTGCGGGAACTGGCCGCTGCCCGCGGGCTGCTCGTATTGACCGACAGCGATGCGGCGGGATTCGTGCTGCGGGACTACTTGAGCGGCGCCATCCCTCCAGAGCAGGTCAAACATGCCTACATTCCGGAAATACACGGCAAGGAAAAGCGCAAAGCTGTCCCGGGAAAAGAGGGGCTTTTGGGCGTGGAGGGTATGGAAACGGAGGTGCTGCTCGACGCCCTGCGCCGGGCGGGAGCCACGTTTGAGGATGAGGCCGGGGACAAACCGGTTCCCTGGATGACCCGGCAGCGGCTCTATGAGGACGGCCTGACCGGGCGCGACAACAGCGCCGGCCTGCGGCGGGATTTGCTGAGGCTTTGGGGCTTTCCGGAAAAGGTCTCCTCCAGCCGCCTGATCGCCCTGATCAATGCCGCCAAGACGCCGGAGGAATATGAGCAGGCGCTCCGTCAGGTCCGGCAGATGGAAAAATGTACGGATATTCCGGGAAAAACCGGTTGACAGCCGCCGCCGGCAATGCTATAATAATGTGCGCGTTATCCGCAGGGATACCGCTTCATATGCGAGAATGCTGGAACTGGCAGACAGGCACGTTTGAGGTGCGTGTGCTTTTAGCGTACGGGTTCAAGTCCCGTTTCTCGCACCAAACGCAAATGGCTTAAACCCATCTGGGTTTTAGCCATTTTGTTTTATCAAAATCTATATTTAAGAAAGTTAAGAGACATTATGCGATTTAATGAAATGAATTTAATGCCCCCACTCGTAAGCGCTGTTCATAAGAACGGCTATCATGCGCCCACCCCCATCCAGGAGGCGACGGTTCCGTTGGTGTTAGCCGGCAAAGACGTTTTGGGCTGTGCACAGACTGGCACGGGTAAAACGGCAGCGTTTGCACTGCCGGTTTTACAGCTGATCGCCAAACGGAAAGCGGCGCGGCAGGAATCGTCCCGGCGCTGCATCCGGGCTTTGGTATTGGCCCCGACCAGGGAATTGGCCCTGCAAAACTATGAGGCTTTCGTCTTGTTTGGCAAGGGACTGCCTATCCGAACCGCGGCCGTTTTTGGGGGGGTCAATCAAAACCGCCAGGTGGAGGAGCTTAAAAGAGGCGTAGATGTATTGGTGGCCACGCCCGGACGGTTAAACGATCTGATCCGGCAGGGCTTTATTAAGCTGAATCATGTGGAGATATTTGTGCTCGATGAAGCGGACCGCATGCTGGATATGGGGTTTATACACGATGTCAAAGCCGTTATAGCCTTGCTGCCGGAGCAGAAACAGACCCTGCTGTTTTCCGCCACTATGCCGAAAGAGGTGGAAGACCTGGCGCTGGGATTGCTTAAACAGCCGGAAACCGTTAAAATCAATCCGGTTACCAGTACGGTTGATAAAATCAATCAATCCGTATATTTTGTTAAAAAAGAACACAAAAAGGATGTGCTGCTGCACCTGCTCCAGGAAAAGGGGGTGGCGACGGCTCTTGTGTTTACACGGACGAAAAGAGGCGCCGACCAGGTGGCCGCCATGTTATTGAAGCATAAAATCAAGGCCATGGCTATCCACGGGAATAAAAGCCAGAACGCCAGGCAAACCGCGCTGACAATGTTTAAATCCGGGAAAATCAGCGTTCTGGTTGCCACCGATATTGCCGCGCGCGGAATCGATATTATCGAGCTGCCCTTTGTCATCAACTACAATATACCGGAGGAAGCGGAAACCTACATTCATCGTATCGGCCGAACCGGCCGGGCCGGACTTGGCGGAACCGCGGTCAGCCTCTGCTGCAGCGATGAGCTGGATAATTGGCGCGCTATTGAAAAATTAACCAAAAAGGTGGTCCCCGCCGCCGCCAGTCCCTGGAGTATAGACAATATGAAGCCCACCCAGCCGCCTCAAAAAACAGGCCGCGGGAATCGGAGAAGGAGCGGCCCTGCCTCGTCAAACACTTTCCGGTACGCACGGTCCAAAGGACAACACTAGGCAACATTGCCGCCTGTTATTCTTCCTCTGCCGAAGCTGTATAAAATGGCAGACAGCGCTCTTTACGCGGCTGGGAAGAGCTTTAACATTAAAGAAAAATATTAAAATTGGCCTAAAAGGGTCTTGCAGCGCCGGCTTGTGCTGTTTACCAAAGGAATTGGCATCTCTAGCAATTCTGCTCTACAGGAGCAGATGCTTATAGTCAATTTACTTAGAATGACCGGGTGTATTAAGTATCCCCTCCGGTTTGTGTAAAATTTTCTATAGACTTCATTCATTTTTTTTGCTATAATCAGGATCAAGCGAATAAAAAAGCCATAACAGTCACCTGTTGCTTTTCTAAGCGGCCAACTGGTCGTAAGTTGCGCCGTTATTTGCAAATTCGCTAAATTGTCATTATATCCTTGTAAATTACTGACAATTTTGGTCTTCTGGCTTGACAAGTTCTGAACCCCGATGTATAATGCACGTGGTAGGGGAGTTGTCCCCTATTTTAATCATTGGTATATTCCCGTTTAGGGCGTATATAGAATCTGAAATTTCTGAAAAGGAAGGGTTAAAACATGAAAACGAGTTTGCGCAAACTGGTTGCCACCGTGGGCGGTCTGGCAATTGCAGCGATGCTGCCGGTATCGATGATGGCTTCTGCTGCAGGAGATACGAAACTGTCCTTGTCGGTTGACAAAGAGTACGCCAAAGCTGGCGAGGATGTTAAAGTCTCCATCAACGTGAGCGGTGTTCCGGATGCTGGCTGGAACGTTCTGGACTTTGAACTGGGCTACAATGCGGATCAGCTGGAGCTGGCGAAGGGCGCTAAAGCGTATTCCTTTGGCGCTGCGCTGAATACGCTGAGCCATAAAACGGAAGTTAACACTTCTCTGAACCCGGTTCTGGGCGCTATCATCGACTCCTCTGACCCCACCAATCCTGACGAGGAAGGCTTTGGCCAGACTGAGGATGGTACGGTTCTGACCTTTAACTTTAAAGTTAAAGAAGGCGTGAAAGACGGCGACAAAATTCAGGTGAGCCTGAAACTGAAACAGTTCGCGACTGCGAAAATTGTTGACGGTAAAGCGCAGGATCCCACGGTTCTGGTAGCGGCTGGCGACTTCGGCGCTGAGCTGATTGCTGGTACCAAACCGGTCGACCCGACCAATCCGACCAATCCGACCGATCCGACTGGCGATACGACCAATCCGACCGATTCGACCAACCCGACCGATCCGACTGGCGACAAGACTGAGCCGACCGATTCCACTGAGCCGACCGATACGACTTCTTCTACTGATGATGTCGTTGTGACCGATCCGACCACCCCCGGTTCTAATGGCGGCGCGGCTACTGGCGAATCCACCACGCTGTTTGTTGTGGCGCTGGTTCTGATGGCTGGCAGTGCGATTGCTCTGGTTGGCATGAAGAAGAAAGTCTTCAGCAAATAAGAGCTGATCACAGAAACCGTGAAGGCACGGTAAGTCTTGACCTTTATAGCAACGGGAAAGCTTTGGCTTTCCCGTTGCTTTTTATTTAAGTAAGTTTGCGGACAGACGGATAAAATGCAATGCCGAAATGCGTTTCGCTATTTGACTAAGCCTAGAAATAATGATACAATAAATCCAAATATAATAAAATCGCTTTGAGAGGGGCAAGATGGTTTATACAGTTGATAATAGCGGTGTAAAATCGGTGGAACCATCCGAAAACATTTTAACGGATAAACGCATTATTGTGGGATGCGTGTCCCTGTCAGATTTTGAGCCGCTATGTACAAAATGGGGCTTCCCGGACATGTGCCTGGAAGCCTGCAAAGCTAATCATCGGCGATTCCATAATAATGTCGAAGTATACGATCATTTCAGCTATTTTTTTCTGCGTTTGCTGGATGTGTCTTGTGTGCGCCGGGAGCGCCGGGAGACAGCGGTTTTTATCAAAAAAAACGTGTTTTTACTGGTTCCGCTTTCTGATTCTGACTCCTTTGAGCAGGATTTTGAAATAGCTATCGAGCATATGGAGGAATCCTTTACTGTAGAACGGCTGATAAGCCGGTTGTTTTTACAGTGGATAGAGGGCAGCAGCCAGGTCATGGAGGAATGCGAGCGGCAAGTGCTGACGATGGAAGAAAACATCTGGACGAATAAAATTGGCCCGGATTTTAATCGCATCCTGCTGCGCATGAAGAACAACTTGATTATTCGTCAGGAATTTTATGATGAACTGATAGCGGTGGCAGAAACGATACAGGCGGATGATAATAATCTGTTTACTGACGAATCATTCCGCCATCTCAAAATAGCGGTTAAAAAGCTGCAGCGATTCGGCGAAAAAACGCGGATGCTGTGTGAAGGCTTGGTACATGTACGTGAAGCCTACCAATCCGCTATGGACTATCGTCTTAATCAGATAATGAAAATATTTACCGTTATTACGGCTATATTTCTGCCGCTGTCACTTGTCGCCAGTTGGTACGGTATGAATTTTGTCAATATGCCAGAGCTTACTTGGAAATATGGATATGCGGGCGTAGCCATTATCAGCGTCGTCATTGTGGTGGTCAGCATCTGGATTTTTAAGCGAAAGAAATGGCTCTAAACAGACGTTAAGGGAGAGAAAACAATGATAATTAAAACGAAACGCGATCGGAACCTTATAAAAGTGTTATCCATGCTCAGTCTGCTTTTGACGTTGCTGTTTACGCTGCCGTTTCAGTCTTTGGCGGCAGAAACACCGGTTCTGACGGTGAAAATGCCTAAAACCGTGGAAGCAGGTCAGCAGTTTGCCGCGTCAATACAGATTAAAAACAATCCCGGATGGTCTGCTATGACGCTTGTGCTGTCATTTGACCCGCAGCAGTTGGAACGTATTGATATGGATCGTGGAAACGCCATGAATGATCAAAATATTATGCTGTCTATAAATACTAAACCAGCGGGAACGTTAACCATTACGTCTTTATATAATGATGCGTCGGTTTCACTGAAAGATTCCAAAGATATAACAGCGGATGGAACTTGGTTTACCCTGTACTTCCTGGTTAAAGACACTTTGCCTGAAGGAACGTCAATACAGTTAAACGCTAAATTGACCGAAATGGTTACGCTGAAAATGGAATCGCAACCGCTGGCGGGTCCGGCTTCGGCCTCCGCGGCCGTCGGCACCATGGCGGCGGAGGATCGAAAGACCCTGCCTCATAAAACCAAAGCCAGTACGACTTCCGTAAGCGGTACGGCAACCGCTGCATCCGATGCTTCTCAGTCCGGGGATAACACGGGGAATCAAACGAATGCTGGTGAATCCACCGGAGCCGCCTCGGGAAACAGCTCGTCTAGTACATCAAATGCAGGCAATTCTTCCGGTTCCTCCGCGCCCGGCCTCGGCTGGTGGTGGTTGGTGATTGGTTTGGCTGTAGTGGGTGTTGGTGCCGCCGTGACGGCGATCCTTCTGGCGCGCCACTCTTCCAATAATTCTTCAAAATAAGTAAAGAAAAACACCTGCGGCTGATATGCAGCATAGACGTAGTGGAAAATTGGAGCTTGTGGCCCTGATTTTTTCCTAGAGGCTATGACCATAACGAGCCGCAGGTGTTTTTAAATATTAAAGCAACCGGTTTCTCTCTCCGGATTCTTTTGCGCGCAGCGGAACTGGCGGCTGGTATGGGGTTTCCGGCAGCTTGGAGGGAATTGGATTCATTTCCAGCATATGTTTCCAATACTTTTTGGGCATCAACTGGCGTCTCAGCTTGGGGTTGATTCGTTCTTTTATGGCAATAGTCTGATAGAAGCGTTTCCATAAATGCTGAACCGCCTCTTCCCGGCTGGATTTCGACGGCAGGGAAAAGTCGGCTGAGGATGTAATATACCATTCGCCGCCCTGTGAAACTCCGGCGAGGCGGTGTGTCAGGTCCTGGATAATGAACGGCTGAATAGCAAACCGGTCTACAAAGTGGGGCATAAGCAAGGGGAGAACCCGGTGCTGGGGACTGATTTCTCCATAATATACCCCGCCTTCCATTTCGGATAGTCTCAGGAATTCCCGCAGCAGGCCGGACTCCCGCGTGACAAGCGACACCGTCTTGTCGACGGCAAGCACGCGGTCGTCAGCCAGCCGGGATCGGATGGAACGGCCAATGTCAAATCCCCAAAGTAAATACCGGTATATATCCTGGCTGACGGCGGGCGCGTCGGATAAGGAGGCCAGCCATATTTTTTCATAGGCAAAATCACCGATGCGGGCTTGAATGCCCCGTACCACCCGGTCGGCTTTGTTCAAATCGGTTTCCACTGTTTGATAGCGCTGGCCAAACTGCAATTGGCAGACGCTTTCCGGCAAAATCGCCGCGGGGTGGGGACGCCGGGCATAGGCTTCAAAAAAGGCGGTCATCAGCCCTTCAAACGTACCATCATACAATAGGGTCAGGCTGGCATCCACGGTAAACCCTCCCTGGTTCCGGCGGTCAACATGGGCAGATCCGTCCAGGTCAGCTGCTGGGGCCCGCCAACTGGAAGGTTTTGCTGCCTGCGTGCGCTGTCCGTCAGGTTCTGATAAATAAACTCTGGGGCAAAATGAACGGATTCATGCATGCGGCCCCGGCAAGTAATGAAATACACGGCTCGTTTCAGCACGACGCCGAGTTTCCGCAGGGATTCGAAATCGAGCGAACCGGCGCGGCGAGCGGTGAGAATGCGCATGACGGATTTGACGCCGATGCCGGGGACGCGCAGCAGCGTTTCCTTATCGGCCCGATTGATCTCCACAGGAAACCGATCGAGATGCCGCAGCGCCCACTGACACTTGGGATCGAGCAGCGGGTCGAGATGCGGATGCCGTTCGTCAAGCAGTTCTTCCGCGTCGAATCCATAAAAACGCAACAGCCAATCGACCTGGTAAAGGCGGTGCTCTCTCAGCAGGGGAGGCGGCTGGTCACGCGGCAGCAGGGCGTGCGTGCCGACGGGAATATAAGCGGAATAAAAGACTCTTTTCAGAGAATACCGCCGGTATAAAGCCTGCGCTAAGTGCATGATCTGATAATCGGTTTCCGGCGTCGCGCCGATAATCATTTGGGTGCTTTGCCCGGCCGGTGCAAAGGTGGGCGCATGGCGGTAGACGGCGAGCTCTTCCCGGTTCTGCCGGATACCGTCCCGGATGGAGGCCATGGGAAGCAGGACATTTTGCTTGGACTTGTCCGGCGCCAGCGTTTTCAAACTGGTTTCGCTGGGCAGCTCAATGTTGACGCTCATCCGGTCACAGAGCCCGCCCAGCTTGTGGACAAGTTCCGGGGAACAGCCGGGGATCGCTTTGGCGTGGATATAGCCGTTAAAGCCATAGGGGCCTCGCAGCAGCTCCAATACCCGGCACATCTGTTCCATTGTATAATCCGGGCTGCGGATGACTCCCGAGCTTAGAAACAACCCTTCAATATAGTTGCGGCGGTAAAAGTCGATGGTGAGCCCAGCCAGTTCCTCCGGGGTGAAGGTGGCACGGGGGACATCGTTTGAACGCCGGTTGACACAGTATTGGCAATCGTATTGGCAGGCGTTGCTCATCAAAACCTTGAGCAGGGAAACACAGCGGCCATCCGCCGCGAAACTGTGGCATAGTCCCGGCGCGCAGGTGGCACCCAGCATCCCCTTTTGGCCGCCGCGCTGGGAGCCGCTGGATGTACAGGCAACGTCATATTTAGCCGAATCGGTGAGAATGGTCAATTTGTCGAGGATGTCCATGGCGTCCGCCCCTTTCCCATATAGTATAGAACAAACGTTTAAAAATGTCAAACATTTGTTCTGGTTCGCAGAACCTAAAGCCCGCGAAGTGGAATGACGCTGCAATCACTGAAGATATAAACTCTATTAGTATGCCGGATTTCGACGGGTTGTCCATGCGTATATTTTTCCGCAAAATAGGGAGGCTTGCTATTGACACCCGGCGCATATATAGTATATAATAATAGCCGGGTGTTTAGCCGACGGCCTATATATGCGGACGCCGGCTGGGTCCCTGTATGAATCGCAGCAGGGCTTTTTTCAAAGGAGAAAGCTGTCGTTTATTTATAGATAACATTGGAAGAAATATGTTGTTTTCTAGGACATATACGGTCTAATACCGGTTATAGATAAAAAGCGGCTTGTTTTTATAAAGGGAAGGCGTGTTTTATGCCTGTTCCCGTGTTGAGTGATGTCACCTCCGTTGAAAAAGGTTCTGTTTCTTAACAAAACCAATAACAACGGAGGTGTATGCTTTTATGGAGATCTGGCAGGCCATTATTGTAGGCGTGGCGGCGTTGATTATCGGCGCGGCCGTAGCCGGCTTTATCGCCTTTAAGCAGGGCATCGCGCACCGCAAAAAAGAAGCCGAGAGTGTGATTGGATCAGCGGAAGCAGAGGCGGACAGAATTATTGCCGATGCGAAAAAAGCCGCGGAATCCAAGAAAAAAGAGGCTCTGATCGAGGCCAAAGACGAAATTCATCGTCTGCGCAACGAATCGGAGCGGGAACTCAAGGAACGGCGCGTCGATGTGCAGCGTCAGGAACGCCGCATTCAGCAAAAAGAAGAGACTCTGGACCGGAAAATCGAGAATTATGAGAAAAAAGAAGACTCTATTGCCAAAAAGCAGAAAGATGTGGAGGCGCGTTTGCAGGACGCGGAAAACCTGAAAAAAGGCCAGTTTGAAATGCTTGAGAGGATTTCCGGTTTTACCGCCGAGCAGGCTAAGGAGCATTTGCTGAACAATCTGGAGCAGGAACTGACCCACGAAAAGGCTCTGAAAATTGCCGAGTATGAATCCCGCCTGAAAGACGACGCCGACCGGCGGGCCCGCACGCTGATATCCCATGCGATCCAGCGGGTGGCGGCCGATCAGGTCGCGGAAACCACCGTGTCGGTGGTACCGCTGCCCAACGATGAAATGAAGGGGCGGATCATCGGCCGCGAGGGCCGCAATATCCGGGCTATCGAAACGCTGACCGGCGTGGATCTGATTATCGACGATACACCGGAAGCCATCACCCTGTCCGGCTTTGACGCGGTACGCCGCGAAATTGCCCGTATCGCTTTGGAGCGTCTGATCGCGGATGGCCGTATCCATCCGGCCCGTATTGAAGAAATGGTGGACAAGGCCCGCCGCGAGGTGGAAGCCACCATTAAATCCGAAGGAGAGCGCGCTGTGCTGGAAACCGGCCTGCGCGGCGTCCATCCGGAGGAAATGCGGCTGCTCGGCCGCCTGCATTATCGCACCAGCTATGGACAGAACGTGCTTAACCATTCCATGGAGGTGGCGTTCCTGTCGGGGATCATGGCCAGCGAGCTGGGGGTGGACCCCGAAATTGCCCGCCGAGCCGGCCTGCTGCATGATATCGGCAAAGCCGTTGACCACGAGGTGGAAGGGTCCCATGTGGAGATCGGCGTCGATATCGCCCGCAAGTATAAGGAAAGCGAAGCGGTCGTCCATGCCATCCAGGCGCACCACGGAGACGTGGAGGCTACAACAGTTATTGCCTGCCTGGTTCAGGCTGCCGACGCGATTTCCGCCGCCCGTCCGGGCGCCCGCCGCGAGAATCTCGAAAACTATATCAAACGGCTGGAGAAGCTGGAAGAAATTGCTAATGAGTTTGACGGCGTGGAACGGTCTTTTGCCATTCAGGCGGGCCGCGAGGTGCGTATCCTGGTCAAACCCGATGTAGTGGACGACGACCGGATGACGATCCTGGCCCACGAGATCGCACAGAAAATCGAGGAAAACATGGATTATCCGGGCCAGATCAAGGTGCATCTGATCCGGGAAAATCGCGCGGTCGATTACGCGAAATAGCATGTACGCATAAAGCTGCTTTCCACCGGAATTTCTGCTGCCAGCGGAAATATCCGGGGGAAAGCGGCTTTTTTACAGAAAGGCGGATCAATATGAGAATACTATGTGTCGGCGATGTGGTCGGCAGCGCCGGATGCGCCCATCTGCGGCAGGTGCTCCCTCCTGTCAAACGGCAGTATGGCGTGGACGTCTGCATTGTCAACGGGGAAAACTCGGCGGACGGCAACGGCATTACGCCGGTGTCGGCCCGGCATATCCTGGACAGCGGCGCCGACGTCATCACCGGTGGAAATCACACCTACCGCCGGCGCGAATTCTGGGATGTGCTGGAAGAAACGCCGTATTTCCTGCGCCCGGCCAACTATCCGGAGGGATCGCCCGGGCAGGGCGTGTGCGTGGTCGACAGGGGACGGGTGCAGATCACGGTCATCAACCTGATGGGCACCGTATATATGGAAGCGCTGGCCTCGCCCTTTGAAACGCTGGATACTCTGCTGGAGCGGGCTGGCCGTCCGCGGTTCTGCGTAGTGGATTTCCACGCCGAGGCGACAGCCGAGAAAAAAGCGCTGGCGTATTATGCGGATGGACGGGTCTCCGCCCTGTTCGGCACGCATACACATGTAGCGACCGCGGATGAACAGATTTTGCCGGACGGTACCGGTTTTATCACGGATATCGGCATGACCGGGCCGGAAACCTCGGTGTTGGGCGTCCGGCCGGAACAATCGATACAGAAGATGAAAGGCAAGCTGCCGGTGCGGTTTGCGACGGCGGACGGCCCCTGTATGATGAATGCCGTTTTGTTTACGCTCGACGACCAGACGGGGCGCGCGACGGGTGTCGAACGGTTAGATGTGCGATAAGTCTTGATTTGGGCGGAAAAAGGTGCTATACTGAATTTCCCTTATTTAGAAAAAAGTTCCGCCGAATGTTGCACATTGGCGTTTAGCGGGGTATAATAAAAGAAATATAACCGGATTTTAATAATCCGCATGAGGACAGAAAGGCGGGAACACTCTATGATTCGCATTGATAATCCTCTCGGCACCATTGAAATCTCGCAGGAGTATTTTTCCTATCTCGTCGGCAGCGCGGCCACGTCCTGTTATGGTGTGGCCGGCATGGTCAAAAGTGGTACGCGCCAGGGGCTGCGTTCCGTCTTTTACCGCCGCAGCTTTGCCGACGACGGCATTCGGGTGCACAGCGAAAACGACAAACTGATCGTGGATCTGCATATCGCGGTTATCTACGGCATGAATATTTCCGCCATTGCCAAAAGCATTGTCAATAAGGTGCGGTATACGGTTGAACAGGCGACCGGCCTGCAGGTAAAAAAGGTGAATGTGTTTGTGGACGGCATGAAAGCCGACTAACCGATAGAAACCGCCGGCCGCCGCGGTGCGGTGCGCCTGCAAAGGAGTGCTTACATTGATTCAAGGTAGTGTATTGCGTGACGCCATGGTGTCGGCGTCCCGGTATCTCGCTCAGGTCAAACAGTCGGTCGATGAGCTCAACGTCTTCCCTGTACCGGACGGCGATACCGGCACCAATATGTCGATGACCCTGTCGGCCGCGGCGCGGGAACTGGAGCGTTTGGAAAACCCGACGGTCAGCAAAACCGCGGACACGGCGTCCTCCGCGCTGCTGCGCGGGGCGCGCGGTAATTCGGGCGTCATCCTGTCCCTGCTGTTCCGGGGATTCTCCAAAGGGCTGAAGGGTAAAGAGGAAGCGGACGGAGCCGATCTGGCCGGCGCGCTTGGCCTGGGCGTCGAAGCGGCGTACAAAGCGGTTATGAAGCCGACCGAGGGCACCATCCTGACGGTGGCCCGGGAAGCGGCGGAAAAGGGCAAAGCCGCCGCCGAGGAAGACCGCGATCCCCTGACCGTGTGGAATATCATCTGTACCGAAGCGGAAGCCTCCCTGGCCCGTACGCCGGAGCTGCTCCCTGTGCTGAAAAAGGCCGGCGTGGTCGACGCCGGCGGCCAGGGCTTGTGCGTGATCCTGCGCGCCATGCAGAATGTGCTGGCCGGCGGCGATATGGTGCAGGCGGACGAGGCGGCGGCGCCAGCCTCCGCACCACAGACAGTCAGCGCGGCCGGTTCCTTTGAGGCCGACATTACCTTTACCTACTGCACTGAATTTATCGTGGCCCGGGATAAGGGCAACGACCGTGATCCGGTTCGCCTGCGGGCCTACCTGGAAACCATCGGCGACTGTGTCGTGGTGGTGGACGACGACGAGATCATTAAGGTACATGTGCATACCAATGATCCTGGAAAGGCCCTGACTGAGGGCGTGAAATACGGCCAATTCGAAACCGTAAAGGTTGAAAATATGCGCATTCAGCACGCCAACGCGGGCTGGGTGGAGGAGCAGGGTGTGGAGCAGCCCTCCTACCAGCGGGTGGAGCCGGAAAACGATTACGGCTTTGTCGCTGTGGCGGCGGGCGAAGGCCTGCGGGCCCTGTTCAAGGATCTTGGCTGCGACCATGTGGTGTCCGGCGGCCAGACCATGAACCCGTCTACGGACGATATCCTCAACGCCATCCAGGCGACGCCGGCTAAAACGGTGTTTGTCCTGCCCAATAACAAAAACATCATCCTGGCGGCTGAACAAGCGATCCCGCTGGCCGACCGCAAGGTGTATGTGCTGCCCACCCGCACCATTCCCCAGGGAGTGTCCGCCATGCTCAGCTATGACCCGGAGAGCGATGACAACGACAATCTGGTGGAAATGATGAAGGCCGCGGACAATGTTTCTACCGGCCAGGTGACCTTTGCGGCGCGCAACAGCGACTACGAAGGGCACGCCATTAAGGAAGGCGAAATACTGGCGCTGGACGGCAGCAAGCTCGCGTTTGTAGACAGCGACGTTACCCATGCCACCATCAAGCTGGCCAAAACGCTGGCGTCATCCCGGCGGCTGAGCGGTAAAGAGATCAATTTTATTACCCTGATGTACGGTGAGGATATGGACGAAGAAACCGCCTCGACCGTGGCGGAGGGGATTCGGGCAAAGTTGGGCGACGATGTGGATATTACGGTGATTAGCGGCGGGCAGCCGGTGTATTATTTTATCCTGTCCATCGAGTAATTAAACGAAGAATCCGGGGGCGTACAGGTGAAGACCTGTACGCCTTTAGCGTATAGAAAAGGGGGATACAGCCATGGAAACGGCAGACAGCCGGTCGATACGGAGCCTGAAAGGGGTGGGGGAGCAACGGGCGCGCCTGTTTGCGCGGTTGGAAATCCACACCCTGCGGGATCTGCTGCGCCATTTTCCCCGGACCTATGAGGATTGGTCGGCCGTTGTCCCCCTGTCAGCCGCCCCTCCCGGCGATTCCTGCTGTGTGCGGGTGGCGGTGACGAGCAGCGTATCGCAACGCCGGGTGCGCCAGGGGATGACGCTTTATCGCTTTTCCGCAACCGATGGGGAATCCCGCGTGCTGGTGACCCTGTTTAACAACCCGTATGCCGTCTCTGGAATTGAAAAGGGTTCTACCTGCCTGCTGTTTGGGCAAGTGAGGGGACAGTTCCCCCGCTATGAAATGACCGCGCCGGTCATTGAACCGGCGGCCGGCGGGGAGCGCATCCGCCCGGTGTATCCGCAGACGGAAGGCCTGTCCTCACGCGTGATAGAAAAGACTGTGGCGCAGGCGCTGGACACGGTGGGCGACTGGATGGATGAAGACCCGCTGCCCACCGAAATACGGCAGGAAAAGACCCTTTGCAGCCGGCGTTTTGCGCTGGAAAACATTCATTTCCCGACAGACCACACCGCGTTGGCACAGGCCCGGAAGCGGCTGGCATTTGAGGAGCTGTTCCTGCTCCAGCTCGGCATGTTGCAGATGAAGGGGCGTGTCCGGAAGGAAACCGGCGCGGTGATGACGAAGGATTATACAGAAAATTTTTACCGGCTGCTGCCTTTTGCTCCCACTGGGGCGCAAAAGCGGGCCATTGCCGAGTGTATCGCCGATATGCGACGCCCCAGCCCCATGAGCCGGCTTGTCCAGGGTGATGTGGGCAGCGGCAAGACCGCTGTGGCGGCCGGCGTGGCGTATACCGCCATCCGAAACGGCTGGCAGGCGGCCCTGATGGCCCCCACCGGAATTTTGGCCGTGTCTTTTATCCTCTATACGGTAAAGATGGTACAGCGGGCCCAACAGCAGCGTAATCTCATATTTATCGTCTGGATAGCCGGCTAAATCTATAGCATTTCCTTGGGTGATCGTTATCGTTTCGTCTGGTTTTGTATTTTGACGAAATATATCTATATTGTGCTCCACCAGTTCTATTGCGTCAACCTCGTATCCCTGACGTGCCAGCGCGTGGGAGTAGCGTCCAGTACCCGCTCCGACTTCTAGCACATGGTCGCCGGGCTTTATATATTTTTCAATGTAATGCATCGTGGTGAGGAACTCTACAGAGCCATGTTTCATTGCCAGGCGGCTATCCTCATCATAATGATTGTAAAAGTCGATCAAATGTTGATT
>OGYY01000391.1_pt1 | contig 44703 bp, 33 predicted proteins | sample 1576671 | NCBI WGS metagenome assembly OGYY01 (sample SAMEA3541593, study PRJEB24748) | human gut metagenome | biome: human gut; feature: human-associated habitat; material: faeces | place: China | collected 2012 | reverse complement strand
AGCTCGACCGCGTTCTGCGCATCACCGATGCCGTGGTTCGTCACATGATCGTTCGTCGTGACGACCAGGAGTAGAAACTGTTTTGGAAGCCGAGCGGCATAGAGCCGTAATCGGCAATGAGAGGTAGTGAGTTAAGCATGAGCATCAACCGCGTTAATATTTCCGGAAACCTCACCCGCGATCCCGAGCTGCGCGCAACCGCCGGCGGTACCCAGGTTCTTTCCTTTGGCGTCGCCGTTAACGATCGTCGTCGCAACCCTCAGAATGGCGAGTGGGAGGATTACCCCAACTTCGTGGATTGCACGATGTTTGGCACCCGCGCCGAGGCCGTGAGCCGCTATCTCTCCAAGGGGTCGAAGGTCGCGATCGAAGGTAAGCTGCGTTACAGCTCCTGGGAGCGCGACGGCCAGCGTAGGAGCAAGCTCGAGGTCATCGTCGATGAGATCGAGTTCCTCTCTCGCGGTCAGCAGGGTGGCGGCCAGGGCGGCTACGGCCAGCCCGCATACGGCCAGGGCGGCTACGATGCCGCTCCTATGCCCGCTCCTGCCCCGCAGGCGCCCGCTCCGGTTCCGCCTGCAGGCGACGTCTTTGATGAGGACATCCCGTTCTAATCGTCCAAAGACGAGGGATGTTCACCTGATTTAGTGAGAGGCATGCGAGTCTACTAGTGCTTCGCGTGCCAAATGAAAGGTATTTTGACATGGCTAATGATTACTCTGCACGTCAGCCGCGTCGTAAGTACTGCCAGTTCTGCAAGGAGAACACTGAGTACATCGATTACAAGGATACTCAGCTCCTCCGTAAGTACATGACCGATCGTGGCAAGATCAAGCCCCGTCGCGTCACTGGCGCTTGCACGCAGCATCAGCACGACATCGCGAACGCTATTAAGCGCGCCCGCGAGATGGCTCTCCTGCCGTACACCGTTCCCGTGGTTTCCTCCCGTGGTAACCGCGACCGCGGCTAGGAAAGCGAGTTCGATCAGATAGATGGAGAATGGTGTTTCAAACGGCGGACCCCAGACGGATCTAACCAGCAGGGTTTTGGGACGTCCTCCTAAGGAGATGTCCGGTGCTCTGTGGTTTGCGCTTGGATCGTTCGCCAGCTTTGTGATTCCGTTCTTTGGCGTTGTCATGATGGGCTACGGCGCCCGCGAACTTCTGGAAGCGCGCGGACCTCGAGGATTCCTCTTTGCCGTAGCCGAAGGCATCGTCATTACGGCAGTCGCCCTATTTGCCAATTCGGGCATGGGCATGCTGCTTGTTGGTGAAGTTCTTTGTGTTCTTGGCGTTGTGTGGTGCATGCGCAACCACGCCGCAACGTTGGCTGGCATCTGCGCCGTTATCGTTGCGACCGCGCTTGTGAACATTGGGATCGAGGCTGCTGTTGCAACGGCGGCCGGCTCTTCGCTTTCGCAGGTTGTCGACGGACTGCTCGCCTATATGGTTTCCGTGGCTCAAGACGCCGCTGGAACTGGCATACAGGCAGAGCTGATTGTCCGGCAGATCGCGCCCGTGCTTAAAGCGCTTTGGCCGTTCACGTATGTTGCGTCAGCAGGCATGGATGCACTGGCCGCGGGAATTGGATCGTATCTCATGTACGTCCGGACCAGCGGAATCCCCAGGGTTCCCGCTATTGCTGCCTTCGATATGCCCATGTGGCCCGTTGGCGTGCTGATAGCGTCGATTCTTGGCTTGAGTGCCTCGCTCTCCGGTTTTCCGGGAGCAGAGGTTCTGCTTAGCGCTAGCGTTACAGCCCTCATGAGCGTGCGCTTCATCTTCGCCATTCAGGGTTTTGCCGTCGTTCTCACGTTTGCGAATCGTTTTCGATTCGGCTGCTTGGGTAGGACGCTTCTCCTGGTTCTGTCTATCTGGCTCGAGACTATGTTCTTCATTGTGAGCATAGTCGGCCTGATCGATGTCTGGGCAAACTTCCGCAAACTTACGCGGGGTTCCCAGGAATCTTAGGCAAACACGTAAGAAATGCACTGCCAGCGCGGTGCAAGTAGCAAGGAGATCTCATGAAAGTCGTTCTTCTGGGTGAGATCAAGGGCAAGGGTGGCGAGGGTGACGTCGTAGACGTCGCTCAGGGTTACGCCGAGAACTACCTCTTCCCTAAGAAGCTCGCCGTTGCGGCGACCAAGGGCAACCTGAAGCAGCTCGAGGAGCGTCGCAACAACATTGAGAAGCGTGAGGCCGTCCGCATTGCCGACGCCAACACGCTTAAGGAGACCCTCGAGGGCAAGTCCGTCGTTGTCGACGCCAAGGTTGGCGACGAGGGCGTCCTGTTTGGTTCCGTCACCTCTGCCATGATCGCCGATGCGGTCAAGGCCCAGCTTGGCGTCGAGCTCGATCGCAAGCGCATCGAGCTTGGTAAGCCCATCAAGATGGCTGGTTCTCACGAGGTTGCCGTCTCGCTCTACCGCGAGATCCGCGCCACCCTCACCGTTCTCGTTGGCGTCACCGCTGACGAGGAGGTCGAGGAGGAGGCTGTCGAGGAGACCGCCGAGGCCGAGACCGAGGCTGCCGCTGAGTAGCTTCGCGACTCAAATCGCTCGAACAACCCGGTTACCGCAAGGTGCCGGGTTTTTTTTATTGCTCTTTCGCTGCGCGTCCTGGCAACTTGTCCTCCGCTTAGTGCGTTTGAGTGGCCATGTGTTTGTTCACAGGTGCTTTTTGCAATCACAGGAATGTTTATAAGTTTAGGCAGATATCAACAGGGCGCATTCGGGCGATTGTGAAGAAGCTGGTCTCTGATTATAGTGACCAATTATGAAATTGCATTTAACCCTCAAGTGCTAGTTGCACCTTTTACCTGCGTAATGCATAAAGCTCATCTGTCTACCTGCGCATTCATTAAATCATCACATTAAGAATGTGTAAGATTCCAGCAAAAGTAGGCTTAATAATGAATATCTGCAGGTGAGCAAGGTATGTGGATAACTCAAATAATTGTTCTCACCAAATTGTGGATAACGTGGAAAACTACCGTTTTCGCAGGGTGGGGCGGCTGCAGTTATACCCAAGATTCTGTGGATGAATAAAAGCGCACGTAGACGCTTTACGGCCCGACTTGACAGATATCTCAGTATCCGATTGACGTTGAGCGCTGTCCGTACCGGAGGTTCGCGCCATTTATGGCCTGCGGCTCGATCAAGTTAGTTGTGGACTATATTGGCACCCTGCCGGCCAACCTCTGTTCTACGCCCATCGGGCCACCCACTGGCTTTAATATTGAATGTTCAGCAAGATTCAACGAGAGGGGGCCGTGGTAAACCGTGAGCGATAACGCATGGGAGCCCACCGGGGTTGTTGAGCGAGGTGCTCAGTTGACCCTTCCAAACAACATAGAGGCAGAGGCAAATGTTTTGGCCGCCATGTTGCTTTCTAGCGAGGTGGTCGAGGAAGCGCTTGTTGAATTGCTTCCCGATGACTTTTATCGTCCTGCGCACAAAACGCTGTTCCTCGCTATGCATGACATGTACGATCGCAACCTGCCGATCGACTCCATCTCGCTTATCGACTATCTCAGCTCCATCGACAAGCTTGAGGCCGTTGGCGGTGAGGCGTATATCCTCGAGCTCATGGGCCGCACGCTTTCTTTGGTGAGCTGGCAGTACCATGCGGGAATTGTTCGTCGCGACGCTATGCTTCGTGAAATCATCGGGGCAACCAACCAGATCAACGCGTTGGCATACAATGCTCCCACCGATACCAAAGAGGTTATCGAGCGCGCCGAAAGCATGCTGTTGTCCGTCACCGGTCGCGAGGTGAAAAGCTCGTACAAGCCGCTGACCGACTTTATGGTCGAGGCATATAAGGAGGCGGAGGCGGTTGCCGCCGCAGGTGGCGAAACTCAGGGCGTTCCCACGGGATATCCTACCTTGGACAAGATGCTTATGGGTTTCCGCGAGGGCCAGCTCATCATCATCGGCGCGCGTCCTGCAGTTGGTAAGACATCGTTCGCATTGAATCTGGCGCTGAATGCCGCGGCAGCTGGTTTTACCGTGGGTTTCTTCTCGCTCGAGATGTCGGGCAAGGAAATCGCCCAGCGCTTCATCTGCGCTCATGCCCAGGTGAACATGTCGAACTTCCGTACCGGCCGCATCTCCGCGCAGGAATGGGCGAATATCAACGAGGCCACGCAGGAGCTTTCCAAGCTCGATATTCTCATTGACGATACGCCCGGCACCACGGTAACCGAAATTCGCGCGAAGGCGCGCCGAATGCTTCACAACAAAGAGCACGCTATCGTTATCTTGGACTACTTGCAGCTGGTCAATCCCCCCGCGGGTCGTCGCGCGGAGAGCCGCGCCGTCGAGGTTTCCGAGATGTCGCGTGCCCTTAAGATCATGGCCAAGGAGCTTAAGATCCCCCTTATCGCCCTGTCGCAGCTGTCCCGTCAGGTCGAAAGCCGCACCGGTAAGCGCCCGCAGCTGTCCGACCTGCGTGAATCGGGCTCCATCGAGCAGGACGCCGACATCGTTATGTTCCTGGACCGTTCAAGCTCGGAGCAGGAGGCCGCTCGGGACGATCGTCCGGACGAGGGCATCACGCGTATTGTTCTGGCGAAGAACCGTTCCGGCCCCATTGGCGATGTCGACCTGGTCTTCCTGCCTTCCTCCACAAAATTCTACGAGCTCAACGAGCATATGGAAGACTAGCGCGCGTCGGTTGCAGAAGACAGCGGAGACGTGGACGTGCCGCGGGTCAACGCCCAAATCAAGTGTGAGCCGCCCGACAGTTTGCCGAGCGGCTCGTAACGATTATGGAAGATTGCGCCCGCCGCGACCAAACGCCTTGCCCACCCGCCTATAATAGGAACGTTTTGGGGGCACGAGCACCCAGGAGCCCTTTTGGGCTCTCAACAGTTGAAACACATGAGGAGAAGACATGACGTCGGCAGTGTTGGTTGGTACCCAATGGGGCGATGAGGGCAAGGGCAAGATTTGCGACCTTATCGCGCCTGATTTTGACTGCGTCGTCCGCTACCAGGGCGGAAACAACGCGGGTCATACCATTGTGGTGGGTGACAAGAAGTACGGCCTGCACCAGGTTCCGTCTGGCATCATGTATCCCAATTGCGTGTCGGTCATTGGCAACGGCTGCGTGGTGAACCCGCAGGTACTGCTTGAAGAGATCGATATGTTCGAGCATGACGGAATCTCTACCGCCAATCTTAAGGTGTCCGGCAACGCCCATGTGATCATGCCCTACCACATGGATCTCGACGGCGCTTTCGAGGAGCAGCTCGGCGGCAAGAACATCGGCACCACCAAGCGCGGCATCGGCCCGTGCTACCAGGACAAGATGGCCCGCATTGGCATTCGTATGCAGGACCTTTTGGACGAGGATACCTTCCGCGACAAGCTCGCAACGGCTCTTGATCGCGTAAACCCCCAGCTTGAGAAGCTGTTTGACCTTCCCACCTATACCGTTGAGCAGATTTGCGAGACCTACCTAGGTTACGCTGAGCGTCTGCGTCCTTATATCTGCGAGACCGGCCTTTTGCTTAACGGCATGGTTGAAGAGGGCAAGTCGATCCTCTTCGAGGGCGCCCAGGCGACCCTGCTCGATATCGACCACGGAACCTATCCGTTTGTCACCTCGTCCAACTGCACCGCCGGCGGCGCCGTGACCGGCTCCGGCGTTGGCATGAAGAACATCGGCCGCGTGCTGGGCATCATGAAGGCCTATATCACCCGTGTTGGCTCCGGCCCCATGCCCACCGAGCTTTCTTATGAGGACGAGGCGGGCCACACGCTGACCGAGGTTGGCGCTGAATACGGCGTCACCACCGGTCGTCGCCGTCGCTGCGGCTGGTTCGATGGCGTTATCGCCAACTATGCAGCTCGCGTGAACGGCCTGACGGACATCGCTCTTACCAAGCTGGACGTTCTGTCCGAGTTCGAGACCATCAAGGTCTGCGTTGCCTACGATGTTGACGGCGAGCGCTACACCACCGTGCCCGAGCACTCCGCGCGCTTTGCCAACGCCAAGCCCGTCTATGAGGAGCTGCCTGGTTGGAAGTGCGACATCTCCGGTTGCCGCACCTTTGATGAGCTTCCGCAGAACGCTAAGGACTACGTGGCCTACATCGAGAAGCTCGCCCACACGCGCATCTCGATTGTCGCCGTCGGTCCCGACCGCGAGCAGACCATCATGCGCAGCTGGTAGCGAAGAGCAAAGATATATGGATGAGCCAATTTGGACCGAGTCTGGATTGGCTCATTTTTAGCACGTACGCCCGCGCGGGCGCTATGAAAGTGGAGTCACCCTTTAGTTCCAAGGAGGAACCATGAACGCAGAGACCCAGGTTATCGACATCTTGCTGCTGGGCAGCGGCGGTCGCGAGCACGCCCTGGCAAAGAAGCTCTCCGAGTCTCCCCGCTGCGGCAAGCTCTATATCGCTCCGGGCAACGGCGGTACGCTCAGCGTGGGCGAAAACGTTGCCATAGACGAGGCGGACCCCGAGGTTGTCGCTGACTTTGTAAAGGGCGCGGGCATTGGCCTGGTGGTTATTGGCCCCGAGGCCCCGCTGGTCGCGGGCGTCGCCGATGCTGTGCGCGCGCTGGGCGTGCCCTGCTTTGGCCCGGGTGCCGTGGGCGCCCAGCTTGAGGGCTCCAAGCGCTTTTCCAAGGAGCTCATGGACCGCGCCGGCATCCCTACCGCCGCTTACGGTAGCTTTGATAACGAGGAAGATGCGCTCGCCTATGTTCGCGAGCAGGGCGCGCCGCTGGTAGTTAAGGCCGACGGTCTGGCTGCCGGAAAGGGCGTTATCGTCGCTACCGAGCTTGCGGAGGCCGAGAACGCGGTGCACGAGTGCTTCTCCGGCGCGTTTGGCGCCGCGGGTGCCACCGTGGTTATTGAGGAGATGCTAGTCGGCCCGGAGTGCAGCCTGCTCGCCTTCACTGATGGCATCACCGTTTGCCCCATGTCCACCTCGCAGGATCACAAGCGCGCCCTTGAGGGCGATCTCGGCCCCAACACCGGCGGCATGGGCGCTTATTCTCCGGTACCTATCGTTACCCCCGAGGAGCATGCCGAGATGGAGCGCATCATGCGCGTCACCGTTGACCAGCTGCGTTCCGAGGGCATCGACTACCGCGGCTGCCTGTACGGCGGCTTTATGCTGACTGCCCAGGGTCCCAAGGTGCTTGAGTACAACGCCCGCTTTGGCGATCCGGAGACCCAGGTGGTTCTGCCTCGCCTTGAAAATGATCTGGTCGAGGTCATGCTCGCCGTAGCGGAGCAGCGCCTGGCAGACGTTGAGCTGTCCTGGTGCGACGAGTGGGCGGTCACCGTTGTGCTTACCTCCGCCGGCTATCCCGGGTCCTATGAGAAGGGCAAGGTTATCACGGGCGTAGACGAGGCCGACGCCATGGACGGCGTTACCGTCTACCACGCCGGCACCACTCAGGAGGGCGATGAGCTGCTGACCTCCGGCGGCCGCGTGATCGCCGTGACCGCTCTGGGAGAGACCTTTGAGGCCGCTCGCGACCTCTCCTATGCAGCTTGCGACAAGATCGGCTTCGAGGGCAAGACGCTGCGCCATGACATTGGCCTGCGCGCCCTTCGCGGCCGTGAGGCGTGGGAGCAATAAGAGATTCTAGAAGCTGGGTGATGCGATATGACAGAGCTTGATGCGCAGATCGTCGAGGACAATGATGTGGTGGACGAGCAGCCCATGGATGAGGAGCCGTCGCTGGTGTTGGGCGACGAGGACCCCCGCGACGCCGAGCTGCACGAGAAGATCTTGTCTGAGGAGACCGCGTGGCGCGGCAAGATCCTGGACGTTCGCTCTCTTGAGGTTGAGCTGCCCAATGGTCGCCGCACCGGCCGCGACATCGTCCGCCATCCCGGCGCCGCCGCCGTTGTGGCTCTGACGGAGTCTGGCAAGATCGTCCTCGTCCGCCAATACCGCACCGCGCTTGATAGGGTGACGGTGGAGATTCCCGCCGGCAAGCTCGATCCGGGCGAGGATCCTCTGGATTGCGCCCGTCGCGAGCTGCATGAGGAGACGGGCTTTACTCCTCGTCGTATTCGCTATCTCACCACCATAGCCACTACCTGCGGTTTTTGTGACGAGGTTATTCATATCTACTTGGCGACCCAGCTGGAGTTCGATGGGGCTAATCCGGACGATGATGAGTTTGTAAACGTTGATCTTGTGCCGCTGCAAGAGCTGATCGACGCGGTTCTTGACGGTAAGATCGAGGATGCGAAAACCGTGGTCGGCGCGTTGGCGCTGGACGCGATCTCTCATCGCCTGTAACGTTACAAATGGCATTGAGTGAGGGTCGGGGTGCGCTGCGCTGCAAAAGCGGGCCCCGACCCTTTATGTTGGAGCGTCGCACCGCTGCGGGAAGAGGCGGGGCGCGCAAGCATGCGAAGGGGAGAAGAACGCCTAGATGTTTAAGAGATTTATTTCCTATTACGGTCCGCAGAAGGGTCTGTTTATCGCGGATACCATCTGCGCGCTGGTTTACGCGGGCATTGACCTTGCGTTTCCCATTTTGCTGCGCTTTTTGACGGGGGGATTTTTCGCCGAGGGTTCGTCGGCCATCATGGACGGCTTGCTTTACATAGCGCTTGGCCTGGTGATTATGTATGCCGTCCGCACGGCTTGCGTCTACTTTGTATCTGCCCAGGGCCACATCATGGGCGCGCGCATGGAGTCCAAGATGCGCGAGGATCTATTTGACCAGTACGAGCGCTTCAGCTTTGCGTATTTCGACGCGCACAGCTCGGGCGATATGATGAGTCGCGTGGTCAACGACCTTTTTGACATCTGCGAGGGCGCACACCATCTGCCCGAGTGGATCATCATCTGCAGCATCAAGATCATCGGCGCGCTTGTAATCCTGTTTACTATATCGCCCGCCTTGGCCGCCGCTCTTACTGCGGTGACGGTGGTCTTTATGGGCATCATGGTGCGCCAGAACCTGCATATGCGCGCGGTGTTTGCTGATAACCGCAAAAAGATTTCTGGCGTTAACTCGCAGTTGCAGGATTCGCTGGGTGGCATCCGCGTAGTGAAATCCTTTGCCGGCGAGGATGTGGAGCGCGAGAAGTTCCGCGTAGCCAATGGCCGCTACCTGCGGTCTAAAGAGGATCAATACCATGTCATGGGCGGTTACCAAGCGACCAGCGCGCTTATGACCGGCATGCATTACCTTACCATTGTGGTATTTGGCGGCTATCTGGTGGCAACCGGGCGCATGGCGGCGCTCGATCTGGCAACGTTCGCTCTTTATATCAGCTTATTTACCAGCCCTATCGAGACGCTGGTGAACTCAACCGAGACTTTCCAGAAAGCCATCGCCGGCTTCAGGCGCATGGACGAGGTCATGCGAACGGTCCCCGATATCCAGGACAAGAAGGACGCGCGTCCGCTGGTTGTGACCGAGGGGGCTATCGAGTACAGCAACGTGTGCTTTACCTACCCGGATACGGAGACCTCCGATGATGGGACGGCGCTGGAGCGTCCGGTTATCGACCATATGAACCTGTCCATTCGTCCCGGCGAGACCATTGCGTTGGTCGGACCCTCGGGCGGCGGCAAGTCGACCACGTGCTCGCTGTTGCCGCGTTTCTATGATGTGGCATCCGGCAGCATCACTATCGATGGACAGGACGTACGCGATGTGACGCAGGATAGCTTGCGCCGAGCGATCGGCCTGGTTCAGCAGGATGTTTACCTATTTGATGGCACCCTGCGCGATAACATCGCATATGGACGACCTGGCGCTACGGATGAAGAGATCGAGCATGCGGCTCGTCAGGCGAATATCCATGAGTTCATATCCAGCTTGCCCGAGGGGTATGACACGGTTGTGGGCGAGCGCGGTAGCCGTCTTTCCGGTGGGCAAAAGCAGCGCGTCGCCATCGCCCGCGTGTTCTTGAAGAATCCGGCGATCCTTATCTTGGATGAGGCTACCAGTGCGCTGGACAATGAAAGCGAAGATGCCGTGCAGGAATCGCTGGAGCGCTTGGCGCAGGACCGCACCACCATCATCATTGCGCACCGTCTCTCGACCATCAAGAATGCGGACGAGATCGCGACGGTGGAACGTGGCAAGGTGATGGAGCGTGGTACCCACGAGGAGCTTCTCGCTCGCGGCGGCACCTACGCCCGTTACTATCGAATGCAGTTTGAGGGAGCGCGCTCGCACGAGCTTTAAGGTTGTGGCGCTGCCCACACGCGCATGCGTCGGCACGCCGCCAGCTGCCCTCGTCCATATTGTATAAGCGAAGCGCCTCCACCCGTCAGGGGTGGCGGCGTGAGGTACCACGTTAGGCGAAGCGATGGCTAAGAACCAACCGTTGACATCAGAAGAGGCGTCGAGGCTTTTTAGCGAGATCGATGAGTCGGGCGTTGTCGACCCCGACCGCGCGCGAGAGATTAGTTCTGGCAAAAGGCCGTCGCCGCGCCCTTCGCGTCGTCTTAAAGTGGACCCTTTGAGTGAGGATGACCCGTCTGGATCCAAGGTTGGTCAGACTATCTCCCGTACGGCGATTTTGGTTATTACCCTAGTTTTGCTGGGCATCCTGGGCATGCAGATTTGGTACGGCGTGGCGAGACGTCTTAACACGGCAAACCTGTCCGAGAACGTCGATCGCGATACGGTGGAGCACGCCATGGAATCAGGCGTGGAATGGGGAAACGGCTTTACGCAGTTCCCCGCCACCTTTACGGTTGACGAGGCGGATCAGCGCACGGGCGTGGTAGAGGTTACGGTTGTTGACACCGACTCGCGCAACGAGCTGGAGATGCTTTCGAACTCGCAGATCCAGGCCGCGGCGCTGGCGACCAACGCCCTGCTCAACGATAAGATCGACCGCGTGGTGTATAACGTGTGCGCGTTGGTGAATCGTGCGGGCGATTTCCAGCATGATTCCTTCTTTGGGTTTCTCCCGGCCAAGGGAACGCGCCGCGCGGTGCTGACTTTCATTTGGACCAAGAGCGTCTCGAGCTATTCCAACTACATTGACTGGGAGCTCAAGATTGTGGGCATGGATGATCAGACCGCTCAGAAGATTCAGGAGCAGGTCAATTCTGTCAGCGCGTTGATTGAGAGCTCTGAGATCGCGCAGAACAAAGTCGAGGAGGAGCGCGAGGAGATGCAGCGCGAAAAGATGCTGCATGGCTCTGAGATCTTTACCGGCGGCAAACGCGAGAAGAGCATCGAGAGCGTTTTGCCGCCTGAGAAATAAGGCTTTGCCCGCCTTTTTCCGTTGCTTTACGGGTGCTGTACGCAGTTGTGAAGGTAAATTGCATCACTTTTGATTTTTGCTTTGCATACCAATCTGGTAGTAAATAAGTGACTAGCGGATTTCTCGATTGAAAAATGCGGTCTACTGCGGCTTTTCCAAAATCAATGCAATTATCCTTAAGAATTGCGTGCGGGGACCATTGTAAGGTTGCTTACGACCCGGTCTCAGACAACGGGAGCGTCGGCGCTGAGTCAACCCAATGGAAAGTCATAGGTAACGAGAAGGGCCCGCTGGTGCGGACCCTTTGCAGTAATCGATGCACAAGAGGCTCTATGCGAGCAAGCTTGCCACTTTGCCCAACGTGGGCTCGAAGGAGACGCCGCGCACCTCAAAGTCAGGCTGCTCGCGGGTGACGCGCATTGCGTCGCGAACAAGCTCGCCTGCGAAGTCGACGGCGTCGTGGAGGCTGCGGCCGGTGTAGATGGCGGCGCATAGGGCGCTCGCGAACAGGTCTCCGGTGCCATGCAGCATATACGGAAGCAGCTCGCTTTGCACCTCTTCGATCTTTCCGCCGTCCTGGGCGCTTGCCAGGTAGTTGCGGATAATGCCTTCACCCTCATGGACTACGCCCTTGATGACCACGCTCTTTGCACCCATCTCAAGCAGGGCATCGACGTTTTTCTGAATAAACGCCTCGTCGACATCCTGACCCTGATAGGGAATACCGGTAAGAATGGAGGCCTCGGTAAGGTTGGGCGTCAGCACATCGGCGCCGTCGACTAGGCCCGCCATGGCTTCGCAGAGTTCGTCGGTGTACGTGGGGTACTTGACGCCGCCGTCGCCCATGACCGGATCGACAATGCGCAAGGCGCCTGGATATTCCTTGTACAGGCGCTGAATCACCGCAACCTGATCGGCGGAGCCCAAAAAGCCGGAGTACACGCCGTCAAGGTCGATGCCCTCCTGCTTCCAAGCGTCCAGATAGTCATTGAGGATTTCCGTGGTGTCATGCATGTAGAACACGGGAAACTTGGTGTGCGCGGAGAACAGGGCCGTTGGGACGGGGCACACATCGATGCCTGCGGCCGAAAGCACGGGAATGGCAACGCCAAGAGAGCATTTGCCATAGCCGCACATGTCGTGCACGGCGGCAACGCGCGGAATGTAGCTTCCGCTTCGCGTATACAGGATTGCAGATGTGGAGCTGGGAGTGGATTGAGACATAATCATGCCTTCTTTCTTTTCCGCGGACTTATGGACCAGCGTACAAAGCGACAAGATAGCACGATTGAGAAAAAAAGAAACCGTTTCACCCGACTGAAACAAAACGCAGCCGCCTGTCATGGATTTTGTATAGATCGTATCGATGGACGGCGGGTGCGCGGATGCGTCGCAAGCATCGTTGCGTTTAGTGATACGTATAAATGTTTCAGATATATATCAAAATTTGGATAATCTTACATGTCCTCTCTTTTGGACGAGAAAAGATTTAAAATACCCCAGACCTTATAGGCCTTTAAGCCGGTACAGAGAGACCGAAAAGGAGTGGAAATGAGGGTAAACAACGCTTCCGCGGCGGCAGAATCTGCCACCCCGCTTGCCCAGCGTATGCTCGCGTCGACGAGCAAGGGAGAGCCCGTCCCCGCCGTTCTCATGCTCGAGGACGGTACCGTCTTTTATGGACGAGGCTGCGGTGCCAAGGGTTCCGCGGTGGGCGAGGTGTGCTTCAATACATCGCTCGAGGGTTACTTCGAGGTATTGACAGACCCTTCCTACGCCGGTCAGATTATCACCATGACCTATCCCCAAATTGGTAACTACGGCATTGATTTGGACGATGCCCAGCTTTCGTGCGCTCCCGGCGCGTCTTCTCGCCCCGCGTTGCGCGGTATGGTGGTTCGCGACATGTGCCACACGCCGTCCAACTGGCGTTCTTCCGTAAGCGTGCCGGATTACCTCAAGCAGCGCAACATCGTTGCCATCGAGGGTATCGATACGCGCGCGCTGGTGCGCCACCTGCGCGATAACGGCTCTCAAAAGGGCATTGTTTCTACAGAGACCCTTGATTTGGACGAGCTCCGCGCGCAGCTAGACGAGGCACCCGGCCTGGTTGGCCAGAACTTTGTAGAGAGCGTAAGCTGCAACGGCACCTACAGCTTCGGCGTCGCCAACCTGCCCGCGGCCCACTCTTTCGCAGACGCTCCCGCCCCGGCTTCCCGCCATCGCGTGGTCGCCTACGACTGCGGCATCAAGCGCGGCATTCTTGAGGGCCTGGTGCGTGCCGGCTGCGACCTCACCGTGGTTCCGTGGGACACCCCGGCTGAGGACGTGCTCGCCCAAAACCCGGACGGCGTCTTTCTTTCCAACGGCCCCGGCGACCCCGATGCGGTCGAGGGCACTTACACGCAAGTAAAGAAGCTGCTTGGCAAGGTGCCGGTGTTCGGCATTTGCCTGGGCCACCAAATGATTAGCCTGGCTTGCGGCGCCCAGATCGAAAAGCTCAAGTTTGGTCACCGCGGTGGCAACCAGCCCGTTATGAACCTGGTGAGCGGTCGCGTTGAGATCACCGCGCAAAACCACGGCTTTGGCCTGGTATGGGATAGCCTGGGCGAAATAGTGCCGGAGCTTTCCGGTGGCTATGATCAGCATCCGGCAGACGGCGATCTGCGCTTCTGGGTCCGTGCCGGCGTGGCTCCCGTGGTGCGCAATGAGCAATTTGGCCTCATTCGCCTTACGCATGTGAACCTTAATGACGGAACGGCGGAGGGCATCCAGTTGCTGGACGTCCCGGCGTTCTGCGTGCAGTATCATCCCGAGGCCGCACCCGGACCCACCGATGCCCACTACCTGTTCACCGCGTTCGCCCACCTTATGGATGGCGATCAGGATTACCTGAATATCGATATCGCTGCCGACCGACTCGCTGGTTGGAACTTCGCCGAGGAGGTCTCCCATGCCTAAACGTACCGACATCAAGCGCATCCTGGTCATCGGCTCCGGCCCCATCGTCATCGGCCAGGCGTGCGAGTTCGACTACTCCGGCGCCCAGGCATGCAAGGTGCTCAAAGAGGAAGGCTACGAGGTTATCCTCGTCAACTCCAACCCCGCCACCATCATGACCGACCCCGGTTTGGCGGACCGCACCTATGTTGAACCCATCACCCCGGAGTTTATCGAGCGCGTCATCGAGCGCGAGCACCCGGACGCCCTGCTGCCCACGCTGGGCGGTCAAACCGGCCTTAACGCTGCCGTCGACCTGGCGAAATCCGGTGCGCTCGAGCGCCACGGCGTCGAGATGATCGGCTGCGACCTTGCCGCTATCGAGCGCGGCGAGGACCGCAAGCTCTTCAACGAGGCTATGGACGAGATTGGTCTGGAGGTCGCTCGTTCCGGCTATGCTTATTCGGTCGAGGATGCGCTGGCCATCGTCGAGCGCGTCGGTTACCCCTGTGTGCTGCGCCCCAGCTTCACTCTGGGCGGCGCCGGCGGCGGTATCGCGCATGATGAGGCAGAGCTCATCGAGATCGTGAGCCAGGGCCTGGAGCTCTCTCCTGCGGGCGAGGTGCTGGTCGAGGAATCCATCATCGGCTGGAAAGAGTACGAGATGGAGGTCATGCGCGATCACGCTGGCAACGGCATCATCGTGTGCTCCATCGAGAACCTGGACCCCATGGGCGTGCATACCGGCGATTCCATCACCGTCGCTCCCGCGCAGACTCTTTCGGACCTCGAGTACCAGCGCATGCGCGTCGCGTCGCTCGCTATCCTGGAGAAGGTCGGCGTCGAGACCGGCGGTTCCAACGTTCAGTTTGCCGTCAACCCTGAAAACGGCCGCCTCATCGTCATCGAGATGAATCCCCGCGTAAGCCGCAGCTCCGCGCTTGCTTCCAAGGCCACCGGCTTCCCCATCGCCAAGGCCGCCGCGCGCCTGGCCGTGGGCTATACGCTTGACGAGATCGTCAACGACATCACCCGTGCCACCCCGGCTTGCTTCGAGCCCTCCATCGATTACTGCGTGGTCAAGGTTCCGCGTTTTGCCTTTGAGAAGTTCAAGGGCACCGATACCACGTTGACCACCCGCATGAAGGCGGTTGGCGAGGTCATGGCCATCGGCCGTACCTTCGAGGAGTCCTTTGGCAAGGCCATGCGTTCGCTTGAGGACGGACATGTGGGCCTTCTTTCCTCTGGTCGCGATGATCTGTCTGCTGTGGTGGACGAGGAGATCGAGCAGGGCGCCGCAACCCCTACCGAGCACCGCATCTTCTACGTGGCCGAGGCGCTCCGCCGCGGTTGGACCACGGAACGCGTGCATGGCATCACCGGCATCGACCCGTGGTTTATCGACCGCATCGCCGACATGATGGCCGTGCGCGAGCAGATCCGCGGCCTTCGCGTAGAGGACATCGATGCCGACTCCATGCGCCTGCTCAAGCAGTACGGCACGTCCGATGCGGAAATCGCCATGCTCACCGGCAGCGATGAGCGCTTTGTTCGCGCGTACCGCAAGGGGCAGGGCGTAGTGCCTAGCATGAAGACCGTCGATACCTGCGCGGCGGAGTTTTCCAGCGCTACCCAGTACCACTACAAAACCTATGAGAACCTGGTCCGCCCCGGTATGGATGCCAAGAAGGGCGTTGCCGCTGACGAGGTAGCTCCCTGCGACAAGCCCAAGGCGATGATTCTGGGCGCCGGTCCCAACCGTATTGGCCAGGGCATCGAGTTCGATTACTGCTGCGTGCACGCGAGCTACGCGCTGGCGGCCCAGGGGTATGAGACCATCATGGTCAACTGCAATCCGGAGACCGTCTCCACCGACTATGACACGTCTGATCGCTTGTACTTCGAGCCGCTCACCTACGAGGACGTTATGGACGTCATCGACGTGGAGCGCCCGGACGGCGTGGTGGTGACCCTGGGTGGGCAGACGCCGCTCAAGCTTGCCCGCCTGCTGGTCGAGTCCGGCGTCAGGGTAATGGGGACCCAGCCCGACGCCATCGATTTGGCCGAGGATCGCGAGCGCTTCAGCGCCGTGCTGGATAACCTTGGCATCATGTACCCGCCCGCGGGCATGGCGACCTCGTTTGAGGAGGCGGAGCAGGTCGCGGCGCGCATTGGCTACCCGCTGCTGGTGCGTCCCAGCTACGTGCTGGGCGGCCGCGGCATGATGATCGCCTACGATTCCACGCACCTGCGCGAATACATGGCAGAAGCCACGCGTATCTCGCCTGACTATCCGGTCTACCTGGACCGCTTCTTGGAGGGCGCCATCGAATCCGACGTCGATGCCCTGTGCGACGGCGAAGAGGTCTACATCGGCGGCATTCTGGAGCACATCGAGGAGGCCGGCATCCACTCCGGCGACTCGGCTACGTGCATCCCGCCCTTCTCGTTCTCAAGCTCGCTGCAGGACAAGCTGCGCGACACCACGCGTCGCATTGCCCTGGCTTTGGGCGTGCGCGGCCTGGTAAACGTGCAGTACGCCATCAAGGGCGAGACCGTCTATGTTATCGAGGCCAATCCCCGTGCCAGCCGCACGGTGCCCTTTATCTCCAAGGCTACTGGCGTGCCGCTGGCCAAGGCCGCCGCGCGCATTATGGCGGGCGAGAAGATCGCAGATCTCAACCTGCCGTCTGATGAGCGCGATATGGACTGGTTCTGCATGAAGGAAGCCGTCATGCCCTGGGGCCGCTTCCCCGGCGCCGAGGTTGTGCTTGGTCCGGAGATGAAGTCCACGGGCGAGGTCATGGGCATTTCTCGCAGCTACCCGCAGGCATACGCCAAGACGCAGCTGGCTATCGACTACCGCCTGCCCACGCCGGAGGACGGCAAGGTCTTTATCTCTGTGTGCGACCGCGACAAGCGCCATATTCTGTCCGTGGCGCGCATCCTGCACTACCTGGGCTTCAAGATTTGCTCTACGCAAGGAACGGCGCGCGTGCTTCGCGGCGGCAACGTCCGCTGCGAAGTGGTCGAGAAGATCAGCGGCGCTCATCCCAACGTGGGCGACATGGTCGCCAACGGCGAGATCGCGTTCATGATCAACATCCCTTACGGACCCGGCTCGCGCGGCGACGGTTACCTGCTGCGCACCGAGGCGGTTCGCCGCGGCGTCACCTGCGTGACCGCGCTTTCCGCCGCCAACGCGTTTGTGGCCGCTCTTGAGGCCGAGCGCGAGAGCCGTCTGGGCGAGGTTGAGGACGATGGCATGAACGTCATCGCGCTGCAGGATTTGCCCCAGAACGAGCTGTAAGTAGCACTTGATGGCCATCCGCACGGGTGGCTTGTAGACTCCTACAACAAAGCCCCTGTTTTCCAGATGCTTCTTCAACATTTGGGAGGCGGGGGCTTTTCGCATGCTCTCGAACGAATGAATGAAAAAAGCCCGGTCACCCCATGTCGAGGGATGGCCGGGCCTAGTTATCGTCCAAAAAACGCTACTGAGCGTCTTGCGGCACAGGTGAATCCACGCGGCTGGAGGAATCCGGGTGGATGGTCATGGTTTGGAAGCGGTGCGCCATGTACTCGTTATCAAAGTGCTGGGCGTAGAACTCTTCAACGGGGGAGCTGGGCGCCAGTCCACTTTCGCGGCAGAACCAGCAGTCCAGCGACTGCAGCGTCATAACGCCGTTGACCAGCATAAGAACGGTGACAACGGTGGTAAGCGAGTAGCGCATCTTCCAGGGGATGAGGTTGATGACCTTGAGCAGGCGCGGCAGGCATAGCTTGATCCAGAACAGGCCCAGTATGCCCCACATAATCATGAAGGGGGTAGAGGTGCGCCCGTGGAAGAAGATCGCCATGGGGTCTGGTATGCCGGGCAAGAGCTCGTAGGAGTAACTCCATGCGATGGCGCCAAAAGAGGTTTGCATCCACCAGCTCACCGCGGCTTCGAACACGCCGCCAATGACGGCGCTAACCAAGAAGATGATGAGGAAGTTCTTTTTATAGAAGCGGTTGAGGGCCACCGTAAGAAGTACGGCGCCAAAGCCGTAGATGGGGCTAAAGGGACCAAAGAGCAGGCCCGCGCGGTCCTGGTAGACGCCGGGGTCAACCCAAACCATATGGAAGATGATCTCGATAATAAGGCCTAGCACGCAGCAGACCATAAAGACCCAAAAGAGGTTGAAGAAGTTGAGTTTGATGTAGCCCCCGCCAGTGAGGTCTCGACCAAGCATGCCTTTTTCTGCTGCCTCGCGGTCTTCAAGGTCGCGCAGGCGGCGCTGTAGGTCGCGCTCTTCGTGCAGGGTGGGGTCGATGGTGGCCGACAGGGCCGTGAGGATGGCGAGCTGAATGGCGGGGCGAATAAGGTGCACGCCGATACCCTGCAGCATGACGTCGATAAGAATCTGGCCGATGGTCATGACGATGAGCGCATACGCCCAGCGTCCCGCATCGCGGCGATAGCTCTTGATGAGCGTCCAACCAAAAAGGATGAGGGCGACCGAGGCGACGAAAGCCAAGATGGAGCCTATGACCGTCATGCTCACCGTAAGCGTGAGGTCCGTGCCCATGAGAACGTCTTCTTGGCCGATGACCAGGCGATAGACCATGATGCCAAAGTAGGCACCCATAAGCGGTAGCGAAATGATGCCGTCCAGCGCGCACAGGGCACCGTAGACACGGACGATGAGGGGAATGGTTTTTAGCTGCTCGGCGGTAGGGGTCTTGGGGTTGAGATCGTTGCCCGGCAGGCCGTAGTCTGTCCGCGCGGCTTCGATGGAGTCGCTCGAGGTGCTCACAGAGGTGCTCCTTGTTTTGATGCGATGATTGATAACTCGAGGGATTTTACCCGTTTTGCATAGCGCGTACTCTACATTTGGCCTTGCCTGTGGGGTGGAATGCATCCCGTACGCTGTTGGAAGGGTGCCAGTCGGTATACTGAAGGGGTTGAAGAAGCTGTCTATCGACACCGTCTATTGGGAGGCACCATGGCCGAGAATACCGAGAAGACCCCGCTTGTTGGAATCATCATGGGCTCTAAGTCCGATCTGCCCGTTATGGAGGGCTGCACCGCTGAGCTGGAGCGCCTGGGCGTTCCCTACGAGCTGGTCATCGCCAGCGCGCACCGCACGCCGGACAAAGTTCACGAATGGGCGGAGACCGCGGCCGACCGCGGCATCAAGGTGATTGTCGCCGCCGCCGGCAAGGCCGCGCACCTGGGCGGCGTGGTCGCCGCCTTTACCCCGCTGCCGGTTGTGGGCGTTCCCATGAAGACGAGCGATTTGGGCGGTATGGACTCCCTGCTTTCCATGGTGCAGATGCCCTCTGGCGTGCCCGTTGCCTGCGTTGCCATCAATGGAGCCAAGAACGCGGCCATCTACGCCACGCAGATTCTGGGTGCTACCATGCCCGAGTATCGCGAGGCGATCGTTGACCTCAAAAACGAGATGGCTCAGGCCTAGCATTCTCGCCCTCTGTAAGCGCGGTGCATCAGCGATGGTGCGCTGCGCTTTTTGCATGATAGGGAGACCTTACGTATGGCAGAAAACAACCAGCGCGACGTCGACCGCCTTGTTGCGGATCTTAGCGTATCGAGTACCCGCTCCAGCCGTGTCCGCATGGTTCCTGCAGGCGGGCACTTTGCCCAGGGCGATGGGGCCGCTGCGCCCGCGCCCACCACGGTTGGCGGCGCCGCTGCCGGTAGGCGTTTTCGCCAGCGCACCGCTATGGACGAGGAAGAGCCGCGGCCTGCCGGTGCGCGTTTTGCCGATTCACGGCCTGCTGGCGCCCGTTTTGCATCCGCCCATGTGGACGAGGGCCATGTGGACGATGGCCGGCCGCAGGTTACCCGTCCTGCCGGTAGCAGGTTCTCATCTTCAAGCGGCGCATTCGGTCCCGTGTCTTCGCGCGTGCCCGCTGTCCCCAAGCACGGTGCCCCTGAAAAGCCGGACGCCGCCTCCGTCACCACCGCGGCGATCGACATCTCCGACTCCCATGCGGCGACCGAGCCTTTGTCCCATGGATCAGAGGTCCTTGCCGCGCCCAAGCCCGCCGACACCGCAGAGTTCACCGCGGCCGCAACCGCGGCCGCTGCCACGCGTTCGCAAGCTCCCGCAGCGGAGCCTTCCGCGCGCGCCCTGGGCGGTGCGGCGACGCTTGCAAGCGGGGCGACGCCGTTGGCACCGGCGTATTCCAAGCGGTCCTCGTCCCATGCGCCTGCAGTCAAAGGGGCCCGGCGGCAAGAGAAGAGGGGCGCGAAAGGCGCCGCGAACAATGGTGTGGCCGATGGGCGGTCCTCGTCCAAAAAGAAGGCGCCGCGCAGCTGGCGCGATGTGCTACCCGTGGTGCTGATTGCTGTCGGTGTGGTTCTGCTGCTTGTCGCCGCCTTTATCTTTGTGCGCGCGCAACTGGGGTATCGCGAGGCGCAGGCAACGTATGACCAGCTAGAGACCTATGTGGTGACCGATACCGCCGGTGATGACCTGCCAAGCGTGGATTTTGATGAGCTTGAGGCGATCAATCCTGATGTGGTGGGATGGATTTACGTGCCGGGCACGCCCATCAACTACCCGGTGGTGCAGACCACGGATAACACCACCTACCTGCGCAAGCTGTTCGACGGTACGCCCAATGGGTCTGGTACCGTATTCATGGACTGCGATGACACCGCGCCGGGCGGCATCGACCAGCAGACCACGCTGTATGGACACCATACGCAGGACGGCAAGATGTTCCGCGCCATCGATTACGCACTTGACCAGGATAAATTCGACCAGATCGATGCGGTCTACTACATGACGCGCGATGCCACCTACGTGTGCCGACCTCTCATGGATTGCTTGGTGGAGGACACCTTTACGGATGCGCGCATCGCTACGTTTGAGGACGAGGGTGCGTTCTCGAGCCATCTGACGACGATGCGGGGCATGGCTAAGGCCGTGGCGGAAGATGTGGACGAGCGTCAGGCGAGTGCGGAAAACGTGCTGACCCTGGTGACGTGTTCTGGAGAAATCATCCCCCGTACCACCCGCGCCGCCATGGTGTGCACCATCGAGAAGCGGATTGATAGACTATAGCCAGTCAATAAAACTACTAACTCAATAGGTATATATCTGTTGGGAGAAACAGAAGGGAGACCCATGGCTACCATGCCCTCGATCGATGAATGGTTGCGCGAGGCTAAGCAGGACCCTGGATTTCGCAACTGCGGCATGTACCTTGTGCATAACGGAACGGTGCGCGAGACGCCAAAAGCCCAGGCGCGCGGCATCGAGACCGACGGTGTCGCTGCGGACGAGAAGGTTGGCGGCATGCATTTTGACTACGACGAGCAGCGCGTGCAGGCGGCCGTCGAGGAGGCGCGCGCCCTGCCCGGCATTGAATACGTGCGCGTGTGGCTGAACCGTGGCGAGCTTGAGCTGGGCGACGACATCATGCTGGTGCTCATTGGCGGCGATATTCGTCCCCGCGTGATCGATGCCCTGCAGTCGCTGGTAGGCACCATCAAGAACGAATGCGTGAGCGAGGTCGAGAAGCCCGCGTAGGCTTTAAGGCAACGGCGACGCCACCGAATAGGATGACGTCGCCGTTTTGGTTGCGCGATTAGGCGGGTTGGGCACCGCTCTACTTCTTGTTGCGGTTGAAGTTGATGAGGCAGCCGTCGAGGATGATCTGGCGCTCGGCCGCGGTAAGCGGGGCCATGTACAGGTCGATGGTGCCGCTTACCTGGCCGTTGCGGATGATGTGGCCCGCAAAGCGCTCCTTGCCCGCTTCTACGGCTTTGCGCACGCCGGGGATGAAGACGTAGTCGCCCACCTCGAACTGAGGGGCGTCATCGGACTGCAGCGGCAGCATGCCCCAGTTGATGACGTTGGAGCGATAGCGCTTGGTGGCGTACTGCTCAACGATGTTGGCCACGCCGCCCAGCACGCGCTGGCAGCTGGCAGCCTGCTCGCGGGCGGAGCCATCGCCGGGTTTCACGGCGTAGATCATGCTGCCCATCTCGGTGTTCCCAAGCGATGCCGCGGGCTCGACCTGCTGGGCTGCCGAAAACGCGTCGGCAACCTCGGCGGCAAGCTCGCCCTCAAGACGCTGCGACTCCACGGCGGCGAACGCCTTGGCGCGGCCCACGTACTCCGGGTCGCGGCGGGAGAGCGTGAACTCGGCCAAGCCAAGCGGGTTGGAGCGATAGGACGAGGTCTCGCCGGATGGGATGAGCTCGTCGGTGGTGGTGACGGGGTCCATGATCTTGGAGCAGACTTGCATCAGCAGGTTTTCGCCCAAGGGCTCCATCTGCGGCCAGTCCTTGATGTTGGGGCCGTAGACCAGGGGGTCTTCCTTCTTGCCGCAGCCAAAGCCGCAGAACACGCGGTTGTTGTAAGAGGTGGCATCGAACTCGTGCTCGGGAACGTCGCCCCAGCAATCCAGCGCGTCGGCCCCGGTGAGAACGCCGCCTGCGGCAGCGGTGGCGGCGATGGAGCGGGCGTCCATCAGCGCCACGCCGGACATCTGGCCGTTACCGGGCTTGGAGCCCTCGCGGTTGGGGAAGTTGCGGGTGGTGTGACGCACGGACAGGCAGTTGTTTGCCGGCGTGTCGCCCGCGCCAAAGCAGGGGCCGCAGAACGCGGTGCGAACGATGGCGCCTGCCTGCATGAGGTCGTAGACGGCGCCCTTCTTGACCAGGTCCGCGAAGACCGGCTGGGATGAGGGGTAGACGGAGAGCGCGAACTCGCCGGAGCCGCAGCTCTTGCCGCGCAGCGCGTTGGCCGCCTCCATGACGTTGGTGTAGTTGCCGCCCGCGCAGCCGGCGATTACGCCCTGCTGCACGTGGATGCCGGCGGCGTCGACCTTGCTCATAAGATCCAGCGAACCTTCACGGCCGGCGATCTTGTCCGCCGCGCGCTCGACCTCCGCCAAGATGTCGCGCGGGTTGGCGTTGAGCTCGTCGATGGTGTAGACGTTGCTGGGGTGGAAGGGCAGGGCGATCATGGGGCGGATCTTGGAGAGGTCCACGCGCACGCAGCCGTCGTAGTAGACGACGTGTGCCGGATCAAGCTGGCGGTAATCGTCCGCGCGTCCGTGGTCGGCAAGGTAGCGACGCGTGTCATCGTCCGTACGCCAAATGGAGGAGAGGCAGGTGGTCTCCGTGGTCATGACGTCCACGCCGTTGCGGAAGTCCGTGGTCATGGTCGCGACGCCGGGGCCCACAAACTCCATCACCTTGTTCTTGACGTAGCCGCAAGAGAAGACGGCGCCAATGATGGCGAGCGCCACGTCCTGCGGGCCAACAAAGGGCTGGCAGGAACCCTCAAGGTAGACGGCGACAACATCCGGGGTGGCAACGTCGTAGGTTTGACCCAGCAGCTGCTTTACCAGCTCGCCGCCGCCCTCGCCAATCGCCATGGTGCCCAGGGCGCCGTAGCGCGTGTGGGAGTCCGATCCAAGGATCATCTTGCCGCAGCCGGCCATCATCTCGCGCATGTACTGGTGGATAACGGCCATGTGCGGGGGTACGTAGATGCCGCCGTAGTGCTTTGCGGCGGAGAGACCAAAGAGGTGGTCGTCCTCGTTGATGGTGCCGCCGACGGCGCACAGGGTGTTATGGCAGGTGGTGAGCACGTAGGGCATGGGGAACTTCTCAAGACCGCTCGCCTTGGCGGTTTGGACAATGCCCACGTAGGTGATGTCATGGCTGGTGAGGCAGTCGAAGGTGACCTTGAGGCGCGACTCGTCCCCGGAGGCGTTGTGGGCCTGCATGATGCCGTGGGCGATGGTGCCGCGGCGTGCTTCCTCGCGGTTGGGCACGCCGCCCGTAAGACCAATCAGTGCCTCATGGTCGTTCTGGGGTACAACGGTGGTGCCTTGTAGCAGGTAGACGCCGCCGTCATAAAGGGTTACGCCGTCCATGTCATCTCCTATCTCCTTGCGCATATCCTCGTCCGCACTTTATGCCGTATGTGTGCGGTCCGAATCGACAAAACAGTTGGTAGTCAATCATATAACGCGTTTTCGCAGCCCTTAAGCAGCCTTATGCGAATTAACGAAGATGAGCGTTTTTAGGCATGCGAGTTGCAGGGGGTACCTAAGGGACGGGTGCGTATAATAAATGGGTATTTCTCGTCCAAGAGGCAGACAGGGGAAGATATGTCTCAAGAAACCGTCCGCGCGGCCAATATGGCCGGGACCGTTACGAGTTGCGAAGTCGACGAGCAGCTTACCGATGAACTGAATGAGGAGTGCGGCATCTTTGGCGTATGGGCGCCCGATCGCGACGTCGCCCGCCTTACGTACTTTGGTCTGCGCGCTCTGCAGCACCGCGGCCAGGAATCAGCCGGTATCGCTTCCGGCGACGGCGGCACGGTGATGGTGCGTAAGGACCTTGGTTTGGTGAGCCATGTGTTCTCCAACGCCGATATCGACGCGCTTTCCGGCCAGCTTGCAATTGGTCACGTGCGCTACGGTACCGCCGGCGCCAAGAGCTGGGAAGCCTCGCAGCCCCACCTCTCCACCATTGGCGACGTCATTGTCGCGCTTGCCCACAACGGCACGCTGGTTAACACGGACGAGCTTCGTCGCCAGTTGATTGAGCTGGGCGTTCCCTTTAACTCCAATTCTGACTCCGAGGTAGCGGTCAAGTTGATCGGCTACTTTACCCAGGAGACCCACCACCTGCGCGAGGGCATTCGCAAGACCATGGAGCTCATCCGCGGTGGTTACGCCATGGCGCTGATCAACGAGGAGGCGCTCTACGCGTTCCGCGACCCCCATGGTATCCGCCCGTTGGTGCTGGGCCGTCTTACCAGCGACGAGGGCGTGGCCGCCGCCAACGCCGCCGCTGCAGCGTCCGCTCTGCCCAGCGACGCCAAATCTGCCGACGACCTGGTTGGTGACGAGGTCGTCGCCAGCGCCGCCGGTTGGGTTGTGACGTCTGAGACTTGCGCGCTCGATATCATTGGCGCCGAGTACGTGCGCGACATCCGTCCTGGCGAGATCCTGCGCATCTCCAAGGAGGGCCTGGTTTCCGAGCAGGGCGTGCCCGCGGCCGAGAAGACCGCTCATTGCATCTTCGAGCAGGTGTACTTTGCTCGTCCGGACTCCATCATGGACGGCAAGTCCATCTACGCCTGCCGCTATGATATGGGTCGCAAGCTGGCGCTCGAGTGCCCGGTCGAGGCCGATATGGTTATCGGCACGCCGGACTCCGGCTTGCCGTCTGCCGAGGGCTACGCCTTTGAGAGCGGCATTCCCTACGGCACCGGCCTGATCAAGAACCGCTACGTCGCCCGCACGTTCATCGAGCCCACGCAGGAGCTGCGCGCCATGGGCGTGCGCCTCAAGCTCAACCCGCTCAAAGACGTTATCGAGGGCAAGCGCATTGTGGTTGTGGACGATTCCATTGTCCGCGGAACCACTATGGTGCAGCTGGTTCGCATGTTGCGCCAGGCGGGCGCCAAAGAGATTCACGTGCGCATCAACAGCCCGGAGGACATCTGGCCGTGCTTCTACGGTGTGGACACCGGCGAGCAGAGCCAGCTGATCTCCGCCACCAAGACCGTGGACGAGATCTGCGAGTTCATCGGTGCCGATACCCTGGCGTTCCTCTCCGTTGACGCGCTGCTTGAGTGCGTACCCAAGGCGGGTTACTGCACCGCGTGCTTCACGGGCGAGTACCCCGTGGCTATTCCGGAGAGCTTTGGCCGCGACAAGTTTATCGAGGGCTACGAGCCCCGTCTGCTGTCCAAGCCCGAGGCCGTCACCGGCCACTGCGTTGTCGATAAGGCGGATGACCGCAGCTGGGAAGAGGAGCATCCCGAGGCGTAGGCGCGGCTAAACTGACTTTTAGGGCGTGGGCAAGATATGTTGTCCACGCCCTTTTTTGTTTTTGGAGAGGGCTGGGGCTACGAATATGCATCGAGCCCTTTTGCGACCTGCGTGTTCTTGGGGGAGTATCCACGTGAAAACGAAGGTGAAAAACCGTCTCTTGTCGGGATGGTCAATGAGTGCCACGAGGTGGGTAAGGACGGGCTTGATCGCGGTTCAAACTGGTGTCCTGGTTTCCTCCAAGCGCCGCGCGATTGGTAGTCAGGTAGCTTAAGAGCTCTCGGCGGGCTATTCCCGCACGCAATCACTTCGCTTGCGTGGATACAAAACACTATAAACTGTTTGTTAGGCGACATTTGTTGATAGCTGTAGGTCCTCCCACGGTATCTTTCATTGCGAGCTTCGCCCCAAATAAGTCATGTATAAAAACCTGATCCCCACCTCGTGGCCCTCATTGACCAACCCGAAGCAGGGCGACTTGTTTTTGGCGTACAGAAAGCTCGATTCCATCTTCATTTTGAATGAGGGCCGGTCTGCAATTCGAAAAGCGGCGATTGTTCGTGCAGCTATCTATGTAATTAAGTAATGGGTTGCGAACTGGATGGCCCCCGCTTGCCGTTTACTCTCAAATCTGAGAGATATTCTGAGTGTAATGGGAACTATCTGAGAGATAATCTGAGAGTGGAAGGTCGATTCCGAGTGTTCTCGAGAGATGCGAGGGGTTGGGATGATTGATGGCAAAGAGCTGGCGAAGGTTGTGTCTCGCCTGCGCGCTCAGCGCACCGATGATGCGTTTGTCGAGGTAAAGGCCTGTTCGCGCGGATTGAGCGCCGACGTGTGGGAAACAGTTAGCGCGTTCGCGAATACAGCGGGCGGCCTCCTACTCCTGGGCCTGGATGAGAATGACGGGGCGTTTGCCCCCGCTCAGCACTTCGATATCAATCGCGTACGCGATCAGTTTGTGACCGGCATGGGCGACGGCGGCCAGCCGTGCCTTGTCGCACAGCCCCCGCGTTACGAGATGTCGCGAGGAGAGGTCGATGGCTCGTCCGTGCTGCTTGTAGAGATCGCTGAGCTGAGTGCCCAACAAAAGCCCTGCTACATCGTAGCTCGCGGTGTCCAGGCGGGTAGCTATAAACGCATTGATGATAAGGACATTCGCCTTTCTGCATCGGAGATGTATGAGATGCAGACTGTGCTTGTTCCCAGTGATGCGGACATATCCGTGGTGCCGGAGGCAACGCTTGAAGATCTGGATGATGAACTGGTCGACAGTATTCTCGCCAACAGAAACAGACAGAGCCCCCGCGTTCTCAAAGGAGCTGCAACGCGTGAACAGCAACTCGATCGAGTGAACATACTCAACAAGCAGGGCGGCGTTCGTATGGGTGGGTTGCTGGCTGCTGGCGTGTATCCGCAGCAGTACTTTCCAAAGTTGGTGATTGACGTCGCGGTTCATCCGGGAACTGAGAAGGCGCAGCCCGGGTTACCGCGCTTCCTCGATCGTCAGGTGTGCGACGGGCCGATAGCGGAGTGTGTGGAAGGTGCCCTGAATGCGATTGGTAGAAACATTCGCAAAGCGTCTTACGTGGTGGGCGTCGCCAGGCTTGAGGAATGGGAGATTCCCCAGAGCGTTCTAAGAGAGGCGCTGGTAAATGCTGTTGTACACAGAGAGTATTCGCCCATGTTCGCTGGCGAGGCGGTGAGTGTCGATATTTATCCGAATAGGATAGAGGTGACAAATCCCGGAGGACTGTGGGGTGGAAAAACGCTAGAGACCCTGGCGGATGGCAGCTCACGGTGTCGAAACGCAAGGCTTATGAGCTTGATGGGCGCTGCTTCTTTGCGGCACGGTGCGGGCTATCTGGTGGAAAGCCAGGGCTCGGGTATCATCACCATGCTTCGAGAAATGGAAGAACATGGCTTGGATGCGCCTATATTTGTGGCGAAGTCGGATTCGTTCAAAGTCATTTTCAAGCGTCAGGAGATGCAGGTTTCCGCAAAACCATGTGAGCCGGCGGGGGCTTCGGGGTTTCCGCAGGTGTGCAAAGAACGGAATAGGGGACAGACGCAGCGTGCGCAAATGGATGTCGACGTGCAGGCGGACATGGAGATTGATTCTTGCGAAGCCATGCGTCCACGCGAGTTGCGCCAGCAGATTGTTGCTTCCATGTCTGACGGCGAGACGCGCGGAGCTCGGGAGTTGGCGAGCATGATGGGCGTTTCGCTGCCCAAGATTCGCTACGCGTTGGCACGGTTGGTGGACGAGGGCGAGTTGGTGCCAACCGCTGCAACCACTAATAGAAATAGAAAGTACAAGAAGGTAGAGGTCTAGCTGTTATCATGCTGAAGTAGGAATTCCCTGGGTTGAAAGGAACCTGACATGGCCGACACATCCAAGCACGTTACCTACGAGGACGCCGGCGTCGACACCGCCGAGGGCGCCCGCGCCGTCGATGCGATCAAGCAGATGGTCGCGGAGACCAATCGCCCCGAGGTAGTCGGCGGCATCGGCGGCTTTGGAGGACTGTTCTCCGCCGCGGCCCTGAAGGACATGGAGGACCCCATCCTCATCAGCGGTACCGACGGCGTGGGCACCAAGTTGGTCCTCGCCCAGCTGCTCGACCGTCATGAGACCGTGGGCCAGGACCTGGTCGCCATGTGCGTCAACGACATCCTCGCTTCCGGCGCCGAGCCCCTGTTCTTCCTCGATTACGTGGCGATCGGCCATATCGAGGCTTCCCAGATGGCCAAGATCGTCAAGGGCGTGGCGGATGGCTGCAAGCTCGCCGGCTGCGCGCTGGTGGGTGGCGAGATGGCCGAGCACCCCGGTGTCATGCGTCCCGATGACTACGACCTGGCGGGCTTTGCCGTGGGCGTCGTCGACCGCCCCAAGATGATCGACCCCGCCAACGTTCAAGCCGGCGACGTGATCCTGGGCCTGCCCTCCACGGGCGTCCATTCCAACGGCTATTCGCTGGTTCGCAAGGTCATTGGCGTCGACGGCATGGTTCCGGGCACCCCCGAGGCAGAGGCCAAGCGCGCCGAGCTCGAAGTGGTTCGTGAGGACCTGGGCGGCGTTTCTTTGGCAGACGCCCTGCTTGCCCCTACCCGCATCTACGTCAAGCCCGTTTTGGAGCTGCTGCGCGGCGGAGCCCCGGTGCATGCCCTGGCTCACATCACCGGCGGCGGCATCACCGAGAATCTCGACCGCGCCCTGCCCAAGAACGTCGATGCTTTGGTAAGCCGCGACGGCGACAAGATGGGCTGGTCCGTTCCTCCCGTCATCACCTACATCTCCCAGCAGGCCCAGCTCGCTCCCAACGAGGCGTGCAAGACCTTCAACATGGGCGTCGGCCTGTGCATCATCTGCGCTCCCGAGGACGAGGCCAACATCGTGGCCGCCCTCGAGAACATGGGCGAGCGCCCGTTCCGCGTGGGCACCTGCATCGAGGGCTCCGGCAAGGTGGTGTACACGGATGAGCAGTAGCGAGCTCACCGGCGCCGAGCTTGAGGCTGCCGGCATGCGCGAGATCGATAGCGCTGTCGCCACATCGCGCGCCGCGCAGGATGCGCTCGATAACAATGCCCTTCAGCAGGCCATTCGCGAGCGCCGTGCAGCGGGCGACGCCGCTCCCCTCAAGCTGGGCGTGCTTATCTCCGGTTCCGGCACCAACCTGCAGGCCATCATCGACCGCATCGCCGACGGAACGCTCAACGCGAGCGTGGAGTTGGTGGTTTCCAGCCGTCCGTCCGCCAAGGGTTTGCAGCGCGCCGAGAAGGCGGGCATCCAGACGCTGACGCTTTCCAAGGATGTTTACGCGGACCCGCTGGCAGCCGATGAGGTTATCGCCTTCGAGCTGTTAAAGCACCAGGTCGATTACGTTGTTATGGCGGGTTACATGCGTATGGTGCACGCACCGCTGCTCCAGCTGTTTAAGAATCGCGTGGTCAACATACACCCCGCGCTGCTGCCTAGCTTCCAGGGCGCCCACGGCATCCAGGATGCATACGATCGCGGCGTTAAGGTGACGGGCGTGACCGTGCACTTCGCCAACGAGGTTTACGATCAGGGCCCCATTATCGCCCAGGAGACCGTGCGCATCGAGGAAGGCATGAGCGTGGATGAGCTCGAGGCCAATATCCATGCTGTGGAGCACGTATTGTATCCGCAGGTAGTGGACTTGCTTTCTGCGGGCCGCGTACATGTCGATGAGGACAACCGCGTTCAGATTCTGTCCGAGTAGCTTCTCCTGCTTCTTGCGCGCCCCGAGCGATAACAAAAAAGCGATTTTTCTGCGCCCCGTTCAATTAGGATGGGGCGCATTGTTGTTCAAGGCGCATCCATCTTTCCATACAACGCAAAACGCCGTCTGTCAGGGTTTTCGGGATGTGGGGACGAGTGGATTTCTGCCGATAGCCAAGACAAAATGAGAAACCTCGGTGGCGCTCTGTAGAAATACTGCAGAAATAGTGCTTGCGCAGGATGGATATGCGACAATCTCTGTTTACGTGCGTCGCTAAAAGAAAGCGGTTCCATGCGAACCGTTTGATCGACCGTGGCGCATTGGCAAGTAATCGCGTATTCCGCCCTTAGGAAAGGGATTCGCCCATGGTGATGAAGAAGAACATGAAGATCAAGCGCGAGGAGAAGGAAGCTCCCAAGCCCACCAAGGCCGAGCGCAAGAAAGAGGCCAAGTCCAAGCTTACCAAGACCGGTAAGATCATCCTGGTCGCGATCGGCGTCGCAGCCATGCTGCTCTCCGTGACCGCTATGGCTTGCTCCGGCATCCTCAACCAGGCAAATTCGACTGAAGAGTATCATCTCACCGGTGGCGTTGCCGCCACAATCGATGGCACCAACATTACCGAGGACACCGTCACCAAGCAGATCATGAGCACTCGCACCTCCGGCGGCTATGACGATGATGCCGCATGGGCAAGCTATCTCAAGGGTCAGGGCAAGACGCCCGAGTCCCTGCGCGAGGAGACCATCCGCTCGCTCGCGGGCAACTACCTGCTGTCCAAGGCGGTCAAGGAGTACAACATCACCGTCTCTGACGATGACGTGAACGAGTCCTTCGAGAACGCCGCCTCCAGCTACGGTGGCACCGAGGCCATGATGAGCCTGCTGAGCCAGATGGGCTATACCGAGGATTCCTACAAGGAACAGATCAAGAGCAGCCTTGAGCAGCAGAAGTTGAAAGAAGAAGTTGCTCCCGAGAAGGAGCCCACGGACGATGAGGTCTTGACCTACTTCAACGACAACGTTTCCACCTACAACGACGCCCGTCGTTCCTCCAACCTCCTGATCAAGGTTGATTCGGACGCTTCCGATGAGGATAAGGAGAAGGCAAAGGCCACCGCGCAGGAGGCTCTGGACAAGATCAACTCTGACGAACTCTCCTTCGAGGACGCTGTCGAGGAGTATTCCGAGGACACCGGTTCCAAGGACGATGGCGGTGACGTGGGCTGGGACAAGCTCACCAGCTTTGTCACCGAGTATCAGGATGCTCTGAGCGCCCTGTCCAAGGATCAGATCAGCGGCATCGTCGAGACCACCTACGGCTATCACATCATCAAGTGCACCGACTACTTCCATGTGGACGAGAAGGCCGATTCCATCGATCAGATTCCCGCCGAGATCAAGGACGCGATCGTCTCGAGCCTCAAGAGCTCCCAGGTTGACGAGGACTACAGCGCTTGGCTTGAGGAGTACATCGACAAGAACGATTTCAAGATCAACGCCATGCCGGCAGACGTTCCCTATAATGTGGACATGAACGCTGCTGATTCAAGCGACGCCGACAGCAGCGATGACTCTAGCAGCGATGCTGATGCCAATAGCGGTTCGGCCGAGTAAAACCGCTCACGTCGTCGAGCCTTGTTGCACAAGATCGGTTGATACATAGAACGTGCGCCGCGTCCTGCTCAGTGCGGGCCGCGGCGTTTTTACAAGCGCCTCCGCGCGCGAGATTGGAGAGACATGACTAACGAAGAGCTGCATGCGCAGATGGTCGCGGCGATGAAGGCCAAGGACAAGACCCGTCTGTCCATCATTCGCCAGGTTATGGCCGAGGTTAAGAACATCGAGGTCAACGAGCGTCGCGATGTTACCGAGGAAGACGTCAACAGCATGATCAAGCGTCTGATCAAGCAGACCAGCGAGACGCTTGAGATGTCCAAGCAGGCTGGCAACAACCAGGAGCGCACCGACGTCCTGACCCAGCAGGTCGAGATCCTCGAGTCCCTGCTGCCCGAGCAGGTAAGCGGCGATGCCCTGGTTGCCCTGATCGAAAAGACCATCGCCGAGGTCGGTGCCGAGTCCCGCAAGGACATGGGTCGCGTCATGGGCGCCCTTAACGCTGCTACCGGCGGAAACTTCGACAAGGCTGCTGCTGCCAAGGAGGTTGGCGCTCGCTTGTCCTAAGCGTTTCTTGGACGAGGAAACGGGGCCGTTCGCATTTCAAGCCCAGGTGTGTTCGGTGCGCATCGCGCACTTCGAGACATCGGAGCTTGGGGGCGGGCGGCCCCTTCTTGTTGGGGCTCGGTTGCGGGGCTGCATAGTTTCAAGGTTGTTCACAGAGCCACATGAGGCGTCGGCACCAAGGTTATCTGTGGTGAAACCTGCGGTTTCTTCATGGGACTGCTGGCGCAGTATGGATAATGCACCCTACAATAGGGAATAGACTATGGACAAATCCAACTAATTGCCTGATTAGTATTGGATAATCTACGCGCTGTACTCTAAAGGGCTTTCGTAAAGGATAGGTTACCAGGCCGTTGCAAAGCCTTAACCGCACTAAACGTGCAGGAGATACATTAGTAGAATAAAGCACAGCCAAACGCTCGGTCCTCGAGCGTTGCATTGGCAGTATGGAGGGGAAACATCTATGGCCGATATGATTCAGATCAAAGGCTTGAACAAGTACTTTGGCGACCTGCATGTCCTCAAGGACGTTAACCTCAACGTCAAGGAGGGCGAGAAGCTGGTCATCATCGGTCCGTCCGGCTCCGGCAAGTCCACGCTCATCCGTTGCGTCGACTTCCTTGAGGAGCCTACTACCGGCGAGGTGGTCATCGACGGCACCGTGCTTACCAAGAAGAACCACCTGGAGATGGCTCGTAAGTACAGCTCCATGGTGTTCCAGCAGTTCAACCTGTATCCCAACATGACCGTGCTGGGCAATCTCACGTTGGCGCCCATCAAGCTCCAAAAGAAGAGCAAGGAGGAGGCCAACAAGATCGCCATGGCCGCCCTCGAGCGCGTCGGCCTGGCAAACAAGGCCGGTGAGTACCCCCAGAACCTCTCCGGCGGCCAGCAGCAGCGCGTAGCCATCGCCCGCGCCCTTTGCACCAAGCAGCCCATCATCCTCTTCGACGAGCCCACCTCTGCTCTGGACCCCGAGATGGTCCAGGAGGTCCTCGACGTTATGATCGAGCTGGCGCAGGAGAACATCACCATGATGTGCGTCACGCATGAGATGGGCTTTGCCCGCCAGGTTGCCGACCGCGTCATCTTTATGGACGATGGTCAGATCCTGGAAGAGGGCACGCCCGATCACTTCTTCGAGAATCCGCAGAACCCTCGCTGCAAGGACTTCCTCGCCAAGATCCTGCACTAACCCGTGCAAGTTAATCGCACCCGAGTTCCACCAATAGTTATCAGTCGCATGCCGCCCGCGCGGCCGGCACGCGAGCGTAGTACCAATGGAAGGGGTACCACCATGGATATGAATCGTCGTCAGTTTATTCAGGTATTCGGCCTCGCCGCCCTGGGCATCGCCGGCGCCGGCTCCCTTGCCGGTTGCGGCGGCAACGCAGGCTCCGGTTCCTCTGACACGTCCTCCAAGCTCGAGGCAATCAAGAGCCGCGGCAAGCTTAAGGCCGGCGTTAAGAAGGACGTCATCGGTTACGGTTACCTCAATACCGCTACCAACGAGTACGAGGGTCTCGAGATCGACCTGTGCTACCAGATCGCCGCTGCCGTCCTGGGCGTCTCCTATGATGAGGCCAAGGAGCAGAAGTTGGTCGAGTTCACCGACGTCACGCCCAAGACCCGCGGTCCGCTGATCGACAACGACCAGCTCGACATCATTTGCGCTACCTACACCATCACCGACGAGCGCAAGAAGAGCTGGGACTTCTCCACGCCCTACCGCACCGACCACGTGGGCATCCTGGTCAAGAAGGCCGCCGGCATGAAGTCCATGGCCGACCTCGACGGCAAGCTCATCGGCGTGTCCCAGGGCTCGACCACCAAGGACATGGTGCTGGGCATGCTGAAGGACGAGGGCTTCGATGCGACGCCGTCGTTCAACGAGTATCCCGACTACCCCACCATCAACAGCGCGTTGGATTCCGGCAACATCGACGCGTTCGCCATGGACCGCTCCACGCTGAAGGCCTACACCACCGACGACAAGGAGCTGCTGCAGCCCGAGATCGAGTTCGGCCCGCAGGATTACGGCATCGCCACCAAGAAGGGCTCCGACCTTTCCAAGGTGGTCGACGACACCGTCAAGGAGCTGCTGGAGAACGGTTGGCTCGAAGAGGAGATCTCCACCTGGGGCCTGCTCTAAGACTCGTTGCTTCATGGACGGCGCGCATGCGATGCGCGGGCGCGCGGCCCATGATCGGCGCCCGGATGGAGGCTCCGCCTTCGTTCGGGCGCTCCGTACGTAATGGCATCTTGGAAGGATCGCTATGCTAGAAGGACTCCTCGACCCCATGAGGTGGGAGCTGACCTTTGCCGAGAGCGGACCGCTTTGGGAAGGTTTCGCGTTCACGCTGCAAGTCGTGCTTGCCGGCTTGCTGCTGTCGCTCGTCTTGGGAACGGTCTTGGGCGTGTTCTCCACGACCCGTTCGCGCGTGCTGCGCGCAATCAGCCGCGTGTACGTCGAGTTTTATCAGAACACCCCGTTGCCGGTGCAGGTGTTCTTCATGTACACGGCGGGCCCGCAGATTCTGCAGGCGCTCACCGGCGCGGCCATGCCCGTCCGCATCCCGGCGTTCGTGCTCGGCTTCATGGGCGTCGGCCTCTATCACGCCGCCTATATCGCCGAGGTCATCCGCACGGGTATCGAGGCGGTTCCGCGCGGCCAGATGGAGGCGGCGCTCTCGCAGGGCTTCACCCGCGTGCAGGCGTATCGCTACATCATCCTGCCGCAGACGTTCAAGATCATCCTGCCGCCGCTGTGCAACCAGGCGCTGAACCTGGTGAAGAACAGCGCGGTGCTGGCGCTCATCGCCGGCGGCGACCTCATGTACAACGCGGATAACTTCGTATCCACCTATGGATACCTGCAGGGTTACATCCTGTGCTGCTTCATGTACTTCATCATCTGCTTCCCGCTGGCCATCCTGGTGCAGTATCTCGAGCGCCGCTCCAAGCGTCGCCCGCGCGCCAAGGTGATTCCCGGCGTCACGCCCGAGCCCGCGAAGGAGGCGTAGCGCATGGAAATCTTCAACGCTGCCAACATGGCGTTCATTATGAACGGCTTCCTCAAGACCATCGAGATCTCGTTTTTCGCGATCATCTTCTCGCTCATGCTGGGCACCATCCTGGCTATGGTCAAGCAGTACTGCACCGGCAAGCTCCGCCCGCTCTCGTGGTTGGTGAGCGCCTACATCGAGCTCTTCCGCTGCACGCCGAACCTGCTGTGGATCCTGTTCATCTACTTCACGGTGAAGGGTACCGACGTCTTCATCTCCGTGCTGGCGTTCACGATCTTCACCTCCGCCGTCATGGCCGAGATTGTGCGCGGCGGCTTCAACTCGATTCCCGCCAGCCAGTTCGAGGCGGCGCGCAGCCAGGGCTTCGGGTTCTTCGCGACGATGCGCTACATCATCCTGCCACAGACGTTCAAGACCATCATCCCCGCGCTGTTCAGCCAGTGTACCACGGTGATCAAGGACAGCTCCTACCTCGCCGGCATCAACGTGGCGGAGTTCATGTACTCCACGAAGGTCGTCATGGCGCAGACCACCAACCTCGGTCAGGTCCTGATGCTGTACGGCTTCGTGTTCGCGCTCTACTTCGCGCTGAACTTTGGCATCTCGCTGCTCGTTCGCGCGTACCAGCGCCGCGTCGTCGCCGCGTAGCGCTGCGTTCGGGGTAGACTGGGCTTTAGTGGAAACGTTCGACCCTTACCTAGGGAGGGCTTTGTAATGGGACTCATCAAGCATGCCATTGAGGCGCGCGTCGCGGCCGAAGAGGTCGAGCGCGCCGGCCAGCCGGTCGTGATCACCATCGCGCGCGATTTCGGTGCCGAGGGCCACGAGATCGGCAAGATGCTGTCCACGCGTCTGGGTATACCGCTGTACGATAACGAGCTGCTGGTTCGTTCCGCGTCCCGCTCGGGCGACTCGGTTGACAAGATGGCGGCGTACGACGAGCAGATGGCCGCCGAGTTCATGGCGTTTCTGCCCGACCGCGTCGATTCGCGCACGCTGTCCGACAAGTTGTTCCGCAACATGTCGCAGGTCATCCTCGACCTGGGTGCGACGCAGAGCTGCATCATCGAAGGCCGTCTCTCGGACTACCTGCTGCGCCACAACCCGAACCACATCGCGGTGCTGGTGACGGCTCCGTTCGAGGACCGCGTCGAGATCGTGCGCAAGAAGCGCGGGCTCAACAAGAAGCAGGGTGCGAAACTGGTCCGCGATATGCAGAAGGCGCGCGAGCTGTTCTACAAGCGCTATTCCGCGGGCAAGTGGAAGATGAGCGACGGTAAGGATCTGGTGGTCAACCGCGCCAAGCTCGGCCGCGAGGGCTGCGTCGACGTTATCGCCGCCGCCTACGAGGCCAAGCTGCGCGAGCTGAACGCCGGCGAGTGAGGCGTTTTGGGACGGAGGTTTTTGTCCCGCCCCAGGGGCTGCGTTTTGGGACGGAGGTTTTTGTCCCCACCTCAAGGCAGGGAGATCGCCGTGGCTGCCACGGTGCGCAAACGGGAGGTCATGCGACCTCCCGTTTTTTTGTGCGCGGGCCGCATCTGCCGGGGCGGGACAAAAACCTCCGTCCCAAAACACCTCACCAAAACACCTCACCAAAACACCTCATCCTCGGCTGAGCTGTAAAAAGCGAGGGAGACAGCGAGCCGTCGGCGGATTCGAGACCCCTGCGATGCCATTCATATGGTATGGTGCGCATCGGAGTTATCTTCTATCCACACACACTTCAAACGCAACATACGGGTAGATGCGGAGAATTGAATATGACGAGCTTCTCAAGCCGCCTGAAGGGCCGCTGCAGTTCCTATGTGAACGGTCTTTCTCATCGTGGCCGAATGGCCATCTGCGGCGTTGCCGCCGTAGCCGCCGCGGTCGCGTGCTTCCAAGCCGCTCCGGCGCTTGCCGGGCAGGCGTCGCGAGCGATCGGCGACGACGTGCTCGCTCGTCATGAGGTCCGCGACACCGTTTCGCCGCGCGGTATCCATATCGACCTGTACGATTACTGGCTGTCGGGCGAAAAAGAGGCGGATAACAAGAACCCCGACGGGTACCTGAACATGGGTGTGAACAATGTCGCCGGCGATCGCAAACAGCTCGCCTTCGGTCGCAATACGCGAGGCGGCATCAACAATTGGACGGGCTCGGCTGCCCCGTATGCCAACATCGTGCAGCGCACGCTCGGCCCCGATGGCTATCCGTGGATCGAGGCGGGCCATCAGTACCTGCAGGGCGATACCGCCAACCTCACAACGCCCCAATCGCTTAAATACCTCTTCGACGGCACGAGCTTCGACGGCAAGCGCGCCTATCTGGGAACAACGGGATTGCTGCAGCTCGATGGCGACGGCTACTACTATTACGACAGCAAGCAGAATTTCGCGACGTATCAGGCCGACCGCAATGCGTTTACCCTCTACGACGCCGGCGCGGTAGCGGATGGCGGTCGCGACAAGCAGTTCGGCGAGTTCTTCCCCTTTAACACGGGTCGAAACGTCTTTAAGGGCGAGAGCGCCCAGGGCAAGCTGCAAAGCGATATCGCATCCACGAACGCCTTGATGAAGCATTATTTCGGCCTCACGCTCTCCACGAACTTCATGCAGCCGGCCGACGGCATCACCAAGAACGGCAAGGAGATGGTGTTCGAATTCGCCGGTGACGACGATGTCTGGGTCTTCATCGACGGCGTGCTCGTGGGCGACGTGGGCGGCATCCACGATCGCACGGGGCTCACCATCAACTTCGCTACGGGCGAGGTGTATACCTACGATGGTAGCCTTGGTGGTAATCCCGACACGCATTACAACCCCACGACCATCAAGCGGATGTTCCGCGCCGCGCGGGGCGACGCGTTCGACGCCGCGCAGTTCGACGGCGAGACGTTTCGCGACGGCACCTATCACACGCTGCAGTTCTACTATCTCGAGCGCGGTAACGAGAACTCCAACATGGCGCTCAAGTTCAACCTGGTGAACGTGGCCGAGAGCACGATGACCAAGGTCGACCAGCTGGGCAATCCCGTCGAGGGCGCGACCTTCGACCTCTATGCGACCGATGCGAGCTACAACGTCCCCGCGGATGCCGCGCCCGTGGCAACCGGCGTGACCGACCATGCGGGTCGCTTCTCCTTCACGGCCAAGGATGGCTCGCCGCTCAGCTTCATGAGGCTCTACCATCAGGACGGTATCGCGAACTACGTGCTGCGCGAGACCGCTGCGCCCGCTGGGTGTCGCCGCAGCCCGGACGGTAAGCTATGAGCCAGGTCGAGAAAACGCTGGGATTCCTGTTCTCCGACAACTACTGGGATTCCGGCGTGTACGCGCAGGCCGAGCAGCTGCTCACCATCGAGAGCGATACGGTGTACGGCGCAAACCCTGTGGACGGCGTGGCGCCGACCTATAAGGTTGAAGACGGAACCGTGTTCGCGGTGATATACCGCCGCGTGGCCGATGATCCGACCCATCCTTGGCACGATGTCTCGGGTAGCACCGAGACGGGTTGGAAGGTCTCGCCCGACGCGGTGGATACGGTCGAGGACCTGCGCGATGCGCAGATCTATCGCTTCGCCGACGACGACCGCGACGGCAAGTACTCGGTGAGCATCGACGACATGCCCGGCAACCCCGAAGACTACTACATGATGAGCGGCGACGAGCAGGCATCGAGGTACACGGTCGGCTTCTACTGGACGCGCCGCGATGCGGGACGCCCGTTCGACATCAAGAACATCGATAGCACGAACACCTTCCGCCTGAGCGGCAGCCAGTTCACGCGGCAGACCGCGGCGAACCTGTACGTGACGGATGTCCAAAACATTCTGGGCGTGCAGAAGGTTGATGATGCCGGCACCCCCGTGAACGGCGCCCGCTTCGGCATCTACGCCGCTGCCGATATGGTGGAGACCGACGGCGCCCTGGTCCCCGCGCCCGCGGCGAAGCCGTTGTTCCAGGATGTGACGGCCGATCGCGACGGGGAGTCGATCGTGGAGGCCAAGGGCCTGTGCTATCTCGGCCCCCTGAGCCCGGGCTCCTACTACCTGGTGGAGATGGAGGCCCCTGCCGGCCATCACAAGCAGGATAAGGCGGTGCGCATCCTCGCCGATGGCACCGGTGTGCACGCCGACGCGGGCGCCGCGGGCGATGGCATCACCGCTTTGGTGAGCATGGGATCGCTGGTGGATTCCATGGCGCAGTTCGCCGCGAAAGACGATATCGATATGACGCTCTACGACGTGATCGCTTCGCGCCGCACCGCGCGCTCCGACCAGGCCGTGGTGAACCCCGATGGCGGCATCTCGATCGCATGGACCGAGGACGAGCACCCGGATGACGATATCTGGCTCGAGCACGGCGCCGCCGATGCGGTTCTGGACTACGGTCCCGACAAGGGCCCGCATGCGCCGCAGGCGACGTACGGCATGGTCGCCTACACGGTCGACGAGGGCCTGGCGATGTGCGGCGTCCGCCAGAACACGGCATACGGTCCGGGTGGCGCCCACGAGGATCCGGCGCGCTACGGCACGGCGGATTGGGAGAATCTGCAGGGCAGGGATATCACCGGGTTGTTTACCGGCGCGACCTGCGTGGTCGTCGAGAACAAGCGCGTGGCGTCGCTGGCGGTGACCAAGCACGCCTATGTCGCCGACGGCATGACCGGTCCGACCGAGCAGGTCGACGGCGAGCGCGTGCGCGTCGACGACAACGACCTGTTCGTGCGCGATGGTGCTGAGCTGGCCCTGTGCAACGGCCAGACCGCCGAGGTGTACGGCCTGCCCGCCGGTGCGAGGTTCGAGTTGAGCGAACCCGAGCAGGATATGCCCGCGGGCTTCGTCCAGGAATCCTCCGTAGGCGCTGCCGGCACCGTGGACGGGAGCGTGACCAAGGAGGCCGTGTTCACCAACGTATACAAGCCGGCGCCGGTCGAGGTGCCGGGCAGCGCCGCGTTCACGGTGGAGAAGTCGTTTGCCCGCTGGGATGTGTGCGATGCGTTCGCGTTCGAGCTGAGCGCGTACGGCGACGCTCCGATGCCCGCCGGCGCGCAGGACGGCGTCGCGACGGTGACGCTCCATGCACCGGCGGACGGCGCCGCGGAGGGTACCGTGACGGGCAGCTTCGGCAACGTGGCCTACACGAGGCCCGGATCGTATTTCTATTTCATCTCCGAGGAGAAGCCGGAGGCTCCGGTGCCGGGTGTCACGTATTCCGATGCCCTTTACCTGGTAACGGTGACGGTGACGGACAACCAGCAGGGCGCCTTGGAGGCATCTGCCCAGATGCGCCAGACCCGCGACGACGCCGGGGAGGGCGTGGCCTCGCGTCCGATCGGCGGGCCGGCGCGCTTTGTAAACGGCTTCGATGCCGAGATGGTCGGCTTCGCGCCCGTCGCGCGCAAGGAGTATATCGACCATGTCGGGTCGCGCCCGCTCGAGGACGGCATGTTCTCCTTTACCGTCGAGGTGCCGAAGGGCAACCCGATCCCGAGCGCGAGCAACGAACCCGCCAAGGCGGCCCAGGATATGACGTTCGAGCTGATCAACCGCGGCAACACGATTCAGGCGGGCCAGGCGCTGTTTACGAGCGAGGACGTGGGTAGCACCTACAGCTACGTCTTCTACGAGAACGTGCCCGAGGGGGCCGGTCCCCACAACGGGTACACCGTCGCGGGATTCACCTATGATCCCACGCGCTACGTCGCGTGTGTGAAGGTTGAAGCTGCCGCGGCGAAGAACGCCGCCGACGGCAAGAAGGCGCGCATCGTCCTGGATGTGAGCTACTTCGTGCTGAGCGAGGCGGGCGAGCGCGGCGAGCGGGTCGACCTTCCCGTCTTCCGGAATTCGTTCGACGCCGATCCGGCGGCCGATGTGAAGCTGGTGGGCGAGAAGGTGCTGGTAGGACGCGATGTGCTTGAAGGCGAGGAGTTCGCGTTCGAGCTCGCCGCGGGCGATGAGGCGACGCGTGCCGCGATCGCCTCTGGCGACGTGGTTTTGGGCGGCGCGGGTTCCGCCGAGCAGCCCGTCGAGCGCTTGACGACGAAGGTGAGCGGGCTCTCCGCTGCTGAGAACGGCAGGACCAAGGCGTTCTCGTTCGATGGCATCTCCTTCTCGCGGGTCGGAACCTATACGTTCGCGATCAACGAGGTGCTGCCCCAGCAGGACGGGAAGCCGGTTGCCTCCTTGAACGGCGTGGCGTATGACGCGCATACGGCGACCGCGCGCGTGGTGGTGACCGAAGCCGAGATCGCCTCCGACGGCCCGGCTCTCACGGCCCGGGTGACGTATGACAACGCGGGCGCGAACGACGCGACGGATCGAGCGCGCTTCACGAACGTGTATCGCTCCTGGTGCACGAGCGAGTCGATCGGCCTCACCGTCATCAAGACGATGGACGGCCGCCCGCTCAAGGCGGGGGATTTCGCGTTCCGCATCGAGGGCGACGAGCGTTCCGCTCCGAAGCTGCTGAACGAGAGCGATCGGCGCTTCACCAACCCCAAGGCGGGTGCATCGGGCGCAGCCGAGATGCGCAACAAGCTGACCGATCTGCTCTTTACCCAGGATGACCTCGGCGAGACGTTCGTCTTCAGCATCTTCGAGGAGCTGCCGGAGGGTGTTGACGCGCAGCATCCCGTTCTGCAGGGCGTGACGTACGATCTATCCGAGTACTCGTATGAGGTGACGCCGCGTGTTGCCGGCGACGGCTCGATGGCGCTGTCCGCCAAGCTGTATCGCGTGCGCGAGGTGAACGGCGAGCCGTGCGGGAAGACGCTGGCGGGCAGCTACGACGGATCGGGCGAGGCCGATCTGGTCGCTTCGTTCGCCAACAGCTATGCGACGGGCGACCTGGCGCTGACCGACGGCTGGGTTTCGGTGGCGAAGCGTCTCGAGGGTCGAGGTTGGAAGGAGGGCGACTCCTTCGAGTTCGCGATGGAGCGCGTGAGCTATCGCGAGCGCGAGGGCGGACGCGAGATAACGAGCGGCCCGCAGTTCGACGCCATGCCGCTGCCTGCGAACGCGATCGCCGCGGCGACCTCGGCCGTGAACGGCGGTGACGATGCGGAGCGCGTAGCGCGTTTCGAGAGCATGTCCTTCCATACGCCGGGCGTGTATTCATACCGCGTGCGTGAAGTCGTACCGCAGGACGATGCCGCCGAGCCCGGGATGACGTATTCGAAGGATGCCGCCGAGGTCGTGGTCACCGTCGTGGACGCCGGTACCGGTAGGCTCGTCGCCTATGTCGAGGTGGAAGGGGTTGAGGAGGATGAGCTCGCGGTCTTCACCAACGTGGTTGCGCCGCCGGTCGAGCCCGAACCCGAGCCGGATCCGAAGCCCGAACCGGAGCTGCCCGTCGAGCCGAAGCCGGAGCCCGAGCCGGGTCCGGGTACTGAGGCTGACGTACCTGATAGGCCGAGCGGCACGGATCGCCTGCCGCAGTCGGGCGACCCGATTTTTGCTGGTTCGATTGTCTGCGCTGTCGGGGCGGTTGGGTGCATTGCTATTGGCATGAGGCGCCGCATCTCGTTGTAGAGAGGTACGGATGTGCGTCGTTTGGATGTATGCATTCATGCCAAAGGGTTCGATTGGCGCACAGAAAAAGCCGCCCGCTGGTGAATGACTGCTCCCCCTATATCAGAAAACGGGAAATGGGGGAGGTGTTTCACATACAGCGGGCGGCGTAAGCTAGAGGTCTGAAAGAGCTTTGGTACGGCTATTCGCCCAGCAGCTCCTTCTTGATGGAGGCAGCAGCCTTCTTGCCGGCACCCATGGCGAGGATGACGGTTGCGGCACCGGTCACGATGTCGCCGCCGGCCCACACCTTGGGGTTGGAGGTGCGACCGTTCTCATCGGCCTCGATGAGACCCCAGCGATTGAGCTGGAGGTCGGCGACCAGGCTCGCGAAGGGGTTCGCGCGCGTGCCGATGGCCGTGATGGCCACGTCGCAGGGGATGGCGAACTCGGAGTTCTGCACGGGGATGGGGCGACGACGGCCGGAGGCGTCGGGCTCGCCGAGCTCCATGCGCTCGAGTTCGATCGTGGAGACGAAGCCGTCCGGGCCGGGCAGGAAGCGCAGCGGGTTGGACAGCTCGAGGATCTTGACGCCCTCCTCCTTGGCATGGTGTACCTCGGCGAGACGCGCGGGCATCTCGGCCTCGGTGCGGCGGTATGCCAGGGTTACGCTCTCGGCGCCCAGGCGCAGCGCGGTGCGCGCGGCGTCCATGGCGACGTTGCCGCCGCCGAAGACCACGACGTTCTTGCCCTTGCGGATGGGCGTGTCGTAGACCGGGAAGTCGTAGGCGTGCATGAGGTTCGTACGGGTGAGGTACTCGTTGGCGCAGTACACGCCGGGGAGGTTCTCACCGGGGACGTGCAGGAAGCGGGGGAGGCCGGCGCCCACGGCGAGGTACAGGGCGTCGAAGCCCTCCTCGTTGAAGAGCTCGTCGGCGTCGAACAGGCGACCCGCAACGGAGTTGTACTCGAAGTGAACGCCGAGCTGCTCGAGGCTGTCGATTTCGCGCTTCACGATCTTCTTGGGAAGGCGGAACTCGGGGATGCCGTAGGTAAGCACGCCGCCGGTGAAGAACGCCTCGAAGACGGTGACGTCGAAGCCCTCGCGGGCGAGCTCGCCGGCGCAGGCGATGCCGGACGGGCCGGAGCCCACGATGGCGACCTTCTTGCCGTTGCCGGGCTTGCATACGGGTGCGCGGCCGACCTCGCCGGCCATGTCGCCGACCATGCGCTCGAGCTGGCCGATTGCGACGGCCTCGCCCTTGCGACCGAGGATGCACTTGCCCTCGCACTGGTTCTCCTGCGGGCACACGCGGCCGCAGACGGAAGGCAGCAGGTTGTCGCCCTTGATGGTCTCGAGCGCGCCCGCCCAGTCCTCCTCGCGGATGCGGCGGATGAAGCCGGGGATGTTCACGCCGACGGGGCAGCCATCCATGCAGAGCGGCTTCTTGCAGTCGAGGCAGCGGTTGGCCTCGGCGATGGCGTTTTCCTTGGTGAAGCCCGTGTCGACGGGACGGAAATCGCATGCGCGCTCGGCAGCGGGCTCCTCGTTCGGAGCGGTGCGGGGGGCGCCGATATTGGGGCGATACTTTACTTCTGACATGCGCAGGCCTCCTCGTGACGCTTGGTGGACAGGGCCTCTTCGGCGCGATAGCTCGCCTGGCGCTTGGCCAGGTCGTCCCAGTCAACGGCGCTTGCATCGAAGTCCGGGCCGTCGACGCATGCGAACTTGGTCTCGCCGCCGACCTCGACGCGGCAGCAGCCGCACATGCCGGTGCC
>OGYY01000390.1_pt1 | contig 44728 bp, 41 predicted proteins | sample 1576671 | NCBI WGS metagenome assembly OGYY01 (sample SAMEA3541593, study PRJEB24748) | human gut metagenome | biome: human gut; feature: human-associated habitat; material: faeces | place: China | collected 2012 | reverse complement strand
GTGTTAAGCACGCCGCCAGCGTTCATCCTGAGCCAGGATCAAACTCTCGTTAAAAAGTTCTCTCTCGGTCAGGAAAACTACTAGCTTTCCTATCCCGTTATTTACTGTTGGCACCAGGCTTCTATCTCTCGATTTCCGCCTGATTTCCGTTCTGAATATTTCTCTTAGAAATTTTCAGGGTCGTTGTCTATTGTTCAGTTATCAAGGTGCTTTCTGCTTGTTTCGCTCATCAGCGACAACTTCTATAGTTTATCATGTCGCTTGATGTTTGTCAACAACTTTTTTCATTTTTTCTTTTTCCGTATTCTCCCGAATCAGAAAGAAGAAGAGATGAGATGAAGTTGTTTTGCGCCGTCTCACGCGACAGCTTTGATATAATATCACTTCTATTTTTCAAAGTCAACCTTTTTTTCTATTTTTCTTTTACTTTTTTATTTTTCTTTATTTCCTCTGCTCGAAGCCTACAGAGCAAAGAGTTCCGCAAGCGGAACTCTCGCGCCGAGCGCGGCCGCTTTAACGGCAGATTTCTATTGAATAATACAAACTTGCGGCCACTATCTTAGAGTGACCGCAAGTTTCATGATCGGATTAAATTCATATATAACTCTTAGGATTCCATTATTCTGAATTGCTGTGTAAGCTTCCTTTCCGAAAGACGTCGTATAAAGAAACGTGACAAACATAAACAAAACCCACACGATGATCAGCGCCCCTCCCGCACCGAGAATCCCCCCGGCAAGGCGGTTGATCAATCCGAGCACCGGCAAATTCGCTATAATGTCCAATGCAAAAATAACGGCGCGAAGTATAATCGTAATAATAATAAAGGTAAGAATAAATGCCAGAATATTAATGATCAGTTTTGCCGCTGCTTTTGCTATATACTGCACAAAAGTATCTGCGCCCAGCTTTTCATATATATCTTCATTATTATTTGTAAGCAGAAGTGATTTAAATATTTCCGGAATATCCGCCCCTTCTATCGCCGCCACTTGTGCATCCTTTGGTATTTCCGCTTCTTCCAGCAAGCTTTCACCCTCCTCGCCTCCAGAGCGCAGCCCGGAAAGAAGGCTGCTGGAAATTCCGTACTCCGCCAACTCTTCATCCGATATATTCCCATTAATAATATCCTGTATTGTAATGCCCGCCGCATTCAGCTGTTCTTCTGTAATGCCCGCTGCATTCAACGCTCTTCTGATATTCTCCTCCGTCATCATAGAGCCTGTATTTTCCTCGTCTCCCGATGAAAACATACCGCCAATGGCGCTTACCGCCTGATCCTCAATCATAGTATCCAGCGGAGTCATACTTATAATCCCTTCGCTCACATAGGGCGTGAGGAAAAATACCAGCACAAAAGTTACGATAGTCGCTGCCAAAGATACTGCTATTTTAACTGCTCCTCTGTAAATTCCTACTACAATGCAGATCAAAAAAATGATCCCTGTTGTAATCACTATCCAATTCATAAGCTCTCCTTATCTTACAAACCGAACCACTTCCATTCCGTTTGCATTCATCACAATGTATTTATTAACGCCCAGGATCGGGAACATTTCCTGTATTGTCTCATTCAGTTCTCCGTCAAATTTTTTGATTCCGTTTCTTGTAAAAACGCTGCACTTTTTCCCTTCATACATAATAACCTGACTGCCGCATATTTTTACGTTGGAATAATCTCCACTGAAATTTTCGGAGAGGACCTTCTTTCCGTTTTTATTGTAAAGACAGAGTTCATTCCCTTCTTCTCCTTCATTTTTCAGTATAAGTCCTATATATCTTGTGCTGTAAAATACGCTTTTTATTTCTTTCTCCAGCTCTACTGTCTGAGCCAGTTTAGGCGTTTCCTTCCCTTTATAGATCAGCAATCGATTATTTCCTACAATCACAGACGTTTCCTGATCAAGGAAAAAAGCGGAAGGAGCTGTCATATCTTCATAATTATCCGTCACAATTTCATAATTATCAGCTTCCTTTCCTCCTTCTCCGAAATTATAGTAATATACATTTGTCGATGCTTTTCCATTCTGGATCACAAGATAAGATACCAGAAGGATTGTTCCATCATCCGACAAACTGATGTTGAGAGGATATCCGGTTCCCGCCAGAGACGCCGACAATTCTGCAAGCACATTTCCCGCCGCATCATAACATATAATCTGCGGCGAAGCATCCTCTTTCAAAATAGCCGCCACAATACCCTGGGAAGATACTGCGATTTTCTCTATGGGCCGCGTAGTCTCTATTTCTCCCTTTAAACCTTCTTTTGTAAATACTTCAATACTGTTTCCGCCTTTGTCCGCAACTGCTGCCGATTCTCCGTAAACAGTAATAACCGGATTTTGAATCTGATAAGACTGATTCCACTCTTCCTCTCCTTTTCTATTGAGAAAAGATATTCCATCCCGGCTGTATTTAAGCACTCCGTCGGCAAATTCTTTGTAGCTGCTGTTCCCCGAATTTTCCGAACGATAAACATCAATTGTTCTTACCGATGTATATGTCTGGAGCTGAATAACCAGATACACCCCGATCAAAGCCAGTATAACTGCCGCCGTGCCGATGATCGTTCGCCGGCGCATTTTCGTCTTATGGCTTTTGATCTGCTCTTCCAGCTCCTCTATAGAGTAATCCTCCATGCCCTCTGTCGGCATCTTCTGTGTCTGTTCCTTTTCCTGCTCTCCCTGGAGTTTACTTTTTTTCCTTAGCTTCATAAATCAACCTCTTTAGTCTACGTTATGCGTACAGTATAACACACTCTTCCCCTGTTATGGTAGCAGCAATTTCTGACCAATGAAAATAAGGTTCCCGTCTGTGAGCCCGTTCATTTTACAGATTGCCTCCGCTTCTTCTGTTGTTCCGTACAATTTCAGGCTGATCTTGTCCAGTGTATCTCCCCTTTGTACTGTATAATAATCTTCCTCGCTTAATTCTTCCTGTATAGTAGATATAGGAGGCTGTATGTCCGAAGAAGCCTCTTCCTCCTGCCCGCTATCCCCCTGGGCAGCCGCCTCCTCACTGTCCGGATCATCTGCCGCTTTCGCATCAGCGCCGGCTTCCGTCTGCCTCTCTTCCTCGCCGCTGCCCTGCACGGATTTTGACAGCGTTTCTATAGAAGACTGTACAGAATTCATCTTATCATAATTATTCATGGTCGAGATACCGATTGCCAACACTACCACAACCAGCAGCGCACTTGTAAGATATACCAGCTTGGAATTATTTTTCTGCTCCTGCACTTCCATTTTTTCTTTTATCGCAGAACGAAAATTCTTTGCAGCTCGATCCTCAACCACTTCACTGGGTGTCACGCCAATCTGCCGCCGTGTATTGATCATGTAATTCTGCATCTCCGGGTTTTTTTCATAGAAAATATAATATCCGCCCATCTGCATTAATTCATGATATTTGTATGCGAAATAAATCTCTTCGTCCTCTTCTGCATGCTTTAATATGAAAATACTATTCTTCTTTGTAAAAATCTGTTCATGGATCTTCACCATACTGCCGGACAATGTCATCGGCCTGCCGGGAGCGATCAGGAACCATCCTACTATATCTTTTTCCGGAAAATAAGTTTTGCACTCCTCTTTTGCTTCTTCCAGAATACCGGGCAGGATCTTGATCTCCCCTGCATTTTCTTCTACTTCCTTTATCTGGACCGCACCGGTAATGCACACACATTCCTGTCCTTCTATCGACAGGCTTTCTCCCATCAGAAGCGCTCCTACAGGCATGTCCGACGCCTTGTCCCTTAACTGGGCAAGGTAAGTATCTACGTAATCTTCCACGTAAATTTTGGGCGTGTCGCATACGTTTCCTACCTGCCTTACATTCTTCGGAAACTTTCTTTCCATATACTCTCACCTCATTGCATATTTTTGATTATCATAGCATAAGGTTTTTGCGCATTTTATCATAAGCTGGAGCCTGTCCACAGAAGTTTCCGTTTTCTTTTTTCCACCTTCGACATCTTCCGTCTGTCTCCGGCATACAGCTCTGTTCTTTTCTGTCAGAATAAAAAAGGCAGCTACACGCCGCCTTTTTTCATATTTTCTTCTGTCCATCTTTCAAATGTATCTCTTGTCTGCTTCCAGTGAGATCTGCTGATAGGTACCTTGTCTCCGCTGCGAAGTGTAATTTCCGCTCTTCCAAAGATGCGGATTTTCTCCATATTCACAATAAAACTGTTATGGCACATTACAAATCTTTCCTTATCCAGATACGCTTCCACCTCTGACATTTTCATGGTCGTAAGGACAATTCCAGTTAATGTGTGAATTTTGGTAATTCTTTTATCCCTCTCTATATATTCAATTTCTTCTTCATCAAGAACAAATTCATTTTTCCGATAGGGAAGAACAAGAAATCTTTTTCTGCTGTACTTATTTTCCTCCATATATCCCATTATCTTTTCCAGATATTGCTTTAATATCTTTCGATCATCTTTCTTTTCCCCATCAAATCCGCTTTCGTGAAGCGCTGTAGTCTGATGCATCCCGCTCCCTCCTCACATACCTTTCCTGTTACTGTCATTCCCCTATTTCGCCAAAAAACTTCATCTTTAGAAGTATTTTATCAATTAATTGGTCTAATATCAATATAAATACGTTGCCTTTTTAACATACTAGACACAGAAAATATTTTGGGCAGGGATCGATATGAAAATATACTGGAACGGAAAAACAAAAAATATCATTGGCCCATCCATCCGGGTGCTGCGCAAACAGGCAAAACTGACCCAAAAAGAACTTGCAGAAAAGTTACAGCTTCAGGGTTATGATTTCAGTGATCTGACGATCCTTAGAATTGAACAGGGCAGCCGTTTTGTTCCTGACTATGAAGTACTGGCTCTTGCACGCTTCTTCCAGGTCAGCCCAAACACTCTGCTGGATGGCTCTGTTATTTCCGAAAAAAAAAGCAGCCCATGACAGGTGCTGCTTTTTTATTGCTATTCGCAGAATTTCTTTATTTTTTCATAGATACTTTCGGCATCTAATCCGTATTTGCGGATCAATTCTACAGCCGGACCGGATTCTCCGAATGTATCGTTGATACCGATCTTCATCACTTTCGCCGGAGCTTTTTCCGCAACTACATCACATACTGCACTTCCCAGGCCTCCGATAATAGAATGCTCTTCCACTGTCACGATCTTGCCTGTCTTTGCAGCTGCACTGATCACAGCTTCCTCATCCAGAGGTTTGATGGTATGCATATTAATCACCTGTGCACTGATCCCATCTGCTTCAAGCTTCTTCGCTGCTTCCAGAGATTCTGACACAGTAAGACCTGTAGCAATAATGGTAACGTCTGTTCCCTCACGGAGAACAACTGCCTTGCCAAGCTCAAATTTGTAATCCGGATTATCGTTGATAACCGGAACTGCAAGACGTCCAAAACGCAGATATACAGGGCCCTGATGTTCATAAGCCGCTTCTACCGCTGCTTTTGCCTCCACATCATCGGAAGGATTGATCACAACCATACCCGGAATGGTTCTCATCAGCGCGATATCCTCGTTGCACTGATGGGTAGCCCCGTCCTCTCCTACAGAGATGCCGGCATGTGTCGCTCCGATCTTCACATTTAATTTCGGATAGCCGATGGAGTTTCTCACCTGCTCAAACGCACGCCCTGCTGCAAACATGGCAAAAGAGCTTGCAAAAGGAACCTTTCCTGTTGCTGCGATTCCCGCTGCAACTCCCATCATATTGGACTCCGCAATACCACAGTCTATATGACGCTCCGGAAACGCTTTCTTGAATACGCCTGTCTTTGTAGCTGCTGCCAGGTCGGCGTCCAGGACTACAATATCCTCATGTTTTTTCCCAAGTTCTGCCAATGCATTTCCATAGCTTTCTCTTGTAGCAATTTTCTTTACATCTGACATATTGCTTCACCTGCCTTTTCTAACTCTTCCATTGCAGCTGCATACTGCTCATCATTTGGAGCGCTTCCATGCCAGGAAACCTGATTTTCCATAAAGGAAACTCCTTTTCCTTTCACTGTCTTTGCAATAATAGCTGTCGGCTGCCCTTTCGTCTCTCTTGCTTCCTTAAACGCTGCAGCTATCTCATCAAAATTATGTCCGTCAATATTGATAACATGGAAATTAAATGCCTCAAATTTCTTATCGATCGGGTACGGAGAATTAACTTCTGTAATTTTACCGTCAATCTGGAGATTATTATTGTCCACGATCACAACCAGGTTGTCCAGCTTGCGGTGAGCTGCCAGCATAGCCGCCTCCCACACCTGGCCTTCCTGGATCTCGCCATCACCCAGAAGTGTGTACACACGGTATGTGTCACCGGATAATTTGGCTGAAATCGCCATTCCTACAGCTGCTGAAATTCCCTGTCCCAGAGATCCTGAAGACATATCCACTCCCGGAATATGCTTCATATCCGGATGTCCCTGGAGATAAGAGCCTGTCTTACGAAGCGTAGTCAGATCTTCTACCGGGAAAAACCCTTTCTGTGCCAGTGCAGAATAATATCCCGGTGCTGTATGTCCTTTGGACAGCACAAACCGGTCACGATCTGCCTTTTTCGGATTTTTTGGATCGATATTCATCTCTTCAAAATAGAGATACGTATAAATATCTGCTGCAGACAAAGATCCGCCCGGATGTCCGGACTTCGCACTGTGAGTTGCAGTAAGCACTCCCTTTCGGATCTCATTTGCAGTCTTCATTAATTCTTTTTTATTCATGAAAATTGCCTCCTGCTTTTATTCATCAGCCCTCTTAACCTATTCCCCAAATACAGCTTTATAGTCGGCCTGGAATTTCTCGATTCCCACATCTGTCAGAGGATGTTTTGTCATTTTCTCAATAACTGCATACGGTACAGTTGCAATATGTGCTCCTGCCAGCGCGCAGTCTGTTACATGCATTGGATGACGTATACTTGCTGCAATGATCTGTGTGTCAATATCTCCTGCGATCTCGAAGATTTCTGCAATTTCACGGATCAGATCCACACCTCTTACAGAAATGTCATCCAGACGTCCCAGGAATGGAGATACATAAGTCGCCCCTGCTCTTGCTGCCAGAAGAGCCTGGTTTGCAGTAAAGATCAGTGTAACATTTGTCTTGATTCCCTCGGATGAAAGCTGTTTGCAGGCCTTAAGTCCTTCTACAGTCATAGGAATCTTCACAACCATGTTGGGATGGATCTTCGCAATCTCACGTCCTTCTTTGATCATCCCTTCAGCGTCAACTGTTGTAGCCTTTACTTCACCGCTGATCGGACCGTCCACGATAGACGCAATCTCCGCGATCACTTCTTCAAACACGCGTCCTTCCTTTGCGATCAAAGACGGATTTGTCGTTACTCCACAGATCACGCCCATATCATTTGCCTTTTTGATATCCTCTACTTTGGCTGTGTCAATAAAAAATTTCATCCTTATTTCCTCCTTTAAAATCGATGCTTGGTTCGTTGATTCTATTATATCCTCCAAAGAAGAATCAGGTCAATAGGACTCCTTTTTTATTAATAATTTATCTTATTAATTATATAGATTTATCAATGCATTGTTTTAACTCTTTTGCTGTTTTGATTATATAATCTGTCTTTTTGCCTGGATTTCAAATACTTTTATCCTGCTATCCAAAAATTATTATTAATATTTTCTTCAAATGCATTAATTTTATTTTTTTGCCCGCCTGGGATAGGAAGTTGTCCCTCTCTGGATCAGCTTCGGTTCATACTCCACATGGTAGGTACTGATGGGGTCAATGTCATAATATTTTGTCCGCTGGGACGCGATTTTCTTCATAATGATATCGCAGGCATCCCTCCCTTTAAAGATGACGAAATGCTCAATTGTAGTAAGAGATACCTTATGCATTCTGGCAAACAGCGTATTATCGCATCCCATAACAGAGACATCCCCCGGCACTTTCAGCTTTGCCTCCTGCAAAGCGTCCAGGATTCCGAAGGCGATCATATCGTTCAGTCCCACGATGGCTGTCACCTCTGTCCGTTCCTCCAGAAGCTCTTTTGTCAGCTCATAACCGATCAGATATTCCGAATCAATATGTGCCACATCCTGATCCAGTTCTTCTGCCGCTGCCCGGATCACAACCTGATCCTTTAGACCGGCCTTTTCAAACTCTTTCAGAAATCCTTCTACTCTCTTGGAGCGCTGTTTCTGCCTTACTGTAAGCGGAGGCGCTATATAAGCAACTTTTTTGTGACCTAGATCCAGCAAATGTTTTGCCATGATCCGCCCCAGTTTGGAGTTGTCCAGCTCTACCGCATCCACATTAAGGCGTTCATTTTGATTATTTACTATGACAACAGGGATCTCCTCTGCCAGCTTTTCCACAGTATCCATAAAACAATGACTGGGATTGCAGGTATAGATAATCCCCAGCGGTTTAAGTGACTTCATCATTTTCAGATATCGTTCTTCCATTTTCAGGTCTCTTTGAGTATTACAGACAAAGAGGCCATATCCCTGCTCCTTTGCCCTCGACTCAATCCCCTGCAGAAGCATTACATAATATGGATTCGTCAAATTGGAACAGAATACGACCAACAGTTTTTCTCCCCGGCTCTCCCGGCGGAGTTTTCTCTTCGGAAGTACATACCCCAGTTCTCTGGCAGCCTTTTCCACTTTCTCTACTGTTTCTTTAGAGAAAGATACATTGTATTTTCTGTTAAGCACCATCGATACTGTAGACTGTGAAACTCCTGCCGCCCGTGCAATATCAGTAGAAGTCACTTTTTTCTTACCAGACATTTTCTATATCTCCGTCCTTCCTTCCAGCGCCCGAAGAAGCGTTACCTCATCGATATATTCCAGATCTCCTCCTACAGGAACACCACTGGCAATACGGCTCACCTTAATCCCAACAGGTTTGATCAGTTTGCTGATATACATTGCAGTTGTCTCCCCCTCCAAGCTGGAATTGGTTGCGATGATCACCTCATTCACATCATCTCTTAAACGCTCCATCAGCTCTTTCAGCTTAATATCACCAGGCCCGATCCCCAGCATCGGAGAGATCGCGCCGTGAAGGACATGATAGACACCATCATATTTTCCCGTCTTTTCATAAGCTGCCAGATCTCTGGGTGTTTCCACTACCATAATCGTCTTGTGATCCCTCTCCTTGCTGGCACAGATAGGGCAGATTTCCTGATCCGTCAGTGTACAGCACACAGAACAGTAGCGGACATTTTCCTTTGCTTTCACGATCGTATCCGCCAGCTCACGCACCTGATCATCCGGCATATGGATCAAATGAAATGCCAGTCTTTGTGCGGACTTTGGTCCGATTCCAGGAAGCCGGGAAAACTGCTCAATCAGTTTGCTTATCTGACTGCTGTAATAATCCATAGATCGTCACCGCCAAGCCTAGAAAAGTCCCGGCATTCCGCCGCCCATACCGCCGGTCAGCCGTGACATGCCGGCCGCTGATTCCGCATCGGCCTTGTCCATCGCTTCATTCACAGCTGCAACGATCATATCTTCCAGCATTTCCACATCATCCGGATCTACCGCTTCTTCATCCAGCTTCACTTTCAGGAGCTTCTTTGTTCCGGAGACTGTCGCCTCTACCGCACCGCCTCCTGCTGTAGCAGAAAATTCCTTTGTCTCCATTTCTTTTGCCTGTTCTTCCATCTGACGCTGCATCTTCTGCGCCTGTTTCATTAAATTTGCCATGTTTCCCGGCATTCCTCCGGGAAATCCTCCTCTTTTCGCCATGTAAATATCCTCCTTATTTCAAATACTGTTATTCCAAATATTGTGTGATAATGTCTTATTCCTCTTCTTCTGTGATCTCCATGTGAATAACCTCCTCGATATCCACATAGCTGTCCTCGAAAGTGCGCCCGTTTTCTACCTGCCGCACATCTATATCCATTTCTTTGCCGGTTTTCTCAGCAATGATGCGCTTGATTTCGTTTTTATGTTCCTCTGTGCCCACAAAGCCTGCGCTCACCTCGTCCTCCAGTACAATGATCAGGTGATTATTTTCTCCTGCACTTAAGCGGGCCTTTTTCAGATACTGTCTAAGCCCTGCCGGCGCCGCTTCCCGGATCTGTCCGAAATTCGCCGCTACTGCCCTCACATCCTCACTCAGTGCCTTTGGCAGCTTGGGTTTCGGATGTATTTCCTCTTTCTCCGTATTCTGAACATATACGGTTCTTTGTCCCTCTGGCGGTGCTGCCAGCTTTTTCTTTACCTCATCTTCCAGAGCACGTATTCTGGAGAGAATGGTGTCTGTCTTCACCTCCATCTGGGGACGGCACAGCCGGATAAAAGTTACTTCTGTAAGCACTATCTTCTGCGTTGCATACTTCAATTGATTGCTAAGGTCCGAGAAAATCCGTATATAACGGATCAGTTCGTCGGTCTCTATCCTCTTTGCTTCTTCCTTGATCCTCTCCAGATTCTCTGTTGATACATCCAGCACATCCTCCATCTCTTCCGAACTTTTTACAAGAAGCAGATTGCGAAGATACCAGGTGAAATCTGCTGACAATTGCGAAAGCTCTCTTCCCTGCATAACCAGTTCATCCACTGTTTCGATCACTTTCTTCACATCCCGGGCAAGAAGCTGTTCAAGAAGGCGGCCGAGTACATCCGCATCAACCGCCCCCAATACTTCCAGCACATTGTCATAGGTCAGCCTCTGTCCGATGTAAAATGCAGCGCACTGGTCCAGAAGGCTTAAGGCGTCCCTCATAGAACCATCCGCCATCCGGGCAATATACCGCACTGCCTTCTCTTCTACATCCAGTCCTTCTTTTTTGATCAGTTCATCAAGGCGTCCGGATATGGTATCAATAGAAATCCTTTTAAAATCATATCTCTGACATCTGCTCAGGATGGTCACCGGAATTTTGTGGGCTTCCGTTGTTGCCAGAATAAAAATAACATATTCCGGCGGTTCTTCCAATGTTTTCAGGAGCGCATTAAATGCCCCGATAGACAGCATATGGACCTCGTCAATGATATAAACCTTATATTTTCCTTCCGTTGGCCGGTATGCAACTTCCTCACGTATCTCCCGGATATTATCCACGCCATTGTTGGACGCCGCATCAATCTCTATCACATTCATGGATGTGCCTGCCGCTATGGATCGGCACATTGCACATTCTCCGCACGGACTTCCCTCATTTGGATGCTCACAGTTCACCGCTTTGGCAAAAATCTTGGCTACTGTGGTTTTCCCCGTTCCCCGCGTTCCGCAGAAAAGGTACGCATGTCCGATACGGTCCGTCCGTATCTGATTTTTCAATGTTGTCACGATCGCATCCTGACCTTTGACATCCTCAAATTCACCGGGCCTGAACTTCCGGTATAATGCCATATATCCCATCTGATGCACTCCTTCTGACTGATTTTGTCTGTCTGCTATTGATCTCCAAAACTGATTCCTGTCAGTCTTGCTTCTTTAATAATACCAGATTCCGGATCCACTACTTTCAGTTTACCTGCCACTTCAGAAAGAGGCGTTTTTGTCACCTCTCCCCTCTTGATTGCTACCATATAACCGAAATCTCCGTCCATGATCATATCCGCTGCAGCCGCTCCCAGACGGGTTGCCAGAACCCGGTCATAAGGACAGGGGGAGCCCCCTCTTTGAGTGTGTCCCGGCACGGTAATGCGCACTTCCTGATTCATTTTCTTCTGAATCTTCTCTGCGATTTCATAGGCAACAGAAGGATAATTTTCCTTCGCTTTCTTCGCCTTCAGCTCTTTTTTGGAAAGCTTGGCATCCTCTTTCGAAATCGCTCCTTCTGCTACAGCTATAATTGTAAAATGCTTGCCGGCATCAGCTCTTCTTTTTATCGCATCTGTCACCACTTTAATATCGTAGGGTATTTCCGGAAGCAATATGATATCCGCTCCTCCGGCAATTCCTGCATGAAGAGTTACCCACCCGACTTTATGTCCCATTACCTCTACAATAAACACACGGCTGTGCGAAGTTGCGGTTGTATGGATCCGGTCGATGGTATCTGTTGCAATATCTACTGCACTCTGAAAACCAAAGGTCATATCTGTTCCCCACAGATCATTGTCAATCGTCTTAGGAAGCGTAATGACATTAAGCCCCTCCTCCCGAAGAAGATTGGCTGTCTTATGTGTTCCATTTCCTCCAAGTATCACCAGACAGTCAAGATTCAGCTTATGATAGGTATGCTTCATCGCCTCTACCTTATCCAGACCATTCTCATCCGGAACCCTCATCATCTTAAAAGGTTGTCTGGACGTCCCCAGAATCGTTCCTCCCCTTGTGAGAATCCCTGAAAAATCAGATGATGTAAGCATCTTGAACTCAGAATAGATCAGTCCCTTGTATCCATCCTTAAACCCATAAATCTCCACATCATTTCTTTTTGAGAAAAGTCCCTTTACTACTCCTCGCATAGCAGCATTTAAAGCCTGACAGTCACCACCGCTGGTAAGCATTCCGATTCTCAACATAAGTCATTCACTCCTTTCTATCGTGCACATTGGCGCGCTCCAACCCTCCGGGTTCTCGCTCACGGGCTTCGCCCCTCCTCCGGTGCGCTACCCGCCGTGCCAGCTCCAACCCTTCGGGTTCTCGCTCACGGGCTTCGCCCTATAAAAATGCGAAAACCTCAAACCGCCTGCAAGCAGGCGTTTGCGCTTCTCGCATTTTTGCACGGCTCATTGCCTACGTGGACATTATACCTTATTTTCAAAACGGGCACAAGGAAAAAGAGCCTCTCTCCCTTTACCTGAAACGCGAAAAGGGATATACTGTGTATCAGAAATCTATTTCATGAAAGAAAGCAGGTATCAAAAAATGCACAAATACGATGTAAAACTCTGGACGCTTGCTGCAAAAGGAGAGATCGTCCCGGATCGTTCTCTTTTAAAGACTCCGGAGCAGATAAAAAAGATCAGGGAAAGTGCTGCTCTGAACACAGCCGTTTTGGACCATGTTGCCTCCCATATTCGGGCCGGTATGAGCACCGCCCAGATCGACCGTCTGGTCTATGATTATACTACAGAACACGGCGGGATCCCGGCGCCCTTAAATTACGAAGGTTTTCCAAAAAGTGTGTGCACTTCCATCAATAATGTCATCTGTCACGGTATCCCCAGCGAAGAGGAGTTTTTACAGGACGGCGATATCATCAATGTAGATGTCTCCACCATTCTGGACGGGTACTATTCCGATGCTTCCCGCATGTTTGCCATCGGCAATGTTGATGAAAGAGCCCAAAAATTACTGCGCGTCACTCAGGAGTGTGTGGAGCTGGGTCTGAAAGAAGCGCGTCCATGGGGCCATCTGGGCGATATTGCGCATGCCATCAACTCCCACGCCCGGGCAAACGGTTATTCTGTAGTTGAAGATATCGGCGGACACGGAATCGGACTGGAATTTCATGAGGAACCCTTCGTAAGCTACGTAACGCCCAGGGGTACGGAAATGGTTCTTGTTCCCGGCATGATGTTCACCATTGAGCCTATGATCAATGAAGGTAGTCCCGATTTCTTTATCGACGAAGACAATGGGTGGACGGTCTATACCATTGACGACGGACTCTCGGCACAGATCGAATATATGGTACTTATTACCGAAGATGGTGCGGAAGTGCTGACAAAATAAGGGGGCTTTTCAAAGCCCCCTTATTTTGTCTTCTGACTTTTATTCCATATGTTCATCCACATTTTTATCCCGTTTTAAAATACTTTGTTCTTTGCAACCAGGGCAGAATGACTCCCCATATTCACTACAATTTCTCCATCTACTACATGAATCTCATCAAATTCTGTTGTATACCCGTTTTCATAGGAATAGATCAGCCGCCTCATACCTCCTTTAAGCGGCACGCCCAGAACCCACACCGGCACATGTACTTCTTTGAGTTCGCTGCTGTGATTGATGATAATGACAAATTGGTCGTCGCTGTTAAACCGCCCGTAGGCCAGAAGATTCTCTTCCTTTACAAGCCACTGCAGCGATCCGGTCTTAAACACCTCATACTGTTTGTGTATCCGGATCAGCTCTTTGTGAAAAGCAATAAGATCATGATCCTCGTTTCCCCATGGATAGGTTCTTCGGTTATCCGGATCTGTAAAGCCGCACTGTCCCGCTTCATCACCATAATATATTGTCGGCGCTCCTACCCAGGTCATCTGGATGGTAACCGCCTCGCGCATCACGGCAAGATTTACATATTCTTCTGCTTTTTCAGGCCCCAGGTCCTTGGCCCTGCCCACCATATGGTTGGTCCTTGTAAGAAACCGGGAATGATCGTGGTTGGAAAGCTCATTCATGGCAACCTGGAGAGATGGCGTCAGCATATGAGACATGTGGTGGAACATGGCCCGGATAAAACTGTCTGTATTTCCATGCAGCTCTTCTCTGTCCTCATCACTGTGCTTTTCCATTCCCGTAAGGAACCAGGTTACGGGTTCCATAAACGCATCATAGTTCATCACAGAATCCCACTCGTCTCCCTGCAGCCATTCCTGTGGATCCCCGTAATGTTCCGCCAAAATAAGGGCATCCGGGTTCACTTTTTTTATCTCCCGGCGAAATCTTTTCCAAAAATAATGATTGTACTCCTTACTGTGTCCCAGATCAGCCGCAACATCAAGGCGCCAGCCATCCACATTATAAGGAGGAGACACCCATTTCTTTCCAATGGAAATAATATAATCCTCCAGCTCTGCCGAGTCTTCGTAATTCAGCTTAGGAAGGGTGTCATGCCCCCACCAGCCGTCATAACTCCCATTGTAGGGCCAGCAGCTTCCATCATTATCATAAAACTCAAAGAAACTGCGGTATGGGCTGTCTGAAGAAATGTAGGCACCTTTGGCATAACCTTCCTGTCCCTCATAAATCCTCTCACGATCCATCCATTTATTGAAAGAACCGCAGTGATTAAAGACTCCGTCCAGAATAACTTTCATCCCTCTTTTATGGAGCTCTTCCACCAGTCTGATGAACAATCGGTTGCTGGCCTCCAGATTTTTTCTATCTGTCACCCTTTTCTGATATTTAGTCGCATGTAAATTATCCACTGCTCCCGACGGAAGATTTTCTCCCCCGTCTTCTACAATTTCTCCATAGTGGGGATCAATGTAATCATAATCCTGTATGTCATATTTATGATTGGAAGGAGAGACAAACAGCGGATTAAAATAAATAACCTCTACTCCAAGATCCTGAAGATAATCCAGCTTTTCAAAGACTCCCTTCAAGTCTCCTCCATAAAATTCCCGAACTCCCATATCAGCCGGATATTTGTTCCAGTCCCGCACCCTGGTAGTCGGTTCTCCAATATATATATATTCTCCATCCTCCACATCATTGGATGGATCTCCATTATAAAAGCGATCCACAAAAATCTGGTACATTACTGCACCTTTTGCCCAATCCGGAGTCGTAAATCCCGGAGCGATCTCAAATGCATAATCTGTGATCCTCTCCTGCATCACCCCGAACTGATTGTAATAACATACTTCTTCCCCCGCTACAACCCGAAAACTGTAGCGGAATCTGTCTTCTCCCAGCTGTACGACCGCTGCATAATAATCAAACACCCCGGAGGTGCTTCTCTTTTCCATCTCGTACTCCTGGCTTTCGGTGATCAGAAATACCTGATCCGCTTCTCCGGCCCCGGTCCGAAACTGAAGAGTAACCTGCTGTCCCGCAAGAGGTTCCGGTGGAAAAACATAATTCCCTGTTCCGTCACAAAATAATGCCTTTTTATTCATTCCATCGCCGCCTGACTTTACATTTCCGAAATTTCAACTCCATCAAAAAGAGCTTCAAATTCTTCTCTGGTAATTTTTTCCTTTTCCAACAATAGCTGTGCACATGCTTCCAGTACACTGTGATACTTACGGATAATCTGCCTTGCACGATCATAGCAGCTATCAATAATATTTTTCACTTCCTGATCAATAGAAGCAGCAACCTGCTCCCCATATCCTCTGGATGCATGGGCAAGATCCCGTCCGATAAAAATCTCATCGCTGTCATTATCATAGTTGATCAGTCCGATCTTTTCTGACATACCAAACTTCGTAACCATAGATCTTGCCAGACTTGTTGCCTGCTTAATATCCTGTGATGCTCCTGTGGTAATATCGTCAAAAATCTCTTCCTCTGCCACACGGCCTCCAAGAGCCACGGTAATGTCCTGAAGCATTTTTCCCTTTGTGTTAAACAGCTCATCCTTCTCCGGCAAAGGCATAGTATAACCTGCCGCCCCTACTCCTGTAGGAATAATAGACACACTGTATACCGGACCCACATCCGGAAGAACATGGAACAAGATCGCATGCCCTGCTTCGTGATAAGCGGTAATTCTCTTCTCTTTATCAGAAATCACACGGCTCTTCTTCTCTGCTCCGATTCCCACCTTTACAAAAGCGTGGCGAATGTCTGACTGCTGCAGATAGACTCTTCCGTCCTTCGCTGCAAGGATCGCTGCCTCGTTCAAAAGATTTTCAAGATCTGCTCCCGTAAATCCTGCAGTTGTCTGTGCGATCTGCTGCAGATCCACATCATCTCCGAGAGGTTTGCCCTTGGCATGAACTTTCAAGATCTCCTCCCGCCCCTGCACATCCGGTCTTCCTACTGCAACCTTTCTGTCAAAGCGTCCCGGGCGAAGGATAGCCGGATCAAGAATATCTACGCGGTTCGTGGCGGACATCACGATAATCCCTTCATTCACTCCGAATCCATCCATCTCTACAAGGAGCTGATTCAAAGTCTGCTCTCTCTCATCATGGCCGCCGCCCATTCCGGTGCCCCTTCTTCTGGCAACCGCATCGATCTCATCAATAAAAATAATGCAGGGGGCGTTTTTCTTCGCCTCTTCGAACAAGTCTCTGACACGGGAAGCGCCTACACCTACAAACATCTCCACGAAGTCAGAACCTGATATGCTGAAAAACGGAACGCCCGCCTCTCCTGCTACGGCCTTTGCCAGCAGAGTCTTTCCGGTCCCCGGAGGTCCTACCAGCAGAACGCCTTTGGGAATCCTTGCCCCTACCTGTATATATTTTTTGGGAGCTTTCAGAAAATCTACGATTTCCTCCAACTCTTCTTTCTCTTCCTTCAGGCCTGCCACCTGTGCAAATGTGATCTTTTTATCCCGGTCTGTGCTCATTCTTGCACGGCTTTTTCCAAAGCTCATCGCCTTCGCATTTGCTCCTCCGCCCTGACGGTTCATCATAAAGAAAAGAAGCAAAAGCCCGCCCAGCATAAGCAGCGTCGGGAAAACACTGGTCATAAACCAGTTATCCTGGGGAATATCTGAAACAGTATAGCTGATATTATTTTCCTGCAGATAATCCTGTATCTCATTGACATCGGAGACATACAAAATCTTCCTCTCTGCACCTTCCACATCGGATTTCATTGCAATCTCCAAACGTCCGGTAGGAACATTTTTGTTCTGAATCACCTCCACCGTATCAATATCACCGCCGCCGGCCAGCTGTGTAAACTCCTGATAGGTAATTACTTTTTCTCTTTGATCGATCTGATTGGTAAACCAAAGCGCTGCGAACAGTACGGCTACAAACACTAAAAGCGTCAGCCCGCTAAGGCCTCTGTTCTTTCTATTATTCAATCCTTTGCTGCTCCTTTCTACTCCACACCTTCTACAACACCGATGTATGGCAGATTTCTGTATTTTTGCGCATAATCCAGGCCATAGCCTACAACAAATTCATCCGGTATATTAAATCCCACATAATCCACTGTTACAGGTTTTACCCTGCGCTCCGGCTTATCGAGAAGCGTACACAGTTTCAGAGATCTCGGTTTCCTTTTTTCCAGAATCTGTATCAGATAGGACAGGGTTCTTCCGGAGTCGATAATATCTTCCACGATCAGTACGTCCTTCCCTTCCAGAGATTCATCCAGATCCTTCGCGATCTTTACTACTCCGCTGGAAGACGTTCCGTCTCCATAGCTGCTTACACTCATAAAATCCATGGATACGGGCACAGTAATCCTCTTAGCTAATTCACACATAAAAAATACGCCGCCCTTCAGAACGCAGATAAGATGCACCTGCCGTCCGGCATAATCCTCACTGATCTGTCTTCCAAGCTCGCATACTCTTGCCTCAACTTCCTGTTCTGATACCAGCTCCCTAATTGTCTCCGCCATAATTTTCTCCTCCGTCTATTGTAATTTCCAGAATTTTTCTTGTACTTTCCGTCACCTCACAGGCACACCCCCGCCGATATCCTATCACCCAAAGAATATGGCTTCCGTCTGCCACAAGCAGAATATCATCCCTTTCCTTTTGGGGGATTTTTTCATTAATAAAATACTGCTTCAGCTTCTGAGTCCTTCCTTTTCTGTCTATCGTAATATAGTCGCCAGGCCGGCGAGTCCTGATGGTAACACTATTTTTAATTATATCATAATCAAACCATTTCGTGTAGGGGGTTTGAAAAATTGTCACGTCCTGTTCTTCATGCATTTCCTTCCGATCCAGCACACGCATCTTCACCCTGTCTGCTTTTCTTGTGAGCCTTCCGTCAGACTGCTCTCTTTGCGCCCCTTCACCGCCGGATTCCCCGGCCCGGTCATTTCTCGAAATCTCCACGCCTTCATAGCATCGCCGGGCACACATCTGATAGGGCAGATCCAGTTTCCTGCCCGTCTGCTTTCGGAACAGCTCCTCTGTCTGCTCCAAATGAATACCCGCCAGATCCTTCTGGCTTCCCGCTACCTTCTCCATTACCCGGTGCAGCAGATAGGGACGCAGGGCCTCCGGAATTTTTTCAAATACTGCTTTTTGTATCAGCGCTTCTTTTTTCCCCTGATCCTCGCGGTATACTACCGCTGTTTTCTCTGCCATGCAGACTTCCCCTGCAATATGATCCCAAAGCTTCCCCATTTGCTCCATCATACTGCACGCATGATCTGTAAATCTGGGATTAATCTTTTGTTCCATGTATGGAATCATATGATTGCGGATACGGTTCCGTGTATAAGTATCCTCATAATTTGTGGCATCCATACAGTAGGAAAGCTGGTTTCTTTTCAGAAACTCCTCTATCTCTTCTCTGGAGACGCCAAGAAGGGGATGGATATATCTGCCTGCTGCCGGGCGTATCCCCCCAAGCCCTTTCAGCCCTGTTCCCCTGGCAATATTTAAAAGCAGTGTTTCTACATTGTCGTTTTTGTGGTGAGCCAGCGCAATCTTCGCTCCGCCCATTTTGTCTGCTTCCTCTTCAAATGCCTTTCGTCTTGCAGCTCTGCCCGCTTCTTCACTGGACATGCCCTCTTCCTTCGCCAGATGGACCACATCAATCCGGTACACTTCCAAAGGCACTTCCATCCCGGCGCAGAGTTTCCTTACATAGGCTTCATCTTCATCAGCGGCTCCTTCCCGGAGACAGTGATTGACATGGACCGCCCTGATCTCCAGACTGTATTTCTTCTTCAGCTCCAAAAGTACATAAAGCAGGCATACGGAATCTGCCCCTCCCGATACGCCTGCTATCACCTTGTCTTTTTGCTCCAGCATATTATGAATTTTTACATAATCTTCGACTTTTTTGTACATCATCTGCTCTCCCGCTTCTTTCCGCCTCATCATCAGCGAAACACCGATCCCGGTTCCGGCGTGCCAAAACACTGCGGTCCGTTATCCATAATATATAGAATTTCCGCAGAAAAAGCAAGCAGGCTCCCCGATACTTCTTCCGGTACGCCTATGATGCCTTCCATATCCCCACTGCCAGAACCGTCATATCATCTGCCGGGATCTCTCCGGAAAGTTCCAGCACCTGTTCCAATATATAGTGAGCCAGCTCTTCCGGATTACAGATAGTGGTTCCTCCGATCAGCGCTCCCAGCATGGCTTCCTGCTCTCCTACCGGAAGAGCATCCAGCACACCGTCTGTCACCATCACTACAAAATCTCCGTCTTCCAGCTGGCGTACACTTTTCTCAATCTCCAGTTCCTGCACCACTCCCACCGGAAGTGAGGCAGAGCTGATTTTCTCCACGCCTCCCCTGCTTCGTATAAATGTGACAGAAGCCCCGGATTTCAGGATCTCACATGTTCCCTGATAAAGATCGAAAATACACATATCTACTGTAGAAAAGCGGACTTCCTCCCTGCCTGCCACCAGGGCAGTGTTCATCATACGTATTGCTGTTTCCGGCGGAAATCCTGCCCCCAGAAGTTCCTCTAAAAGTTCTACTACCATTGCGCTTTCCTTAAAGGCACTCTCGCCGGACCCCATTCCATCCGACAGGACAACCCCTTCCTTCCCTCCCGGAAGCTCTGTCATCAGAAAAGTATCCCCCGATATCTTATCGCATCCTTTTCCGATTTTCGCAACGCCCTGCAGTGTATGAAATCCTGCTCCTTCCATAAAAACGATTGTCCGGTATTCTTCCCCGATCACAGGACGCTCTCCTTTTAAAAGGAGCATTCCCCGTCCTATGCAGGATGAAAGGACCTCGGCCGCCTCCTTGGAGGCCACACATTGTCCTCTTTGTGCCTTTAATGTCAAATGGACTTCATACCTTCCCTGTTTTGTCAGGAAAAACACGCTGCTCAAAAGTTTCAGTCCTATTCTCTTCATTCCCGCCTTTACCTTTTTCTCCAGATGGTCATCCATACAGATTCCTGCATCCAGCTCTCTTGCAGCACTTTGTATCATTTCGGCAAACGCATTCATCTGAACTGCACACCCTCTGCGATTCAGGATGATTTTGTGATTCCATACCATCCTCTGTTTTTCAACTCCGAATATTTCCAGCGTTTCCCTGAGAAATCTGGGCGCCATGACACATTTTTTCTGAAGATCTCTCTTTACTTCTATATTCATTTCCGCCCCGTATTCCTCTGCCGTCGCCAGGATCTCATATACCATCTGCCTGGTGCGGTCCCGGTTTTCTTTCAGGCACCATTCCTTTTTCTCGCAGTTTAAACACACCCTCTCCGAAACTTTTATGAACATATCTTCAAGTTCTTCCCTGGTAAAGGTCTGATGATATTCTTCCAGGCTCAAAAAGGTTTCTGACAGATGCCGGAGAGAATCTGCAAACCGGTCCATCTGTATTACATACGGATTAATAAACAACCCCTTTTCTTTTATCTCACTCATATTCATACTCTCCTGCCCCATTCATCTGCAATAGCTTTTTGTTCTATATGGCTGTAGAATAAATAAAAGATAAGCTTCAGGAATTTCTTCCCGAAGCTTATCTTTTGTATTTTCCAACTTATTTTCTGTCTGCGCGCTCCTTAGAGCGTCCATTCTACCTGGCTTTGAAAATGATCTCATTTTCATGGACCAGTCCCAGTTTGTCCTTTGCCGTCTGTTCTATGTACTCATCCGTACCAACGTAATCTTCCAGTTCACTGATTTCTTCAGCCCGGTCCTTTTCTTCCTGGATACTTGCTTCCAGCTCTTTTTCCTGGGCAATATACTCCTTATTCCTGGCCTGCAAACTGATGCTGCTTACAGACACCACCATCACAAGCAGCATGATCACAGCGCTGATTCCCAGCATACTTCTCTTATGCTGCTGCACTCTTTTTCTCTGCTGTCTTACACGATTCTTTTGTTTAATACCACTCATAATTATACTCACCCGTCTGTCAGAATCTTTCTGACTATTATGTTCTATCTTATCTTTTTTTATAGGTTTATTCAATACTTTTCTTGGAATCTCTCTTCTTTTTCCCGTACATTTTTTTTCGGACTTTTGAGATAAATTTCGACATTTGATAAAAAAAGAGTCCGCCTGCCACAACACCTAGTATAAAGTACCATCGTATACTACCATTACTGGTATGGTAAATTTGCACAAATAAATATACGGCTGTCCCCGTCCAAAAAAGAAAATCTTCTGCAGCAATGGCGGAAAGGGTATGATGCACGATTCGCCTGAACAATCTTATGCAGGTGTACGCACAACACAAAATCATTCCGGCAAGAACTGCCTCTAAAAACGCCGCTCCTTCTGCTTTGATCCCAGGCATGGCGTCACCGGAAAAGTTTGCTTAAAATATTTGCACTTTGCTTGCCCGGAGCATGCACCTCCGAGTAGGACATACTGTCTATGGTTCCCGCAAGATCCACTTCTCCCTTTTCAAGGCTTAACCGATTTACATGCAGGTCCGACCCCTTTACCATCAGCATCCCCTGCTCTGTCTCCAGCAGTATTTCATTTAAATCAAAAGACAGGACATCCAGTACTCCTGTTACCAAACTCGTTTTTCTGTTATTTACTACAAGTTTGTGGCTTCTTCCGGCCTGTTTTTCTTCCATTGTCATCACAACCTTTCTTGATAATCATATGAAAGGTATGCGGAAATTATTACAAGTATTTGAACAAGTCTTTAGCCTCTTCTTTTTTTGTGGTCTCTTTTATATCCAGTACTTCCACCTTCACTGTTTTTGTTCCAAACTGGATCTCTATTATATCCCCCTCTTTTACTTTCACCGATGCCTTTGCCACATTACCGTTTACAAGGACACGGCCTGCATCACAGGCTTCATTTGCCACTGTTCTTCTTTTGATCAGCCTGGAAACCTTCAGGAATTTATCCAATCTCATTTTTATCATCCTCCTAACAAAAAGGATGGCACTGCTTTTGCAATGCCATCCCTATTATATTCCACACATAAAACTTCAGAATTATGCGTTTACAGCATCCTTTAAAGCTTTTCCAGCTTTGAATTTTGGTGCTTTGCAAGCTTCGATCTTCATTGTCTTTCCTGTCTGCGGATTTCTTCCTTCTCTTGCTGCTCTCTTGCTTACTTCAAAAGTTCCGAATCCTACTAACTGTACTTTTTCTTCTTTCTTCAGTTCTTCTGTAACTACGTCGATAAAAGCTTTCAGAGCTTTTTCAGTATCTTTTTTAGACAATTCTGCCTGTTCTGCAATTGCTGCTACTAATTCTGTTTTGTTCATGGATAACTCCTCCTTCTGTTTTATGATAGAACCTTTATTCAATTCTATTCAATCTTCAAACATTGCCATTGCAAAGCCAGCTCTCTTTGCAGCGGCACCTTTCAATAAAGTTATACAGTTTTTCCCCTTGTTTGTCAAGGGAAAATCCCCGAAAATCCCTCTATTTCAGAGGTTTTCCGGATTTTGTGACGATTTAAAGCATCTGGTCGATCATTGCCAGAACATCTTTGCCCATTTTTTCTGATTTCTCGTCAGAATCTGCCACAGATGTTCCTTTTACGCCATAATAGAATTTTACTTTAGGTTCCGTTCCCGACGGCCTTACACAAAGCCATGCATCGTCGCTTAAATCATAGTAAAGCACATTGGATTTCGGCAGCCCGGTTCCTGTCTTTTCCCCTGTTTCCACGTTAAGGATTTCATCTGCCTGGTAGTCTCTGGTCTTCAGAACCTGATATCCTGCCACTTCCTTCGGTGGATTCTTTCTGAGGGTATCCATGATCTCCTGAATCTTCTGCAGACCTTCAATTCCTTTCAGGGTAATAGACTGAATGGAATCTTTATAATATCCGTATTTTTCATACATATCCAGCATAGCATCCCACAATGTTTTTCCTTTAGTCTTGTAGTACGCCGCCGCCTCGCACAGAGCCATTGTAGCAACGATAGCGTCCTTATCTCTTGCATGTGTACCGATCAGGCAGCCGTAGCTCTCCTCAAATCCAAAGAGATATGTTCCCTTTCCGCTTGTCTCAAATCCAAGGATCTGCTGTCCGATATATTTGAACCCTGTCAACACCTCAATAAGACCGATTCCATACCCTTTTGCGATAGCATCCGCCAGATTTGATGTAACAATCGTTTTGATCAGATATCCGTCGTCCGGCAGACTTCCCCATGCAGCCTGCCGCTGTCCGATCTCATAATCCGCCAGCAGGCATCCCGACATATTTCCTGTAAGAACTTTATACTCTCCGGATTTTGTATCTTTTACATAAACGCCGAGCCGGTCTGCATCCGGGTCTGTCGCAAGAACAAGATCTGCATCCACCTCTTTTGCCAGCTTCAGTCCCAGTTCGAAAGCCTCTTCCGCCTCCGGGTTCGGATAAGATACTGTCGGGAAGTTTCCGTCCGGCAGTTCCTGCTCTTTTACAACATAAACATTTTCAAATCCAAGCTCTTTCAGCACACGCCTTGCCGGAATGTTTCCGGTTCCGTGCAGCGGGCTGTATACGATCTTCAGGTCCTTACCTACCGCATCAATCGCATCCTGATGGATCACCTGCTTTTTCAGCTCTGCAATATAACTGTCGTCAATGGCAGCCCCGATCGTCTCGTACAGCCCCGCCTCTTTTGCATCATCAAGGCTCATGGTCTTTACGTTATTGTAATCCGTAACCGCCTTTACCTCATCCATGATCCCTTTGTCATGAGGCGGTGTAATCTGGGCGCCGTCCTCCCAGTATACTTTATATCCGTTATATTCCGGAGGATTATGGCTTGCTGTTATATTGATTCCTGCTGCACATCCCAGATGGCGTACTGCATAGGACAATTCCGGTGTTGGCCGAAGAGATTCAAAGACGTATGCCTTGATTTTGTTTGCCGCCAGGCACAGCGCCGCCTCATCTGCAAATTCCGGAGACATATTCCGGGAATCGTAAGCGATCGCCACTCCTTTTCCTTCCATTCCTTTTTTCAGGATGTAATTCGCAAGTCCTTGTGTGGCTTTGCGAACAGTATAAATATTCAGCCGATTTGTTCCTGCTCCGATGATCCCTCTAAGTCCTGCCGTACCAAACTCAAGATCCTTATAAAAACGTTCTTTTATCTCGTTCTCATCGTTTTCAATCCCTTTGAGCTCCGCTTTGGTATCCGCATCGAAATAAGGATTGGAGAGCCATTCTTCGTACTTTTCCCTGTATTCCATAATATAATACCTCCTGGTGGTTTTCTATGGTACTTATTATACAACAGGTCTTCCTCTCATTACAAGAGCAACACAACTGCCAAATCATCAAAATTGACTGGTCAATTCAGCCCTCTTCTATTATAATTTAACTATAAATATGATAGAGGTTAGGCGGGTGAAAAGCATGATGGAATTTAAAAATCAAACCATATATTTTGGTGAATCTTTAACCGCATTCAATGCCATAAGAGACCTTTTAGATGAAAACCACATTCGTTATAAATACAAAATACACAACTCCAGCAATGCCTTTATGTCGCCTGGCAGCGGGGTATCAAGGAGTCTTGGCGGAAATAATATAAGCTTCGTACAAAACAGATATGAAATTTTGGTCTCTAAAAAAGATAAAGACCACGCTCTTTTCTTAGCGGCTTCTTATAGACACGAAAGATAGATGTTCTATTTCGTTCCGTTCAAGCGGCGTACGCTCAGCACACCGCTTGAGGACAATGCAAAAAAGTCGACAAAATTGCACAGTTTTGAGTACGCTACTTTTTTGTACACCGGCGCTAATCCAGGCGAAAGGCGAAAACCGTCTCCAGAAACTGCCGTTTCTCCTCAATCTGCCGAATGGCTGTTTTTAGTTTTTCCACATTTTTCACAGAGATCCACGCTTTATTCGACCGGTAGTATGAGTCTGCCAGCTTCCAGAATTTCTCAGGATAGATGAGCCTGAGTTTCAGATAGCCTTCTTCCTCCCTTGTCAAAGGCCGGATCGCATCATAGGCATCCAGCATATGGCCGCCTGCCCTGATGTTCCACCCCTGTTTTTCCATTGCTTTTCTGAGGAAATAATAGACATCCTCTGCCTGAATGTGATAGCCGGATCTGTCAAAATTGGTCGTCGCAATTCCATCGTCTGTCATCAAAATATTATGGTAATTATAATCCCCATGGATCATCATTCCCTTTTCCCGGCATTCCTGAAAGAGTCTGTCACAGGGCATATCCTGTGCTTCTTCAAAAGCCGCTTCCGCCCACTGAAAGATTCTGTCAAAACATTTGAGAAACTCCATCTCAAACTCTCCCAGAGGTGATTGATTTCTCATAAATTTCCGTATTTTTTTCAGCTGTTGATTGTGCCGGGCATACTCATCCCGGATGCTGCATTTTGCCGCATTCTCCCCTTCAGGTATTTCCGTCATAAAACGATGCAGATGCGCAAGGTTGGCTGTACCCTCCAAAAGTTCTTTCCCTTTTCGGATATCACATTCCCGTCCCCGGAACCAGCGCTTCAGTATATAATTTCTGCCCTCTTCCGAGGTGCTGACATATTCTCCCGTCTGGTTGGGTATCAGCTGGTCTGTCCGTGCATATCCCTCCTCTTCCAGATGGCTGCACAGCTTCTGCACTGCCAGGATACGCCGCTTTGACATCCCGGCTTCCCTAAGCAGCAGGAAGCCCTGATCCGTATCGCAAAAAAATGCACCCCTTGTTTTGCGGGTGCTCTTTACTATGATTGGATATTGTTCCAATATACTTAATTCGTAATCCTGCATATTACCTTCCCCTGCACTCTACATTATCATGTTCTGTTTAATGTATGATGCCAGTTAAGGTAATATGACAGAATCCTGTGAATTGCAAAGTCATGACTGACTGTAAATCTCTTTCGCCCTTTTCAGAAGCATCTCTTTTGTGTTCCTTTCAGGCATTTCCAATACCTCTTCCAGAAGTTTGTCAAGAATCTCTCCCATTTCCCGTCCCGGGCGGATCCCCTCTGTTATCAGGTCCCTTCCATTGACTGCCAGCTCTTTCACGGAAGTACACTGGTTCAGTGATAAGATTTCTTTATAAATCGCTTCCACCTTACTGATATCGTCCAGTTTCTCTCTTCTTAGATATTCGCTCTGGGCCAAAACATCTGCCCGCCGTACTTCCAGATAAAGGGGAAACAGCTCTTTTCCTATCCGGTTCATAGCCCGCCGCACATTTGCCGGGGTCGCCGGCATTCTCAGGTCATGGTAGCAGACCAGCTTTGCCGTCTTTCTAAGGGTATCATTATCAAATTTCAGGCGGCGCATGACTGTCCTGGTAATTTCCTCACTTTTGACCGCATGTCTTTTAAAATGAGCAACTCCGTCTTCATCCACAGTCTTCAGGGCCGGTTTCCCCATATCATGGAAAAACATGGTCAAGCGAAGGACTTTGTCAGGCCGTATGTTTTGCAGCGCATGAAGGGTATGTTCCCCTACACTGTACATATGGTGGGGCGTCTCCTGCTCTGTCTCCATAAGCAGGTCAAATTCCGGCAGAAAGACTTTTGTAATTCCAAGCCGCCATGCTTCACGCAGAAGATCCGGCCGGTCGGAAACCAGTATTTTCACCAGCTCTGTCTGTATGCGCTCCGCACTGATATTTGCCAGCGTTCCGGCCAGTTCTCTCATCCCTTCCCTCGTCTCTTCTTCCAGCTCGAACTCTAACTGCGCCGCAAAGCGGACGCCTCTTAAAATACGCAGGGCATCTTCTGAAAAACGCTCTCTTGCGTTTCCTACGCAGCGGATCACTTTCCCTTCCAGATCCTTCAGGCCGCCGAATATATCCACCAGGCCTTCCTCATCATTATAGGCCATGGCATTGATAGTAAAATCTCTTCGCTTCAAATCTTCTTTTAAGCTCCGGGTAAACGTAACTTCCCTGGGATGACGGCTGTCCTCATATTCCCCGTCCACTCGGTATGTTGTAACCTCATAGCCCGTCCTCCCTTTCAGGACTGTGACAGTACCGTGCTCAATCCCGGTATCAAAAGTCCGCGCAAACAGGGCCTTTGTCTCCTCCGGCATAGCGGAAGTCGTAATATCCCAATCTTCCGGCATTCTTCCCAGTATAGAATCGCGCACACAGCCGCCTACCGCATAGGCTTCATATCCGTTTTTCTGCAGCGTGCATATGATATCCTTCACATCTTCCGGCATTTCGATATGGATATTCATTGTTCCTATCCCCTTTCGCTCTTAGTCATTGTAAAATATAGCATAGGAAGAAAGATTTCTGCAAGAGAAAGGACGGGGTACTTTAAACTCCCGTCCCTTCTGAATATTAATAAGATTTTCCCCAGTATGCCATATGCTTTGCAGGTTTACCGCACCAGATACATTTGTCTGAGATCATTTCCTCATCCTCGATCAAACACCTCGTTGCAGCTCCTCCTGTTGCATATTTTACTTCACCTTCACATTCCGGATCCCCGCACCAGCATGCCTTTACAAATCCACGGTTTGCCTTAAATTTCTCAACCATTTCATCCATTGTAACAGCGGTGTCAATGTGATTGTTCAAAAATTCTTCTGCTCTGTTGTACATAGCCTGCTGGATCGTCTCCAGAATATCACGAAGTTTTACTGCAATCTCATCCAGGGATACGACAATCTTTTCACGTGTATCACGGCGTACGACAACAACCTGATTCTTCTCAATGTCTTTTGGTCCGATTTCAATACGGGTCGGAATACCAAGCATTTCCTGTTCGGAGAATTTCCATCCCGGACTCTTGTCGGAATCATCAATCTTCACTCTGTATCCGGCTTTCTTCAGCTCGTCAAGAAGTGCATGCGCTCTGTCAAGCACGCCTTCTTTATGCTGTGCGATCGGAATAATACGGCATTCTACAGGCGCAACGTGAGGCGGAAGTACGAGTCCGCTGTCATCACCGTGAACCATGATGATCGCTCCGATACTTCTTGTGGACCATCCCCAGGAAGTCTCATATACACTCTGAAGCTGGTTGTTCTTATCTACATATTTAATTCCGAAAGCATCCGGGAATCCGCTTCCGAAGAAATGGCTTGTTGCGGACTGAAGCGCCTTCCCGTCATGCATCAGTGCTTCAATTGTATAGGTATCCTGTGCTCCTGCAAATTTTTCATGCTCTGCTTTTCTTCCTGACACAAAAGGAATTGCCAGTGTTTCTCTGTAGCAGTCCTCATAGACATGGAACATCTGAATAGTACGGGCTTCTGCTTCCTCATAGGTCGCGTGGATCGTATGCCCTTCCTGCCACAAAAATTCTCTGGAACGCAGGAACGGTCTTGTAGTCTTCTCCCAGCGCATGACGGAATTCCACTGGTTCCATACCTTCGGCAGATCTCGATAGGATTTTACTGTTTTCGCCCACAGATCACAGAATAATGTCTCAGATGTCGGACGGATGCACATCCTTTCCTGCAGTCTTTCCATACCGCCGTGGGTAACCCATGCTACTTCCGGTGCAAAACCTTCAATATGGTCTGCTTCCTTTTCCAGCAGACTTTCCGGAATCAGAAGAGGCAGGGATACATTTTCTACTCCTGTTTCTTTAAACCGTCTGTCAAGGTCCGCCTGGATCAGCTCCCAGATAGCATATCCGTTCGGCAGATAGTTCAGACAGCCTTTTACGCTGGAATAATCACAAAGTTCTGCTTCACGCACAACGTCTGTGTACCACTGTGCGAAATTTTCATCACGTGATGTAATGTTCTTTACAAGTTTCTTTTCCTGAGCCATGATTTTTTTCTCCTTTTCTTTTTCTCTTTTTCTTTTTACGGGACCCTTGCCCCATACTGCCGGCAGTTATTCGGACATATGACCGGACGACTGCCATTGTCATATCGGGAAAAGAAAAAAGCGCCGGGCTTTTCATTTCCCTGAAAAAGGGACCGAAAAGCTCGGCGGTACCACCCTAATTAACTGCAGCCCTTCTGCAGTTCTCTCATATCATCCTTAACGCTGATGTCACGCTGTATTTTCATACAGAGGCTCCAAGGTAGGTTCATCATACTAGGAAACAGGAATCTTTCAGCCGGTGAATCCCCTCTCTTTTGATCCATTCATATGATTACTATTCCTCTTCACAGCCAATTCTGCCTTCTGCAACTATCATTGCCGGCAGATATTTTGTTTTTAACCATTCAGTTAACGATAATTTTATCGAATCCCTCTCTTTTTGTCAAGACCCGACTTTTGAATCGCTCCGATTTCTTCGGCTCATTGACACTTCTTTATTTTCTGTGATTAAATAATAAAAAACTGTACATTCTTTTTATAAAGGAGAACCCCAATGAGTCAAAGTTCACTAAATATTCTATATGAAGATCCTTCCCTCATCGTCTGCGCCAAACCTCACGGCATAGCAACCCAAAGCAGGAATATCGGCGCCCGCGATATGGAAAGTATGCTGAAAACATACATTTATCAACATTGTTCCCCCAAAAATAAAAATTATTCCCAGACCAGGGAGCCTTATCTGGCCGTTATCCACCGGCTGGACCAGCCTGTTTCCGGAATACTTGTTTTCTCAAAAACACCACAGTCTGCAAGAGCCCTGAATCTCCAGCTGCAAAAGAAGCAGTTCCGAAAATATTACCGTGCTCTCACTGACGGGATTCCGGACAAAAGCCAGGGAGTCCTTGAGGATTACCTGGTAAAAGACGGACGGACCAACACCTCAAGGATCTGCAGCCCTGACGCCCCCGGCGCCAAATACGCCCGTCTGGAATATTATACCGTTGCTGTCGGCGCGTCTCCTATTCCAGGAGACAACAGCGGACATTCTGTAAAGGAGGAATGCTTTTTTAAAAACCCTTCTTCTGATCAGGCAGAGCTGGAAATCCACCTTGACACCGGCCGTCATCATCAGATACGGGTACAGCTTGCCTCCATGGGCTGTCCCGTCGCCGGTGATACAAAGTATCATTCCCTCTCCTCCAAAGCTGTCCCTCCCTCCAGGGAAACGGGTGCGATCCTGCAGCTTTGCGCCTTTCACCTGGAATTTTTCCATCCCCTCTCCGGCGCTCCTATGTCTTTTCACCTGACAGAAGATATAGGCGCAAGATGAATATAAACAAAGGCAAAATACAGACACAAACAAAATACCACAAAATACAAACCGGTATGAGATCACCACACGGATCCATACCGGTATTTTATACTTTACTTTTTATCGTTTTATCTTTTTTATGATACTACACCATTTCAGGCTCCCCAGCTGCCTCTTCATTCAGCGCTTCTTCATACCTTTCAAGAATAATATTCTGAATCCGCTCTCTTGTAGCTGAATTGATCGGATGTGCAATATCCCGGTATTCGCCGTCCAACGCTTTTTTACTTGGCATAGCTATAAAAAGCCCTTTTTCTCCTTCGATTACTTTAATGTCATGCACGACAAATTCCTCATCCATCGTAATTGACACTACCGCTTTCAGTTTTCCTTCCTTCGCAACTTTGCGCACACGTACATCTGTGATCTGCATTTCCTCTAGCCCCTTTCTTGTCAGTCAATGCACTTTGGCTTTTTCTTACAGTGCATACCTCTCATTTTTTTCGACTACGATCTTCACACCATTTTCTCCCACATGACGCGTATTGGCCCTGATGGTATCACGGCTTTCTACAATACAGTTTTCAATGTATGTATTGTCACCGAGATATACGTCATTTAAAATAATGGAATTTTTAATGACGCAGTTGTTTCCCACAAAGGTCTTTTTAAACAATACGGAATTTTCTACTGTTCCGTTGATAATGGAACCGCTGGCCACAAGACTGTTCTTTACCACTGCACCCGGATTATATTTCGCCGGCGGCAGGTCGCTCACCTTGGAATAGATCCCCGGATACTGTTTAAAGAAATAATCTCTTACTTCCGGCTTCAGAAAATCCATGTTTGTTTTGTAATACGCATCCACTGTAGCTATGTTGCTCCAGTAGTCTTTTATTTTATAACCGTATATTTTTTTCAGATTTTTATATCTGATCAAAATATCAGTTACAAAATCGTGTCTTTCCTCTTCCGCACAGTGTTCAATCAGATCGATCAGCTGACGTCTTCTGATGATATAAATTCCTGTGGAAATCGTATTATAAGCCGCCATCATTGGTTTTTCTTCGAACTCTTCAATGCGCATAGTCTCGTCCATTTTCAGAGTTCCAAAGCGTGTCGCATCTTCTCCCGGCGCCAGATCCCTGCATACGATGGTAATATCTGCCTTCTTGGCGATATGATACTCCAGCACCTTGTTGTAATCCATTTTATATACAGCGTCCCCGGATGTAATGATCACATAAGGTTCATGACATTTCCTTAAAAAGTCCAGATTCTGATAAATGGCATCTGCCGTTCCTCTGTACCAGTATCCGTTATCCGCTGTGATCGTCGGGGTAAATACATAAAGTCCCCCCTGCTTTCTTCCAAAATCCCACCATTTGGAGGAATTTAAATGTTCATTCAAAGAGCGTGCATTGTACTGTGTCAGCACCGCTACTTTCTGGATATGAGAGTTGGACATATTACTCAGGGCAAAATCAATCGCCCGGTAGCTGCCTGCAATAGGCATTGCCGCCACAGCCCGTTTGTTCGTCAATTCCCTCATCTTATTGCTGTTTCCGCCTGCTAAAATAATTCCTACTGCTCTCATATTCTCTCACCCGCCTTTATCAATGTCTCTCCGCTCTCCAGCATGCCTCCCGGGTAATCCTCTTTTACAGTCACTCCGCTGATCGCTGTGTTTTTCCCGATCTGCACTCCTGCCGGTATGACAGAATTTTCCCCTATCGTCACAAGCCCGAAGGAATAGATATTGGGTTTCAGAAGATTCGGCGTATCCGCTCCCGTTCCCAGAGTTACATTATCGTTAATATGAACGCCTTCTGCTATGATCGCTTTATCGATAATACATCCGGAATCTATCTTCACATCTTTCATGATAATGGAATCCCGCACAACGCTTCCCTCTCCGATAGTGACACCGGATCCGATCACACAGTTGTGAACTTCCCCATAGATTTCCGCGCCATCCCCGATAATGCTCCGGTCAATGATCGCACGCTCTGAAATATACTGTGGTGGAATAATGTCGCTGTTTGTATAAATCTTCCAAAATTCTTCATATAAATTAAATTCAGGAATAATATCGATCAGTTCCATATTGGCTTCCCAGTAAGATCCCAATGTTCCTACATCTTTCCAATATCCGTTATATTCATATGCAAACAGGCGTTGTCCATTTTCATGGCAGTAAGGGATGATATGTTTTCCAAAATCGCATCCCGGCACATCCCTCAATTCCATCAGTGCCTTTTTCAGGATAGGCCAGCTGAAAATATAAATTCCCATAGATGCAAGATTGCTTTTCGGTTCCGGAGGCTTTTCCTGAAATTCTGTAATCCTTCCGTCTCCATCGGCTACAACAATTCCGAAGCGGCTTGCTTCTTCCATCGGAACCGGCATAGCTGCTATGGTAACATCTGCATGATTTTCTTTATGGTAATCCAGCATCACCTCATAGTCCATCTTGTAAATATGGTCTCCCGACAAGATCAGGACATAATCCGGATTGTAAGTTTCCATATAATCCATATTCTGGTAAATTGCATTGGCTGTTCCCGTGTACCATTCGCTGTTTGCGCTTTTCTCGTATGGCGGCAGGATGGACACCCCTCCAATATTACGGTCCAGATCCCACGGAATACCAATCCCTATATGTGTATTAAGCCTTAAAGGCTGATACTGCGTCAGCACTCCCACTGTATCAATTCCAGAATTAATGCAGTTACTGAGCGGAAAGTCTATTATTCTGTATTTTCCCCCAAACGCAACAGCCGGCTTTGCTACTTTTGCTGTAAGGACTCCCAGTCTGCTGCCTTGTCCCCCTGCCAGCAACATTGCTATCATTTCTTTTTTAATCATGCCATCACCCCTTCTCAGTAATATAGTGTAAATTATTATACCATACTTCCGTATTTAAGTGAACATATTTTACAAAAAAAATGGCTTTTCGCGACTTTTTTTATTAATATATCACAAAAATTGTTCCTTGGCTTTTCGTACATCTCTGTTTATAATAATATAAATAAGAGTTCAAAAATATGACAGTTTTTAATCACTTAAGGAGAGATATCACATTATGTATAACATTAATTTCAATCAACCGATCCATATTCACTTTATCGGAATCGGCGGCATCAGCATGAGCGGCCTTGCCGAGATCCTTCTGAAAGAGGGGTTTGTTATCTCCGGATCTGACACTAAGGAATCCGCTTTAACAGAACATCTGGAAAAACTGGGCGCCCGCATCTTTTACGGCCAGAAGGCTTCCAATATTATAGAAGGGATAGATCTGGCAGTGTATACTGCTGCCATACATGAGGATAATGAAGAATTTGCCGAGGCACGCCGCCGGGGTATCCCCATGCTCAGCCGCGCTGAACTGCTGGGACAATTGATGAAAAATTATGATGTACCTGTGGCTATTTCAGGAACTCACGGAAAAACTACCACAACTTCCATGCTTTCTCACATTCTCCTTGCCGCAAAAAAGGATCCTACTATTTCAGTGGGCGGCATTTTGAAAGCAATCGGAGGAAACATCCGGGTAGGCAGCTCCGAGCTTTTTGTGACAGAGGCCTGCGAGTACACCAACAGCTTTCTTCATTTCTTCCCAAAGATTGCTGTCATCCTCAATATTGACGCGGATCACCTGGATTTCTTCAAAGATCTTGACGATATCCGCCATTCTTTCCGCCGTTTCGCCCAGCTTCTTCCTGCGGACGGTACGCTCATCATCAATAAGGAGATCGAGCATCTGGAAGAGATCACTGACGGGCTTTCCTGCCGGGTAGTCACTTTCGGCCTGGACTCTTCCGCGGACTATTATGCGGATCAGATTTCCCACGATGAGACAGGGAACGCTGCTTTCCATGTCATTTCCCACGGAAAAGACACGGGACGGGTAGAGCTGTCTGTCAAAGGCGACCACAACATCTGCAACGCCCTTTCTGTCATTGCAGTGGCAGATCTTCTGGATATTTCAAGAGATGACGTCTGCAGCGGTCTTCAGTCTTTTACCGGAACAGACCGGCGGTTTGAACATAAGGGCGACTGGAACGGGGTAACTGTCATCGATGACTACGCCCATCACCCGACGGAGATCAAGGCTACTTTAAAGGCTGCCGATGTTTATCCCCACCGGGAGATCTGGTGCGTATTCCAGCCTCATACCTACACCCGCACAAAAGCACTCTTCCCGGAGTTTGTGGAGGCATTATCCCACACCGATCATGTTGTCCTTGCCGACATTTATGCCGCACGGGAAACAGATACCCTGGGAATATCCTCCCAGATGCTTGCCGAAGAACTGAAGAAAAAGGGATGCGATGCATATTATCTTCCGTCTTTTGAGGCAATCGAAGATTTCTTAAAAACACATTGTCAAAAAGGAGATGTGTTGATAACTATGGGCGCCGGAAACGTTGTAAACATTGGAGAAGCGCTTTTAAAATAGCAGTTATCCACATTTTCCACAGGATTTTATCCACAAAAAAGCTGATTTTTGACGGAAAAATTTCTTTTTTGCCTGTCCACTGAATGCTATAATGAGTCTAGTATTTTTGTTATAGTAAAAGTGGGGAATATGATGAAACAAATAAAGCTGAAAAGATGCAGGCAGGATAATGCGATCCTGCTGGATCATGAATTTATCGACCAATATATGCCGGAAGCCAACGGGGAGTATGTAAAAGTTTATCTCCTTCTGCTCCGGCTTTTGAATGATACCAAGACACCGCTGACTGTTTCCGGCATAGCCGACATCCTGGACGATACAGAAAAAGATGTGATCCGCGCTCTGAAATACTGGAAAAAACAGGGAATTTTGGATTTCGACATTCTCGACACCAACGGCGGTCCCGGATCCAAAGATCACTCTTCGGACAAGGGTACGGCCGTTTCCTCTGAACCGCAGGCGGATTCTGTTCCCGGCACAGGCGGCGAGGATTCCGGCGCTCTGTCAGATAACAATATCACTCAGTTCCGCAACCGAAAGGAGTTAAAGGAGCTTCTCTTTGTCGCGGAGCAATATCTTGGAAAAACACTTTCCGCCACAGATATGAAGACGATCACTTATTTTTATGACAATCTCGGCATGTCCACGGACCTCATTGAATATCTCATTGAATACTGCGTGGAAAACGGACATAAGAGCATCCACTATATTCAGAAAGTGGCTCTGTCCTGGTCTGACCGGAAAATAAAGACCGTAGAAGATGCCAAGCGCAGTGTAGTTTCCTGCAGCAAAAGCGGTTATGCCGTACTGAAAGCTTTCGGTATTACGGGACGGGCACCAGCTGCTTCCGAAAGCGCATACATACGCCGCTGGGAAAATGATTACGGTCTGTCCCTGGAGCTGATCCTTGAGGCATGCAGCCGCACAATGTCCAGCATTCATCAGCCCAGTTTCGACTACACAGAATCGATCTTGAAAAGCTGGTATGAAAATGGTGTGAAAAACCGAAAAGATATTGAAGCGCTGGATCTTGCATATCACAAGGAAAAGGGCTCTGACAAGCGGCGGACAGCTTCCGAATCCCCCAATATATCCCGGAATAAATTCAACAATTTCGAGGGCCGGGTATATGAGGATATGGATGATCTCACACGAAAGCTGATCCAGAGCAAATAGAGCGATGATTTTCACAGAAGGGAGAATACTGTGGCACTAACCAATTCTCAATACGATCAGTTCATGCATATTTATGAACAGCGCCGGCTGGATAACGAATACCGACGGCGTAAAAGATATGAATCTGTTATTAAAAAAATACCGGAAATAAAAGCTCTGGATGATTCTATTTCCACCCTAAGCGTACAGCAGGGGCGCAGGCTTCTGGAGGGAGACAACCTTGCCTTAAGCAGCCTGAAGGAAAAGCTTCACGAACTTTCACAAGAAAAGGCAGCTCTTTTAAAAGAAGGCGGTTATCCGGCAGACTACCTCGATCTTCATTATACCTGTCCTGACTGCCGCGATACCGGCTATATCGGTACACGGAAGTGCCATTGTTTTCAGAAAGCAGTGATCGACCTGCTCTATACGCAGTCCAATCTTCAGGATATCCTGAAAAAGGAGAATTTTGACACCTGCTCTCTGGAATACTATTCGGGAAGCCACATCGATCCCCTGACAGGGCGTTCCTCTCTGGAAGCCATGCAGATTGCCCTTCGGTCCTGCCATGAATTTGTAGATACTTTTTCATCTGAATTTCGGAATCTGCTTCTTTACGGCGATACGGGAGTCGGAAAATCTTTTCTCTCCCATTGCATCGCAAAAGAGCTGCTTGATCAATCTTTTTCCGTAATTTACTTTACAGCAGCCCGACTTTTTGATATCTTTGCTAAGAACACGTTTCACCGTGAAGAAGAAGCCGAGATGGATTATGAACACATTTACAACTGTGATCTGCTGATCATTGAAGATCTGGGAACAGAAATGAGCAACCGCTTTACAGTATCACAGCTGTTTGTCTGCCTGAACGAAAGGATTTTGCGGCAGAAATCTACTCTGATCTCCACAAATCTTGCCCTGGAGGATCTGAAAAATATTTATTCGGAACGGATTTTTTCAAGAATTACCAGTTCTTATACCGTTCTTCGACTGACCGGTGACGATATTCGCATACAGAAAAAACTGATGAACAGAATATAATTTTAGGAGGTACTGTAACTTATGCTGCGCCGCACTGAACGAAACTTGGAAAACATTCCCGTTGGAGCACTTGGGATCATTGCCCTTGACGGATGCGAGGAAATGGGAAACCGGGTAAATGATTATCTGGTGAAATGGAGAAGAGAGGACGGACATATCCACAAAAACGACGTGGTTTTCAGCGGGTATGAAAAAGATAATTATCTGATCAACGCAAAGGTTCCCCGCTTCGGATCCGGAGAAGCCAAGGGTATCATCGGAGAATCCGTACGCGGAAAAGATATTTATCTTATGGTAGATGTCTGCAACTACAGCCTGACCTATTCTCTGTCCGGACACACAAATCACATGTCCCCGGACGATCACTTTCAGAATCTGAAAAGAATCATTGCCGCCATCGGAGGCAAGGGCCGGCGCCTTAACGTGATCATGCCTTTCCTTTACGAAAGCCGCCAGCACAAGAGAAGCAGCCGTGAATCCCTGGACTGCGCTCTCGCGCTTCAGGAACTGGTACGCATGGGCGTGGACAATATCATCACTTTCGACGCTCATGATCCCCGTGTACAGAATGCGATCCCTTTAAGCGGATTTGAAACTGTCCGCCCGACTTATCAGTTTGTAAAGGGACTTCTGCGACATGTAAAAGATCTTCAGATCGACAGCCAGCACATGATGGCCATCAGCCCTGATGAAGGAGCAACAGGACGCGCCGTGTATCTTGCCAACGTGCTGAACCTTGATATGGGTATGTTCTACAAACGCCGTGATTACACCCGTATCGTAAACGGACGCAATCCGATTGTTGCCCACGAATTTCTGGGGTCTTCTGTGGAAGGAAAAGACGTCATCATTCTGGATGATATGATCTCCTCCGGAGACAGTATCCTGGATGTTGCCCGCCAGCTGAAACAGAGGAAGGCAAAACGGATTTATGCCGCTGCTACCTTCGGCTTATTTACAAACGGTATGGAGAAATTTGACCAGGCCTATGAAGAAGGGATCATAAACGGAATCCTTACAACAAATCTTATTTACCAGACGCCTGAGCTTCTTTCCCGTCCGTACTATATCAACTGTGATATGAGCAAGTATATCGCGCTTATGATCGATACGCTGAACCACGACGGTTCTATCAGCAGCATTCTGAATCCTGTTGACCGCATCCAGAATGTTGTCGACAAATACCGCCGCGGCGAAGAAATCTAATATTTAAAATATATTATTTTTTCTGAAGCTTTTTAGGGTGAGTGTACACACTTTGTATGCTCACTCTTTTTTGATTATATCCATCCAGGAAACTGCCGATCTTTCTGACCGCATCAGAAAGCACCTCTTTGTCCGGCAGCATGACGATCCGGAAATGATCAGGAGCATTCCAGTCAAACCCGCTTCCCGGAACGAGAAGGATATTTGTTGCATACAGAAGGTCCCTGGCAAATTTCTTATCATCTGTGATCTGGAATTTCCGGATATCCAATTTGGGAAAAATGTAAAACGCACCGCTGTTTTTTACAAAGGAAAGTCCGTCGATCTTTTTCAACTCCTCTATTGTAGCTTTCCGCTGCTCATAAATCCTCCCGCCCGGTCTTACCATAGCTGCCGGAGTTTCCATATCCTCAAGAGCAGCCGGAATCACCATTTGTCCCAATGTATTCGCACACAAACGCATGGAGGTAAGCTTAACGACGCCCTTCTTATATTCTTCTGTCAAATGGCGGGGACCGCTTATCACCATCCAGCCGCAGCGGTATCCGCAGAGACAGTGGGATTTTGACAATCCATTCATAGTAACTACCGGAATATCTTCCGCCAGAGAAGCCAGGGAAATATGGGTGAGATCATCCATCACCAATCTGTCGTAAATCTCATCTACAAAGAGGATCAGATGAAATTCCCTTGCGATCTGGGCCAGCTGCCTTAAGACTTCTTCCGGATAAAGCGCTCCGGTAGGATTGTTAGGATTGATCACGACTAAAGCTTTTGTTTTCGGCGTGATCTTTGAGCGAATATCAGCCATGTCCGGATACCATTTTGACTGCTCATCACACAGATAGAAAACCGGCTTTCCTCCCGCCAGATACACAGAATTTCCCCACAGCGAATAGCTGGGCGCCGGCACAAGCACTTCATCATTGTCATTCAGAAGAGGCGGCAGTGCAAAGGATACCACCTCGCTGACTCCATTTCCGATAAAGACATCCTCCGGTGTAATTCCTTTGATCCCCTTCTTCCTTTCATATTCACAGATCGCTTCCCGGGATTTCTTCATTCCCTGAAAATCACAATATCCCACTCCCTCTTCCAGATGTCCGGTCAGAGCGTTTTTAATGCTTTCCGGAAGCCCAAAGCCAAAAGCGGCCGGATTTCCCGTATTGAGTTTCAGCACCGGGATACCTTCCTCCTGCATTTTCATTGCTTCCACAAAAAGCGGGCCTCTGATATCGGAATGTACGTTGCTCATCTTTTCTGCCATTTTATAATTTTCCATAATACTGCCTCCTATGTATGATCCACTTTTTTGTCCGAACAAACTTTTTATTTGCCTTTATTATATAAACCCGCTATAATATATTCAAATATCTATAATTATATATATGTTATATAGTTTTAACTATAATATCAGCATCGTTTTGACCGTTTTGCCGTTTTGCCGTGGATCCCAAAGGAGGACGGAATGTTTACCTGGAAAAAATATGTGTACGAAGTGTACCGTGAAAGAAGTTTTACAAAAGCGGCGCAGAATCTCTATATCAGTCAGCCATCCTTAAGCGCCCGCATCCGAAAGATAGAAGAGAGTATCGGTGTGCCTCTGTTTGACCGCAGCACCTCGCCCCTGCAGTTAACAGAAGCCGGCAAGATCTATATCGAAGCAGCGGAAGAAATTTTTAAGATCGAACAACGTGTGGAAAATGATATGAATCATTTGAACAATCTGGAAACCGGACATTTATCCCTGGGCGGAAGCAACCTTTTCTCCGCCTACATCCTGCCCCCGCTTATAACAAAATTCAAGCAGCGGTTCCCTCATGTGAATATCCGGCTGACGGAAGGAAACACAGCACAGCTGGAAGAACTTCTCGGCAACAACTCCCTGGATTTTGTAATTGACAACTATCACTATGACCACCTTTTATATGACCGGGAATTATACTGCAGCGAAAACATCCTTCTGGCTGTCCCGAAAAATGCCAATATAAATAGAGAGCTGTCCAGATATCAGCTCTCCTATGATGATGTGAAAAATCAGACATATCTCCGCCCGGAACATCCGGCAGTTCCTCTCAAGGCTTTCTCGGATCTGCCTTTTATTATGCTTTCCCCCGGCAACGACACAAGAAGCCGCGGTGAGCGTTTATGCCAGAAAGCAGGCTTTTCACCAAATATCATTCTGGAACTTGAGCAGCAGTCCACTGCATATATGGCGGCTTCTACCCAGCTTGGGGCAACCTTTATCAGCGATATACTGGTCCGTCAGCTTCCCTCTTTTGAAACATTAGTCTACTATAAGCTGGAAGGCGATGCTGCCAGACGACAAGTGTATTTTTATTATAAAACCCACAAATTTAAGACTCGGGTCATGGAAGAATTCATTACGTTAATACATGAACAGAATGATCGATCCTCTCATGTAGCAGGATCTCTTCCTCCCGTTTCTGGCAGGTAAAGATCAGGATCTGCCTGTCCTGCCGCGCCAGCCATTGCAGTGTGTTTTTCAGACGGCTTTCATCATAAAAAGCGAAGGTATCATCTAAAACCACCGGGTATACTTCTTCATACAGCAGATTTGCCGCCGACATCCTGAGCGCAAAATAGACCTGCTCCAGTGTGCCCGCGCTGACATGTTCTGCCGGGATTTTTCTTCCTTCACACAGAAAACTTAAGCGCAGATCTTCTTCCGTGATCAGTCTTGTATATTTTCCGCCCGTCACGCTGCTTATCACATCAGACGCTGTGCGGTTCAGATCCTGCTGAAGCTGTCCCTGCATCTTACCGGACACTTCCAACAGCCGCTGGGAAGCCAGCAAGACAGCTGCCTTTTTTTCTTCCAGTCTCTTATAAGACTGGTCAAATTCCTCCAGTTCGGCCAGCTGTTCCTGAAGATTTTCATACTGGATACGCTTTTCTTCTTTCTCATTAAAAAACAACGTCCTCTCCCAGAGGAGCTTCTCACGGGAAGACAGCTCTTCTTCAGGTGTGATCTCTTCCAGCATAAGCTCCGGAGGGGTTTTCTGCCTTTTCTTCCCTTCTTTCAGACGATTCCAACTGTAAATTCCGCCGATCAGTGCAATAATGATTGCCACCAGATAGTTCCATGGCCGTGCGATCAGCACAAAAGCCCCTACTATGACAAGTAAAATCCCCGCCACTTCCAGAGGATGGATCCTCCATTTGTTCGGGCGGATATCATCCAGGACACGGCGGTTTTCTTTTTCCTTCTCTTCCGCTTCTTTTCTCTCCAGCGCTTCATCTATCCGCTCCAGTTCTTCATCCAGTCGGTGCACATCCCGCCATATGTAGGAAGATTCCTGTTCCAGCTTTTCCCTTTGTCTCTGCTTTTTCTCCAGCTTCTCCTTCATCTGACGATCCAGCTGTTTCTTCTGTTCGTCCAGGGCATTCCTTGCCGCTGTTAAATTGAGCTCGCTGTCGCCTGTCACATAATAATTCGTAGCATAATCTTTCAGGCGGGCCGCCAGATTCCGGCCTGTACGCGCCCCTGCCTGCCCTATATACAGCGTATCCGAATATCCTTCCGGATCAAGTTCCGGAAGCAGCATCATAAGATCGCCCTGTTCCAACGAAAATTCTTCTCCGTCATCAAGACAGACAAGGGACGCCCGTTTGGAATATTTATCAAAGCTCCTCTCCAGACGAAACCGCTTTTTCCCGCACTCAAATTCCATTGCCCCTGCATAATATCCCGGATTTTCCCACGGCTCATAGCGGGAAAATGTATCATTTGCTGCTGCCCTTCCCCGGCCTCTCTCCATACCAAAAAGCATACTCTTGATAAATGTGTGAATCGTTGTCTTTCCCGACTCATTTTCTCCGTAAAAGAGCTGTATCCCATCATTAAGCTCCAGGACCTCGTTCTGAAATTTTCCAAAATTTTGCAGCTCCAGCTTAAGAATCTTCATAACTCTCCCCTTTTGTCTCCATCAGCGCAAGTACCCCGGCACACAGCGCTTCATATTCCATACTGTCTTTTTCAGCATTTGCAAAGCTTGCGATATAACTTCCCAGCAAATTGTCCTTATTTTTTTCATATAGTTTTTCAAAGTCATAAGCCGGCTTTGTCTCATCTGTAATTTCTGCAATATTTCCATATACATCCATCTGAGTCAGGTCAAACCGGATCTCCGGATCACGATATCCTTTTAAAAGAAACTTATAAATGTTCTCTTTCCCGTTTTCTTCTATGGTTTTCTGAATCACGTTTCTTAAAGAAAATCCACTCATTTCCACCTTCACATTCAAAGCAAGATGAACATATTCCCTCGTTGCAAACGGGACAAATGTAAAGCGGCACCCCTCTTTTGTTATCTCCCCTCTGATATATCCATGCTTTCCCGTATCATTGATATCCGTAGGTTCCAGCGCTCCTGCATAAGCCGCTTTTCCCGGAATCAGACACGTTGGCTTGTGAATATGGCCAAGGGCCGTGTAGTCATAGCCTAATTTTTCTATCTTAGCCTTGTCAATGGGAAGATGCTCTTTATCCCCTCCATGGAGCAAAAGGATCTCATAATCCATTTCTCCCGAAGGCAAAGCTTTGTCATACAATGTTTCCGTAATCCTGCGCTCATGATAACTGCATCCGCAGACAGATGTTTTCAGCTTGGGAATCTGAACTTCAGATGGCTCCTTTCCTGCCAGCATATGAACATTCGGTTCCCAGTCAAAACGTCCGTAGTAAGCTCCCGGCTTGATATAATCATGGTTGCCGGCGATCATTACCACTTCTGTATGGGAGAGGGAGCCAAACATGTCGTTCACCTCTTTCAGTTCCCTTAAAAGCGGCTGCCGGTGAAAGAGGTCGCCGGCAATCAGGAGAAGATCTGTTTTCTCCTCCTCACATATCATGATTATCTTTCGAAATGTCTCCCAGATTTCGGTGTCCCGCTTTTCGCTGTAAGCCTTTCCTGCCTCTGGACGAACTCCTAAATGTACGTCTGCGATGTGAATGAATTTCAATTTCTTCTTTCTCCTCCTGCTTGTTTCTGGATGGAAGCAGCACAATAAATTGTGTTTGTTCATCGTCACTCTTTGCCATGATCCTGCCTCCATGGAGTTCTACGATTTCTTTGGCAATGGCAAGCCCCAAGCCTGCCCCTCCTGTTTCACTGGATCTGGAATCATCCAGCCGGTAGAATTTTTCAAATATTGTCTGCAGCTTTGTGCCTGGAATCCGTTCCCCCTGATTGGAAAAAATGATCTCAATATCATTTTTCTTCTTATGCGCCTCTATACGGATTTTTGTTCCTGCATAGCAGTAGGCAATTGCATTTCTTAAAATATTATCAAATACCCGGGCAAGCTTGTCCGGATCTCCATATATATTCAGATTGTCCTCTGCCTCTACTTCGCAGGTCAGATCTTTTTCCTGCAGGACCGCATAGAGTTCATCCGCAATCTGTTCCAGCATCATGGATAGATTTACTTCTACCGGCTCCAGCTCAATATCCTGGAGATTAAATTTTGTAATATCAAAAAATTCGTTGATCAGTTCTCCCAGACGAATCGCCTTTTCCAGAGAAATATGGGTATATTTTTCTCTTTCCTCCCGGGGCATATCAGGATGCGCCTCCAGCATAGCAAGATAAGCCACAATGGATGTAAGGGGTGTTTTCAGATCGTGGGCAAGAAACAAAACCAGGTCATTCTTCTTCTTTTCTCCTTCAATTGCTTCCAATTCCTGACGCTTCAGCGTCGCCTTGATTTCATTGAGACGGATCTCAATAGGTTTAAGCTCCGTGATCAGATGGATCGGCTCTGTAGATTCTGAAATAATGTTTTCAATTCCATCCCCTACCTGATCCAGGTATTTCGTCATCTTTGACAACGCCACATAAAAGAAAAGCGCAAAAAGAAGAAGGAAGCCCAGGATCATAAAAAACACCTTATTATCTCCCAACAGACGCCAATATAAATCAATGGCGGTCTGTTCTTCCACATCAAATGCGACCAGCACCTTTACAAACGTCGTTGCAAAGCTGTCATTGTACACGCCGTCGATCACATAATTCAGAAGAAAGCCGCCAACTAATACAGTCAGCGCCGTTACAAGCACTGTCTGAAGCAGAATACTGAATTTTAATTTACGATAATTATTCTTCAACTTTATAACCTACTCCCCATACTGTCTTGATAAAGTCT
>OGYY01000386.1_pt1 | contig 44866 bp, 37 predicted proteins | sample 1576671 | NCBI WGS metagenome assembly OGYY01 (sample SAMEA3541593, study PRJEB24748) | human gut metagenome | biome: human gut; feature: human-associated habitat; material: faeces | place: China | collected 2012 | reverse complement strand
ATTTATTAATAACGTCTGTTATACAATTGGAATTCTTATTTTTGGAGTTGTACCAGGACTTTTATTAGCCTATATTTTGTCAAAACCTGGAATTAAAGGGCGTACGTTGTTTAGATCTGTATACTTTTTTCCCAGAATAATTTCAGCGGTTGTTTATGGAGCTGTTTGGAAATGGATATATGATCCCAGAATGGGGTTAGTATCAAAAATTATAGATATGTTTGGTGGAAATGGTAGTGATTTTGCTATTACTGGTAATGTAAAAACGGCAATGCTTGGAATAACAATTACTGGTGGCTGGACATATTTTGGTTTTTGTATGGTTATTTTTATTGCTGCATTTATGGGAACAGATTTGGAACTTGAAGAGGCTGCAAAATTAGATGGAGCTAATAGTAGACAAGTATTTTTTGAAGTGACACTTCCACAAATTAAATCAGTAATAAATATGGTTTTGGTATATACTGTAATAGATTGCTTTAAAGTGTATGATTTGGTACTTGTAATGACAAGCGGAGGCCCAAATGATGCAACACAGATTATGACATATTACATATATAAGCAGGCCTTTAGTTTTAATAAATTTGGCTATGGATCAGCAGCTGCTATTATACTTGGGATATTCATGGTTCTTTTTACCGTAATTTTTAATAAAACGATTGGAAAGGAGGACAACTAAAGATGAAGACATCCAGCAAGAAGAGAAATGCATTAACTTTAAAGATTTTGACATATGCAGTGCTGATTGCGGTTTTAATATATACAATTGTGCCATTTGCTACAGTTATTTTAACTTCTGCTCGTAGTGCAAAAGATGCTGTACGGGGACCTTTCACATGGCCAGAAGAATGGAGTGTAATTGAAAATTATATAGAAGCATGGAAAATCGGAAATTTTAGCAAATATCTTCTAAACAGTTTTTATATGATGGTGCTTACTGTGTTCGGAACTCTGATTGTTGCAACCTTAGCTGGATATTCTTTTGCAAAATTTAGATATCCAGGAAGAAATGTAATGTATTATATATTGTTGATTGGAATGATGATTCCGTTTCAGACAATTATGCTTCCGCTATATTTTACACTTAAATCTATGGGAATGTTAAACTCTCTCACTGGAATTTCTCTTTTAATGATTGGAACAGGAGAAGGCTTTGCCATTATGATGATGCGTTCCTTTTTTATTTCAATTCCTGATTCTATGATTGAAGCGGCCAGATTAGATGGATGCTCAGAATTAAAGGTTTTGATGAAGGTAATATTACCTAATACATTTCCTGCATGGACTTCCTTGATTGTAATTACAGCAATGGGTGCATGGAATAACTTATTAGCACCTATGATGTATATTTTTGAACAGAATAAATATCCAATTCCATATGCGCTGTATGCTTTTCAATCTGCACATACTACAGATTATCAATTGCTTGCTGCAGGTATGATGATTTCGATGGTTCCCATTGTAATTGTATATGTGGCATTTCAGAGCAGCTTTCAAAATGGTCTTATGGCGGGGGCTGTTAAAGGCTAATAAATTCCTACATTTTCTTAATAAAGTTGCATTGCAAAACCCATGTTTCCTGGCTTATTATGGTATCAGAAAACATGGGCTTTTTAGCTTATGGAAAAGAAGAATTTCTAGTAAAAGGAGTATTAGATTATGGGCTTAGACTATGCAAAAACAATAGAAAAATGGGATGTTTTGGAAGCAACAATAAGCGGTCCGAATGAGGGAAATCCTTTCTGTGATCAGTGGATCAAAGGCACTTTTTGCTGTAAAAATGAGAAGAAAACGGTAGATGGTTTTTATGATGGCGATGGTGTTTATAAAGTAAGATTTATGCCGTCTTTTACAGACGAGTATACCTTTGAAATTGAGGCTTCCTTTGATATTAACGCAGGGGAAGAAGTGCCGGATGAAGAAACGCCTGAACATAAGCTTGGAATTGCTTATGGTGGGAAGGAAGCAGAAAAATGTGCTGTCAGAAATATGATGACTGGTAGTTTTACTGTAACTTCTCCTTCAGCAGACAACCATGGTCCGGTTCGTGTTGCGGGTACATATTATCTTGCTTATGAGGATGGAACACCCTATCACTGTATTGGAACTACCTGTTATGTATGGAATCTGCAGAATGAAGAATTGCAGAAACAGACTTTGAAAACCCTGGAAGAAAATGCGTTTAATAAGATCCGTTTCTGTATTTTTCCCAAGCACTACGACTACAATCTTCATGAGCCGATTACCTATCCTTATGAGGGAACACCCTGCGACAGCTCTGTGTTAAATGAGAATAATTTTGCGGAATATAATGGCTGTGCACCGGGCAATGACTGGGACTTTACCAGATTCAACCCAGCCCATTTTCAGCATATTGAAAAGTGTATTCAGGCACTTATGAATCTGGGAATCGAGGCAGATCTGATTGTTATGCATCCGTATGACAGATGGGGATTCTCCATGATGAAAGCAGAGGATGATGACCGTTACTGGAAGTATGTGCTGGCACGTTTTTCTGCATACCGAAATGTATGGTGGTCCCTGGCTAATGAGTATGATCTGATGCACAAAAAGACTCTTTCTGACTGGGAAAGATATGCCGGCATTATCTGTGAGAAGGATCCTTACCATCATCTCAGATCCATTCATAACTGTAAGGCATATTACGATTATAACCTGCCCTGGATTACCCACTGCAGCATCCAGAGAACAGAGACATACCGCTCCTCCGAGCTGGTAAATGAGTGGCGCGAGAAATATCATAAGCCTGTAATTCTGGATGAAATCTGCTATGAGGGTAACATTCAGTTTGGCTGGGGAAATATCAGCGGTGAGGAAATGACAAGAAGATTCTGGGAGGCATTCTGCCGCGGAGGATATCCGGGACACGGTGAAACTTATCTCAGTCCGGATCGTATTCTCTGGTGGTCTCATGGCGGCGTTCTTCATGGAACCTCACCGGATCGTATCAGATTTCTTGCAAAAATCATGGAAGAAACACCGGGACTTGGTGTGGAACCTATGCCCTGCAAATGGGATGAGGTTGCCTGCCGTGCTGCCGGTTTCCCGGCAAGGAAAGATTATTTTATTTACTATTATTCCTTCATGCGACCGGGCTTCCGAGACTTCTACTTTGATGATACTACAGAGTATCAGGTGGAAATAATCGATACCTGGGAAATGACTGTTACAGATGGAGGAATTCATAAAGGAAAGTTCCGAGTAAAGCTGCCGGGGAAAGAGTATATGGCGGTGCGCCTGCAGATAGCGAAATAATAACCATATTCATACAAAAAGCCCAGTTGTGTATGCAGCTGGGCTTTTTGAGCATAAAATTCTTGAATCGTTTTTCAGAATTTGTTATGATTCATATCAGAATTTATGAGAAATAAACAGAAATACTTTTAAACAGGGGAGGAGATTTTTTGGAAGAAACAAACATCAGTCAGGAGCAAAATCCATTGGGAACGGCTCCGGTAGGTGGTTTGATCGGGAAATTTGCAATTCCGGCTATTATCAGCATGCTGGTCAGTGCTTTGTACAATATAGTGGATCAGATTTTTATTGGCCAAGGCGTTGGGATGCTGGGAAATGCTGCTACTAATGTTGCGTTTCCTGTAACAACTATTGCAACGGCGTTGGCACTGCTTCTGGGAATTGGAGGTGCGTCTAACTATAACCTGGAAATGGGCGCCGGAAGAGAGAAGAAGGCAAGCTCCATAGCCGGAACGGCGCTTTCCACACTGGTAATCACAGGTGTGATTCTGGCAGTGGCAGTATTTCTGTTTTTGCGTCCGCTCCTAAGCTTATTTGGTGCAACGACAGATGTTATGCCTTATGCGGTGGATTATCTTGGGATCACAGCTGTGGGACTTCCTTTTTATGCATTATCCATTGGAGGAAATCATATTGTCCGTGCAGACAGAAGTCCCACATATTCTATGACCTGTGTTCTTACAGGTGCCATTATCAACACAATTTTGGATCCCCTTTTCATCTTTGGGTTTGGCTGGGGAATCAAGGGTGCTGCCTGGGCAACGGTGATCGGACAGGTTGTTTCCGGAATTTTAGTGGTTATATACTTTGGAAAATTTCGTAAAATGTATCTGGAGATGAGCATGTTAAAGCCTTCTTCAGAGTGCCTGAAAGCTATTATTTCTCTCGGAATGGCATCCTGTATTAATCAGATTGCTATGGCAATTGTTCAGATTGTGCTGAACAATATTTTACGTTATTACGGCGGTTTATCTGTCTATGGAAGTGATATTCCAATCGCCTGTGTAGGAGTTATTTCAAAAGTAAACCAGGTGTTTATGGCGATTTGTATTGGAATTTCACAGGGCTGTCAGCCAATCTGGGGCTTTAATTATGGAGCAAAAAAATACGACAGGGTAAGACTTGCATATCGTTATTCCATGATTGCATGTACCGCGATTGCAACTGTATTTTTCCTTTGTTTTCAGTTATTTCCCCACCAGATTGTAAGTATTTTCGGAACCGGAAGTGACCTTTATTTCCAGTTCGCAGAACGCTATCTGAAGATATTTATGTTTATGACTTTTGCAAATGGAATTCAGCCAATGTCCTCAGGATTTTTTACATCTATCGGAAAAGCAAAGCTTGGAATCGTCATGTCCCTGACCAGACAGGTGCTATTTCTTTTGCCATTGATCGTTGTTTTCTCATTAATAATGGGAATTGACGGGGTGATGTATGCTGGACCGATCGCAGATGCAGCGGCATTATCATTGGCGATATTGTTTGCACGAAGAGAGCTTGTGGCCATGAAGAAATAATAAAAAAGACTGATATAAATGATACTGTACTTCAGGAGGTTGTTGGAGTCCGGTATGTTATATCAGTCTTTTTTATAAATACAGCTGATTAACCGTTAGGTTAAATCTGTGTCAGATATTAATGGCAGGAATGACTTCCGCAGCCATGATCGCCACAGCTGTGACCTGCTTCATGATCATGGTGATCGCAATGTACATTGGGGTTATAGCCAAGATTTCCTGCGAGTAATGCGTTTACAGCTTCATCAGCGTTGCCGCTGACACCACCGAAAAGACGGATTCCAGCCTGGGCAAGTGCATTCTGGGCACCGCCGCCAATACCGCCGCAGATCAGGGTATCTACGCCATGTGCAACCAGGAATCCAGCCAGTGCGCCGTGACCGCTTCCATTGGTATCGACTACTTCGGCATTTACAACCTTGCCATCTGCAATGTCATAGATCTTGAATGTTTCTGTGTGTCCAAAGTGCTGAAAAATTTCTCCATTTTCATAAGTAACTGCAATCTTCATAATGATATCTCCTTCATTTTGTAAATTTGATTTGGGAAGTGAACTATTAAATCGGTCAGCGGCTGGCAGTTTCTGTGAAAGGTCTAAGCTGGTAAGCGGAGTCTGTTTAGATTCCTTTTGGCAACAGCATTTCCCGCAGCGCGTATGCTCCCGTCCTTCGCAGAGCCGGTAATTTCCCCCGGCTATGACAAGGCGCTGTCCAAGGACGATACATCGGGCAATTTTTTTTCGGGCAGTTTCATAAATTTCTGTGACAGTTGTCCGGGAAATGTCCATCTGGGAAGCACATTGTTCGTGAGTTTTCTTCTCAAGATCTACCAGACGGATGACTTCATATTCATCCAGAGTCAGAGTGACAGCTTCCGACTCTCTGGGACATTCTTCCGGAGAAAAAGATTCATATTGGGGTGCCTGGCAGATTCTGCGGCATCTGGGCGGTCTGGGCATATATGTCACCTCCTTGTTTTCGACATATGTCGATTATAAACCAGAAGAAGAGAAAATTCAATACTAGTTGACAATTTTTTTTATTTGGAGTACAGTCCAAGAAGAGATAAAATCGTTACTGCTCAAAAGCAATTTTTTTCTGGAATTTCGGGCACAATTGGAGCAGTAATGTAAAATTAACAGAAGAGGTACGAATATGCTGAAAGTAAAGAACCTGACTTTTGAAGTGAATGAAGAGGGGAAAAAGCGCTGTCTGGTAAATCACATCAGTTTTGATGTTCAGGATGGAGAAATGCTGGTAATCACCGGACCAAATGGAGGTGGAAAATCCACCCTGGCCAAGGTACTGGCTGGCATTGAGAAAGCAGACAGCGGAGAAATTTATCTGGATGATGAGAACATTACAGGATACGATATTGATCATCGTGCAAATGCGGGAATTGGCTATGCATTTCAGCAGCCACCCCGCTTTAAAGGTATGACCGTGGCAAGAATGTTATCTCTTGCAGCAGGAAAGAATTTAACGGAAAAAGAGAGCTGTGACCTTCTCTCCGCTGTAGGACTTTGTTCCGAAGATTACCTGAACCGTCAGCTGGATGGAACCCTTTCCGGCGGTGAGATGAAGCGAATTGAGATTGCCACAGTTTTGGCGAAATCTCATAAAGTAAGCATTTTCGATGAACCTGAAGCAGGAATCGACCTGTGGAGCTTTTCCATGCTGATCAAGCGCTTTGAGGAGATTCATCGTGAGAAAAAGGAGTGCCTGATCCTGATTTCCCATCAGGAAAAAATCATCAATATGGCAGATAAGATCATGGTAATTGAAGACGGTGAAGTAAAGAAATATGGTACCAAAGAAGACGTTTTCCCAACCTTATTTCAGCAGGAAAAATGTCAGAAATGTCTGAATGAAGGAGGAAAATGTTGATGGTTAAAGTAGAAGAAACAACCCAGGGTGTGCTTGATAAGATCAGCGAAGGCTTTGCACAGAAAGGTGCTTTTAATCTTCGTCAGAATGGTATTTCCATCTGTCACGGCGACAGCGAACATATCAAAATAAAGAAAAAAGAGGACAAGCCGGGAATCGATATTTTCATTGACGGGGAGACAAAGGGAGAGAAGGTTTTCATCCCGGTAGTGGTAAGTGTATCTGGAATGACCGATCTGGTTTACAATGATTTTTATGTGGCAGACGGTGCAGATGTTGACATTGTTGCAGGCTGCGGAATCCACAATAGTGGCTGCAATGACAGTCGTCACGATGGTATTCATACCTTCCATGTGGGTAAAAATGCCAATGTACATTACGAGGAAAAACACTACGGAGAGGGGAATGGAACCGGAAGCAGAGTGCTGAATCCGGTAACCAATATTGAGCTTGGAGAGAACTCCGTATTTACGCTGGATACCGTTCAGATCAAAGGTGTTGACTCCACAATCCGTACCACAAATGTTTCAATGGATGCAGATTCCAAGCTGTTTGTTCTGGAACGTCTGATGACAGATGGGGAGCAGAAAGCGGAGTCTGATATTGAAGTCTGTATGAACGGAGCAGGATCTTCTGCACAGATTATTTCCCGTTCTGTTGGAAAGGGAAATTCTTCCCAGGTTTTCCATCCGAAGGCTGTTGGAAAGAACAAATGTCACGCACATATCCAGTGTGATTCCATTATTATGGATCATGCAGAGGTGGGTTCTATCCCGGAAATCCAGGCGAAGCATGTGGATGCTGCAATTGTTCATGAGGCCGCTATTGGAAGAATTAACGATGAGCAGCTTCTGAAGCTAAGAACTCTTGGAATGACGGAAGCTGAGGCGGAAAATGTGATCATTGAGAATTTCCTGAGTTGATAAAAACTTAAACAGAAAAATAACTATTCAGTAGGTATGTACTATTTTGCGGAGGTTGTAACTGTGAAGGTGCTGAATAGTTACACAGAGAATATAGAATCTTCAGGTAGGTTTGGAAGATTTATGAAAAAATGCCAGGCAGCGTCGTTCAAAGACGCTGCCTGGCATTTGACATTATCTAATTTTTACGGATTTTTTGGAACTCCATTTGGAATAATATTTTTTGCCGCTTACAACTTTGTAGGTGCGGATCCGTACATAATATTTTTTCTTTGAAACCAGTTTCTTTAAGGTTGCGCGTGTAGCAGAGCCTTTTACGGTAAGGGTTTTCGCCTTTTTCATGCTGCTATTCTGGCTGTAGCTGATCTGATAGCCGCTGATGGATTTGATTTTTTTCCAGGTAACAGTAGCTTGTTTTGCTGTTTTGGATTTTACAGAACGCAGGCTTGTTTTTGCAGGAATTACAGTTATGGTAACTGTTTTCGATGCAGCAGCGTACCGGGTTCCATCTGTTACAGTGATGGTAATATTGGCTTTACCTGGGTTAACTGGAATTACTTTTGTTCCGGAAATCTTTACTACTTTTGTGTTGGAAGATTTCAGGGAAACTTTTCCATCTGATTCAATGCTGGTGATAATGTTTGCTTTCTTTTTACTTTTTGTAAGCGTTATGTTAGAGGCATTGATTACAGCTGGAACCGGGGTGATCGCAGTGTCATTATTACCAGATGTACTTCCGTTGTTATTATTGTTGTTTCCTGGTGTGCTGCTGTTCTGGTTGCCTTTATCGGAATCGTTTTTACCGGAGTTATCTTTACCAGAATCATCTTTACCAGGATTATCTTTTCCTGCGTCCGAGTCATCCTTGCCAGGAGCAGCTGTGATCGTAAAGGTTGTGTTAATAATGCCGGTGTAATTTCCAGCTCCAGTAATAGTTACAGTAGCAGTACCTTCCTTCACATTATCTTTATAAGAAACTGTGAAATCAGTGCCTGCCGCAAGTGTCTTGTCTCCGTATGTAACGGTAACATCCGGGCATTTCTCTGTTCCGTCACTGGTGTAGGAATACTGGGAAAGAGAAGCGGAATAGCGGCTGATATCCAATGGTTTAATGGTAAAGTCTTTCGTAACAGAACCAGTGTAATTTCCAGTTCCAGTGAGGATTGCGGAAGCAGTACCTGCATCCCAGTTGTTTCTGTAGGAAACGTAATAATCCTGGTTCAGGGTTAATTCCTTGTCCCCGCTTTTTACTGTGACGGTTGGGCGTAAAGAGGAGTCTGCGTAGGTAAGGCTTTCATCGGAAAGCGTAACCGTGCAGCTGCTGATGTCAGCTCTGTTTATAGTAAAGGATTTGGTTACATACCCCTGGTAATTTCCAATTCCATCAATTCCAACCCACGGAGAATTGTAATAACTGCTTGGTTCAATGTTGTTGTGGTATGTTACAGTGAAATCCCTGTCTTTTACCAGGGTTTTACCACTGTGGGTAACTGTCACTTCAGGAGTTACCTCGGAACCAGTGTAATATGCCGGGGCAATGGAGAATCTGGCATTTGCCATGATCTACAATACAATCACTGGAAATACAGATGCAGTAGAGGAAAATGGAGAGGCAGTCCGTTTGTACCAGAATTTCTGGAGATTCACAAAGGAAAATGTGAAAAGGGACACAAATTTAGTTTTTTATTTAAGATAAATGTGAAAAAAATGTGAAATTAGCACTCTCCTCTTGACAGTGCTAACAATGCGTGTTATATTACATGCAGAACAAAGGAAGAGAGAAAAAGAAATCTTCCAGTTTCAACAACGATGTTAATTAAACACGCAAGTGTTCACAATATAAGGAGGAATGGATTATGTTAATGCCTAGTATTTTTGGAGAAGATTTATTTGATGACTGGATGAGATTACCTGTAGAAAGAGAGAATCACAGAGGTTACAGAGCTGCTGAATTGATGAAGACAGATATTAAGGATGTGGATGGAAATTATGAGCTGAGCATTGATCTTCCAGGCTTCCATAAAGAGGATGTGAAGATTCAGCTGAAGGATGGCTATCTGAACATTCAGGCTTCCAGAACCGAGAATAAAGATGAGAAAGACAATAACGGCAAATACGTTCACAGAGAGCGTTACACCGGACAGTGCTCCAGAAGCTTTTACGTAGGTAAGGAACTGGAGCATGAGGACATCCATGCGAAATATGACAATGGTGTTCTGACTGTTACTTTCCCGAAGGAAGCGAAGAAAAAAGTGCCGGAAGAGAAGAAGTTTATTTCTATTGAAGGCTGATTTCCGGGGAAAGAGCTGTTTTAACAGATAAGAATTCCCGTGGGAAACTGATAACAGATAATAACTGGCGCGGAGCAGTTCACCTGCTTCGTGCCGATGAAATAAATAATTGAAATAGACGATTGAAATAGATAATTGAATTAGATAATATAGAGTGTGCATTAGCCGTAAATCAGAAGCGGCGGCTGATATTGCCGACTTACATAAGTAACGAGTGAAGGCGGCAGAGCATGTTTTGTTTGATGTGCTTGCAGTGTATGGATTATTCAGCAATATTGAAATAATGGTAAACAGCTTCTTTTATATAGATTGTGTTCATTTTAAGACGATTTTCTAATTTACATAGATTTTGTTTCATACCCCCTCATTTCCTGCCGGCTACCCACCGGCAGGTTTTTTCTTATGTCTTTACATCATTTCACCTGTCTGCTATACTTGTCTGGAATTGTTGATAACTGCAAAGGACAGAACAAAAAATCTCCCACAAATTATGATGTACATCTTGCAGAAAGCCTTTTCAAACAGGCTCCAGAGCGTGAAAACAAGATGTTGCTGCAGTAATCGTGGATGGCAAAAACATGTTACTGCTTACCTGTTCACAGTAACAAAAACATTTTCAGAAAAGGAATTTACCCATGAATTACATTGTATTTGACCTGGAATGGAATCAGAGTCCGGGGGGAAAAAGGTGGTCTAACAGCCGTCTGCCTTTTGAAATCATAGAAATCGGCGCCATAAAACTAAATGAAGAGAAAGAAATTGTGGATAGCTTTCAGCGTCTGATCAAGCCCCAGGTGTACAATTGGATTCATGACAGCATTCATGAAGTGATTCACATGAATTATAAGGATCTGCAGAATGGAACTCTTTTCCCACAGGCCATCACGGAATTTTTGGAATGGTGTGGCGAAGAATATATTTTCTTTACCTGGGGAAATCAGGATGTAATGGAACTGCAGCGGAACATGAAATATTATGGAAAACTTTCCCTGCTCAAAGGTCCGGTGACTTATTATGATGTGCAGAAATTATTTGCTATTCGTTATGAAGAAAATGACGAGCGCCGTGCTCTGGAATTTGCTGCTGATAAAATGGGCGTGGAGAAGAAAATGGATTTTCACCGCGCTCTGGGAGATGCTTATTATACTGCATGTATTCTCCAGAAAATAGAAGATAAATACATTTTTCCAAACTCATCCCTGGACGTGTATCAGAATCCCAAGAGCAAGCGTGAAGAGATTCACATATCCTATCCAACCTATGATAAATATGTATCCCGGGAGTTCTATTCCCGCGAAAAAGCCATGAAGGACCGGGAAGTAACCAGCACGAAATGTCCATTGTGCCATAATCCTGCCAAGCGTAAGATCCGTTGGTTTATGAATAATTCCAAGGTTTACTACAGTGTGTCCCTCTGTCAGGAGCATGGCTTTGTACTGGGAAAAATCAGGATTCGCCGAACGGAAGACAATAAGTACTATGTAATTAAGAAGCTCACCAATGTAACCGATGAAGAAGCCGATGAAATCCGCCAGAAACGTGATGCGCATCGTGCCAAACGGAGACTGAAGAAAGAAGAGCAGTAAATCCGTGAAACTACTTCTTGTAACGAATGAAAAACTAACATTTGGTTAATAGAAAAATCCCCTCCAATCACATATGCTGATTATAAGTAATACAACAACAGCGTATAAAAAAGGAGGGGTTTTTATGAGTTTAAGAAATTATTTTTACAGGTTTGGGAAATACATTCTGACATTTTTCTTTGTAACACTGCTGATGGTTCTCTTTGGTCCGCTGCGGGCGCAGGCTGCTATCACCAAGGAAGTTACCTCGGATGGTTTTAAACTCAGCGGAACGGGCAGCATGAATGTGTGGGATGGAGACGAATTCCGCTATTATATCGGCTATCAGATCCCTCATGAAGACTCCATGGATTACAAGGTAGATGTGACTATGACTTTTCAAAGCTCCAGTCTGACGCCAGGCAGGGCAAGCGTGTATCTGGATGACGACAGCATACCCTTATATTCAAACGGAGGTACGGTGCTGCAGGGCTCAGCCACGTTCTCCAAATCTGATGAAATGGAATTGATGGAAATATTTGTAAATTATGATAGTTTTCCAAGTGAGCAGAACGTAGATTTTTCCATCACTGTAAATGTGCGGGAAAATCGCAAAAACGCAGATATTGCCATTTATCCGCCGGAAAACAATTACGACAAAACCACAGGAATGTTCCTGGTAACGGTTGACGATCCTTATGTTTTTTATTCAAATAAGGATTCGTCCAAATATTCTGTAAGTATTTCGGACTCATCGGTGGCACAGATTACAGGCATTACTCCAAAATCCAATGACAGCTTTGAGGTGAGCGTATATTTTGCAAAAGCAGGTTCAGCGGATTTCATTTTCAAATATGGAAATCAGACGAAAAAGGTGACCTTCACAGTAGCGAAAACAGTCATAACTGTTTCCAGCTCCATCTCCCTGAAGGTGGGGGATACCACCATGTTTTCCAATTATGTTTTCAAAACCGGCGGTGGAAGCATCACCATCAAGAAAGTGAAATCCAGCAATAAAAAGATCGTTGATGCAGCCGGAGGATTCCTGATCGCAAAGAAGCCTGGCACTGCCAAGGTAAGTGCCCTGGTAAATGGCAAGCGGAGAACCATAACCGTGATCGTCGGCAAAAAGCCTGCCCCCAAGCCAAAACTGAAACAGCTTCAGGTAAAAGTGAAAGGCTATAAATATTATCCGGATTCCGGCAAAACCATTTACACAACCCGCTTCACCAATAAATCCAAAAGCACCATCACAAAAGTGAAGCTGAAATTTACCATGACCATTAATGAAGAAATGACCCGTACCAAAACCTTTAAGGTCAATATAAAACCGGGAAAGACAAAAACCATGAAGCTGAATATAGGAAAACTAATAGCAGATCCTTCAAATATTACGGTGAAATGTCTGAAATTCTGGTATAAGAGTTGAGAAATGAAATTGTAGTAATAGGAGCATTTCGAATAAAGAGATAAAAGAATATTGTGTAAAGTAGAGGAACTACAATAATACAGGGCTAAGAACGAAAATGCGTAATGCAGTTTTCATTCTTAGCCCTTATTCTATAAAGTCGGTGTTGTCAGCAGACTGGTCATGATCGACCGTTCATACTGCATTCCCCATCCAACCATCTGGCCATTGAAATAATACTTGCTCTTTAATCTCAATGGTCCCACAGCGTTGGAAAGAATGGCCTGTTTCTTGGTAAGAACACTGAGGTCTGTTCCTGTGGGGACGGTCACGTATACATTTTTTGTGTAGTAGAATGGATAAGTATTTCCGCAATTATTCAGCAGATACTGTTCACTTGGAAGATTTTTCTTCGGGACAGGATTCTTGCTGATTTTCATTTTTTTACATTCGAAATTGTCGAAACCGTAATCCAGAAGGCTCTTTGTGTCAGCCCAGGCGCCATTTACGGAATTCATCACAACTGCAACCAGGGTCATATTTCCACGCTTGGCATAGGTGATCAGAGTAGCACCGGCAGCATCTGTGTAGCCTGTTTTTCCACCCAGAACACCATCATAGGCGTAATCCCTGCCAGCCATCATCTTGTGATGATTGAGCAGATAGCGGGTTTCTGTAAAAATATTGGTAGGTGGAATTTCATAAAGATCTGTGGTGAAAAATTTCCTGCAAAGTGGATTCTGCCATGCAGCCTTGGCTATCTTTGCCATGTCGCCTGCGGTGGTTACATGAGTCTCATCAGGAAGTCCGTTAGGGTTATTAAAATGGGTGTTTTTGCATCCAAGCTGCTGGGCTCTGGTGTTCATCAGCTCTACAAACTTCTTCACAGAACCGGAAACCTCTTCCCCAATACCAAGTGCCATTTCATTGGCTGATTCCAGCATCAGTGCCATAAGACATTGTTCAACTGTAAAAACCTCTCCGGCATCACCATAAATGGTGGAGCTTCCCGCTTCAATTCCGTAAGCCGCCTGCTGGGAAAGGGTAAGCTGTGCGTTCACGTCCAGGTTCTCACATCCAAGAAGACAGGTGAGAAGCTTGGTAATACTGGCCGGGTAAAGCTGAGTATTAGCATTCTTGGAATACAGGACCGCCTCTGTATTTAAGTCCATGAGAACTGCTGACTGCGCCTCAATCTTAGGACCCTCCGGCCAACCCTCAATGGAATCGGTATCAGCTGCCTGTGCATAATATTCGGTATGCGGATCCGGAGTAGGAGTGGGAGATTCGCTGGCAGTGTCTGTAGCTTCTGCCCAGACAGCGCCCGTCTGCCCAAGCAGCATTGCTGCTGTCAGGATTCCACAGAAAATCCGCTTTATTTTCATATGAAGATTTTTCCTGATCATATAAAATCCTTTCTTAAAATAGTACATAAAATTCCCAATACGTAATTGCATTATACCACTTTTCTTTATGTAAAACTATTAAAAGAGTGTGAATTGTTCACAGCACCCCGGAAAATCCACAAATTCAGCATTATTTTCCCCTATTCTCCCCATTTTTTCAGCGGAAAAACACTTGACATATAGAAATTCAGACCCTTATAATAGACAGGAAACAGAATAGTTAAAGACTGTGATGGAGACAGTAAGCTGATTTTGAACGTTTAAGGTTGTGCAGACACAGACAGCAGCAATCTTTTCAGCGAGACGGGGATGGTGTAAGCCCGCCGCAAGTAGATTCAGCCGAAGATCACTCCGGAGTTTTATCTCTGAAGGAACAAGTAGGAGATAACGGAATTCCCCCGTTACAGGGAGCGTGTATCGGCTGCGTGTGCAAGCCTGTACAATGTAACAGGTGGTATAACGAGTGCTGACAGCTTTCGTCCTTTTGCAGGATGAGAGCTTTTTTTATGCAGACGGAGAATCCTGCAGGCAGGATTCTTTATGTAACAGGAAATCCCAACAGCAATCGACTGATAATTTTAAAGGAGGAAAAAGCTTTGTACCAGAAAGTAGACACGAATCTGAATTTCGTAGATCGCGAGAAAAAAGTAGAAGAATTCTGGAAAGAAAACCATATTTTCGAAAAAAGTATGGAAAACCGTAAAGAAGGCCCGACTTACACATTCTATGACGGACCGCCAACAGCAAACGGCAAGCCGCATATCGGCCATGTGCTGACACGTGTTATCAAGGATATGATCCCAAGATACCGTGCAATGAAGGGTTACATGGTTCCGCGTAAGGCTGGATGGGATACCCATGGTCTTCCGGTAGAGCTTGAAGTAGAGAAGAAGCTTGGTCTGGATGGAAAAGAGCAGATCGAGGAATACGGTATGGAGCCGTTTATCCAGCAGTGTAAAGAAAGTGTCTGGAAATACAAAGGAATGTGGGAGGATTTCTCCTCAACAGTTGGTTTCTGGGCTGATATGGAGCATCCATATGTAACTTACGAGGACAATTATATTGAGTCCGAGTGGTGGGCACTGAAAGAAATCTGGAACAAAGGCCTCTTATACAAAGGCTTCAAGATCGTTCCTTACTGTCCACGATGCGGAACCCCGCTTTCATCCCAGGAGGTTTCCCAGGGCTATAAATTAGTAAAAGAGCGTTCTGCGATCGCACGTTTCAAAGTGGTTGGAGAGGACGCATATTTCCTGGCATGGACCACAACACCGTGGACACTGCCTTCTAACGTTGCACTTTGCGTAAATCCGGATGAGACTTACTGTAAAGTAAAAGCAGCAGACGGATACACTTATTATATGGCAGAAGCACTTCTTGACAAAGTACTTGGCAAGCTTGCAAAGGAAGAAGAGCCTGCATATGAGGTTCTGGAAACCTATAAAGGTAAAGACCTGGAATACAAGGAATATGAGCCGCTGTTTAAATGCACAGGTGACTATGTAGCATCCAAGGGCAAGAAAGCGCATTATATCGTATGTGATAACTACGTTACCATGAGTGATGGTACCGGTATCGTTCATATCGCTCCTGCATTTGGTGAAGACGACAGCCGTGTAGGACGTGAATATGACCTTCCGTTTGTACAGTTTGTAGATGGCAAGGGTGATCTTACTGCTGAGACACCATATGCCGGTGTATTTGTTAAGAAAGCAGACCCAATGGTATTGGCTGATCTTGAAAAAGAAGGCAAGCTGTTCGATGCTCCGAAATTTGAGCATGATTACCCACACTGCTGGCGTTGTGATACACCACTGATCTACTACGCAAGAGAATCCTGGTTTATTAAAATGACAGCTGTTAAAGATGACCTGATCCGCAATAACAACACCATTAACTGGATCCCGGAGAGCATCGGTAAAGGACGTTTCGGTGACTGGCTTGAGAACGTTCAGGACTGGGGAATCAGCCGTAACCGTTACTGGGGAACTCCACTGAATATCTGGGAGTGCAGCTGCGGTCATATGGAATCTGTTGGAAGCCGTCAGGATCTCTATGAGAAAACTGGTGACGAGCGCGCCAAGACAGTAGAGCTTCACCGCCCATACATTGACGAGCTTACCATGAAGTGTCCGGAGTGCGGCGGCACTATGCACCGTGTACCGGAGGTTATTGACTGCTGGTTCGATTCAGGAGCAATGCCATTTGCACAGCATCATTATCCATTTGAAAATAAGGACTTATTTGAACAGCAGTTCCCGGCAGATTTTATTTCAGAAGCTGTAGACCAGACAAGAGGATGGTTCTATTCATTAATGGCTGAATCAACATTATTATTTGACAAAGCACCATATAAGAATGTTATTGTACTTGGTCATGTACAGGATGAAAATGGTCAGAAGATGAGTAAGTCAAAGGGTAATGCGGTTGATCCATTCGAAGCATTAGGACAGTATGGAGCAGATGCAATAAGATGGTATTTCTATACTAACTCAGCACCATGGCTTCCAAACCGTTTCCATGGAAAAGCAGTTCAGGAAGGACAGCGTAAATTCATGGGAACACTTTGGAACACATATGCTTTCTATGTTTTATATGCTGAAATTGACCAGTTTGACCCAACAAAATACACACTTAATTATGATAAGTTAAGTGTTATGGATAAATGGTTATTATCAAAACTTAACACTATGGTTAAATCAGTTGATGATAATCTTGCAAATTACAGAATCCCTGAAGCTGCAAGAGCATTAGATGATTTTGTAGATGATATGAGTAACTGGTATGTAAGACGTTCAAGAGAACGTTTCTGGGCGAAAGATATGCCACAGGATAAGATTAATGCATACATGACATTATATACAGCACTTGTAACTGTATCAAAGGCAGCAGCACCTATGATTCCATTTATGACAGAAGATATTTATCAGAATATCGTTAAGAATGTAGATGCAACAGCACCTGAAAGTATTCATTTATGTGACTTCCCTGAAGTTAATGAAGCTTTCATTGATAAAGAATTAGAAGAAAACATGGAAAATGTTCTTGAAGTTGTAGTAATGGGTAGAGCATGTAGAAATGCATCAGGTATTAAGAACAGACAGCCTATCGGAAAGATGATGGTTAAGGCAGAATTTGATTTATCTGAATTCTACAAAGAAATCATTGAAGATGAATTAAATGTTAAGACTGTTGAATTTACAGATGATGTAAGTGCATTTACTTCATATTCATTTAAACCACAGCTTAAGACAGTTGGACCTAAATATGGAAAAGTAATAGGAAAGATTAAGGCTGCACTTGCTGAATTAGATGGAAATAAAGCAATGGCACAGTTAAATGCTGAAGGCGCATTAAAATTTGATTTCGATGGAACAGAAGTTGTTCTTGAAAAAGATGATTTATTAATTGATACAGCTCAGGTTGAAGGATATGTATCAGAAAGTGACAACAATATTACTGTAGTGTTAGACACTAATTTATCACCTGAATTAATTGAAGAAGGTTTTGTAAGAGAAATAATCAGTAAGATTCAGACTATGAGAAAAGAAGCCGGATTTGAGGTCATGGATAAAATCGTAGTTAATGTTTCTAAAAACGATTCAATTATTAAAGTAGTTACTGACAATTTAGACGAAATTAAGGCTGAAGTGTTGGCAAATGAAATCGTTTTTGATAAAATCGAAGGGTACTCGAAAGAGTGGAATATTAACGGTGAGAAAGTTACTCTTGGTGTAGAAAAAGTGCAGTAATACTTAACCCGAATAAATATACTAACAGATAGCTTTGTAAAGTGACGGATAATATTCTATTCGTCACTTAATACTTAAGATAAGAAAAGTACCGTAAATAATTATGGAGGAAAACTAAATGGCAAAAACAGTGAAGACAGAGGCTGAAATCTTTAAAGAAGAATTTAAGAAAAAAGTCCGTGATGAAGCTAAGATGCTTTACAGAAAAACTCTGGAAGAAGTGTCAGACAGACATAAGTTTGTAGCAGTTGCATATGCAGTAAAAGATATCGTTATTGATCAGTGGATTGCTACACAGAAAGCATATGAAAAGGCTGATGCTAAAACAGTATATTATTTATCAATGGAATTCCTTATGGGAAGAGCATTGGGAAATATGATTATCAATTTATCAAGTAGAAATGAAATCAAAGAAGCTATCGAAGAACTTGGTTTAGACTTAAACGTAATTGAAGATCAGGAACCTGATGCAGCACTTGGAAATGGTGGTCTTGGTCGTCTTGCAGCCTGCTTCCTTGACAGTTTATCTACATTAGGATATCCGGCTTACGGTTGTGGTATAAGATACAAATATGGTATGTTCCAGCAGAAGATTGAAAATGGATATCAGAAGGAAATCCCTGAAGATTGGTTAAGACATGTTAATCCATTAGAAATAAAGAGAGAAGAATATGCCTGCGAAGTAAAATTTGGCGGATTCGTAAGAGTTGAACACAGAGACGGAAGAAACTACTTTATCCAGGAGGGATATCAGGCAGTTCGTGCAATCCCTTATGATATGCCTATCGTAGGTTATGGAAACAACGTAGTTAATACACTTAGAATCTGGGATGCAGAACCAATTGTACATTTTAATTTAGATGAATTTGACAAAGGTGCATATATGGCAGCTGTTGAACAGGAAAATCTTGCTAAGACAATCACTGAAGTTCTTTATCCAAATGATAATCATTATGCAGGTAAAGAATTAAGATTAAAACAGCAGTATTTCTTTATTTCAGCAAGCTTACAGACAGCAATCAAGAAATATTTGACAAAACATGATGATTTAAGCAAGCTTCCAGAAAAGGTAGTATTCCAGATGAACGATACTCATCCTACACTTACAGTTGCAGAACTTATGAGATTATTAATGGATGAATATTTATTAGAATGGGATGAAGCATGGGCAATTACATCTAAGTGCTGCGCTTACACTAACCATACAATTATGAGTGAAGCACTTGAAAAATGGCCAATTGAATTATTCTCAAGATTACTTCCAAGATGTTATCAGATTATTGAAGAAATCAACAGAAGATTCATTATAGACATTGAAAATAAATACCCTGGAGATCATAGAAAGATTGAAAAGATGGCTATTATTTATGATGGTCAGGTTAAGATGGCTAACTTAGCTATTTGTGCAGGATTTTCAGTTAACGGTGTTGCAAAACTTCATACAGAAATTCTTGAAAAACAGGAACTTAGAGATTTCTATGAAATGTTCCCAGAGAAGTTTAACAACAAGACAAATGGCATCACACAGAGAAGATTCTTGCTTCACGGAAATCCATTGTTAGCAGAATGGGTAACAGGAAAAGTAGGAGATGACTGGATTACTGATTTACCTAAGATTCAGGGAATTGAAGTTTATGCAGATGATAAGAAAGCTCAGGCTGAATTTGCAAATATTAAATATCAGAACAAGGTTCGTCTTGCAAAATACATTAAAGAACATAATGGTATTGATGTAGACCCACGTTCAATATTTGACGTTCAGGTTAAGAGACTTCATGAATATAAACGTCAGTTACTTAATATTTTACATGTTATGTACTTATATAACCAGATTAAGGAACATCCGGATATGGATTTCTATCCAAGAACATTTATATTTGGTGCTAAGGCAGCAGCAGGATATAAGATTGCAAAACTTACAATTAAGTTAATCAACAGTGTTGCTGATGTTATTAACAATGATGCATCAATCAATGGAAAGATTAAGGTTGTATTTATCGAAAACTATCGTGTATCAAATGCTGAAATTATATTTGCGGCAGCAGATGTTTCAGAACAGATTTCTACAGCATCTAAGGAAGCATCAGGAACAGGTAATATGAAATTTATGTTAAATGGTGCTTTAACTCTTGGAACAATGGATGGTGCTAATGTTGAAATCGTTGAAGAGGTTGGAATTGATAATGCATTTATATTTGGTTTATCAAGTGATGAAGTAATCAATTATGAAAATAATGGTGGTTATGATCCAATGCAGATATTCAATGAAGATATGGATATCAGAAAAGTATTAATGCAGTTAATCAATGGATTCTATTCACCTGATGATCCTGAAAGATTTAGAGATATTTACAATTCATTGTTGAATACACAGTCAACAGATAAAGCAGACAGATATTTCATCTTAAAGGATTTCAGATCTTATGCTGAAGCTCAGAAGAGAGTAGAAGAAGCTTATAAAGATCAGGAAGGCTGGGTTAAGAAGGCAATGCTTAACGTTGCTCATGTTGGTAAATTTACATCTGACAGAACAATTCAGGAATATGTAGATGATATCTGGCATCTTGAAAAGGTTAAAGTTGATATGTAGATTTATATACAGGTTAGCATCGGTTTATAACTTTTGCATAAAATGTATGATGACATAAGTTTTTAAAAGTTTATGCCTGTACAAAAAAATAAAAGACAAATACAAATGTCTAAAGGGTAAATTATAATATATAAAAGTGCTATTACATTTTGAAAAATCAGATGTAATAGCATTTTTTTGCTTTGTGTTATATTTAATTAAACATCTTGACACGTCACTAAACATATGTATAATATATGAAAAAAACATATACAATGTGAGATTGTGATGAAACTGTAATAAATATAAGTTCTATTAAAATAAAGCGTCAAGGAGGAGATTATTGAAGAAGTACGAAGAATTAGACATAACAGACCCATTCATTTTTGCGAAAGTCATGAGTGAAAAAGGCGAATCATATGATATACTTAAGGAAAGTTATGTCATATTTATCTGTACATTTGATTTTTTTGAAAAAGGAAGAAGTGTTTACGAGTTTGAAAATGTATGCCTGGAAGATAGTGAAATCAAATTAAATGACGAAACACATAAGATATTTCTAAACACAAAAGGCGATAAAAGTGACATAAATAAGGAACTGAAATCATTATTGGAATAATTTGACGGTAGCGAACCTGAAAGTGAACTTACGAGAAAGATAGACAGAAAGGTAATCGCAGCCAGAAAAAATGAGAGATGGAGGCGAGAGTATATGTCATTACAGATGGAAATGAATCTAAAGTATAGAGAGGGTCTGAAGGCTGGAGAAGAAAAAGGAAGGGCATTAGGTCAAAGTGAAGGTAAAATTGAAACTCAGAAAAATATTAATAGACTTAATAAAATTTTGCTGTCAGAAAAAAGATACGATGACTTAGAAAAATCAGCCCAGGATATTGAGTATCAGAATAAACTTATGAAAGAATATAACATTATATAATGGAGTAGAAAAAAAGAATCATATTCACAAAAATATTATTTAAAGTAGATACCACTCAGTCGAAAGATTAGGTGGTATTTTTTTACCTGTATTTAAAAAATGATTAGTGTATGATAAAAAATATAAGTTGAATTATAGATAATAAAAAGGAATACAATATAATAATAACTTTTTGAGTAAGTGTAAATGAAAGTTAATAAGAAATTTGTTGGATGTATGTTATTATTAATAACTTTAATAGTAGTGCTTATTTATATAAAGGAAATGGGAACAAAGCAAAATGAAAGTGAAAAATTTAACAAATTTATAATTGTACAAGGAAATGGTTATAAAACAAAAATGGATGTGGAACAATTTATTCCCTGCGTTTTATTTGCACAAATGAGTTTGGAAAATAATATAGAAACAATTAAAGCACAGGCAGTTGTAGACAGAACGTATATAGCTTACATGATGAAAAATAAGAAGGAAATTGAAGCGGATGAATTAGGACTTCCTTATATGTCATATGAAAAAATGATTAAAGTGTGCAAAGATGAAAAAAAATTAAAAGGTAAAAAAAGTGCATTAGATGTAGTGAAAAATATTGTGGGAAGTAGTAATAATGAGCAATTTAAAAGTAAAATGCAGATAATTGATAAAGTAATGAATGAAACGGCACTGATGGTAATGAAAAATAAGGGAGAAATAATTCTTCCGTTATATCATGAAATAAGTGGAGGAATGACAAGAAACGGATTAGAAGTATTAGGAGAAGAATATGGTTATTTGTTAGCAGGTGTATGTCAGGATGACTATAACAATAGTGATTACAAAATGGAACGTTATTTTACAATGGCTGAATTAGCGGATAAAATGAAAAAAGCTAAAATTATAATTTACGATAGTGATAAGAATGAAATTGATTTAAAAAACATAACGGCAAGCAAAATGGCAGAAAATACGAATATATTAAAGGATAGTAGTGAATATGCGGTGTCCGTAAAAATATTTGAAACCGGTATATCGGGTGAAGATTTTGCGAATGCTTTAAATGTAGATAGTTCAAATATCACGTTAGAGTATATAGATGACAAAATAAAAATAACTACTAAAGGAAAAGGGCATGGATTTGGATTAAGCATGAATCAGGCTGAAAAATATGGAGAGCAGGGAATGGGATACGAAGAAATATTAAAAAAATTTTATGATGTGACGATAGCTGAATAGAAAATAATATTTTGGTCCATACTTTAACTATAACAAAGTTAAAGAAAGGAGAGCATGGATTATTTTATAAAATATGACATGCGATAGTTTTATGGACAAAAAATTTATGGCCTCATTAGTGGTGTGCTTTGTTGCACTTACCATGGTTGCGGCGGGTACTTATTATATTGGTCAGAAAAAAGACGAAAAGACAATTAATGTAAAAAAAATTGCAAAGGTTGAGACAACAGTAGATTCTGAAAACATTGAAGCTGCTCAGAATGCTTTAGGCAAAGAAGTTACAACAGAAGGTGACAGAATAAGTATGGCAGAGGAAGAAGCTTCAAGTTATGAAGGAGAAACTAAAGTTGTAAATGAAGAACCTACAACTGCTAAGGTTGTAGAGGAAAATACAGCATCAAATATGGATGAAAAAGATAATATGTATGGACTTTCTTCAGAGGCAGCAGCAGTTGTAAGCAATTTAAAATTCAATAAAAACAGTAAATTGCTCTGGCCTGTAGAAGGAAATATTTTACTTGAATATAATATGGAAAATACAGTTTACTTTTCAACTCTTGATGAGTACAAATGCAGTCCTGCGATAGCCATCCAAAGTAAAGAAGGTGCCGAAGTAAAAGCAGCGGCAAAGGGTGTGGTAACTGAATTAGGACAAAATGATGAATATGGAGTTTATATGAAAGTTGCTATGGGAAATGACTATTTTGCAACTTATGGACAGATAATAAACCCACAGTATGAGGTTGGACAGACTGTAGAAGCAGGTAGCGTAATAGGCTATGTAAATAAACCAACATCAAGTTATGAAAAAGAAGGAGATAATTTATATTTCCAGGTAACAAAGAAAAATAAACCGAAAGACCCTCTCAAATATATGGATTATCAGGATTAAGTATATTGAGATATATTACAAAATATTATGAAATATATTCAGAAATGATTTATGGTTAAATCACAAACTGATAAGTTGAGCATACAATGTAATAAGTGTTAAAAGATTAGAAAATTTAAACTTTTACAGATTATGTATGAAATAATAATTTAATAAGTGTTATACAAATAGACACAAATATAATCTATTTACAACAAGCAATAAGACTTTTTTACGACGAGCAATCGTTCAATAACATTAACCGTCTGTTGCTTTAAATAGATTAGAACTGTAAAGTTCTTTAGTTAGCAATATCTATTTAGAAAAAAACCTAAATAGATATTGCTTTTTTATTTCTGAAATGGTATATTCTATTTAGAAAAAAATCTAAATAGCAGAAAGGAGTATAATATATGAGCTTTCATGAAACCTTTAAGGCTTTGTCTGATCCTGTGAGAAGGGATATACTTGTTTTGTTAAGAGATAAAGCAATGTCAGCTGGAGAGATAGGTGAGCATTTTGATTTGACGGGAGCGACAATGTCATATCATTTAAATCAGTTAAAGAAAGCCGGATTAGTGTATGAAAATAAAGAGAAAAACTACATTTATTACCAGCTTAATACATCAGTTATGGAAGAAATAATATTATGGCTTTCACAGTTTGGAGAGAGTGAAAGGGAGGAAAATAATGATGAAGATAAATAATAAAAAACAGATGATAATTACATCTATTGTATGTGTTTTACCTATGATTATCGGAGCAATTATATATAGTAAATTACCGAAGCAGATGCCGATACATTTTAATTATTCAGGAAATGCAGATAATTATGCTCCTAAAGCTTTTGTATGCTTTGCATTACCGTTAATTATGTTACTTGCTAATTTGCTTTTACATGTGATTATTAATAATGACCCCAAAAATAATGGTGGAGGTAGTGTGGTGGCTACTATAAGTAAATGGACAATACCGGTAGTTTCAGTTATAGTTTTTGCTTTATGTTCTATTTACGGATTAGGATATAATTTATCTTCTACAAAATATGTAATTGTTGCAGTTGGAATTTTAATTATATTCATTGGAAATTATCTTCCTAAATGCAGACAGAATTATACAGTAGGAATAAAACTACCATGGACCTTGAATGATATAAATAATTGGAACAAAACACACAGAATGGCAGGAGTTTTGTGGATAATATGTGGAATACTCTTTGCAGTAAGTGCATTTTTAGGAAGAGTGGGAGAAGTGTCAATTATAATATTAATTATTGTTATGGTTTGTGTGCCTACAGCTTATTCGTTTTTACTATATAAAAATAAAAGGCATAAGTAGTGCCGGAACAAAAAATGTTAAATTAATATGAGATAACTTATAAAAGCCTGGAGTATAATCTATTTTATCATATTAATGAAATATAAAACTGTAATATGAAAAAGAGACTGGATTTACCGTTATATACTTGGTAAATGAAGTCTCTTTTTTGTTGTATATTATAGTGACACTTTAAATAAATTTAGTGTCAGTCCAATAATTATTTGTTAACTGTATTCTCCCATTTATAAGGAATTTCTTTATAATCAGGGTCTACAACGGTTAATATATTGTAGAATAAATATTGATGTCCGTCATAAGTAGGCATTAAGTTATTCTGATATAATGTATCAGCAATGCTATATAATGAGAAGTCATACACCTCGCTGTAAGCAATAGCTCCGTTTTCAAGAACTGAGTATGCACGTACATAATATTTAGCATTATATCTTGCAGCACCATAGCCGTTATGTGTCATTGTGCGGACATAGTAGGTTGCAGTTGCTGAATCACCATTATAATTTGAAATTACACCCTTAGCAGTAGCTTCGTATGAAGCAATATATTTGTTATCTGAATTAAATACAACATCATCTTTAGTTATTGGTCCATTAGCAAATCCATAAATTAAACCGGATGAAACAACTTCTTGCCCTTTTATAGTAGATTCAGATGAATAAAGTACTCTTGAACCTCTAAGTACAGCACTAATCTGATAGCCTATAACTTTTACATCGCTACTAATGAATTCGCCTTTTAGTTCTACGGTAGTAGTTTCCTCAGGCTTAGTAGTTGGTTCAACAGTAGTAGTTTCTTCAGGCTTAGTAGTTGGTTCTACAGTAGTAGTTTCCTGAGGTTTAGTAGTCTCTTCTGTAGTAGTTTCTTCTGGTGTTTTACTCTCATCTTCATCTGAAATAAGGTCATTATTTGCGGCAGCATTTAATACATAAAATTCATGAATTGACCAGTAGTTAGATTTTGAACCGGTCTGAACAACTCTGACATATCTTGAATTTTGAACATTTACTTTAATAATTCCGTTAGTAGTTGTACCACTTGCGATTGCATTTCCCCAGTCTGTTCCATTAGAAGATACATATATTTCATAAGCTGCAGGAGCATCGCTTGATGTACTTGAGCCAACATCGCAAATAATGGTGTTGTATGTTAATGTTTTTCCAAAGTCAACCATAAACCATTGACCGGGGGTCTGGGAACCATTTGTATCCCATCTTGTTGATGCATTTCCATCTAAAGCATTTTTAGCATTATTGTTGTTGTTAGAGGCTGTAGCTTTCCATGAATCACGTCCTGAAACCTGAGCAAGAGCACCGGATGAAGATACTGTTGAACCAAGTCCCATATTGTTGTCAAATGATTTAAATGAGTCGGCATTATTATTTCTATTATTAAGAATAGAACCTGATATTGAAATATTTTTTTCACTTCCCGAATCAACAAATGCGGTACCGTTCTGGTTAGAAGCACTTGCAAGAATATTTAAAGATGCATTTGATACACTTGCTAATGTCTGTTGTCCCGGATTATTAAAATGAGAGCCGTATAATGTCAAATTACCTGAATTTAAAATTAGTCCACGTTGTGGTTGTCCCCAGAAATCGCAGTTATTAAATGTCGATTTAAAATTGCTGTTTTCTTCTGAATAGAAATAAGCAGTTTTTGGATTGTTGTCTCCAATAGAAACAATCTGGGAATTGTCAAAGTCAAAACTCTTAGTTAAACCTGAAGTCCAATAGACAGCTCTTGTAGAACCGTCTACACCTAATCCCATACTACGACCGGAAGGACCGCCATTACCATCATTTTGTAATAAAGTTCCACGGTATGAACCATAATGGAAATCGTTGTATAATGTTTCGTTATCACAGTCACCTAAAATAAGGAAATCCAAATGCTCAAGCCCATATGAATACAAAGGTGCGTTAGAAACGCCATTTGGCATATTGCTAAAGCTTCCAAATTTACTTTCATTTCCGCAGGCATAAACAATTACGTTAAACATAAGGTTATAAAGTTTTCCGTCAACTGAATTTCCACCTACTCTCACACCTGTATCAAAGGCGTGACCACCTAAAAAATCAACATAGTGGTTGTCGCATTTATATGTAAATAAGTCTAATGCCTTATAAGCAGCTCGAACGCCTGAATCAATTACATAAACATTAGCTCCCTGTCCCTGAATTGTGTAAGGGTACTTTGCCGGAAGCCAGTCTGCGCTTCCTGAAAATACCTGTTCAGGATAGTCGACTACAATGCCACGGATACCACTGTCAGCCTTTAGCTGAATAAAAGAATCACCATCCGGATTGTTTCTATTCTCATATGCTTCAAGTATTGTGCCTGAACCATGAGGAACGCTCCATAAATCAACTGCGCCACGAAGCTCAACGTTTGATGGAATTGTCAAATGACCACGAACTTTGTATTTGCCACTAGGTAAAAATACGATTCCACCACCATCATTAGAAGCCTGATTTAATGCTTCCTGAATAGCAGAAGTGTTATCATTTGAACCTGTACTGGCATTATATGGTGAAACAGTAGCATTATATAAAACTGTTCTTGCAGGTGTATGTGGGTCATATTCTACTTTAGTGAAATCTGAAACTTCACCGGTTACTGCCGTACTATCGCTTAAAGTAGATTCATAAACAGATTTATTTGTGATTTTTTGACCTTTAGTAAATGCACATTCTGTTATGTTACCACGACCTGAAGTACCATAATAAATCTGCGGAGTACTGTTGCTAAATGTTGTATTATTTGCAACAAATGTTCCACTGTTAATTGCAACACGACCTCTTGATACTTTTGATGAATTAAATGTAAGTTTTGTACTTGAAGTATCAGGAATTTGTATAGCATATTTAGATACGTCTACTGTTGTTTTTGTAAATTGTGCTGCATCTGATGTGTTTTCGCCAAGCACGATTCCGTTTTCACAATTATGAATATTTATTTCATCAAATAAAATACCTACAGAGTTAGTTGCATTAATCTGAATACCTGTTTTACATCCGGATAAATCAAAGTTATAGTGATGGCCGTTTGGTGTAGCATTGTCATCAGTTGATAAAGTTTTTTCTGTATCGTATCCGATATTATAACCATTAATATTAATGTTACATGTGTATGACCAATCGTTACGTCTCATTACGATACCGATTGAATTGTTGTACATGTAATCGTTGAAAGAAGTTGTAGTTGGGGCATTTGCAACACCTGAATTCTTCCAGTAGTCAGGCGATAAGTTTACATTTTCAATTCTTCCAACATCGGCTATTTTATCAATTTCTATAGCTTTACATAATGTAGTTCCATAAAGTCCGTTAACTACCGGTGAAGCACCACCGTTATCATAGTTAAATAAAACGCCAATATATGAGTTTAATAAAGTGACATTTTTTGTATTACAATATTCATTTCCAAAATAATTGTTGAATCCATAACGAATAGTTGGTGAATATGGAGTAATGTTATTCGGGTCCTGTTCAGGATACCATATTGTTAAATCCATAATTCCTGTTTCAGGAGCCATTTCAACAAATGGTGTTGTGCGTTCATTTCCATTTCGTCCTGTATAGGCCATAAGTAATGTCCCAATTGGAGCACTGTTATTTCGACTAGGCTTTTGCCAGTCACCACGAAGTGTAACTCCTTTAGGAATGGAAAGAGCGCCTTTTATTGCATAACGCCCGCTTGGAACATATACAATACCGCCTCCTAAATCTCCAACTTTGTTTAGAAGTTCTTGAAAAACATTTGTGTTGTCTGTCTGTCCGTCGGCAACGGCACCGTAATCGGTTACATCATATGTTGCCACGAATACCTCTGACGAATCTAGAGTGTGAACAAGTTTATAAGATGGTTCACCTACATTGCCAAAGTCTGTAGTGGCACAGAAAGCCACTGTAGAGCCAAACAACATTAAGACAACAGTCCATAATGTTGCACGCAAAAATTTGTACATATGTACTACCTCCAATACTTTTATTATGGTTCTATTGAACCTATTTCTTACCCCAATAAAATTATAAATGCTTTTAGATAATGATACAAGAAAAATAAATTAAATTTAGTCAAGTTATCAGGAAAATAAAAGTTGCAATATAAATAAGAAATGTCACATATACTAAATGTTGCAAAGGCGATATTGTTATGTTAAAATTAATCGGAACTAAAAATGTATTAATTAATGGAGGGTATATGAACAAGAAAAAAATTTTAGTTGTTTTAACTGCAATGATTATTAGCTTATGTGCAGTATTTGTAACTGTTGACGCAGCCACTAAGGTAAAGCTTACTAAGAAAAGTGTAGCTATGTATGAAGGTGACAGCATATTTTTAAAAGTTAAGGGAACAAAGTCTAAGATTAAGTGGAGCAGTAAGAATAAAAAGGTAGCCGTAGTTACTAAAAAAGGAAAGGTTAAGGCAGTAAAGAAAGGTAGAACTGTAATTTATGCTAAATTTGGGAAGAAAGTATTAAAATGCAAGATTATAGTTAATGAAAAGGTGACAAATAAAGATGTTATTAAGAATGATAATAAAGATACAATTGTAAATGAGACTACTACTAAAGAATCTATTACTAAAGAAACTACTACTAAAGAACCGGTAAAAGAAGAAATTACAACGAAAAAGCCAGTTGATAACGGCACAGATAATGAAGAAGAAACGAACAATAATATTACTATAGGTAAATGGGTAGTGATGGATTTAGATGGAAGATATGCAATAGAGGGTTATCATGGAAGTGATAAAGAAATAACTGTTCCTAATGAACTTAATGGTGTGAAAGTGTGGTTGATTGATTCTGACGCATTTATGGACAATATGGATGTAGAGAAAGTCGTAGTTTCATATGGAATTCAGATTGTCAGAAGTTCAGCTTTTGAAGGATGTGATTATTTAAAGACAGTTGTTTTACCGGAAAGTGTTACAGGAATAGGTGATAGAGCATTTAAAAATTGTTATGAGTTAGAGAGTGTTAATGTGCCATCGGGTGTAGAGACTATAGGTGAAGAGACATTTATGGGTTGCAGTTCTTTAACTAGTATACAGTTACCTGATGATTTAGAAGAAATTGATAGTAGCGCATTTAATGGAAGTGGAATTACAAATATTGTTATTCCTGATAAAGTTACAGCAATTCCATCTAAAATATTTATGAATTGTACGAAATTAGAAAGTATAACTTTAGGAAAGAAAACTAAATCAATTGGATTTTGTGCATTTGAAAATTGCTCAAGTTTAAAAAATATTGTTTTGCCGGAAACTTTAGAAAGAATGGGGATGAGAGTTTTTGCCGGATGTACTTCGTTAGAAAGTGTAACTATTTATGCTGGAGAAGTAGATATACTAAATGATGTATGGATTAAAAATCCCGGTTATTCTAAACAAGAAGGACCAATACCTCTTGAATGTACAATTGTTGGAGTTAAAGGCTCTCTTGTAGAGGTCTATGCTATAGAATATGGATTAAAGTTCGAGGAGATAGAGGAGTAGGAGTTTTTATTAAGTTGAAGTAATAGATACATCATTATTTATGCACATTTTATTCTAAATAAAATTATTGAGGGCGAAATATCTATCGGTAGTAATTTTTCATATTTTTATATTAGTGAATTTTGTAAATAAATAATGAAATTAAGCTGATGCACAAACAATTTGTTGCAACAATTTAGCGGATTTGATATAATATCTTTGGGTACTACCTAGAAACGGTAGGCGGTTAGTCCTTCAGAAGAGGGACTAAATCCTCTGATTACATGGAAATCTTCATAGGAAGAAATCTGGATTTACTTAATGAGTGATTTTGAGATTTTATACATAGTGTTGATGATTATTTCGATTATAGTTACCATACTTATAGAATATATAAATAACTTAAAAAAGTAACCGCCGTCTGCAAATGGTTTGGTTACTTTTTTAACTAAAATATTTGTGACTAACCGTCTATCGGTAGTACCTTTTTCTATATCTATAGTATCAAATTTATATAAATAATTCAATGGTAAATTACGAGCAGTTTATGTCGCAATATTAAAAAAAGCCGAGCACCATTCATAGCCCTGCGGGCTATTTCATGGAGGGCTGTCGTATAAATTACGAGCAACCTCCAGCTCGAATCCGCTTCACTACTTCTCGCTGGAGATTGTCACAACATTAAAATAAAATAGCTTACACCTTTGTGAGTAAACTCCCAGGTGTAAGCTATTTATTTTAACGTTGCTCGTAATTAGCCAAAGTATCTCTTTAATAAGCCTTCGAATGCTTTGCCGTGTCTTGCTTCGTCTCTTGCCATTTCATGTACTGTGTCATGGATTGCATCGAGGTTTGCAGCTTTTGCTCTCTTTGCGAGGTCAAATTTTCCAGCTGTTGCACCGTGTTCAGCTTCAACTCTCATTTCAAGGTTTTTCTTTGTGCTGTCTGTTACAACTTCACCGAGTAATTCTGCAAATTTAGCAGCGTGTTCAGCTTCTTCATAAGCAGCTTTTTCCCAGTATAAACCGATTTCAGGATATCCTTCTCTATGAGCAACTCTTGCCATTGCAAGGTACATTCCAACTTCTGAGCATTCACCTTCAAAGTTTGCTCTTAAGTCAGCAAGAATATCTTCGCTTACTCCCTGAGCTACACCTACAACGTGTTCTGCAGCCCATTCTTTTTCGCCTTCTTCAACTTTGTTAAACTTATCTGCACCTACACCACATACTGGACACTTTTCAGGTGCTGAATCTCCTTCATGTACATAACCACATACTGAACATACAAATTTTGCCATTTTTAATTCCTCCATTATATATAATTATTTTTTAGTGACTTACTAATCTTTCTTATTGCACTTAGGACAAATGCCGTAGTAGTAAGTTTGGTGACCTTTTATTATTCCGTCAAAATGATCTTGAGCTATCTTATTTATCTGTAACTCTTCCATAAATATATCTTCAACCTTACCGCATTCTGTGCAGATGAAGTGGTAGTGAGGGTCTGTGTGACCGTCAAAATGTTCCTTGCCATCGCCTAATTTTAATGAAAGGACTTCACCCTGTTCAACCAGAAATGAAAGATTGCGATATACAGTTCCAAGACTGATGTTAGGAAGTATTAGCTTAACACTTGCATAAACATCGTCTGCTGTAGGATGATCATATCGGCTTAATAAGTTTTCTCTGATTAACTCACGTTGCTTACTGTATTTGACCATTTGCTTTCCTCCATAACAATAATAGTAACGATTACTGATATTATAATATCTAATGAATCCTAATTTGTCAACACTTATTTTTAAAAATATGATAAAATATTTAGCTATTATGTTAGGGAAATATGACATCGGGGTAAAAAGCAATCGCCTTTAATGAGCGTATCGGGACGTGCCTAAGAATTTTTGCCAACTTATGTTCATGTGGATTTAGACATTTTGACTCTGTTATAATAAAACATTTAACAATTGTGAATTGAAAAATGGAGGAAACGTAGTAAATGAAAGACGAAAAATCATTTGCAATGCAAGCATGAATTCTTGCATTTATAAAGAACAAATTTACAATATAAAAAGAAAATATTAATATTTCATCTTAATAAAATATGATACAATTATATATAAGTTTTAGAACGTGATAAATAATGAAGGAGGAGCGTAATTTAAATATTTCTGTGTGATGATTATTTGGAATTACGCGAAGTTACATATGGAAAAATACATTATGGCACTTGATCAGGGAACTACAAGTTCAAGATGCATTTTGTTTAATAAAAAAGGTGAAATAATAGCTCAGGCAAATCAGGAATTTACACAAATATTTCCAAAACCCGGCTGGGTTGAACATGATCCGGAAGAAATTTGGCTGACACAGTTACTTTCAATAAGAAAAGTAATGAATATGGCTGGAGTTAGTGGCAATAATATAGAAGCAATAGGAATCACTAATCAGCGAGAAACTACAATTGTGTGGGACAGGAATACAGGAAAACCGGTGTATAATGCGATTGTATGGCAGTGTAGAAGAACTGCTGATATTATTGATGATTTGGAAAAACAGGGAAAGAGTGATTTGATAAAGAAAAAGACAGGATTGATTCCCGATGCTTATTTCTCAGGGACAAAGATTAAATGGATTTTAGACAATGTTCCCGGAGTGAGAAAGAGAGCGGAAGCGGGAGAACTTGTATTTGGAACTATTGATACATGGCTTATATGGAAATTAAGTGGTGGAAGTGTTCATGTAACAGATTATACAAATGCTTCAAGAACAATGTTATTTAACATTAAGGAATTGAAATGGGATAATGAATTGCTTGAATTGTTAAACACACCAAAGCAAATGCTTCCAGAGGTTAAACCTTCAAGCGGAATATTTGGTTATGCAAGTAAGGAGATACTTGGAAATAATATTCCGATTACAGGAGTGGCAGGAGACCAGCAGGCAGCATTGTTTGGACAGGGATGTTTTGAAAAAGGCGATGTTAAAAATACATATGGAACAGGATGCTTTTTATTGATGAATACAGGAAACACACCTGTTGAATCGCAAAATGGGCTTATTACAACAATAGCAGCATCAACCGATGCAAAAGTTGAGTATGCACTTGAAGGTAGTGTTTTTGTAGCGGGAGCAGCGATTCAGTGGCTTCGTGATGAAATGAAACTTGTGGAAAGTGCACCGGAGAGTGAGGATATGGCTTCTAAAGTTGAAGATACAAATGGAGTTTATGTTGTACCTGCTTTTACAGGTTTGGGCGCTCCATATTGGAAGCAGAATGCCCGTGGAATGGTTGTAGGACTTACAAGAGGAACAAGCAGAGAACATTTTGTAAGGGCAACACTTGAGTCATTGGCATATCAGACATATGATTTGGTAAAGGCAATGGAAAGTGATTCAGATACTTCAATTAATTCGTTAAAAGTAGACGGAGGAGCTTGCGCAAATAACCTTCTTATGCAATTCCAGTCAAATATATTGCAGACAAATGTAGCACGCCCAAATGTAATTGAAACTACAGGTTTAGGTGCAGCATATCTTGCAGGACTTGCAACAGGGTATTGGGCAAGCAAGGAAGAAATAAAAGCCAATATGGGAATTGAAAAAACATTTGAGCCTGATATGGATAAAAAAAAGGTAGAAAGAATGGTAAAAGGGTGGCATAAAGCTGTCAAATGTGCCATTTTCTATAGTGAAGAATAAGTTAAAAACGAAAGTTTTCTGACTATATGAAGATTTAAAATAAATAATAAAGCAATTAAGATGATAAGTATTTACTAATGCAGTATTAAAAATAATTGGACTACAAGGAGAAACTAAAAAAATGAGTATTTTATCGGTGGTAATTCCGGCATACAATGAGGGAGCGATGCTTCATAAAACAGCAAATGTTGTATCAACTATTTTAGAGGAAAATAATATAGATTATGAAATAGTATTTGTAAATGATGGCTCAAAAGATAATACATGGGAAGAAATTGAAATAGCAAGTAAGGCTAATCCAAAAGTTAAAGGAATTTGCTTCTCAAGAAATTTTGGAAAAGAAGGAGCAGTATTTGCGGGGCTTGAATTTGCTCATGGTGATTGTTGCGCAGTTATGGATTGCGATTTGCAGCATCCACCTGAAACTTTAGTGGAAATGTATAAACTTTGGAAACAGGGATTTCAGGTTGTTGAAGGAGTAAAGGCGACAAGAGGAAAAGAAAGTGCAATTCATAAATTGTTTGCAAAGACATTTTATAAAATTATAAGTGATGCAACAAAGATTGATATGTCAAGGGCATCAGATTTTAAACTGTTAGACAGACAGGTTGTTGATGCGTTTATTGCTTTACCTGAAAGACAGATATTTTTCAGAGCATTGTCATCATGGGTTGGATTTAAAACTACATATGTGGAATTTGATGTGCAGGAAAGAGAAGCCGGAGTATCTAAATGGTCATTTAAATCTCTTTTTAAATATGCAATTAACAATATTACGTCATTTACAGTTGCACCTATGCAGATAGTTACAGGTTGTGGAATGTTTTTATTTGCGTTCTCTATTATTTTTGGAATTTTTTCATTAGTGAAATATTTTAGTGGAAAATCATTAGAAGGATTTACAACAGTTATTTTACTTTTACTTATTATAGGTAGTATTTTGATGATGAGTTTAGGTGTAATTGGTTTCTATATTTCAAAGATTTATGAGGAAGTAAAGATGAGACCTCGTTATATTGTGGCAAAAACAACAGATGATAATAATGAAAAATAACTGATGGCATAAGTTATAAAAAGACCTGTTCAATTTAATATACATTTAAGATTATAAATGTATATTAAATTGAGCAGGTCTTTTTTAAATAGTCGGGGTCAAAAATCCTTGACTTTGATGCCTACGGATTGTCATACGCTACGCATTTAAACACACCCTGGCATTTTATTATATATTAATTAATTATTTATTCTGTAAGTAAGCATCAATGCTTTCAGCAGCCTGTTTTCCTGCACCCATAGCAAGGATAACAGTAGCAGCACCTGTAACAGCATCTCCACCTGCGTAGATTCCTTCACGTGTTGTCTGAAGAGTTTCTTCGTTTACAACTAAACATCCACGCTTATTTGCTTCCAAACCTTCAGTAGTTGTTCTGATTAATGGGTTTGGTGAAGTACCGATTGACATGATAACTGTATCAACATCAAGTTCAAAATTACTTCCTTCAACTTCGATAGGACGTCTTCTTCCTGAAGCATCAGGCTCACCAAGTTCCATTTTAACGCATTCCATTTTAGAAACACGACCATTTTCGTCGCCGATAAGTTTTACAGGATTATTTAAGTTCTTGAAGATGATTCCTTCTTCAATTGCATGATGAACTTCTTCCTTACGTGCAGGCATTTCTTCCATACCACGACGGTAAACTACGTATACATTTTCAGCACCAAGACGCTTTGCAGTTCTTGCAGCATCCATAGCAACATTACCACCACCTACAACAGCAACATTTTTGCTCTTAATAATAGGTGTATCATATTCAGGTAAGTAAGCTTTCATAAGGTTAGCACGTGTTAAGTATTCATTTGCTGAATAAACACCGATTAAAGCTTCGCCTTCGATTCCCATAAATGATGGAAGTCCGGCACCTGAACCTACGAAACATGCTTCATAGCCCATATCAAAAATTTCATCGATTGAAAGAACCTTACCTACAACCATATTTGTCTCAATGTCAACACCAAGAGCAGCAAGGTTATCAACTTCCTTCTGAACGATAGCCTTTGGAAGTCTGAATTCAGGGATACCGTAAACTAAAACACCACCGGCTTTGTGGAATGCTTCAAATATAGTAACCTGGTAACCTTTCTTAGCTAAATCTCCGGCACATGTAAGTCCTGAAGGACCGGCACCGATAACAGCAACTTTTCTTCCGTTGCTAACAGGTTTTTCCGGTGCAGCAAGGCTGTTTGCCATATGGTAATCAGCACAGAATCTTTCCAAACGTCCGATTGCTACAGGTTCACCCTTTATACCACGAACACAATTTCCTTCGCACTGTGATTCCTGTGGACATACACGACCACATACAGCAGGAAGCCCGTTTGTGCTTGTAATGATTTCATAAGCTTTTTCAAATTCTCCGGCAGCTACCTGTTCAACGAATTCAGGAATTCTAACATTTACAGGACAACCGTTTACACATGGTTTGTGCTTACAATTTAAACATCTTGTTGCTTCTTCAATAGCCATTTCAGGAGTGTATCCCATGGCAACTTCTTCAAAATTCTTATTTCTTACATTTGGTTCCTGCTCAGGCATAGGAACTTTTGTTAAAGACATATTTGCCATTATTTGTCACCTCCAGCCATTTTATACATACGACAATGTTCTTTGTCGTGAGCTTCTTTTTCTTTATATGTAGAATTACGTTTCATTAATTCATCAAAATCAACTTTATGTCCGTCAAAGTCAGGACCGTCTACACATGCAAATTTAATTTTTCCATCTACAGTAACACGACATCCACCACACATACCTGTTCCATCAATCATAATAGGGTTTAATGAAACTAAAGTTTTAATATTGTATGGTTCTGTTACTTTTGCAACGAATTTCATCATAGGAACAGGTCCGATGGCGATAACTAAATCATAGTCATTTCCGGCATCGATAAGGCTTTGTAATTTGTTTGTTACAAATCCCTGTTCGCCATAAGAACCATCATCAGTTGTTATATATAAATTGTCGCAAACATCCTTGAATTCATCTTCAAGAATAACGATATCTTTATTTCTAAATCCGGCGATAACATCAACCTTAGCACCATTATTAAATAAAGCTTTAGCTGATGGGTAAGCGATGGCACATCCAACACCACCACCGATAACGCAGGCTTTCTTTACTCCGTCTAATTCTGTTGCTGCACCTAATGGCCCAACAAAATCTAATAAAGCGTCTCCTTCATTTAACTTAGAAAGAATCATTGTTGTCTGACCTACAATCTGGAAAATGATTGTTACAGAACCTTTTTCAGGGTCTGTATCTGCGATTGTAAGAGGCATTCTTTCACCATATTCATCAATACGAAGAATAATAAACTGACCAGCTTTTGCTTTTTTTGCGATAAAAGGTGCTTCTATTTCTAAAAGTACAACTGTATCGTTAAGCTGTTTTCTTCTTAAAATTTTGTACATAGTAAACTCCTTAACATAATAAATATTTATATTCTACTTAAAATCTTCACTAGTATACCATAGTAGGAAAAAGTACGCAATTCCAAAAACTGCATAAATATAGAAAGAATTGTATAAAAATCCTGTTATTGAGCAAAAATAGAAAGTTAAAATTATATCAATTATGTAATTTGTCAAAAAAATTGCTTTTGAAAAAATAGATTTAGTATAAGCAACAATTTTAAGCCAATAAAGCATGTTGACAATTAAATTTATGTATTTTATACTTTAAGACGAGTCTAAAATAGATTAAATAAAGTCAAGACTTAAGAACAGTAAATGATGTTAGAAAAAAGTGTGGCTTGTAGGAGATAATATACAAAGCATTCATACAATTTTGACATCATTAAATTAAAATAATTTAAATTTAAATATTGTACAGTTGAGATTGAACAGGAGTTCATGAAGGGGTACACCACCACGGGTGTAGTTTCTTTGTGGACTCCTTTTTTATTTGGCTAGTGATATGGAAGGAGGAAAATAATGAAGATAAATGGAAAAGATTTTGTTTTGAATAAATCAACTACAGTAAGCGAGTATTTAGAAAAAAACGGATATGTTCAGACGCATATAGTTGTTGAATTAAATGAAAAAATTTTGCCAAAAAATATGTATGAAAAAACATACTTAAAAGACGAAGACTGCCTTGAAATCCTAACTTTTATGGGTGGAGGCTGATTTGAAAATATAATATGTCAGGCTAAGATGCTTAATTAAGCAGGAAAAATTATAGCGATATGAAACTGTGACATTTAAGCAGGAAAAATTATAGCGATAGGTAATTGCAACATTTATTTTAAGAATATTGTAGAGTTAAGATTTTGATTTAGAAGCAGTGTTAAAGGAGGAACATTATGAATAAGGATACATATTCAATTGGAGGACATGAGTTTGAATCTCGTTTTATTTTGGGATCAGGAAAATTTTCTCTTGATTTAGTTAAAGCATGTATTGAAAAAGCACAGACACAGATTGTTACATTAGCACTTCGCCGTGCAAATGAAGGTGGAATGGCAAATATACTGGATTACATTCCGGACAATGTTACTTTATTACCTAACACATCAGGAGCAAGGAATGCAAATGAAGCAGTAAGAATTGCACGTCTGGCAAGAGAAATGGGATGTGGCAATTTTGTTAAATTAGAAGTAGTTCATGATTCTAAATACTTGCTTCCGGATAACTATGAGACGATTAAAGCAACAGAAATTTTAGCAAAAGAAGGATTTGTTGTTATGCCATATATGTATCCTGATTTGAATGCAGCAAGGGCGTTAAAAGAAGCAGGGGCAGCCTGCATAATGCCGTTAGGAGCTCCAATTGGTTCAAATAAAGGACTTGCAACAAAAGAGTTTATCCAGATACTTATAGATGAAATTGATTTGCCAATTATTGTAGATGCAGGAATTGGACGACCTTCACAGGCGTGTGAGGCAATGGAAATGGGAGCTACTGCTGTAATGGCAAATACGGCAATTGCTACTTCAGGAGACGTGGAAGTTATGGCTGAAGCATTTAAGAAAGCAATTGAGGCCGGAAGAAGTGCATATTTAGCCGGACTTGGACAAACTATAGAAAAAGGTGCAAGTGCATCATCACCATTAACAGGATTCTTGCATGATTAACAGGAGGCTTTAAAAAATGAAAAATGAACAGAATAACAATCATGTAAATGAGAGTATTTTAAGCGAACAGATTTTAGAAGACCAGAAGAAAAATAGAATTAATCATATGGAATATTTGCCGGGAATGGAAAACATAGGTTCAGAGATAATGAATAAAGTAGTTAGTGAAATGAACAATTATGACTATGACAAATATACAGAATATGATGTAAAGAGAGCACTTAACAATACAGAAAGATGTGTTGAGGATTTTAAGGCGTTACTATCACCGGCAGCGCTTCCATTTATTGAAGAGATAGCCAAGGCAGCACAGATAGAAACAAGAAAACATTTTGGAAACAGCACTTATATGTTTACACCAATTTATATTGCAAATTATTGTGAAAATTACTGTATTTACTGCGGATTTAACTGCCACAATAAAATAAAACGAGCTTGCCTTAATGATGAAGAAATAGATAGGGAAATGAAGGCAATCGCTGATACAGGACTTCAGGAAATTTTGATTTTAACAGGGGAGAGCCGTGCAAAATCAACAGTTGAATATATTGGAAATGCCTGCAAAATAGCAAGAAAATATTTTAAGGTAATCGGACTTGAAATTTATCCTGTAAACTCAGACGAATATGCATATTTGCATGAATGTGGAGCTGATTATGTTACGGTATTTCAGGAAACTTATAATTCAGACAAATATGAAACTTTGCATTTAGCGGGGCATAAGAGAATTTTCCCATATAGAGTGAATGCACAGGAGAGAGCATTAAAAGGTGGCATGAGAGGTGTTGGATTTGGAGCATTGCTTGGTCTTGATGATTTTAGAAAGGATGCATTTGCTACAGGTTATCATGCATATCTTTTACAGAGAAAATATCCGCATGCAGAAATTGCATTTTCATGTCCGAGACTGCGCCCGATTATAAATAACGATAGAATTAATCCTATGGATGTTCACGAGACTCAGCTTTTGCAGGTTGTATGCGCATACAGATTATTTATGCCATTTGCCAGCATAACAGTATCAACAAGAGAATGTGCAAGAGTCAGAGATAATCTTGTCCAGATAGCTGCTACTAAGATTTCAGCCGGCGTTAGTACAGGAATTGGAAGTCATGCAAAGGATATTGAAGATAAAGGTGATGATCAGTTTGAAATCTCTGACGGACGTTCGGTTGATGAAATCTATAACGATTTATTAAAGGTCGGAATGCAACCTGTAATGAGTGATTATATTTATGTATAGCAGATGGAGTTTATGAGCTATTTTAGAAAAGTAAGAAAACTTATAAATGCTTATTATGCATAACACACAAAATTTGTTATGTATAACAAGTGGAAGGGAAGAGAGTTTATTTTTGTGGTAGGTGAAGTTTATGAGTGACACATATGAAAATAAAATCAAAGAAAACGGATATATAAATGATAAAGTTATATGCGTTACAAACAGACATTTAAGCGAAAAGTCATTAGCCAGGCAGGTAGAAATAGTGTGCAAATTTCATCCAAAAGCTATAATTTTGAGAGAAAAAGATTTGCCGGAGGATGAGTATATGACTCTTGCAAATGAGATACTTGATATTTGCAAAAAAAATAATGTTAAGTGCATATTACATTTTTATCCTAATGTGGCAAAAAAGTTAGAGTGTGATGCAATCCATCTGCCTCTTTTTAAACTTAGAGAAAATCAGAAATGCTTATCAGGATTTAAAATAATAGGGACTTCGGTTCATTCGGTAGAGGAAGCAATTGAAGCACAAAATCTAGGTGCGACATACATAAGTGCAGGACATATATTTGCAACAGATTGCAAAAAAGGTGTTCCACCAAGAGGATTGGAATTTTTAAAAGAAGTGTGTCAAGCGGTAAACATTCCGGTCTATGCAATTGGGGGAATTAAGCTGTCAGATGAACAAATAAAGTTAATTACAGATTGTGGGGCAGCAGGCGGATGTATAATGTCAGGAATGATGAAACTGAAATTAGAAGATATGGAATAAAGATTTTGCCAGGAATGATGAAACTGAAATCAGAAAATATGGCGTAAAGATTTTGCCAGGTACGATGAAACTGAAATCAGAAAATATGGCGTAAAGATTTTGACAGTTGATTAAAAAAATGAGAAAGACTATCAGAAGATAATTAGTTTACATATTACAGAAATTTTATTAAAATAAAATGAGTAATTAATAACAAAGATAGAAATGAGGGTTTTATTATGAGCAGAGTAATAGAAGAAAACGGACGAAGAAGCGCAGAAAAGGAATTGTGGTCAGATAAGAAAAGAACAATATTTGGACTTCCAATTTCATTTACAAAATATACACTTACAGATACGAGACTTATTATTAAAAGCGGATTTTTAAACATTAAAGAAGATGAAATCATGCTTTACAGAATTACAGACATTACATATAAGGCAAGTCTTTGGGAAAGAATGTTTGGAGTTGGCAAATTGTTCTGTGATTCAGCTGATAAATCAGCAACTAATTTTATTGTTGGACCTATAAAGGAGGCTGTAAAGGTAAGAGATTTGCTTTCTGATAATGTAGATGAACAGAGAGATAAAAAACGTATCAGAGGAAATGAATTTTTCAATGATTCAATGGATGATGACATGGATTTACAGAATTAATATGATGACATGAAGTTGAATAATGAGAAATCATAGTCATATAAAATCAAGAAAGTTAAAATTATTTTGTAAAATTCAATCTAGAGATAATGAATTATAAATAAAAAGCACCTATCCTTCAACAAACGTGAAACAATTTCAAATTTTAGATTTGAATTTGCATAATACACTATAGTTGTAAAAGGTAGGTGCTTTTATGTTTATATTTTTAATTTAAACAAAAATTATTTTGAAGATGTTGGGATGTACTGGGCAAGTGTAGATGCCATATTTGAAATAGGCATTGTCTGAAGCCATACTCTTCCAGGACCTGTAATATATGTATTGAAAATTCCTTCGCCACCAAATAAGATGTTCTTTACGCCCGGAACAGTCTTAATATCCATCTGACAGCTTTCAGACATAGCTGCAAGATGTCCTGTGTCTACAACAATTTGTTGACCTGCTTCAAGATTATATTCAACAACATGACCATCAAATTCTGCAAATACAATTCCGTTGCCTGCAACCTTTTGCATGATGAAGCCTTCACCACCAAATAAACCTGAACCTAATTTTTTTCTAAAATGCATAGAAAGTTCAACTCCACGTGATGAAGCTAAGAATGCAGATTTTTGTAAGATCATTGCATTGCCTGGAGTTATTTCAAATGCTTTAATAGAACCCGGAAAACATGAAGCAACAGCAATTTCACCGGGACCACCTTGGGCTGTGTAAATATTTTGAAATAAGGTATCTCCTGAAAATGCTCTTCCAAGTACTTTTCCAATTCCACCATTAGTAGTTGTTTCCATTAACATGTTTGGTGACATCCATGACATTCCACCACCTTCGGTAATAATGCTTTCACCGGCTTCAAGATTCATAATTACAACCGGGAGTGTATCTCCCTCAATACGATAATTCATAAAAATCCTCCTTATATATGTTTATATTTTGTATTTCTTTTTAATATACGGACTGTTATGTGCTAGATATTTGTAAAATCTTATCTGACATTTAAAAGTATTATAGCATATACTTACCGATAATGTGTAAGAACCGGATGCAGATTAAGAAATTTATAAGGTTTATAAACATTTACTAGCATTTTTTGCAGTTAGATAGTATAATGTATGTGGTCAAACCATGGGCTTTAGTTATGTAAACCATATTTTAGGAGTTTGACTAATACAGGTAAACAGTTATTTACCAGGTACAAAGTTTAGGAGGATACTAAATGGTAAGAGCAATAGTAGGTGCCAACTGGGGCGATGAAGGTAAAGGTAAAATTACAGACATGCTTGGTGAAAAGTCTGATATAATCGTTAGATTTCAGGGAGGAAGCAATGCAGGTCATACAATTATAAATGACTATGGTAAATTTGCATTACATTTACTTCCATCAGGTGTATTTTATCAGCATACAACATGTATTATCGGTAATGGTGTTGCACTCAATATTCCATACCTTCAGAAAGAAATAGATGAAATAGTTTCAAAGGGTGTTCCAAAACCACACATTCTTGTTTCAGACAGAGCACAGATTCTTATGCCATATCATATTGATTTTGATGCATACGAAGAGGAAAGACTTGGCGGAAAGTCATTTGGCTCAACAAAGTCAGGTATTGCTCCATTTTATTCAGATAAATATGCAAAGATTGGTTTCCAGGTTTCAGAATTGTTTGATGATGACATTTTAAAAGAAAAAGTTTATAGAGTAGCAGAAATGAAAAATGTTATGCTTGAACATATGTATCACAAACCATTAATTGACCCTGAAGAATTATTAAAGACATTACATGAGTACAGAGATATCGTTGAACCATATGTTGCTGATACATCATTATTTATCAGCAATGCATTAAAAGAAGGCAAAACAGTTCTTTTAGAAGGACAGTTAGGTTCATTAAAAGATCCTGATTTCGGTATTTACCCAATGGTTACATCTTCTTCAACACTTGCAGCATATGGTGCAATTGGAGCAGGTATTCCACCATATGAAATTAAAGATATTATTACTGTTGTTAAGGCATATTCAAGTGCAGTAGGAGCAGGTGAATTCGTAAGTGAAATATTTGGAGATGAAGCAGATGAACTTAGACGCCGTGGTGGTGACGGTGGTGAATTCGGAGCTACAACAGGTCGTCCAAGAAGAATGGGATGGTTTGATGCAGTTGCTTCAAGATACGGATGTAGAATGCAGGGTGCTACAGAAGTTGCACTTACAGTATTAGACGTACTTGGATATTTAGATGAAATTCCGGTATGTGTAGGATATGAAATAGATGGAGAAGTTACAAGAGACTTCCCTGTAACAGCAAAGCTTGCAAAAGCAAAACCTGTTTACAAAGTACTTCCAGGTTGGAAAGAAGAAATCAGAGGAATTACAGAATATGACAAACTTCCGGAAAACTGCCGTAAATACATTGAATTTATAGAAAAAGAATTAGAAGTACCAATCACAATGGTATCAAACGGACCTGGAAGACATGAAATCATATACAGATAGGCAATGAGCCATCGCACAAAAATAGAGAGAGATACACGATGTGAGTTTACTCACAAGAGAGTATCTCTCTCTATTTTTGTATGTGGCGAAGCCACTGACGAAATAGACCGAAGGTCTATGAGTACAGATGGCACATTGCCTATCTATGATGCCCAAGTTGGAGAATAAAAATATCCGAAAAAACAAGTCTAAATTCTTACGCATAATAATAGAATTGCCAGTCTCCATCTAAATGTAACTATTTCCTACCTAAAACCTTAGCTATCAGTAAAATAGCGTATATCAAACATGGAAGAACAACGATGCTCCATGCACAGGCCATAAATGCTGAATTGTTTCCCATTATCGCAAAAACAAGACAGGCAATAATTAAAACAGCAAGAATTCCAATTGTAGCAAAAACCAAAATTTTTTTAATTTTATCCATAAGAAGGCTCCTTTAAGAAGTAATATTATTTCTTTATAT